>ENA-UOOK01000304-UOOK01000304.1-fermentation-metagenome-genome-assembly--contig:-NODE-304-length-63237-cov-32.790573_pt1 | contig 63237 bp, 48 predicted proteins | sample MGYA00245777_ERZ724023 | MGnify/ENA primary metagenome ERZ724023 (study PRJEB28704, sample SAMN03018312) | fermentation metagenome | biome: anthropogenic terrestrial biome; feature: soil; material... | reverse complement strand
CCATTCCCAATCTTTTACACGAAGCTGAACAGGGATGTCAAACTTGGGGTCAGGATCATTCATAACTGTAAGTTTCCCAAAGTAATCGCCCCAGGCGAGACCGTTGGAGTCGAATGTAACCGTGATCTCGACAAAATCGCCGTCGGGTAGGATGACTCCAGCTATTGGGTCGAGCGTCAGCCATGGGATATCACCGGGTGTGCCGCCTTCATCGACAACCAGTTGAACCTCATCGAGGAAGAAGTTTCCGTTGCCAACAGTGACAGAGCTGAACTTGATCTCATGAGTAGCGCCGTCGGCAAAGTCAGAGACATCCACTTCGATCTGACGGTAATCAACTGTGCCGCAAGCCGGATCAAGACCATCTGTGCGCCAGAGTTCTTCTCCATCAATCACGAGCGCCATGTAGTTGCTTGCGCCGGCATCCCCACAAACAGCCTGTTCTGCCCAGAATGTCATGGTAGCGATGCCAACGGGGATTTCAACATCCTGTGACACATAACCAGTATCACCGGTTGCTGATCCACCAAACCATGCCCAGACCTGTCCGGCATGAGGACCAGAACCAGTACCAGTACCGCAATCAGCTACAGTACAGAGCGGGGTGCCATAATTGGCGGAATATTCGTCCCAGTAGGGGTTGGGAGTATATTCTTCGAAACTGGGATCAAGAATCACCTGAGTTGCGAAAGGTATAGGACCTGTACCGGGTTTTTCAGTAATTTCGAAGACGGCTTCCTTTGCACCAATGTTGGTGAAGGTCAGTGTCTGGGTATTAATTTCACCGGTAAATTGTTCCTGGTAAAGAGCTTCCGGTTCGTAGACCAAACAAGGCGCGTCGAGACGTAATTCTGCATCAGTGGTCACTGTCGTTTGTTCGGGTAAGATAACACCTTCGACTAACACTGAAACGTAACCATCTTTTACAAACTCCAGGTCATATGTTCCAGCCAGCAGTGAATAGCTGTAGTAACCATCTGCTCCAGTTGTGAATGTACCGACCACAGATGCATCCTTCATGATGTTGATAGTTGCGCCTTCCATGAGTGCCGGGTTGATGTCACACTTTTCCAAACCAGTGACTGTACCATTGAAGGTACCGTATGTCGGAGGAGGAGTCAGGTGAAGCAGAACAGGGATTGGATCGTAAGTGTAGGGTGTGTCATGTCCGACGATCAGGTTGGCGAGGTAATCGCCAGGCTGACCGAGCATAGAGGAATCAATCGTCAGGGTTACATCGACTGTGCCGTCAACGTTAAGGGTGCCTGCGGTCGGATCTTCAGAAAGCCAGACAACATCTCCGGCTCCGGCAGAACCCATACCACGGATCATCCAGTTTCCAGCAAATTCTGCGCCAAAACTGTCAATCAAGCCCCAGGTATCATCAGGAGGAAGAGTAGGTACGGCAGGTGGCGGAGTCTGGACCCACCAGCCAGCCCAGGAGCGTTGTTGACTCGTTGTTTGATCCATTGCTGCTGGCCAATAGCTGGAGCCTGGTTTTTCAAGGGCGATAAGGCCGATGAGAACGTCTCCAGGACCGGTCAGCGGAACACCGGTCGGTAAGGTAAAGAGATTCCAGGCGTCAAGTGCTTGAGCAGTGACCGGGAACTGAGCCAGAAGGGTAGAACCAACAGCTGGGTCGGCGTTACCTGTCTTATTCTCATAGACTACGATGATGAAATCATCACCAATTTGGGTCATATCAGCTGAGCCAAAATAGACCTGGACTTGATCAAGAGTGAAGGGGAAGGAAGCAGGGGCGGGTGTGAAACGGTTCAAGAAGATGAATTCTTGGGTACCGCCAATACCGATTCCATTTTCGCGGCTGCCGTCATCCAGGATCAACTCAACATCAGCGTTCAGACCGCTCTTCGGTTCGACCGTGGGAGCTTTCTCTACAGAGCCAGAAGCAGAGAGAACAACGTCTTCCAGCTTAGCTACGGAGCGCCGTGTGGGAGATTCAGGAAGGCTTGGCAGGGTGTAACCGCCATCTTGTTCAAAGAGTTCGAAAGCGACTGCTCCGGTACCATCATTAGTGATAGTAAGGGTTTCGTCTACTGGCGGATCGCCCATGAACATGGTTACTTCAAATTGAGTTGGATCAAGGGTCAGGTGTCCAGCACCAAGGGTGAAGTCATGATGATTAAGTGCATCCTGTAAAACTTCGCGTGACTCATTCTTGGTCTCGAATTGATCCTTAGTAACGGTGAAATCAACCATTTCTGGAGTGGTTGAGGTTGGTTGGAAGAACCAATAGAGACCATTGCCACCTTCGTCTTCGAATGGTGCGGTGACATCTGATCTATTAATGGTCTCGACTGTTGCATCCATCAGTTTGGCGCCTTCGTTGGCATCATAGACATAACCAGCAACTGCACCACCGGGAATGATCTCACAGGTCGGGTCGCCGATCATGACGTCGTCTACTTCGAAGTACCAACCCCAGGTGTCTTCATAGTAAAACTCGATGAGAACATTGGGTTGTCCTGCCAGCTCAGCGGTCGCATCGATGACCACAGGACCAGAAGTGGTAGTTGAACCAGTAGACCATAAGTTGTTCCAGGTGATACCATTGTTCAGTGAGTATCTAACAGCGCCATAAGCACCGGAGATATATCTGAAGTAATGGAGGAATTCAATCGAAACTGCCGGGAATCCGGTGAAATCCATAGCAGGAGGTCGCAAACCGGTCTCCTGTACACCACCGATTCCATATTCATCACTATCGACAATAGCAAATCCGCCGGTTCCGGTGGTCAGGTTGCCTCGAGCACCGGGGTCGTTGAATTGCCAGACCTGACCAGTACCAGCATAGTCAACAATTGACCAGCCAGAGGGCAAAGCGTTGTTGTTGAAATCAGCAACCGCGCCACTTACGCCATAACCTGGGGTTCCACAACCCTGGGCAGGTACCATCAATTCGACATCATAGGTATAAGTCGGAGTAGTCAGATTCAGAGCGTCTGTGTAAGGTAGATAATCGCCTACCAGGCTCTCAACTGTTACAGTGTAATCAGTCGATTGTAATATGCTCGTGCTATAGGCACCTGTAAAAGGATCTGTATAAACTTCATTGGAAATTGAACCGGTGGTAAAAGTCAGTTTGGCGTAAAGAGGGTAACCATGAAGATCTGTGGTTCCAGTAATACCGCCATCAGTGACCACACCGCTGATTGTCGTGTTGGGGAGTGGTGTCAACACAAAATCCTGGGTGACCGTCTCACCTTCAAGGACAACAACATCATTTGCACTGGCCGGTTCAAAACCAAAGGCTGACACGGCAAAATCATAAGTATCAGCATTCACAGAAGTTGTGTAGACGCCGGCCGAGTTTGTGTACAGAGTACGGTTGTTGACTGCACTTGTTCCGGTGATTACCACCTTGGCATTGGCAATTGGTCCATCAGCTGAAGAGGTAACGGTACCGGTCAGGGTGCTGCTACCGCACATTCCTGCTGCCATCTGAACTGCAGCCAGGGCATTGATTTCACCCCAGCCTGTAGCAAAGTTCGGGAAGTTGGTGGGAGTGAGCGGTGAGCCATCATCGTAAGTCATTTGAGTAGCTGTACTCTCAATCAAAGTTTCAATAGCGGCGTAATCGCCAACCATACAGGGAGCCGCCTGCATAATCATTGCGACCAAACCAGTGATATGAGGAGCTGACATTGATGTGCCGGACCAACCATCCTGGTAGGCAGTATCACTACTATTTACTGAGGAGCGGATGCTGACACCAGGAGCAAGCACCTGGGGTTTCAACATGGCGAATCCGTCAACTGGATTAACCGTGTCCAGATTGTCAGTGGGACCCCAGTTGGAATGCGTGGCATATTGACCGTTTTGTTCCCCAGAAGAACCAACACCAGTTACGTTACCGGAACGGGCAGGGTTACCAACAGTATTGAGTCCTGGAGGAGTAGAATAGCCACAGTTCGAAGCATTACCATTGGAGAAAACAGGATATACACCGGCAGCATGCCAGCCAGTGATGATGTCTTCGTACCAATCGTCATAAGTCTGACCGCAATCGCCCCAGGAGTTGTTGACCACATTGGGGCGCATATCCGGATTGGCGTTGGCGCCAGCGAGGTCGGTTGGAGCAGCAATCCATTCACCGCAGCCAAGCAGGGAAGAGTCATAACAGATTCCATCAGGACAACCTGCGCAAGCCATCCACTCGGCGCCTGGAGCAATACCGATCTGGTTAGCGCCGCCATCGTCGCCAACCATGGTTCCCATGGTATGGGTACCATGACCATTACCATCGCGTGGGACTATATCTGAAGCTTGATACGGGTTGAACCAGTTGTAGTTGTGGTTGAACGTTCCATCACCATTGTTACCACGATAAGCACCAACCAGAGCCTGATGAGAATAGCGAACACCAGTATCGATGCTGGATACCACCAATCCGGTGCCATCATATCCCAGGTCCCAAGCTGCAGGAGCCTGCACGTGGGCGATGTTAGGTTCGATCGCCTTCGCTTCTTCGACAACATCAACTTTTTCAGGTTCATAAAGTGTATATTGTCTTGGAGCGGAGATTGCTGTTACGTGAGGTAGCCCTTGAATGGCTGATAAGACCTGTAGATTGGACTGCTTCACCAGGATACGGTTGGCGATCCAGTAAGACTGATATTCAATTCCAGCGCCATCCAGGTAGGACTTGGTTTCTTTTTGAGTTCTATCAGCCTGTGCTTTCAGGGTCTCATAAACAAACCAGCCTCGCTCACTCCAGCCCATAAAATTCGCTGGCGAGAGGTCGGCTGTGTTTTCAAAATCGACCCAGTAGGTTGCGACGCCGTTCAATTTCATTTCTTCTTGAACAGCTGGTTCAACCGTCACAATTTGTTGTGTGACGGTAGTCTTCGCAACTACTGAGGCTGGTACATAGCCGATCAGCATCGACAGCGCCAGAACTATTGCGAGGACTTTCAGTAAAGTTTTACTTTTCATGTCACTTCCTTTATTAGATTTTAATTTAAACTTGTGTATAACATTAATTGGCAGGAAAGATTTCAGTCTTTTTATCACCTCCGTTCATGGTAATAATAACAACTCATTCTATTGGCAAAATGCACGCAAAACGCGCGTTCGAAAAAGGATTAGCTTAACTGAAAACTTAGGCTTTTCTTCAACAAATTTCAAGGCTCTCCCTAAACTTGTTTAATTGGACCTACTCTCTTTCATTATATACATTTACCAACAAAACAGTCAAGTAGATTTTCAAAAGAAACACTTTTCGTCAAAAGTTAAAATGTATAATAATCTCGAAGGTAAAAATAAATTATTCAGATTATGTTCTCGAAAAATAATTTGGAAAGATGCTCCAGAAATAAGTTTGTTACGAGATTATTATGTAAGATGAGAACTTTCACGCTTCTTCAATAGGCGGTTCTGGCGATGCTCGAGTTGAGTAATTATTTCCTTGTTTACCAATTCTGCATCGTTTGATCGCACTTGTTGGAGCAGTCCATTCGTAGTTTCCAAGGCTTTCGCATAATCTTTGGCAATATGTTCATAATATTTTGCCAACTCTAAAGCAGCCTCTTCTGAGCCGAGATCGCAAGCCTGCTGCCAGAGAGGAACAGCGTCTTCCCACTTTTTGTTGCGCTTGAAAATGTGCGCTCTGGAGAGCAAAGAGAGCATTAACCCCTGGTCAGTAGACGCCAGGATGTGCTCAGAGGCGTACAGCTGTTCAGCAATCACTTCCCGGTCAAGGCTTTCCATCAAGCGACCGATGGAATAAATGTCCTCTGCGTGCTGAAGTTTATCAGTGGTAGGGTCTTCCAGGATGGCTGCCAGGGTGGTGAACAACGCGGACAGGCTGACGACATCAATTTCATTATGGTAAAAAATGTTAGCAATTTGACTGGCATCACCATCGAGAATATAGTTCCGGTAAAACTCTGGCACCAGGTAACCTGGGATGTCTTCATTGGTCCGGTAGAAGTCCAGGATCTCTTTTTCAATATTGCCCAGGTTACACTGCTTAAGCCGGCGCTTCCATACCCGTCGGGTGATGTGCAACAGGTCGATATGATTCATCTCATCGAAGGGATTACTAAGCCGATTGAGGATATAGCGTGTGTTGATAATTGGGAGGTCAAAAGATTTGCCATTGTAGCTGACAATAGCTTTGGCGCCATCCACAAATTTACTTAAGGCTGCCAACTGCGCTTTTTCTTCTGAGGGATTGCGTAAAAAGAATTGCTCCAGCAAGAACTGGTCTTCAATAAATCTACCTGTACCAATCATGAATGGGATCGTGCCAGTCCCGCCGGAAAGGCCGGTGGTTTCGGTATCCAAAAAGATAAATTCGGAAATATCGCTTTCAGCCAGCTGAGTTGCTTGTGCCCATTCGCACAAAACTTCATAGCGTGTAAATGGCTTCAGGGGAACAGCGCCGTGCTGGTATTGGTCTGAATATTGGTGATTCGATGAAAAAATTTTGCCAAAAATGGTATCAAATTCGTGACCTGGTACCAGCGATTCGATCGGGATCTTTTTCTTCACGGGTGCTGGCAAGGGATCATCTTTACCAAAATGTACACCGAGTTTTTTGAGCTGTTCAGAAAGATCAGACCAGTTATCCACTGCGCAATCCCTTCAGCAAAGCCAAGGCTTCGGATTTGCCTCCATACCCCGGTTCGCCAACTGGACCTACACAGGCAGGGCAGCCTGACTCGCAGGGGCAGCTCTGGATAACCTCTACTGCTCTCTCTATCCAGGAATTACGTAGGTCGTAAAGCTTCCTGGAAAGGCCAATGCCTCCTGGGATGTTGTCATATACCAATATCGCAGGGTTGCTGTCATTCAAAATTGAGCGGTTTTCGGAAAGAAGGGAGATATCTTCACGATCACACATGACCAAAAGGGGTGCGATGCTGCGTAAAGCATAGGCTGCCGCCGCCAGCCCGCTGCGCACCATCACGCTGACCTCGGCTTTATGGTGGCAGGAAGCGCATAGTGTAACAAGATTGGAAGCCTGGTTCGCCAGGGCTGGTTCAGCAAATGTTCTGAATGGCTGTACATGATGGACATGCAATTCCGACGCTGGAAAGATCTTGCCGCAACTGCGACATGTATAACTGTCCCGCAGGAGGATTTTTTGGCGCAATTTATCCCAACCCAGGCCGTAAATGTTTGGGTCGGACCCCCACAAGCGGTTTTCCCGCAGTTTGTCGATCAGTTGGGGCGAAATCCCGAGCCAAAAACCAGTCGTATGCAGGGTTTGAGACGGTAAATCAATTTGACCCACACCGATCAATTCATTGCTCATCCAGCGTTTCTTCTGAAAAGTGTTGATCGAGATCTCGAGGTCCAGGTTGCCATAATTGGCAGAATAGTTTTGGTAAGGGATAGAAGATGTGAGCTTGTAATCGATAATGCGGGTGTCTATGACGGGTATGGTATAGTATTCTGATTGACTGGGGTTCAGCAGGCAGACGCCATCATCCAGGTTCAATTCCAAAACTTCGTACATCTCAGCATCGTGCAGATAGATGGCATCCTTATGCACATACCAGCGGGCAGCATTTGCGTCCACTGAGCCGATGTATTTGGTCTTACCATCCTCATCGATCACATTCAGGCTGACGACATTCGGGGTTGAAGATCGCAGTGAGACTTCTGCAGCCGGGTAGCGGTCTGCCAGCCAGTAATATTCATTGCCCTGACGGGTTAGTGAGCCGGATTGCTCCAGGAGGGCTAGAAACTGGGCAAGCTCATCGGAGGTCATCGTTCCAAAATTTTCGGTATTGGAAAAGGGGAGTTCAAAAGCGGCACAACCGATGTGCTGCAGCAAAATGACCAGGTTTTGCGGGTCAATCAACGCTTGTTCGGGGTTTTGATCCACCAGGTATTTTGGATGTGTAGCTAAATATTGGTCCATTGCTTCGTTGGTTACGATCAGGATTCCCAGTGAAGGCTGCTGCTTTCGTCCAGCCCTGCCGATGCGCTGACGTACAGTAGCGATAGTACCCGGGAAACCAACCAGGATGACCGCATCCAGATCGCCAATATCCACGCCCAGCTCCAGGGCAGAGGTTGAGAAAACTGCCTTGAGTGCACCGGATTTCAAACCCTGCTCGATTTCACGCCGATCCGATTTCAAATAACCGCTGCGATAACCGCGCACGCTCTCGCGTTCCTGAAAGGGGAGCCTGGCGCGCAGGTAAGTCAAGAGCATTTCGACCGTACGGCGTGTTCGGGCGAAGATCAATGATTGGTTTTCGGATTTCATCAACTTTTGGGTGAAGGTCACACCGAAATCGATACTGCTCTTGCGGATACCCAGCTTTTCATCAACAAAAGGTGGATTATAAACGAGGAAATAAGCGGGACCTTTGGGCGAGCCATCTTCGTCGATCAGGTGGACTTTTTGCTCAATTAGATTGTTGGCAAGCTCTTCGGGGTTTCCAATCGTGGCGGAGGTGAGTATAAACTGGGGATAGGCATTGTAAAAGGCACATATGCGCTTAAGCCTGCGGATCAGGTTTGCAAAATGAGAACCAAAAACACCCCGGTAGATATGCATTTCGTCGATAACCACATAGCGCAGCTTTGAGAAAAAACGCGCCCAATTTGTGTGATGTGGGAGGATGCCCTGGTGAAGCATGTCAGGGTTGGTTAGTAGGATTGTTGCGGTTTTGCGTATAGTCGCGCGTTGGTGACTGGGTGTATCGCCATCATAAATGGCTGGTTTGCTGGATTCACCCGGAAGTATTTTTACAAACTCCGTAAAAGTCTTATGTTGGTCGTTGGTCAGCGCTTTGGTTGGAAACAAAAGCAGGGCGGTAGCGCCGGGTTGAATTAATTGTTGATTCAGAATTGGAATGCTATAGCAAAGACTCTTTCCACTGGAAGTACCAGTCGAAATAACGATATTCTCACCCTTTTCCAGCAGTCTGATTGCTTGTGCCTGGTGTGAATACAGGGCATTGACACCTTTTTTTTTCAAGACCTCCTGGAGAACAGGCTGGATGGATGTTGGAAAGGGCCCGAAGACAGCTTTGCGGGCAGGTGTCAACTGCTTAAATGCGATATTCTCGGCAATTTCAGTATCGTTAAGCCAGTTTTCCAGAGTCTGTGTGATGTCCATCTTGACAAGCGTAGAGGTTTATTTTTTGTTTTTGGAGGCTGAACGGACCAGGAAATCCATGACTGGGTAAATCAGGTCGCCCAGTCTCGTGCCCAACAAATACATGATTTTGGCTTCGATTCCTGGCGCGATTGCATATTTGCCACGGGCAGCCGCTTTTAAGGTATGCTGCGCCACAAAGTCAGGACTGATCGGCTTGGCAGTTCCTGATATTGCCTTTGTTTCTGAGGGTTTAAATTGTTGCTCCCATTCGAATTGAGGTGTCTCTGTATCAGGTGGGAAAAGGACCGAGACGCGTATGCCTTTCGGCTTCATTTCTGATCTCAGGGCATCACTGAAACCCTTGACCGCGAATTTAGCACCGCAATAAGCTGTGTACCCAAAAATGCCAATCACTCCAGCGATGGAAGAGACATTAATAATGTGACCCGTGCCACGTTCGAGCATGCCTGGCAAGATCAATTTGATCGTATTGACGGTGCCATGATAATCGATATTCATCGTCCAGTGAAATACTTCCGGCGGTATCTCTTCCACGTATCCAGGACGGGCAACGCCGGCGCAATTGATCAGGATATCCGGCACGGGATGATTACGCATGAACTTGTTATATATAACTTCCATTCTGTCCACATCCAAGACATCAACAGGCACGATTTTGACTTTTGCCTCAGGATGCTTTTCGAGGATGGAAAATTTAGCAATTTTCAAATGTTCGTAATCACGTGCCAGCAGGATGATCTTTGCATCCATTTCAACCAATGCATTGGCAATAGCAAAACCAATGCCGCTTGAGCCGCCAGTGATCAGGACGGATTTGCCCCGATAATAATCAATTGTTTTCATCAGTGTCCACAGCTCGAGCAATTGCCTGAGGCGCAAGAACTGCAGCTGCTGCCCCCGCTTAGGCTGGAACCAGCACTGAAAGCATTCGCAACCGAGACAAGTCTTATGACTTTATTTGAACCACAGGATTCGCATTTTGTTTGTGCGTCGGCTTGTGAAAAGGAACGCAGTAATTCAAATTTTCTGCCACAATCCTGGCAGTGATATTCGTAAATTGGCATATTTCCTTCTTAGCTATACTGCTTTCGAATTGAGGGTATCAGGTATTCTTCGAAAGCACGGGTTTGATCATAATCTGGCTGCCAGTCCCAATCGCGCCTGGCAACGCTGTCATCGGTATCCGCAGGCCAGGTATCCACAATCCCCTGGCGTTTTTTATCGGGAACAAAGTTGATCTTTGCGTCCGGGAAAGATTCAACTGTGATATCGTAAATTTCCTGGGCAGTGGGGTTGAAGCTGGTCACGTTGTAAACGTTCTGGCTCAATTTTTCGCGTTCTGCTCTCTCAAGCATGATCAGCGATTTGACTGCATCGGGCATTACCATGAATGGCAGGACAGCATCCGGGCGCACGAAGCAGTTGTATTCGACGCCTTTTGCAGCAGCATGCAACATTTCTGGTCCGTAATCGCTGGTGCCGCCGGTAGGAATTGTTTTGGCGCTGATCAGCCCTGGGAACCGGATGCAGCGAAAGTCTACTGAAATTTCAGGATTGTAGTCAACCGCCAGTTGACGATAATAGCGACTGTAATAACGTCCTAAATTTTCACAATACAACTTGTTGCAGCCATACATTGTTGTCGGTTCTGTATATTCGCATTCCCGTACTTTGCCGGCGCGCATTTTTTCTTCAAGGGAGGGGAGACCGTAGGCTGCGATTGAGCTCGGATAAATAAATTTAACCGGTTCGCCTTGCCATTTGGCTTGCTCCACGGCAAGTCGAAGCAAGTTCAAGGTTCCTTCCACGTTGATCTTATGGGCGGTTTCGGGGTTGTACTCGGCTTTGGTCGAAAGAATTGAAGCGAGGTGGTAAATTGTCCTGATTTTGTGCTCAACCACCAGCCGCCCCAGCAGCAATTGATCGAGGATATCCCCAACCAAGTAATGGGCGACTTTGGACCTCAGTTCCTTATCGAGGGGGTTCAGGTCCAGGGCGACTATGGTGTAATTATGTTCGTAAAGGTAGTCAATCAAACCATGACCAATCTCACCATTTGCACCAGTAATCAAAACAACATCTTCTCGCATACTCTCTCCTTAGGCAATATCATTTTTAATAGGAAAACTAACAGTTTCTCGACGAATGTCCCTGAATGTAGCCGGTGAGACTTTCAGGACAACAACCGTCATATCATCGCGTGGTCTGCCGTTGTCGTGGCCGATAGCCTGGTGCAACAGATTGTCGGCAACGTCTTGAACGCTGGGTTCATCGTTATCGTCCTCATAAATAGATCCAAGGGCAGTTCTTAAGTCGATTTGATTATCGCTGTAAGCGCCTGCATTTTCTACACCTTCGGTGATGAGGACAAATGTCTGCCCCAATTGAAACTCGAATTGATAAACCATGGGATCATATTGGCGAGACTCAGCGTCGTCGGGCAGGGGGAGGAAGCGGCTTTCGCCTTCTTCGTAAATGAGTACCGGAACCGAGTTGTTTTTGGTGATGACTATCGTCCCTGATTGCAGATCACAGGAAATGATCGAAACATTCACATTGGCAATTTCGCGGTGTTCATCGTGGATTCGCTGAAGCACAACCCTTGCGGAGGCACCATCGGGCACGCCTTCGCCAATCAGGTTCAACACGGCGTGAACCGCTTTCATCGTGACGCCCTTTGAGCGGCTGCCGGCTAGTTTACCTTCTGCCATTACGATCGAGACACCACCATTTGGCCGTTCAATGATCTCGACCTTGTTGCCTTCCTCCTTGGAGGAAAATTTGTCAATCTTCGCAATTGCAGCTTGAATTTCCATGCCATACATTCTAAACCAAAATCGCGATGCTCATAGAAAATCCGGTGATTACGGTAAAATAGGCACAGGAATCCAACATGAAACAAAATATCATAAAAAAAGCAGTCATCATTGTCTTCAGTTTAATATGGCTCTCTGGATGTGTTGTCAACACTCCGGGTACCTCATTATCCAGCTCAACATCCAACCCCACAAACGATCCCACTTCCCGACCTGGCTCTTGCAGCCAGTCGACTCAGTTTGCGATCAGCCAAATACAGGGAGCCGGTCACCGTTCTCCTTATGATGGTGAAGAAGTCTATTGTGTTACTGGTATTGTGACGGCAATTGATGGCGGTGGTTTTTACTTGCAGTCCCAAACGCCAGACGAAGATCCATCAACTTCTGAGGGTATCTATATCGACATGCTGGCATTTGCTTCAGTCAAGGTTGGCGACGAAGTTTTGATCGCCAGTGGTGAGGTGCGTGAGTACAACCCGGCAGGGGTAGGTGAAAATTCATTGACCAGGACGAGCCTGCGTGCAAGCCAGGTCGATGTATTGAGTAGCGGGAACGAGTTACCAGCGCCTGTTTTGATCGGAGATAAGGGCAGGGCTATTCCAGACCGTGTCATTGAGAACGATGTTCAGGGTTATGTTGGACAGGGGAATGGTCTGTTCGACCCCGAGGAAGATGGCATGGACTTTTTTGAAAGCCTGGAAAGCATGCGCGTCCAGGTGGATGACCCTGTCGCGGTCAGTTCTATTAACTCGTATAACGAGGTTGTCGTGGTTGCAGACCAAGGTAAGAATGTCAGTGGACTGAGTTCTACTGGCTTGCTTATGCTGGCTGAAGATGACGCAAATCCTGAACGAATACTCCTGGATGATAAATTTATTCGCATGCCCCAGATTTTGGTTGGAGATGTCTTCACCCAGCCTATTGTGGGAATTGTTGATTACGATTTTGGTAATTATCGGGTCCTGCCGACGGAGAAACTTGTTATTCAAAGCAACAGTGTGGTTGATAGGTTTTTAGATGTCTCACCAACTGAGTTGACAGAGAGCCAGATATCGGTTGCCAGCCTGAATTTGCTCAACTATAGCAATTCAGAATCTCCTGAACGGACTGAGGGGTTTGCCAGTATGATCGTTGAAAAACTGGGGTCGCCGGATATTTTAGTGCTGCAGGAAGTGATGGACGATGATGGTCGTCTTAATTCCGAAGTAGTGCGAGCCGATGAAAACCTAAACAGTCTGAGCGAAGCAATCGAGGCGAAGGGGGGACCGGACTACAAATGGTTCAATATTGACCCTAAACGGAATGCGGACGGCGGCGTTGATGGTGGCAATATCCGGATCGTGATCATGTTCCGGTTGGATCGGGGATTGCGATTTCTTTCAGCCTTACCTGGAACGGCTGATGAGGAAGTCGGTCTGACGGGCGAAGGACTCAACCTGGCGCTGACCAAAAATCCTGGTCGGATTTGGCCGAATAACTCTGCTTTCAACGAAAGCCGTAAACCGATCGTTGCCCAATTTCAGTTTTATGGCGAAAACTTCTTTGTGATCGGTGCTCATTTTAATTCAAAAGGTCCTGACGGTCCTTTATATGGTGATCAACAACCGCCTGAACTTGAAAGTGAAACGCAAAGAATTGCCCAGGCGAAAGCTGTTAATGGCTTTGTGAAAGACATCCTGGAACGTGACCCGCAAGCAAAGATTTTGGTGGCAGGCGATTTGAATGACTTCCCCTGGAGTGAAGCGATCCAGACTTTGGCAGAAACTGAACTGACGAATCTGTTTGATTCAATCGATCGTCAGCAGTGGGTTACTTTTATTTATGAGGGTAATGCCCAGGTAATGGACCAGATCCTGCTTTCTGAAAATTTCTTGCAGAATCTGAGTACGTTCAAAGTAATCAACATCAATTCAATACTACCGGCAGGTGAGCAACTTACTGATCACGACCCGGTTATGGTTGTGTTGGACTTTCGGTATTATGAATAAAAGGATAACCACACTCCTTTAGGCGGTTATCCTTTTAATATTATTGACGACTGCGTGTAGCAAACAAAGCCTGCGACAAATAACTGTCATTTCTCCTGATAAACACGTTGAGAAGGAAGTTACAGCTACGCCCAATGAAAAATCTGCAACCTCCACTGATGAGTTTGTCGTTGAAAAAACCAAAGTTGCGCCTATAGCCGAATATGCAGTTACTGCAATACCTCTCGCTGGAGAGCTCGGTTGGGAAGGAATGGAATATTCGGGGATGGGTTGGTGGCAGGATCAATTGGTCTTGCTCCCGCAATACCCGAATGGTATTGATGGGAACCTTGATAGTCAGGTATACGCAATTTCAAAGCAATCTCTGCTGAAATTTGCTGAGGGCTCCACCATACAGGTTTATCCTTATGAGGTTTCATTTGACGACGCTGGTCTTTCTGACGAGTTAGCAGGTTTCGAGGGCTTTGAGGCGATCGTTTTCATTGATGACTCAGTCTATTTGACCATCGAAACTCACGGTGGCAACCCGATGAAGGCTTTTATTATTCGGGGGGAAGTCCAGAAAACTGATGACAGGATCGTAGAGATCAACCTGGAAAAATCGACTTTACTGGAACTGCCAACACAAAATAACAACCACAATGCCAGTTATGAAGCCTTGACAAGCGACGGCGTGTATATTTATGCCTTCTATGAACAAAATGGGTTTACTCAAAACGAAAGTCCGTTCGCTGTCAGACTGGATTTGGATTTAAAGGTCGTATCGCAGATTCCGGTGGAGGCAATTAATTACCGCGTTACAGATGCCAGTTTGATGGATGAAAATGATGCCTTCTGGATGATCAACTACTTCTTCCCAGGGGATACTCATCTCGCAGCGGATGAAGACTTCCTCACAACGCGCTATGGTTTGGGGAAGACCCACCTTGAGAACCAACCCTTGGAACGTCTGGTAAAGTTTCATTTAACTGTCGATGGATTCAAGCAGGTTGAGCAGCCACCGATCTACCTGGTGCTCTTGGATAAAAATGAAGCCAGAAATTGGGAAGGTTTGGCTGTGTTGGATGATATAGGCTTCTTATTGGTTACGGATAAATTCCCGAGTTCAATTCTGGCTTTGATTGATGTCAGGTAAATTTTCCGTTATTAATCGGTTGAGATACGGCCAATATCAAAGAATTTACCTTAAAACTGGTATTATTGTTTATAATATTTTTTCGGATGATGAATGAAGATTAGCAAGTGAGGAGTTCTCTTTGACTGAAGCTATTATCAGTGTACCGCCAAAAAAACCTGGTACTACTTTGCACAAACTTAGGACCAGGGAGCAAATTACTGGATATTTATTCATCTTACCCGCCCTTATCATAATCCTAGTATTTGGTCTTTTCCCAATTGGTTACTCGTTATATATGAGTTTGTTTAATTGGCGCGTGACCAAAGGTGCTTTTGTTGGCGGTAAGAATTACCTTCTGATTTTCGGAAGCTGGACAAACCTTCTTATCACGCTGGCAGGTATTGCTCTCATCGTAGTGGCATTCTGGATCTGGAATAACGCCTTCAAGTCTCTCAATAAAGGTCAGAAGGCAGCAAAAATCATTGCTGCGGTCATCCTGATCTTGGGTGGGGTGATTTTTGTCACAGGTTGGGGGTATATGTATGATGCCGGCAATCAGAAATTCCTCAACTCATTGATAGTCACCTTGTATTATGCCTTGGGGACCGTGCCTGCAGAGGTGATCATCGGGATGATCCTGGCTTTCTTGCTTTACCAGGATATAGTCGGTAAAGACCTCTTTAGAATCATTTACTTCCTCCCATATGTGACCCCTTCAGTTACTTCAGCAGTGGTCTTTCAGATCATTTTTTCATTGAGAGAGACCTCCATTGCTAACACGATCATAGGATGGTTTGGTATAAGTCCCCAAAAATGGCGTTTTGAACCCAAACCACTTTTGAATTTGCTTGGACTGGATGTTTCAGGTTTTTTGTCTGGACCAAGCCTTGCCCTTGTATCCATCATAATCTACGGCATCTGGGCTTTCGTTGGCTATAATACGGTTATCTTCCTGGCTGGCCTGGGGAATATCCCTAAAGAGACTTACGAGGCAGCTGAAATTGATGGCGCCAGCAGGGCACAACAATTCACTAATATCACGATGCCACTACTTTCGCCGACAACGTTTTACCTGGTTCTGATCGGATTTATTGGCACTTTCAAATCATTCAATCATATTTACGTACTCAGAACACCCAGTGCAGGAGACTCGGTTATCACTACGAGCCTTCTCATTTTCGATAACTTTTATAAGGCAAATCAGTATGGCGTGGCAACAGCCCAGGCGATTGTTTTATTCCTGGTGATTCTTGGATTGACTCTGGCGCAGAATAAACTGATCGGAGAGAGGGTATTCTATGGATAGTGTAGCCGCCAAACCACAACCAGTCGTCACGATCACTCGTGCAAAGCGCTCCCGTTTCTATTGGCTTGGGCGAATTCTGACTTATGCCATCCTGATTTTTGGTGCCATCATCTTCATTTTCCCGTTTCTCTGGATGATTTCGAGTTCTCTGATGACTCTGGGCGAGACGATCACGCGACAACTACTGCCAAAAGTTCCACAGTGGATCAATTATGTCGATGCCTGGAACCAGGCTAAGTTCTCGAAATATTTTATGAATAGTGTCTTTATTACTTTGGGAACGCTGGCAGGGTTGCTGATCACTTCAATTTTGGCAGGTTACGCTTTTGGTCGCATTGATTTCAAGGGCAAAAACATTGTTTTTGGCTTGTTTTTAGCAACCATGATGATCCCCGAATCGGTGACATTGATCCCAAATTATCTGCTCATTCGAGGTAGTATCATCCCCATTCCTGGTGGAACCTGGTTGAACAAATATTGGTCGCTGACTATACCATTCATCGCTAATGCTTTCAGCATCTTCTTGCTCAGACAGTTCTTTGCCCAAATTCCCAAAGAATTATGGGATGCCGCCCGCATAGATGGCGCAGACCACTTGCGTTTCCTGATCCAGGTGGTTTTGCCGATCAGCAAGGCACCCATTATGACCGTACTCCTGTTCGGTTTTACCGGCTCGTGGAATGCTTTCCAATGGCCGTTATTGGTCACGACTAACGATACCTGGCGACCGATCATGGTCGGTTTGTGGTCTTTTGTTAACGAAGCTGGACCACAAACTCACTTGTTGATGGCAGGAGCAGTGATCTCATTGATCCCGATCCTGATTATCTATTTCCTCACCCAAAAACAATTTACGCAGGGTATTGCAACAACCGGCTTAAAAGGGTAGGATAATTATTGTCAACGATAGCGAGATCCGTCTCGATATCAAATTACTAAATTCAAGATGGAGGTTTTGAATAAATGAAGAGAAAGTTGTTTAGTCTACTTGCAGTCATCATGGTTGCAGCCATGGTTCTTAGCGCTTGCGCGAAACCAACTGCTGCACCTGAAACCCCGGCGCCAACAGAAGCCCCGGTAGTAACCGAAGCCCCGACCGAAGCCCCGGTAGTAACCGAAGCCCCGACCGAAGCACCGACTGAAGCACCAGCTGAAAGCATCTGGGCGAATGTTACCCCCGCCAAGAATATCACTTTCTGGCATCAGCATACCGGTGAAGCTCGTGAAGCAGCGATGGCAAAAATCGTTAACGATTTCAACGCCACCAATGAATACGGGATCACCTTAACCGCAGAATACGCTGGCGGATATGGCGATATTTATACCAAAATGCTCGCCCTGCTCAACACTCCTGACGTCCCTGACATCGTTGTCGGCTATCAGAACCAAATCGCAACCTATCAACTGGCAGATTCGATTTTTGATATGAACACCGTCATCAATGACCCCGTCTATGGTATGCCCCAGGCCGATCAGGATGACTTCATCCCCGCTTTCTTCCAGCAGGATGTTTACCCTCTGTATGACAACCAGCGCTTGGGCTTAGCTCCCAACCGCTCCATGGAAGTTATGTATTACAACATGGATTGGCTGAAGGAATTGGGCTACGATGCTCCTCCTGCTACCCCCGAAGAATTCCGTGATATGGCTTGTAAAGCCTCTACCACACCATTCAGCGGTGCAAAAGCCGAAGGTTCGATGGGTTATGAACTCAGCATCGATACCTCCCGCTTCGCTTCCTGGACCTATGCCTTTGGTGGCGACATTTATGATGGAACCACCAACCAGTACACCTTGAACAGCCCCGCGGCTGTGGAAGCTTTCAAGTTCCTGCAAGGTTTGTTTGCTGATGGCTGCGCCCGCCTTGTCTCCGAAAATTATGGCGATCAGGCTGATTTCGGCAATGGCACCACTCTGTTCACCATCGGTTCAAGCTCCGGCCTGCCTTTCTATACCCAGGCTGTAGATGAAGGCTCTGCCTTTGAATGGTCAGTGGCTGCTTTGCCAAGCACTGGTACACCCAAGCAAGATATTTACGGCGCGAGTGTTTCAATTCCGAAATCCACTCCCGAACGTGAACTGGCTGCCTGGATCTTCATTAAATACTACACCAGCCCCGAAGTTCAGAAACTATGGGCAGAAGCCTCCGGTTATTTCCCGGTGCGCCAATCTGTTGCTGACATGATGACCGACTACATGGCTGCAAACCCGACTTACAAGGCTTCCTGGGACCTGCTGCAGTATGGCTGGTTTGAACCTGCTGTTCCTGGTTATGACTTTGTCCGTGACGAAATCGAAGTTGTCATGGCTGCAGTCGTTGATGACCCCACCCTGGACGTCCAGGCTGAGTTTGACAAGTTGAATGAATTCGGCAACCAAACTCTTGCTGAACAACTCGAACAACTCGCAAACTAATTCTTGTTAGAAGTATGTAATAAAACCTCCCTGTACTTGCAGGGAGGTTTTTGTTTTGCTATAATGATGATGCATGGGGATGCCAGGTCTCGACGGGAGAGGCTGGTTCCGGATTGCGAGCCGAGAGGTGCCGACCTCGTAAAATCAGTACAAAACAACAAGTGCCAATCGCACAAGTTACGCAACCCTTCCTTTAGCTGCATAAGCTAATTGATCGGAAGCTGACCTCCATGATGAGGTCACGTCCCCTGGAGTCGTTTTTCTGACCGAATCCAGCAAGGATGTCATAGAAGTCAGAATGCTGGGCATTGATTCGCGGGATGCCCCTAAGAGAGCCTTCGGGTTCAAGCGAATGGCTTGCTGGTAGTTGCGCAGAACATCTTAAGGCGAGCGAGATTGAATCTTCTGCTACGCTCGTAGAGATTCGAGAGTCTAATCTTTCGGACGCGGGTTCGATTCCCGCCATCTCCACCTAAAAAGCCCCTGATCCCAGGGCTTTTTTTGTTCTTAACCTGTCATCCTGAGGTTTTTTGAAATGATATTTGCAATCGCCTAGTTTTACCAACATTCTTGCGCAGGGGCGAGGAGTTCAATTCTCGCTGTAGTAATGAAAATCTTCCATAGTCTCCCGTTTTGCATGATATGTGATGCAAGTTGCACCTAAGCAAATTCTCGGAAGATGTGGAAGCCTTTTTTAGAAATGATTATTCTTAAATTAGCCTTTGAATATAGATTTGTCTCCTCACCAATGACCCACTGATATAATCAAAATGATTTACAGCTGTCTATAATCTGATGGAGTGATCCATGAAGAAATCCTTTATTTTCATTTTGATTCCCACCGTTATCTTGGCCTTGATTGCTTACTTTGTGGGAGGCATCGATCTCGTACTCGATGGGCTCACTGTTGCGTCAAAAACTGCTGGGCAATCGTCAATAATGTTGATCGTCTCATTTGTTTTGATTGGTCAGCTCAATATCTTGATAACGAAGGAAATACTTGACGGTTGGTTGCAGAAATTCAGTGGAATAAAAGGGATCATCATCAGTGCTTTTGCAGGAGGGCTGTTTCCAGGAGGTCCTTACATTTATTATCCTTTTATTCAATCTTTTAACAACAAAGGAATACCATTTTACATTTTCATCGCATTCATCATGGGGAAAAATGTTTATGATATTTCACGAGTTCCAATGGAGATCAGCCTGGTCGACCCGAAAATCTCCCTAGTAAGGTACCTCGTAACTCTTCCCATACCAATATTGATCGCAATGATTACGCGGCGTTTCTTCCAAGGCAAGGCGATGGATGATGTTTTTATTTCCCCTGGTGAAAAAGAATGAACCAAACAACGATAATTCTAAGTGGGGCAGCTATTATCTTGATTTTTGTCAATGCCAGGAAATCTGGCAAGCAAGTAGAAGGTTTTAAATCCGGATTGAAATTACTGCTCAACTCATTGTCCTTAATTATTTGCGCGTTCATTTTAGCTGGCATGATAGAGGTGTTGATCCCGGTTGAGTTTGTTGAGAACTGGCTCTCAAAAGGAGCTGGCCTAAAGGGAATCTTTTTGGGCACATTTGGCGGAATGCTCCTGGCAATGGGTCCTTATGCTGCGTTTCCAATCATTGGTTCAATTTTGAGTGCTGGTGCGGGTTGGGGGACGGTAGTCGCGTTGATAACCGGCTGGTGCTTGCTGGGTTTGAGCAAAGCACCTTTTGAGACGGCATTTGGTGGCATAAAGTTTTATGTCTACAAAACGCTGATTAGCATTCCATTCTGTTTCGCTGCAGGACTCTTGGCACACCTTGCACAGATGGTCCTCGTTTGATACTGCTTTTTTGCTATCATGAAGTTCGCATAGGACATACGGAAGATTTTCAAGATCTCCTGCAATTCATATTTCAAACTTTGGAACGGCATCCAAGCCCTTTCTTGATTTCGGGAGATAAACTAGTCGAAAGATCGAGACCTACCTCGATTCAATCAACTTTTTCAATTGCTCTTCACTCAAAATTGGAATGCCCAGTTGGAGTGCCTTGGTATGCTTGGAGCCCGGGTTTTCACCCAAAATGAGGTAATCGGTATTCTTACTGACCGAGCCAACGACTTTACCGCCATTTGCTTTGATCAACCCCTCTGCTTGTTCCCGGGAAAGTGTTGGCAGAGTTCCGGTGATGACAAAACTCAAACCATTCAATGGCTGGTTTCCTTTGGCTACCTCGACCGCACGAGGCCATACACCTAAATTTCGAAAGTCTTCAAGTAATTTCTGGTTATCCTTCTCCTCAAACCAGGCACGAATATCCTTCGCCATGATCTCACCGACGCCATCGACCGTGTTTAACTCATCAATGGTAGCTTCTGAAAGTGCATCAAGGCTTTGAAAAGTTTCACTCAATTTTTCTGCCGCTACTTCTCCTACACCTCTTATCCCTAAAGCAGTGATAAAACGTGGCAAGGATGGGTTTTTTGAAGCCTGGATCGCATCCAGGAGGTTCTGTGCTTTTTTGGGACCAAATTTTTCCAGACCAAGCAAATCAGACTCCTGCAATCTGTAAAGGTCAGCAGTCGAATGGATCAGACCAGCATCTACCAGCTGCAAGACGATTTTTTCCCCAAGCCCTTCGATATCCATGGCACCACGAGAAGCGAAATGCTCAATATTACGACTCAATTGAGCCGGACAGCTGGCATTGATGCAATACAGGGCAACTGTTCCTTCTTCTCTTTCAACCGGAGCACCGCAGGAGGGACAATGGGTTGGTATTTCATACGGGACTTGGCTGCCATCCCGCTTTTCTGGCAGGGAGGCGACAATGTAGGGGATCACTTCACCAGCGCGTTTGAGCAAAACGAAGTCCCCAATACGAATATCTTTGTCGGCAATATAATCGAAATTGTGCAACGTTGCCTGCTTAACCACCACGCCACCAATTGGGGCAGGTTCAAGGATCGCCAGCGGGGTCAATGCCCCTGTCCGACCGACATTCACCTGGATATCCAATAACTTGGTTTCTACTTCCTCTCCCGGATATTTGTAAGCTAGTGCTCCTCGGGGGTCTTTACCGACAATGCCAAGATCTTCAGAAAGCTGGCGATCATTGATCTTGATGACCACTCCATCGGCATCATAAGCCCAGGTGTGCCGTTTGGTGGCCTGTGCTTCGCAGATTTCAATGGCTTCCTGGATATTGGCTGCCTTCCAACGCAAGGGGTTGACCGGTAAGCCGTACGAAGCTATGGTATCCAAAATGGCTTCCTGAGTCAGTGGCAAGGGCTCGCTTGATTCGACGATCTGGTAAAGATAGAGCTTCATAGGTCGTTGAGCTGTGATGGCAGGGTCCAGCTGGCGCAATGAGCCGGCAGCGGTATTGCGAGGGTTGAGGTAAGTCTTGAAACCCTTCTCCTCCATTTCTTTGTTTAATTTTTCGAAATCAGATTTGGTGATGAAGGATTCGCCTCTGAAAACAATATGATCCGGGACATGGACGCCTGGTTTGATGGGGATGCGCAAAGGAATTGTCGGCAGAGTTTTCAAATTTTCAGTAATATCTTCGCCGACGATGCCGTCACCCCGGGTGGCACCCAGGGTGAACAATCCATTATCATAGGTCAGCACCACGGTGAGTCCATCCAGCTTGGGTTCGAGGAGAAAATCGGTTTTGAGTACGCGGTTATCAACACGCGAAATTCGGTCAAACCAATCCAGGGTAGCTTGGGGACCGAAGCCGTTCGCCAGACTGAGGATCGGTGCGGGATGCCTGACTTTTTTGAATTTATCGGATAGCTTGCTTCCGACCCTCTGCGTGGGAGAGTCTGGTGTGATCAGCTCGGGGTGGAGGGTTTCAAGCTCCTTGAGACGGTTGAAAAGTAAATCGTAATCATAATCGCTGATCTCGGGTTGATCGAGAGTGTTATAGAGGTAACTATAATAGTTGACTTTATTACGTAATTCTTCAACTTCCTGGATGATTTTGGGATCAGTTGTCATGTTGCCTCCACTACTGACAAAAACACATATATCTCCGCTGGGATTCGAACCCAGATTGCTGGCTTCGGAGGCCAGTGCCTTATCCATTAGGCCACGGAGACGAGAGCCTTTATTATATCAACGAATGAAAGATTTCGTAGATTTTGTGCGATTAACACTTGTTGATAGAGATCAAAACCATAAAAATAGAACGGTCAGATGACCGTTCCTTTTAATTGTTCAATAAATTACTTTAGTTTTTCCAACATCTCTGGATAGTGCTCAACCAACTCAGGCATGCGTGTGGCGTCGAATTTAATTGCATCGCCTGTAAAGCGGGGCAAAATGTGGAAATGGAGATGGAAAACGGTTTGAGCACTATGAGGTCCGCTGTTGTTGAAAAACTGAAAACTGTCAATTCCAAGTTTCTCTGAATAGAGCTGGCAAACCTGGTGCATCAAAGCGGTCACATCCTGTACTACTGGCAGGGGAACATCGATCATATTTCTGTAATGTATCTTGGGGATCACCAGGGTGTGGTAACGGGCAATCGGCATGGCGTCCAGGAATGCCATACTATTTTCATTTTCCAGTACAGTCCAGGTCTTAAGACTTTTATCTGCCATGGCACAAAATACACAATCTTCCATTAGTCCTCCAACTCTGAAAAGTGCAATGCTATACGCTCTATCCGGCAATCCGCAGGGTCAATCCCAAGCAGTTGCAAAATGTCATCGGGTCTGGCATTTCCTCCAGGTGTTGATGAAAGCTCGAGATCGATCACTGAATCTTGACCAGAAAAGTTGTAATTCAGGATCAGTGGTTTGTAATCGATGGTCTTGTCTCTACGAGTAACCGGAATTTCAGGTTGGGCCAGGATCTGCTCAAACTTATGTTTAAATTCTTCCTTAGTGATGTCCGGTGGCAGAGCAATCTGGTATTCACTGGAGAGCAGAGAACCTTGCAATGAAGGCAGTGAATTTTCCACCTGGCTAAGGTCGATGATGCGGATCTCGGAGGGCAGAGCGTTTTGCAGTTTTTCTCGGATTTCCAAGGCGTCGATCGGTTCATCCAACCAAAAATCGAGCATTTCTGCACTGCTGGTGAAGCCAAGAGGTAAAGCACTGGCAAGATTCAGGCGGATATGTTTGTTGAAGCCTTGCGTGTAGCGAAGAGGTAGCCTGGAACGTCGCAAAGCTCTTTCAAATATGCGCTGGGTATCCAGGTGTCCGATAAACCGCAAATTACCGGTTTTCGAATAGCGTACTCTGATGCGAATCGGTGTTTCACTCATGGGCACCCCCAATAGCTAACTGTTTCAGGTGGGCGCTGGTTGCCAAAAGTATCCAGGATGCCGCAAGAATAGCAGACATTTCGACAATCTTTGCGGGTGCGACCCAGCTGGCTCCATTCAAAGTCGCGTTTTAAGTAGTTCTTGGTTACTCCGATATTGATATGATCCCATGGCAGCACTTCGTCCAGGCTTTTTTCACGGTAGGCATAGAAGTCTGGATCTAGATTTTGGCTCGCAAAAGCGTTGCGCCAAATCTGCAGGTTTTCGCGTTCTCCCCAGGCGTCAAACTTCGCCCCATTCTCCCAGGCATTCTGAATCACTGCTCCAATCCGGCGATCACCGCGCGAAAGCCATGATTCCAATAAGGTAGAATCAGGAATGTTATATGACATCTTAATCCCGGCTTTGCGTGTGCCTGCTTTGAGATAATCCAGCTTTTCCTGGATGATTTCCGGTCTTTGGACTGCCAGCCATTGAAAAGGTGTATGGGGTTTGGAAATCAGCGAGGCGATACCAAGATGGATCTTTACACTCTTTCCGATGATCTTTTTGCCAATTTGCTGGACTTTGATGCCAGCTTGAAGAATGGCATCTACATCTTCCATTGTTTCGGTAGGCAGACCGATCATGTAATAGAGTTTCAGCGACCGCCAGCCGTTTTCAAATATTTTCGTGACGGTTTGATAGAAATCTTCATCGTCCAGCGGTTTATTGATCACGGCACGCATACGCTCGGTGGCGGCTTCGGGCGCGAGCGTGAATCCTCCACCGGGTTTTAGCTCTTTCAGCTCGTCCATCAGGTCGATCGAAAATGACTCGATCCGCAGGGAGGGCAGACTGAAAGACAGGTTTCGGTCGTGGAAAGTTTGGTGGACTTTTTGGGTGAGGTCCAGGATTTCGGTATGGTCAGAGGAGGAGAGCGAAAGCAAACCGACCTCTTCAAATCCGGTGGCATTCAGTCCGTCTTCAATCACTGGCAGGAGCTCTTCTATACCACGCTGGCGGACCGGTCGATTGACCATGCCGGCATGGCAAAAGCGACAACCACGTGCGCAGCCGCGCATGATCTCAACAGACATGCGGTCGTGGACGATCTCAACATTCGGCACCAGGAACCTGGAAGGGTGAGTCGGCAAGTTTGCCACGATGCGTTTTGTGACCCTTGGGGGAACGTTAGGCAGGTTGGGATCGAAGCTGGCAATCGTTCCATCCGGGTGATAGGTCACGTCATACAGAGATGGAACATAAACCCCAGGGATTTGCGCTAATTTAAGCAGTAGTTCGCTTCTGGGTCCGGCTGTCTTTTTCCAATAACGAACAGTGTTTGAGATCTCTACGGAAACTTCTTCGCCTTCACCAATCGCAAAAGCATCGAAAAAATCTGCCATTGGTTCAGGGTTGAAACACGCTTGCCCTCCACCCAGGATGAGCGGATCGCTTTCGCCGCGTTCACTTGCCCTGACATTTATGCCTGCCAGATCAAGGATATTCAATACGTTGGTGTAGATCGATTCATAAGGCAATGTGAAGCCGAGAATGTCAAAATCCTTTAGGCTTTGTTTGGATTCGAGCGAAAACAACGAGATATTGTTCTTCCGCATCTGTATTTCCATATCAACCCAGGGAGCAAAACTGCGCTCTGCGAGGACTTTCTCTTCAGCGTTGAGAATTTGGTAAAGAATCGCCAAACCAAGGTTCGCTGCTCCGATGTCGTAGATATCTGGGAAGACCAGGCACCAGCGCACATCCACTGAGTCCCAGTCTTTGATGATCTGGTTATGTTCTCCGCCGACGTAACGCCCGGGTTTCTCTACCGAATAGAGTATTTTTTCAATCAAACTGATATTACTTTTTGGCACAAAACATCCTATAGATAAATTTCTTTTTCAAAAACAAACAGATCCAAATTTGGAAAATCACGCTCAATCACATCAGACACAAGCTGCAGGTCTTGCTCGAGCAGGACCGTGTTGGACCTGACCATGGTCATTTCAAGCTCGATCAGGTGATGATTGTCCTGGTTTGCTTTTTCAATAACCGAAAGATTATACTTTTTTAAACTGGTAAGTAAAGCCGATAAAATTGAGCGCTTCTCTTTCAGGCTCTCACAACGATCAATTTTTAGTTTCAACTTACTGTAAGCATAAGGCACGATTCAGGCTGCTTTCTGCACAGGATTCAAAAGAGTTCCCAATCCATCAATAGTAACGGTCACCAGATCTCCATCGACCAACGGACCGACCCCTGCAGGCGTGCCGGTGAGAATGACATCGCCTGGCATGAGTGTCATGATCGAGCTGATGTAGATCATCAGCTTTTGGGAGTTGAAGGTCATATCCTTGGTTGAGCCCATCTGGCGCAAGGCATGGTTCACATGACAACTGATCATGGCATCGCTGGGGTTAAACTCGGTATCAATCCAGGGACCAAGGGGGCAGAAGGTGTCAAAACCCTTGGCACGCGTCCATTGCCCATCAACCTTTTGCAAATCGCGGGCTGTCACATCATTGGCGATGGTGTATCCAAAAATCGCTTCGTTCACATTTTCCTGGGTTAGGTTCTTGGAGACTTTTCCAACCACGATCGCCAACTCTGCTTCGTGTTCCACCTGTTTGGATTGCCCTGGAATCAAAATTGGTTCACCACTGGTGATCAAGGATGACGGAGGTTTCATAAAAATCATGGGGTAGGCTGGCAACTCGTTGTGCATTTCAGCGGCATGTTCGGCGTAGTTTCTGCCAACAGCAAGGATCTTGCTGGGTTGGCAAGGCAGCAGAAGTTCCAACTCTGAAAGAAGCATGGTTGCTTCAAACCGGCGAAATTCGCCGAAAGGATCACCCTGGATGAGTCCAACTTTTTCCTGGTAGATCCAACCAAATTGAACCTGACCATTTTTGTCTTTAAATCGTATTATTCTCATTTTTCGCTTATAATATTCTTTCCGGGCGGATAGCTCAGTTGGTCAGAGCGCATCTTTTACACAGATGAGGTCGCAGGTTCGAGCCCTGTTCTGCCCATAATCTATTTAAGTTTACACTTATCCCCAGAAATCGAAAGCGTTTCCGGGGATTTTTGTTAATCCTTCTAGAAGATCTACCTCTTCTACTTCTTCAGCGCTGCTTTCATCACTTCCGTGTCTGCAATAAGAGCGATATTCACACCAGGCACACTTCTGCTCATCTGGCGTGGAAACAAATTCTTCTGCCTGGAGACTTCGGATCAGATCGATCAAGGTTGTAATTTCCAGTTGGTATTTCTGCCAGTCAGCGTGGGTACTTTTGATCTCAATGGTTTTATCAGGGAAGTTCGCCTCCCAGTAAACTAAAGTCAATTTTGTTGATTCGTTATCCATGAAATGGAGATCAAAAACGCGGGAAATAACCAGGGGGTAAAACTTACTTTGCATTTGCTTTTGAAGAGTGGAAGCCTTCGGCAAGTGTCTGGAGGTTTTCCAATCATAAATCTTAATCTCTTCATCCTCAATTTGGAGCAGATCGACCTTTGCACTTAAAGGATAGCCTTCAATTTTTGTTGTGAAAGTTTCTTCAGGCGCGATCTTACCGCTGAGAGTTGACATCGGGCTTGCCAGGAAATTCTCAAACCAGGCTGCAACCCGTGTGTCGGGGTCGGCATCAGCGATTTTACGCAAAAGAGCCGGCTCAATATTGAGGAAATGTTGATGAACCAGGTTATGAAGACGAACGCCTGCGTCCCTGTCTTGTATGTACTGCTGGTCACTCACCAATTGGGCTGGCCAGATCAATTTCTTAATATACCGCAGATAGAAACGCCGCCGGCAAAAAGAAAAGGTTTGCAAGTTGCTTTGTGAGAAAGTGAAATCAGGAGAAATGAGATCAGCCATTGTTTACCAACTTTGAAAGGTACTGAAAAGGCAGTGAAGCGCGTTGTGAATTGTAGGTTCCAGTGTTCCAACTGATCGTCAGTGATTTTTTCGCGCGAGTTATCCCAACGTAAAAAAGGCGCAGGCGTTCCCGGGCGACATCATCGCGGGCGTTTTGTTTATCATAGGAGCGCATCATAATCCCACCGGCACTTTCGACCTGCAATGCTTCCAAGTCATAGAACAGTTCGGCTTCTAAATTCCGTCCGCCGGCGATGAACCTTTTTTCTGAGGCATAGGTCTCATTCGGTTCTCCACCAGGATAATCGTAATTGTTGGCAGAACTGAGGAAAACCTTGTCCCATTCGAGACCTTTCGACTGATGCGCGGTTGCTACGATCACCTTGCCGCGGTAGTTGTTCGGATCAAAGCCATCTTCTTTTTGGCTGAAAGCATTGAAACCACGGCTATTCCTGGAAATCCCCGCCAGCTCATTCAACACCTCCATCTCGGACCAGTGTGGGTTATTATCCAACAGTGTTTTGATGAACCCCGATATCTTGTGAATAATGGCTAGTTCAGTGTCATCCAGCACAAGGTCCTGGGCAACCACTAAAACCAATTGGTCTAGCGGCAAGATCCTGGCTGCATGCCAGCGTTGCATAGCCTGGCGAAAGCTCATCAACATCTCGAGAGAAGTCTGATTTAAGCCCTCATTTTCCAATTCCTCAAGCCAATCTGTATTCTCGGGATAGAGGTAATTTTCTGTGTATTTCAAATCCTGAATGAGTTTGCTTGTTGACATGACCAGTGCTGATATCTCGGGGTCATCTTTGTGGTGGCGGTAAAACACTTCAAAACAGCGTGCCAGGTGCCCGGCATTCAGCGGATCAAAAAGGGATTTCAATATCAAGACGATTGCTCCTGCAGAAAGACGGGTCTGTTCCGGGACTTTCATGAGTACATCACTGACATCAATGTTTTCATCTTTTAAAAATTTGACAATATCAGAGGCACGTTTGTTCAGGAAAGTCAGGATTGCCACTGTGCTGTCCGGATTTTCTGTAAGCCAGGATTTCACCTCTCTGCCGAGAAAAATTAGTTCCTGGTCCGAGGTCATCGTTCGATCCTCAATGTGGATACTTTCAGGATGATTTTTCGGGTTTTCCTGCGGGTCCCCAGGTTGGGTGGGCTGAATGTAGGGCTCAGATAGGGCATCACGGATGGCAAAGTTGGGGTGCGAATCTTGCACCCAGTCGATCATTGCATTTGCCAGGTCGATAATGCAAGGAGCGGAACGACCGGAGACCGGGAGATCCACAGAGCGGACATCCTCCCTCAAAATAAACGATTTGAGCAAATTTGGGTCCGCCGTGGTGAAGCTCTCGTAAATAGCCTGGTTTGGATCACCAACCCTTACCCAGTTTCCGCTATCGCCTACCAACGTGTCCAGGATCGCTTGCTGTGATTTGCTGGAATCCTGGGATTCATCTTCGAGAATGTAAGGCCAGCGGTGGCGCAGTTGTTTGGTGAGGTCCGGGTCAAGCCGCAGGCATTCGAGGGCGTAACGGATCATATCGTCAAAGTCAATCGCACCTCGGTAATTTAGGGCAGCCTGGTATCCCCGATAAATGCCGAGGCAAATGGACATGAGCGGGTTGGATTCAGGATCAGAGAGCCAATTCTCCAACTGGCTGATGCTGATTTGCTTGTCTTTGACCGTCTTTATCCAATTCTTTGATAATCCTGATAGGTAATCGCGGAAATCTGTCTTGATTAACTTTTCGCGTTTCTTTTCGTTCAGGTCTTCACTGAGCAGGCTTGTCAGAAACCCGAAATGATTTTCCATCGACTGGTCAACAAGGTCGCTCAAAATTTCATTTGATTCAGCTTCATCAATGATGCTAAACTCGTTGGAAAGGCCGACAAGTTCCGGGCGTTCATGGATGATATCGGTAGCCAGACCGTGTAATGTCCGCACGCGGTACCCAAACCCTTCAATCAATCCGCTGGCACGCAGCTGCTCACCTATTCGATTGGAGAAGTTATCGGCTGCTGAATTCGAAAAAGTGACCACCAGAATTTCCTGGTCAGGCTCCAGGTCGGTCGAGAGGATCAGTTTCACCGCCAGGTTGGAAAGGGTCCAGGTTTTCCCGCTTCCTGGCACCGCGGAAATTCCCATCAAACCCTCGCGATAGGTCAAGATCTCTTGTTGCGAAGGGCGTAAAAGTGGTTTATCGCTCATTTTTACTCCGAATCGCCTTGCGGAACAGGTTCTGGAAGACAGTCAGAAGTTGACCGCGCTCCTCGATCCCGGCTTCGTTGTAGTCAGATGTAAATGCAAAGACTTTTTCACGACAACGCAAAAGCAAGCCGCTGAGCGTGCGCTGCAGGTTCGCCTGGTTGTAAGCAAGCTCGTCATCGGCTGTCCATTGCTTGCCTGCCTGCCAGTTCGCACTGAGGACAATCGGGTGAGTAAGCGGTTGCTCCAGGCGTTCGTACCAGCCTTTGCTGCCGATATTGAGCCAAAATTGGTAGTCAACCGGCTCATTTCGCATCAGGTAACTCATCACAGGAGCGATCAAAACATTTTCGCTGGGCTGAACCTCCCAGCCCGATAAATAGAGTGCAGAGATCATACCTGAATCGATGGCTTGAATAAAAGCCTGGCTTGCCAGGTTTTGGTCTGTTTGTGTTGATTGATCCAGGGAAACAGAAAATTTTTGGTAAGACTCCATCAAAATCGCTGTGCTGGTGCCGGATCGAAGGTCGCCCTCAAAGCGGAAACCGGGTTGGGAGAGCACTTCCCCGAAAAACCGACTTAAAAAACTATCGAACGGTTCTGCCGGATCGGTTGCGAGCAGCCAATCGTAAAGTTCTGAATAACGCTCAATTAATTCAGTAGGGATACGATTGGAGGTCTTAGGTTCCGGCAAGACAGTCAGATACGGATTATGCTGATCAAAATCACCAAGCAGAAGATGAGATCGGTTGAGGTCCAGCCCATCGATGGCATTGGTCAAGGCAACGGCAGTATCAAGGTAACTCACCCGAATCTTCCAACCTGGATGGGCAAACTTGGACAGAATGACCAGCGTTTTGATCACCGGGTCCTGCATGAGAGAAGAAGATGGCTTCTGAATGCTGACCGGAATACCAATCGCTTCCAAACTGTGACTTAAAGAGAATCGGAGACTATCGGAAACATAAGGTGCCAGGATGGCAATCTTTTTTTCATATCCGCCAGGTGAGGAACGTATTGCTTCAATTTCTTTCGTCAATTCTTCTAGTAGTTCAGGGAAGAAACGGAGCCTTTTCGCAGGGAAACCGATCGTTTCATCGATCAACTCCTGGCTGGGTTGGCAGTCCTTCATATCCTGGAAACAATTTCTGAGTTGCTGAATTTGTTTTGAGCTTACATAGTTCTCAGTAGTAACATAGGATTGCTGACACAACTTTTCGAGTGAAAGCGAAGAGAGCGGGTCAGCACCCAAAAAACTACGGTAACCTGCCTGGTCATCATGAATGATCAAAGCACTTTTCAAATTTGGTAACCACTGGGAAATTATTTTGTGCACATAAGGTGGATCTTCCTCTGAGTTATCGTAGATCAGATGAATGTACTGATTGGTTATGTACTTCTGAAAAGTCTGATTAGGCCAGAGGATATTACAAAAAAGTTCAACTTGTAGTGAATAATCGACAAGGTTGTTTTGCAGACAATAAGTGCGAAACTGATTAACTGCCTCCTGCACATCGTTGAACACATTCTGACGAGTGGAATCACCAATAAAGGCAGACGAAAGACGCTGCCCAATATCAGTATGCGGGAAACCTACCAGTGCTGATTTGTTCAGATTATCGATGATCTGGGAATAAAGCCGGTTGAGTGGTAGAGTGATATTGTTGAAACGTCCCTGGTCGATCATCGGGTTTACGATTTTTGACATGTAATATTGCGACGTTTCAAGCGTTAGAAAACGAGGTCCCTCGTAAGGGTGCTCAAAAACTTGGTGGCTGGCGATGATCGGCCAAAAAAGGCTGATCATCCTGCGCACCAGGCTGCTCATGGTTTGGATGCTGACGCCTTCGCCTTCAGAAATGCCGGATTCACCTAAAAAACGGTGAAAAGGCTCCGCCAGACTTCTTTGGGGCACCAGGACCAGTGTGGTTTCGTTGGAAAGTCGCTCTTGAGTGCTAAGAATATTGTTTAGCCGCAACAAGGCAGCGCTTGTCTTCCCAGAGGAGGCTGGTCCGCTGAGGAAAAGACGGGGAAATTCGACGAAGTCTGCTATATTTTTCTGGGTTGCGTCAGGCAATTGTGGAAGTATGCTTGTCATGATATCTGAATTATAACGTTTGAAGCTGCCCGAGGGGTTTCGCGTTTCAATCGGTTTTCATTGTTATAATCCTTCTGACAATCAACCAGGAGAGGACCAATGCAATCATCACTCAGCCCATTTTTTAATGCGAAAGGTGTCGCCATATTAGGCGCATCGACCAATCCAAAAAAACTAAGTCACGGAATCCTTGAAAACCTACTCACCTTCGGTTACAAGGGTGGAGTTTATCCGGTAAACCCTAAAGCTGATTTTATTCTCGGGCAAAAAGCATACGCGTCTCTAGCTGATGTACCTGACCCGGTTGAGTTGGCGGTAGTTGTTTTGCCTGTGACCATTATCATGGAAACCATGCGGGAAATTGGGGAGCGTGGGATCAAGAATGTTGTGATCATCACCGGTGGGTTCAAGGAGTTGGGTCCCGAAGGTGCAGCCATCGAAAAATCGGTCAAAGATCTGGCTGCAAGTTATGGAATGCGAGTGGTTGGACCGAATTGTGTCGGCACAATGGATATTCGCACCGGGTTGAATTCCACCTTCATCAAGGGCATGCCACCTGCGGGACCGATTGCGTTTATCTCCCAGTCCGGTGCGATCTGCGGTGGCGTGATAGACCTGATCATTAATTCCAAAATCGGTTTCTCTCACATCGCCAGCCTGGGCAACATGATGGACGTAACGGAAACGGACATGCTTGAGTATTTTGCCCAGGACGATAACGTTAGGGTCATTGCCATGTATACAGAGGGCATCCCGGACGGGCAACGATTTATAAGCCTGGCGAGGGAAGTCTCGAAAACAAAGCCAATTGTCTTTTTGAAAGCCGGTAAAAACGATGCCGGCGCAAAAGCAGTAAGTTCACACACTGGTTCACTGGCTGGATCTTATGCCGCATACCAGTCAGCTCTGAAACAAACCGGAGTAATTGAAGTATCGACCATTAACGAACTCTTCAACCTGGCATGGGCTCTGGGCAGCCAGCCGCTGCCTAGGGGCAAATGCGTAGCTATGACCACCAATGCCGGTGGGGCAGCTGCACTGGCGGCGGACAGTCTCGATTTCAATGGCTTTGAATTGGCGAAGATTTCACCAGCTATTCAAGCCAGACTGAGGGAGAAACTCAACCCCAGTGCACAGGTCTCCAATCCGGTCGATATGCTTGGCTCAGTCAGCCCGGAAGATTATCTTTGGAGCTTGAGTAATCTGGATAATGACGAAGGTGTGGATGTTTTGCTGCCGATTTTGGTGCCGCAAGCCCTTGTGGATACACTCGGAGTTGCAAAAGCCTGGGTTGAAATTGGGAAAAAGACCGAAAAAACACTGCTGACTTGCCTGATGGGCGAGCGAAGTACCAAGGAATCTGAGCAAATCCTTAATTCAAATCGTGTCCCGGTTTACACCTTCCCGGACCAGGCTGGTCCTGTTTTGAAGGGCATGTGGGAATATAAAAAAGTGCTCGAAAGAGAAGAATTTGAAGCGATCACCACACAACCTGCGTGTGAACTGGCGTTGGAGACTGCAAAAGCTGCTATTGGTGATCGAAAAGTGATTGGAGAATATGAATCAAGGCTGTTGCTTGATGCCTATGGCATACCAAACGTGTCAGGTGGACTTGCCAGGAGCGCGGACGAAGCTGTTGCCTTGGCTGAAGAAATCGGCTACCCGGTTGTTTTGAAAATTGTGGCAGAAGGAATTCTGCATAAGTCCGACGCTGGTGGAATAGTACTTAACCTTCATAGTAGCGAAGAATTGCGCGTAGCTTATGATAGTTTGATCGAGCGAATTAAAATGAACGAAACCTCAGCGAAGATTGTTGGTGTGATGATTGAGAAGATGGCTGATAAAGGAGTTGAGGTGATCGTCGGTATGCGAAGAGATGTCACCTTTGGACCGCTGATGATGTTTGGAATGGGTGGAACGATGGTGGAATTAGTTAAGGACATCCAGTTCCGTGTAGCGCCGCTTTCGAATGAAGATATCAAATCGATGGTCGCTGAAACTATGGCAGGAAAACTGCTCAACGGTTATCGCGGGGCACCGATATCCGACTTTGATGCCCTTTACGATGTTATCGGACAGCTCAGCCGCCTGTCACTGGAACATCCGGAAATCCAGGAGATTGAGATCAACCCCCTGATCGTTTATCCAGAAGGACAGGGTGTTGTCGCTATCGACAGTCGGATGATCCTGTCGTAATATCTTGAAAACAGAAAAAGAGCTGTGTTTGCCACAGCTCCTTTTGTTTAAAATAGATTGAATTGGTTCCTAGTGACTGTTATTCCTTCACTTTGTACTCACTCAAACTGACCATGTCATCCATTGACCACTCTGTCGAGGGTACCAAATATATTTTCTTCGAATTGTCGTCGACGATTATTTGCGGATAGTAAGCATTCCGGCAACAAAATATTTCCGCAGCTTCTTCAAACGAATCTGCTCTGACAATCTGGAAGGTCTTATCCAGGAAAAACTTCGGTAAATCATGGATACGTTAAAAATTCAAAATTCTCCTTTTCTCCCCCACATGGTGAACGCAGGAATGTAATACTGCAGTAATTAACTAGTAGCTTATGAACGAAATTTTATTTGTTGTCTATTCTGAATTTTTCCAAATCCATGAGGTCGTCAAGCGACCACTTCGACAGGTCGAATGGGACAAGGTAAAAGCCTTTGAAAGTATCAAAGATAAGCATTTGCGGATAACCACCCCCGTTAATGGCATAATCTTCCGCTGCCTCTTCCCATGACCTGGACAAAAGAACCTGGTACTTTTTCTTGATTGGCAAATCCTTCGAACCATCTAGAACATATCGTTTCACAATTCCTCCTCGATTGTTAATGTGCGGTTGGACAACTCTTGTTCAACGAACAAGACATTAGCTTACTTGATCTATTACTTATGCTTTAATCGGATTTCAACCTGATCCAGAGCAACGATTCCCACTCTCGTTATGTCTCTTGATTATGAAAGTTTAATCATAGTAGAAATTTGCCAAATTCAAAGATACAGAATAGTGACATCGTCAAAGTACTTAAATTTCGGACCAGACGATTTCTGAGTGGAATAATTTGGTCTCAATTGACATCAGGATTATCTCCAACTGATTGAGCTATATTCGTATGATTTTTCAGGAAGAAGATTTGGCGACATAAACAATAAAAGCCAACGAAGGGAATCGAACCCCCGACCGGGCGCTTACGAAGCGTCTGCTCTACCGACTGAGCTACGTTGGCGTAGGTTGCGATTATACCAAATGTTTGGATAATTTAACCAGCAAACATCTGTCATTCTGAGCGAACCGAAGAATCTTGACACCATGATCGCAGAGATCTTCGGGAACCATATGTTGAGTCGCAAAAGCTCATGGTATGTTATCTTCAGTTATGGCAGAGTGAAGTAGGTTGATTGCCGCCGTAATATAAAATAAACCGCCCACCTCGTTCTGCCCTACATTCTTGAACGTTGTGAGTGGGTGGATTCGCACTAAGGTCATTCAGGATTCTTACTAAGAAAACCTTAGGTTGACAGATTTAGAGGATTGCCAGCTGGACGTTTCCTATGATTTCTTCTTCAACGTATCTGCGCGTTTGATGATATCTTTGCCGAATCGTTCGCGCAGGTCATCGACAGCTTTGGTCAGGTCTTCTCTTTTACTACCATCATCATCAAACAATCCGAGCTGACGATGAGGTTTGTCCAGGTTGGTTACCCCCACACCAAGCAGCCTGACAGCGCGTCCCCTGGACCAATGCTTCAGAAACAGGTCTTGAGCAGTATCGAAGATATCCTGGTCAAGATTGGTGCATTCCTTCATGCTGGTCTGGCGGGTGTAAGTAGAAAAATCAGCATAGCGGATCTTGATCTGAACGACAGTACCGGCTAATTCTGCCTTGCGTAGTCGCGATCCTACTTTTTCAGATAGGCCATGCAGAATTCGCAGCAAACTTTCTTCATCGTCCTGGTCTTCATGAAAGGTCATTTCATTACTGACTGATTTGGGATCACCACTTTCAGGATGAATCGGAGTGTTATCAATTCCTTTTGCCCTGCGGCGCATCGATTCGCCATGTTGAACAAAGTAATTCTTGAGATCTGTATCACTTAATGCTGCCAGCCTGCCAATTGTAGTGATCCCCCGTTGACGAAGGTGAGCTGCTGTTTTCGGACCAACTCCCCAAAGTGCCTGAATATCAAGTGGTGCCAAAAATTCCTCTTCTTTGCCTGGCTCTATTACCGTTATCTTTTGAGGAGCACATCCGGTTCTAACCTGTTTTTTGCCATAATCGTTTGCCATTTTTGCTACCAGACGGCTGGTTGCACAGCCCAGCGAACAGGGAAGCCCGGTTTTCTGCATCACTCTCTTCTGCAAATCGATCGCGATTGAGCCAATAGGTTGGGGCATATCGCTAACATCCAGGAAGGCTTCGTCAATTGAAACCGGTTCAACGATCGGAGTTGTGTCGCGTAAAATATCCATCACCTGCTTGGAATACTGACTGTAATGTCGAAAACCGCTGCGAACGAGCAGGAGGTCTGGTACTAATTTGAGCGCCTCGCGTGTGGGCATGGCAGAGCGGACTCCTCGCATCCTTGCGGCATAAGAAGCCGAGGTAATTACCCCACGACCACTGGGGTTGCCCCCTACGGCAAATACTTTCCCTTTAAGTGAAGGATCTAGCAACTCTTCCACTGAACAGAAGAAAGCATCAAGATCGAGGTGAATGATTTTACGTTCCATGGCATATAAAAATCGCCTGCTTGCGCAGGCGATTTGATTTAGACATCCAGGTTGCGAACCTCTTTGGCATGCGTCTGGATAAAGCGGCGGCGGGGTGGTACCAGGGATCCCATGAGCATGTCAAAAGTCTGGTCTGCTTCAACGGCGTCTTCGATTTCGACCTGAAGCATGGTTCGGTTTTCCGGGTTCATGGTAGTTTCCCAAAGCTGTTCCGGGTTCATCTCACCAAGACCTTTATAGCGGGATAAGGAGATCTTTGATTTCCCGCCCATTTTCGCAGAAAGCGCCTCCATCTCCTCGTCGCTATATGCATAAGCGATCTGGTTGCGGTAGCTAAGGCGATAAAGCGGTGGTTGTGCGATGAAAAGATGCCCTTCCTCAATCAAGGGCTGCATGTAGCGGAAGAAAAAAGTTAATAACAATGTACGAATATGGGCACCGTCAACATCAGCATCGGTCATGATGATCACTTTGCCATAACGCAGACCTTTGGTGTCAAAAGAATCGCCGATACCAGTGCCAAGCGCAGAGACCAGAGACCTGATCTCCCGGTTGCCTAAAATTCTATCAAGACGGGCACGCTCAGTGTTGAGGATCTTCCCACGTAAGGGCAGAATAGCCTGGAAATGGCGGTCACGTCCTTGCTTGGCAGAACCGCCTGCGGATTCACCTTCTACGATAAACATTTCGGATTTGGCTGGGTCCCGTTCGGAGCAATCTGCCAATTTTCCTGGGAGTGTCATCGATTCGAGTGCCGACTTACGGATGACCAGGTCGCGTGCTTTTTTGGCTGCATCCCTGGCGCGTGCTGAAGTGAGACATTTCTGGATGATAGCTTTCCCTGCACTGGGGTTTTCATCCAGGAAGGCAGCCATGGTCTCTCCAACGACCTGCTGTGTATAGGTCTGGGCATCGGTGTTCATCAGTTTGACTTTGGTCTGACTTTCAAACTGAGGGTCAGGGTGCTTTATGCTGATAATCGCTGTCAGTCCTTCGCGAGTGTCTTCACCGCTAAAATTGGGGTCAGATTCTTTCAAGTTGCCCGATTTGCGACCGTAGTCATTGATACTGCGGGTGATGGCAGCTCGCAGACCGGTAAGGTGTGTACCACCGTCGCCTGTATTGATCGTGTTGGCGAAGCTGTAGATCGATTCGGAATAGGTATCGGTGTACTGGACGGCAAATTCAATGTTGATACCGGCGATCTCTTTTTCGCCATAGATCATGGGATGCAAAACTTCCTTATTGCGGTTGACGTAACGGGCAAATGAGGCGATCCCACCTTCAAAATGAAAAGTCATTTCCCTGCCAGTACGTTCGTCCAGCAATTTGATACTGACCCCTCGGGTAACAAAAGCCATCTCGCGGAAGCGTTGGGCAAGTGTCTCAAATCGGTAGGTTACATCTTCATGGAAGATACCTCGATCGTAGCGAAATGTTGTCGAGGTCCCGGTTTCGTCACCCTTATAAGTTCCGACGCTCTTTACTGTATCCTGGGGAATGCCCTTTTCATAGCGCTGGAAATAGATGTTATTGTCTCTGCGGACTGTGACCTCACACCACTCGGATAAAGCGTTCACTGCTGAGACCCCAACACCGTGCAGACCACCGGAAACCTTATAGCTTCCGCCGCCAAATTTACCACCTGCATGCAGAACGGTCATGACCACCTGCAGGGCAGAGATTTTCTTCTCGGGGTGGATCCCGACTGGAATACCGCGGCCATTATCTTTGACCGTAACGCTTTCATCCGGATGAATTATGACCGAAATTTCAGTTGCGCTGCCCGCCAGGGCTTCGTCAATCGAGTTGTCGACTACTTCAAAAATTAGATGGTGCAGCGCTTTCGAGTCTGTTCCACCGACATACATGCCTGGCCGGCGGCGGACAGCCTCAAGCCCTTCCAACACCTGAATGGCTTCTGCTTCGTAGTTAGTTGAATTATTTTTCAAAATTTTTCTCCGCTCAAACACCTGTTGCTTCATTCACAGATGTTTCTGTTAATATGGATTCGCGCACGCAATTGCGAGCATCGATATAAAAGTAAAAACTTGCGATTAAAAAGATCGTGGTGACCAAAGCATGACCAAGGATGCTTATGATCAGCATCCAGGAACCATCTTTGGGAACTTGCCAAAGAAAGTTTGTTGCATAGGTGCCCAGGAAAGCAAGCATGATAAAAAGGGATGTTTTCCCATTGGTAGGTCTGACAGTTCCAATGCTTGCCCTGGCGGCACTTACAAAACTGCTTCCCGACAATAAAATTTCATGGGCAGTAAAGGTTAGGGGAATAAAAAAAGAAATCACCCCAAGGCTCAACATAAAGTAACCAAGCGTGCCCAGAAATGGCAGGAAAGAGCTGAGGATGGATATCAGCAAAAGTATCGGCGAAATAATGAAAATCCCAAACAGAAGGATCACGGTCGGGATCGCAAGCAAAGAGAACAGCCGGTTTAATAAATCTTCCTTTTTTCCAACCGAACCATTACCTCGGACAGAATTTCGAATCAGGAAAAAGAAAAGTGTTCCAAGCAAGAAACCAATCAGAGAAAAACCGAGAATATAAAGTAAGGAACTGCCCAGGGAGCCTACCTGGCGGCTCGCAAATTCGCCAATTGGGTTGGCTTCCATCGGCCGGAAGGCCAACAGGCTCGGAACGCCGATCGGAAAACTGCGCAGGAAAGCTGTCAGGCTGAAGTTTTTTACAGTCTCGAGGACAGCCGAACTCATCTCTTCCCATGACTTAAGCATATCTGCGGTTGTGCCAGGTGGAAAGATAATACCTTTGATCATTGCTTCTACCTGGTTGGTTATCAGCAGTCGCTTTCCAAACAAAAAGAAAAGGTCGAGTCCGATCGGGAAAAGCAACAGGTAAACGTGTGCAGCAAGAGTCTCATACCCTTGCTTGATCGCATCAAAAATTTTGGGCTGTTTTTTAGCCGGAACTACAAATCTCATAATCAATAAATTATACCATTTAACCTGAAATATTGCATCTGCTTGGTTCAGCAATTTCTCACAGACGAAAAAATTCGCTGTTTTTTCTTGAGTCTGACCGAAATTGGGTATTTCTGGATTCCTCACCTAACATAAGGCTTTTATTTAGAAGGTGATAAAATTTTACCATGCAAAACGAACGAAATCAAAATCTATACCTGAACCGTTTTAGTATTCTGTTGGCTTTCCTTGCACTCGGATTCGCCCTGGTCTATCTCTTGCCAACGGAAAATGATACAGCTACAGGAAACATTCTCGGGATTCAATTTGAACTTTCATTCTACAACTTCATTCCTTTTTTGCTGGCAATGCTGACAGTTGTTGGGACTGTTTGGGTTTTCTCGGTGCACCCAATTTGGAAGCGCGAAAGGCTAAGTTTCTTTCGCTTGATCCCACACCTGATGTTGCCTTTCATTGCAACTTTGATCCTGGCAATTGTGCTCAGGCAATCTGCTCGTAGCCCAATCTGGTGGGTGGTTTTTCTTACTGGTTACACGATTATTACCCTTCTACTTAGGGCTGAATACGTTTTGATTGAGGGTGCCGGTATCAATTCGTTGGGCTACTCTGTTTTGGTGATCAGTGCTGCTTTTGGGCTTTTTCTCTTGCTGACAATTGCCCTTAAAAACAGCAATGTACGTATGATCGCGCAGTTTTTACTGATTTTCTTCTCTGCCTTATTTGTTTCATTCCGCTTATTAAGCCTGCAGGAAGGGAACAAAGACCCAATTTTGAAAGCGTTGCTGGCATCCATGATGGTCGTACAGTTGTCGGTTGCACTGCACTATGTCTTCATTCCCCCGGTTCAATACGGATTGCTGCTCACAGGATTACTTTACAGTCTTTCAAGTTGGCTGAGTCAATTTAATCCGGAAAAAAAATGGCACCAATACCTTGAACCGATATTGATGTCATTGATCACGATTGCGATGGTTGTGGTAAGTTTATTCGTCTGATTCTTCTTTCAACTTCTTCAATTCAGTAAGATACAGCCACTGTAGGTTGCGTATGTGCAGATCTTGCGCGAGACCACCCATGCTGATGCGGGTCTTGCCGCTGTCTTCCACGGATTGTGAGCGCAGGAATCCCAAAGGATCGCGGCGTCGGTGGGCAGCTTTTACAAGTTTGCGCACAGATTTGAGATAGTCGAGATGGCTAGTGGTAACTTCCTCAATTTCACCTCGCAGCACGACATCCCCATGTCCCTGGATGATGTTTTCGAGGCCCATATTTCCGATCTCTGTTATGGTATTGGTCAGAACATCAATATCTCCGCCCACAAAGTATGGAATAGGCATATAAGCGTCGCCACTGAAAAGAATGCGATCATCTTCAAGCAAAACAGAGACTCCATCTTCGGAATGTCCGGGGGTCGCAAAGACCTTGATATGCTTTTTTCCAATGCGAAGAAACAAGGAGCCTTGGGCTATCGTGATCTGTGGTTCCTTAATGCACAAGCTGCGGAACAAGGGATTTTCCTTGCTGGACTCAGCGAGAGCGCTCTGACTACGAGTGAGCATCAATTCACGACAAAGCTCATGCCCGATCACGGTTGCATTCGGGAAGATGCAATTGCCCCAACAATGGTCGGCGTGGTGATGAGTGTTGACAACATACCGGACAGGAACCATGAGTTCGTCTTCGATATAACTTTTTATTTCTGGGGTTTCTTCCGGCATTAAAGTGTCAATCAGGACTGCCCATTGCGGACCGATGATCACACCAGCAGTAACCTGTGCATATACATCACTCTGAAACCAATAAACATTATCCGACACCCGCTCTTTTTGCATTCCCAATCACCTCAATATGGATGGGAGATAGAATAGCATAAAGAAAAACAATTGTCAAAAATTAGCGGGATTTCCTCGATAGAAATAAGTAAATTACAACGATACCAACTACGATGCCAAATCCAACAAGAACCATTACCCCTCTTTTGGTTCCTGGGGACTTTCCATCTTTATCCAGGAGAACACCTGGATTCGTGGTTGGGCGCTTGGTTTCGGTAGATTTTTGATTAGTCGGCTTTTGGAAGGGCTCGAGTGTTGGAGTTTCAGTGATCACAACTTCCCCAGATGACATAGTGGTTACAGTGACGAGCGTTGGTGTCAAGGTGCGGAAGGAATTGGTCGCAGTCCGAAACAAAGTGGGTGTTCGGGTTGGGATGCGGGTGCTGGTGGGACGGAGGGTAGAGGTTGGTCGCGGCGTGTTTGTGGGACTGGAGGTGTTTAGACGGACAGGACCAATTTCTTGTTGAACAGATCCATCATCAGCTATTACCTGTAATAGATAATAGTAGGTTGTAGAACGACTGACTTGAGAATCATCGATCGAGTACGAACGACCGCTAAGTGATCCTCCTGTAGCCTGTGTCAGGCTACCCACTGGGATCCAGGGTCCAGTTGCTGCCAACCCTCGCATGATCTGAAAGCCAGAAGTGTTGCTCTCACTACTGGTGGTCCAGTTGATACGGACATTGCCGTTGGTTTGTTCAACAGGCTGCAGCACGTTCACTGCAGTGATGTCAAAACCAATCACAAACGGAGTGAAGATAAGGTCAGTTTCGAGATTAGGCCAACCGTTGTTGTCGAGTATGACCTCGATATTCTTGGACTGAAGGTTACATCGAGTTTCCTGTCCTGGGTATGTATTGTCACCAGATCCTTTTGGTTCATCGCCAACGTTATCCCATCCAGCAGTAACTCCGTTTTTGATATCCTGCCACATCAGGGGAAAAGTCTTCATTGAGCCGGAACCGCACAGTGAAACAGATTGGATCGCCTGCTGGCAGGCTGGGTTGGCAGCATATGAAAAGCGTAGGGTCAGATCGGTTGGCTGGCTGCCTTCCGCAAGAAAGATATCAAAATAATTTCCGCAGGCAATAAAATCTGTCATGGCGGGGTCAGAAAATGGCATGGAATCTCCATGGTTCACAGCATAAAGCTCAGCGCCAGAAGTGCTCTTTGCAGAAAAACCGAAGAAATTATTGCTGTAATCAGTGCCAATTGTCTGTAAGGTTGCTTGCACACCTGATTGAGCATTGACAATTGGCGCTCCCAACATGCGCAAGTCGTCTGCCTGGCAGTTTTGTGTCGCCTGGTTTACAGAGACTCCTGCTCCCCAAAAATTGTGATTGACCTCATTATTGGTACCCTGGCAAATCACCTGGGGTTGACCACCATTGTTTGTAATGTTATTAGCGGTCATCTGTAGCCGGGAGTTAACCCCTATAGTTTCACTGGAAAGCGCATAGCCAGCGTTGTTCTTGATCTCACTAAATCGAACGGTCAGGTCGCCAAGGTTATCTTTCTGGACAATGGCGTTGTTCCCGAATTCAAAAGTTGAGTTTTCGATGAGCACATCAAGGGTGCTGTCCACAATGACAAGATCGCGCGAAGGGGTATTACAGCTTCCATCGGTTATATAAAGGTTGCGGATAGTTACTTCGGACGTGATCGTCAGAAGGGGTTTGACACAAGTACTGCTTGAGGTACTCAGGTAGCCTGAAGCCTCTCCGATGAGATTAACCGGAAAGTCGATCGTAACGGTATCAGTTTTGATATTATAAGCAGACAGAATATGGATGCGAGCGCCCCCGAGGTTGTTGTTTCGGGCGAAGGTCAGTGCCTTGTTCAGTGCAACCGCTTGCGGTGTATCAGGATCATCGTTGAAAAAACACTGAGGTTTGCCAACGCATTGGCTCTCTTTGTCAGCAACAAAGATATCAAGAGTGAGAGTTTGAGCGTTCGCGTCTGAAATTGCACCTGAAAACACGATCAGGATGATAATAAGCGCCAACAAATAAAGGAAATGCTTCCCCGGTCTCATTGATTTACATTATAACCGCTACATATTCGAAGCATGAATATGTTAAACTAGACAAATGCAAACTGTCCTCTCATCATTAAAGATAAATTCCTTTTTTATTTTTGCGAGCTTGCTGACCTACATGGTTGGTGCAATTTTTGCTGGATTTGAAAGAAACCATATCGATTCCCTCGGTTTGGTACTTGGACTATTGGTCTTTTTGATCATCCTGGCTTTGCAACAACTTTTTAATTATCTGACAACTTCCAAAATCAACCCTTATACCCGGGTAAATTTTGAGCGCGGTAATAAAAAAGGTCAACTATTTATTCTGACAGGGGTCTTTTTCCTGATCTATTTCTTTCTAATTTTTTCAATCCTCAGCCTGAACCTGCTGATCGGGGTTAATTTGATTTATATCACCCTGATAACAATTCTGATGTTGATGACGATTTTTCGAATTGGGAAGTTAATATCTCTGACCTATGGGGTGATCATTGAAGGGATGATAGTATCACCCCTGATGCTTTTGTTTGGCACTGGTATGCAAGGAATGAACCCTACCAGTGGTCATGTTTTACTGACCCTGTCATTCTTTTTTCTCTATGTTTCAATTGGTACATCGCTTTTATTCGAAATATATGAACGCGATTTGAAGGGTCGTGAGAGATCACTCCTGGATATTATTGGTTGGGAGCATGCTGTCAGACTCCAGAATATTTCCCTGGTTCTTGCTTACCTGGTCTTTTTCATTTATTTTTACCGGAATGGGTCGTTAGGACCGAATCTAACGGTACTCCTCACTGCGGTAATCGGAATTTTTAGTATGTTTTTGTTGAATCGCATGGTCAGGGGGATGAAACCCCAATGGCAGATTATTACAGCTACTGCGTATTTACATTTCTTCGCAGTGTGTTACCTGCTTGTTATCCCATTAATCTAAGGAGTAAAAACTATGTTAAAAGAAGGCGATTTTGCCCCGGATTTCGAGTTACCTGATCAAGATGAGGTAATGCATAAATTATCGGACTATCGCGGAAAAAAGGTGGTACTCTACTTTTATCCTAAAGATGACACACCCGGTTGCACCAAGGAAGCCTGCAGTTTCAGGGACAGTTTTGGCGAATTCCGCAAGCAAGGAATGGCGGTCCTGGGAGTCAGCAAAGACAGCGTAAAATCCCATGCTAAATTCCAGGAAAAATATTCACTTCCTTTTCCATTACTCTCAGATACTGATACCAGCGTCATCAAGGCATTCGATGCCTGGGGTCCGAAGAAATTTATGGGTAAGGAATTTTTAGGTATTTTGCGGACGACATTTGTAATTGATGAAACTGGCAGAATCATAAAGATCTATGAAAATGTCAAACCCCAGGATCATGCCCAGGAGATTTTGAAGGATATTCTCTAGTTTGGGTATCCTGTTTTCATTGAACAGCTAGTTTCTTTGTACCGGTGGATCCCAGACACACACTGGTGCTAAGTTCCTTGTTAGGTTTTGATCTGGATTTTGCAAACCATAAGTAGGGGGGTTTAACCCCGCCTGTTCATTGAAAAGGTTCTAAAAGAAGTTACTGGACGCTCAGGATGACTTTTCCTTCCTGCCAGAGAGTCTCCAATTGATAATATTCTCGCAGTTCTTCTGAAAAGAGATGCACAACCACGTAGCTATAATCGAGGATCACCCAACCTGTCTGACCGTTTCCCTCAACCAGTGCGTTATAGTCATACGCTTTTTTAATCTCTTCTTTGACATTGGTCGCCAGACTATCCAGCAATCGATCGCTGCTGCCTGTGGCAATCACAAAACAATCTGTGAAATCAGATACACCCCTTAGATCAAGCAATAAAATTTCTTCGGCGAATTTCTCTTCGAGAATGTTGACAATCTCACGTGCTAATACAATTGGTTCCAGCTGATCACCTCATTTCTTTTTGTAATTTTACACCAAGTGAAATTTTTTGAAGGTTTTGTATACCGGTCCTGTTGGGTACAGGGTACTTTCAATGAGTTCAAATGAAGAAACCCTGATTACTCCAATTGCTGTGGACTTTTGGCCTGCAATGATATCTGTTATCTTGATGGATTCTTCTCTGCCAAGCCAGTCTGACCCTCTTGCCAGTGTGAGGTGAGGTGAGAATCGTGGAGGCTGCTCTATCTGTATGAAGTCTGTTGAATAAATGACTTCCTCGAAGAGTCTTCGAAATTGTATGGAGGGTTTTGTGCCGGCCCAGATGGTACGAACCGCATTCCTGGAGCCAAAGAACCCAACCCCCTCGATCGATAATTCAAAGGATTCAGACTTAGCAGCGGCTGATTCCAAATTGGCTACCAGTGTTGGCACCTGGCTCATCTCGGTATCTCCCAAAAATTGCAATGTCAGGTGAAATAATTCTGGGTCAACCCAACGAATGCCTTGATAAGGCAATGCTTGTTTTAATTTTTTCTGAAGCGATTGAAGAGCATCCAGTGTGGTCTTATTAAGTTTGATGGCGATAAATAGTCTTTTTTTCATTCCAGGTCCTATATGTATATATGGCTTGAAAATCCTCTTTTTATTTTATGGTATATTTTAGTTACCCTGCTGTGTTTGTGATGCGTCAATTCCGTTTTGTACCAACACCAAACACAAATGGTTTGATCTCACACCAGGTGACGTGATAGACGAAAGTCAAGACCGATCTTGGAGGAAGAACCACACCCTGCAATAGCAGGTTCAAAACCATTTCGCACACGGCATAGCGGGGATTTCATAATACAATTATTCTTATGACCTATCCAAAGAAACTATTTATATTATTGCTTCTCATATCTTTGCTCGTCTCCGGATGTTCAGGCTTTCACAATGGGAAATTTAGCCAGGATTTACTGCCTGGGAAGGAATCAGGGCAGATCTTGTATGCGGATGATTTTAGCAACCAAGCCAGCGGTTGGGAAGTGATCAACAATGCATACGAACTTAAGGGCTACTCAACAGGCGGCTATATGATATCGGTTAAACAGCCTGATTCAAGGGCTGTTTCCACCACTAATTTGAATTATACTGACGCAATCATTAGTGTTGAAACCCAGAAAATTACAGGTGATCGCCAAACTGAGTTCGGTCTTGTATGCCGTTTCCAGGATAAGTTCAATTTCTATGCTTTTGTGATGAGTGCCGACGGCTATGCCGGCATTGTTCGCGTCAAAGATGGGGTCAGAGAACTGATCGGCTCGGATCAATTGGTTAGAGTGGAAACTCTCGAAATGGATGATGGTGTCAACCAGCTCACTGCTTCTTGTGAAGGTGACAGCTTTCAGCTGGATATCAACGGCGACCCGATTGTCGTTGCCCAGGACAACACGATCACGAACGGTGATGCAGGGCTGTTTATCGAAACTTATGATAGCGCTGACGCTGCAGTCGTTTTCAACGATTTTGTAATCAAAAAACCCTGATGAAGATCTATCTTGATATGGTCGGCTGCCGTCTCAACCAGGCGGAGATTGATGCTATGGCGATCGACCTGGTGAATCGCGGGGCAAACATTGTATCTGACCCATCCCTGGCAGATACAATCATTATCAATACCTGCTGTGTAACTGCCAAAGCTTCAGCAGACTCCCGTAAAATGATCCGACACTATAAAAACATGTATCCCGCCAAAGTAATCAGCACAGGATGTTGGGTCAGCGTGGCAGAGCAGGATGCTCTGGACATCAGCGATCTGGCTTACCTGAATAGCCAGAAAGAACTGATCCCAGAATTGTTGCTGAAAAGCCCCCCGGATACGCTAAATGAGTTGAAACAAAAACCAAAGTTGGGTCACAGAAACCGCACTCGTGGGTTTGTGAAGGTACAGGATGGCTGTATGAATTCCTGCAGTTTCTGTCTGACAACCATTTCCAGGGGACCTTCAGTAAGTACACCGGCTGAAGGAGTGTTGGAGCGGGTCAAACAGCTTGAAGGTATGAATATCAAGGAGATCGTGCTAACTGGTGTTCAGTTAGGTTCCTGGGGCAAAGACCTTCAGCCGGGGAGAAGGTTCAGTGATTTGTTGGAATTTCTTTTAGAGCACAGTACGGTGTCCAGAATCCGGCTTTCTTCTATTGAACCATGGGATGTTGATCAGAAGCTGGTCAATCTGCTCAATCACCAACGCGTCATGTCGCATCTGCACATCCCTTTGCAGAGTGGAGCGGATGAAACCCTCAAGGCGATGCGTCGCCCGGTTAACCAGGAACGTTTCAGCCAAGTTCTGGCAATGATCCATGAAACCAGTCCCTCGACTGCCATTGGCACTGATGTTATCAGTGGATTTCCGGGTGAGACTGAAGAACTATTTGAAAAATCTTATGAATTCATCCAAAAATGCGATTTCAGCAGTGGTCATGTGTTTTCCTTTTCGCCAATGCCAGGCACTCTTGCCAGCGAATTGGATGACCAGGTTCAGCCCTCAGTTCTAAAATCACGCACAAACCGCTTACTGACCCACTTCGGTGCTCAGGAGAACAAATACAAGCTTAACAAAGTCGGAAAAACCGTCCAGGTTTTGTTTGAGAGCAAAAAAACTTCACCAAAGGGCACTTATTACAGAGGCTTCAGTGAAGATTACCAGAGAGTAATTTGCTACAGCGATGAAAACCTGCTCAACCAGATCGTAGAAATTAAACTTGTAGATCTGACTGAAAAGAACGATCTGTTAGGTATTTTACCAACAAAAAACGGGGCTTGTTTGCCTTGACTGAAGGGGTAAATAAGGTAGAATTGAGAGGTTATGGATTTGAAAAACAATCCTGGTTTGGTCACGTCTGTGTCAAAAAGAACCGGGATTTTCTGAAAGGATTAGAAGAATGGCAACAAAGAGGACCTATCAACCTAAGATCAAGAGACGTGTACGTGTTCATGGTTTCAGAGCCAGAATGGCTACAGCTGATGGACAGAAAGTTATAAAGCGCAGACGCTTACGAGGTCGCAAGGAGCTGACAAAGACTTCGAACAACCACGTGAAACGGGTACGCTGGTAATCATTGCTTACCATGCAGCGGCTATGTCCAGTAGTTTGAATCTAGCAAGACTGCGTAGTTCACAGGAAATTAGTGCGATCCGAAAGGAAGGCCAGTCATTTTCAAGCCGAAATTTTGTGTTATTGGTGAAACCCAACTTGTTGGATACCATCAGGTATGCGGTTATCGCCAGCAGGAGAGTCGGTGGAGCTGTGGAACGCAATCGCTGCAAACGCAGGCTAAGGTCCAGAGTGACCAGGTTAGCACCTAAAATCACACCGGGCAATGATCTTTTGATCATCGCCCGGATTGCTTGCCTGGAAACTGAACCGGAAATATTGGATAAAGCCTTTGAACAGGTTTTTATCCAGGCAGGATTGATCAGCAATCATGTGTGAGCATACGGCAAAGCAAGTGAGCCAATATACTGATCCTCCCTTGAAAGATTTGCCAGCTACGCTTGCGAACTTTCCAAGAAGGATCTTGCTTTGGTTGATCAAGCTTTACCAGATGACATTTTCGAAGACACTGCCGCCAAACACTTGTAGGTTCTACCCAACATGTTCGCACTATGGCTACCAGGCAGTTTATAAATATGGCGCCATCAAAGGGGGCTGGATGGCAATTAAAAGAATTGTGAGATGTAACCCCTTCAATGAAGGTGGTATTGACCCAGTTCCTTGAACGGAGATAAATGAACAAGAAGGTTATAAGATTATTAGTTCTGCTGGCTCTGGCGGGCACAATCCTGACTGGTTGTGCCGTTGGCGTCCGAGCCGAAAGTACCCCAGGGGTCACCGTCACTGAAGAATATGTTTACGTGGCTTATATGCAAAACCTCTATAAACTGGATAGATTCAATGGCGCTCAACTTTCTTCTTTCCCCGAGAGAGTTAGCACAAATCTGGCTATGTACGCACCAGTTGTTGTGGAAGATGGCTACGTTTATTTTGGTGACCTGGCGAACAATTTTCGCAAAGTAAGCGAAGAGAACCTCAACCAGGTTGTCTGGACTTTTAGTGAAGCTAAAGGTTGGTACCAGGCAAAACCAGCCCTGGATGGCGATCTTGTCATCGTTCCCTGCACCGATCGCCACATTTATGCGATCAACAAGGAAACTGGTACAAAAACCTGGGTATACAACGGTGAATACGCTTTCATTGCTCAGCCGGTCGTAGTTGGAAATAAGGTTATCGTCAGTGCCCAGGATCACCACGTTTTAGTGTTGAACGCTGCGACTGGTGAAGAGTTGTATCGCGTGGAAGTTAAAGGCGCAGTTTTGGCTCCGCCATTATATGACCCCGAGACTGATTCTGTATTCGTTGGCAGCCTGGGTCGTGAGATGATTTCCTTTAACCTCACAACCGGAGATGTGAACTGGACGTATGGTACAGCTGACCTCGATACCATATGGGCAACCCCGATCCTCCTTGACAACCAGTTGATTTTTACAGATAAAAACGGAAAAATCATTGCCCTCAATCCTGATACAGGTGAAGAACTCTGGCAGAACCATGCCGGTGGTACCGTGATAGCAGGTCCGACTTTGGTTGGCGACAAAGGCTTTTTAGTTGCCCGCGAAGATGGCACCATGTCATTCTATTCATCTGAATTACAAGGTGGCGACTGGACTGTGACCGTTCCTGGAAATATCTATTCGAAACCGATCGTAGATGGGAACCAAATTTTTGTTCCGGTAGTAAAAGCGGATGCCTTTATCTACACCTATAGCACAACCGGCGTACCTGGCTGGTCGTTCAGCCCGTCGAAATAGGAGCACCACTATGTGGGACACAATTATTGTTCAGCCATTCACTAACCTTTTACTTTTGATCACCATGTTGGTGAAGAATTTTGGTATTGCCATTATTCTGTTCACCCTGTTGATCAAGTTGATTACCTATCCCTTGACTGCAAAACAGCTGAAGTCGTCTATGGCTATGCAGGATCTCCAGAATGATCCTAAATACAAAAAGATGATGGAAAAATACAAGGACGATCGCGAAAAAGCCGCCGAAGTACAGATGAAGTATTACAAGGAAAAAGGCATTAACCCCTTTGGTTCCTGTTTACCGACTCTGATCCAATTCCCGATCATTATTGGTCTTTATCAGTCAATTATGCGAGTCATGGCCTCAACACCACTCGAGCTCGTTAAATTGGAACGCATCGTCTATCCCTTCCTGGATGTAAACAAGATTTTGCCGATTCAGAACCACTTCCTTTGGATGGACCTGGGGCAACCTGAACGTCTTTTGATCGGGAATATTGGCATCCCGGTTCTGGCAATTTTGGTAGTTATTACTACCTTCATTCAATCCAAGGTAATGCAACCGCCCACACAGGCGAACGACCAGGGTGCTGCCATGACGAACAGCATGATGATGATGATGCCGGTTATGATGGGCTGGATGGCATATCAATTCTCTGCCGGTTTGGCTCTTTATTTTCTGGCAAGCAACATTGCCACGATTGTTCAATATGCTGCCATGGGCCGTGCTGACTGGTCTAAGATTTTCCCCTGGGTTAAACCAAACCTCCAACCGGTAAGTAATGCCATTATTGCGGATAATGAAGAGGAAGACGAAGAAGAAGCGCAGCCAGAACCTGTCAAAACTGTTAAACCGTCGGCGCGGGCTTCAGCAAAAAGACAGCGCCCTAAGATGAAAAAGTAAGGCGAGTGAAACATGGAAAAAAGAATGACACTTGAGGTGATTGCTCCAACAGTTGAAGAGGCTATTGAACAAGGCCTTGATAAACTTGGCTTGGAGCGGGATGATGTTGAAGTGGAAGTATTGGATGAAGGCAAACGAACCCTTTTCCGCTTTGCGACCCGCCAGGCACGTGTCAAACTAACAGTTAAATCGGTCGAAACATCCTTCGAAACACCTTCCATCGACCCTGATATGGAAGAAATCGAAGTAGAAGAAAAGGATGACCCAGATCTGATCTTAACCAGCATCGAAGCCGAAGAAATTGAGGAAGAAGACGAGTCGTCGGACCAGGACCTGGATTATGACGAAGTGAAAAGCCACGTTCAGGATGTCGTCAAAACATTACTCAAATTGATGCATACCTATGCAGTTGCTACTGTCGAGATCAAAAGATCTGAAGACGATGGCAGGAAATTCGTTAATATCGAAATAGAGGGTGATGACCTGAGTTTCTTAATTGGTCGCCGAGCAGAAACATTGAATGCAATTCAATACATGATCAGCCTGATGATCAGTCATGAATTTAGCCGTTGGATTCCAATCCAGGTCGATATCCAGAATTATCGATCCAGGCGTGAGAAAGAACTTCAAAAATTAGCTCGCCGAATGGCAGATCAGGTTGTTTCTACTGGAAGGAAACAGACCTTGGAACCTATGCCAGCAAACGAACGGCGTATCATCCATATTGAGTTACGCAAACGTGACGACGTGTTTACCGAATCAGTCGGCGAGGATCCTAACCGAAAGATTTACATCCACCCGGTGGACTAAGAAAAGATTTTTGTTCATGAGAGCAGTTGATATCATCATCAAAAAAAGAGACAAGGAAGAACTCTCCAAGCAGGAGATAGACTTCCTTATTCAAAATTTCACGACTGGCGAAATCCCTGACTATCAAATGTCTGCCTGGGCAATGGCTGTGCTGTTAAATGGCATGAGCCACCAGGAAATTACTGATCTGACCCTGGCGATGGCTGCATCTGGTGATCAACTGGATCTGAGCGAGTTTGGCGGTCGCGTAATAGACAAACATTCGACCGGCGGTGTTGGCGATAAAACCACGTTGGTTGTAGCCCCAGTAGTAGCAGCTTGCGGTTTACCCGTAGGCAAAATGTCTGGCAGAGGATTGGGTTTCAGCGGTGGCACGATCGATAAACTTGAATCGATACCTGGTTTCAAATCAAATTTGTCCACTCAAGAATTTATACTGCAATTACGGGAACATGGCATCGTCCTGACCGGTCAAAGCCTTGACCTCGCGCCAGCGGATGGCAAATTGTATGCACTCAGAGATGTAACTGGTACGGTGCAATCCATTCCGTTGATTGCGTCTTCTGTAATGAGCAAAAAGATCGCCTCTGGCGCTGACGCTATTGCCCTGGACGTGAAGGTCGGTCGTGGCGCGTTTATGAAAAATCTGGAAGAAGCCCGGGAATTGGCAGAGGTAATGGTTGCCATCGGCAAACTGAGTGGTCGCCGTGTGATTGCTGTACTCTCGCAGATGGATCAACCTCTGGGCATTGCTGTTGGCAACGCACTTGAATTGAAAGAAGCCATTGACATGCTGAATGGATTTGGTCCGGAAGATTTCCAGGCGCATTGCATCGACCTTTCTGCTTACATGCTGATTTTAGGCAAAGTTGCAAGCGATCTTGAATCTGGTCGAAAGATGGCACAGGAAGCGATTGACAATGGCAGTGCCATGTTGAAATTCAAAGAGCTGATTGAAGCGCAAGGTGGTGATGTAAGTGTGATCGATCATCCCGAAAAACTAGCAACAGCGAACTATATTTACCCAATTGTTGCTGATTCTGATGGTTGGGTCAAAGTAGTTGATGCTCAAAATGTGGGTGAAAGTTCGGTCGAAATTGGAGCTGGACGAGCCAAAAAAGGTGATCTGATTGATCCTGCTGTCGGTATTATGGTCAGGGTTAAAGTCGGCGACCATATTGAAGCCGGACAAACACTGTTTGATGTGCACGTTAATGATCGGAATTCGTTCGACACCGTTTTTCAAAAATTGAAAACAGCAGTCGAGATATCTGATGAACCGGTGGAACCTCCGCCTTATTTTTGGGGCGTAATAGGATTATGATTGTAGAAACCCGGTTCGCCGGGTTTTTTATTGAAGAAATGGGAAAATTATGGAAATTGAACGTAAAGATATCAGGAACATTGCTATTATCGCGCATGTAGATCATGGGAAGACCACCTTGATCGATTCAATGTTGCGACAGGCTAAAGTATTTCGGCAGAATCAAAAAGTCGTTGAACGCGTGATGGATTCCAATGACCTGGAAAGGGAACGCGGAATCACGATTTTAGCAAAAAATGCATCAATCACGCTGCCAGATCCAAAAACTGGGAAAGACGTCAAGTTGAATATTGTTGACACGCCAGGGCATGCTGATTTTGGCGGTGAAGTCGAACGCATTATGAACATGGTCGATGGCGTTCTTTTATTAGTCGATGCTGCCGAGGGTCCGAAACCGCAAACTCGCTTTGTTTTAAAACAAGCTATTGCCAAGAATCTGAGAACAATTGTCGTGATCAATAAGCTTGATCGTAAGGATATCAATATTGAGCAGACCGTCAACGCAACCTTTGATCTTTTTGTGGAATTGGGTGCGAATAATGAAATTTTGGATTTCCCGATTATCTATGCGGAAGGCTTATCTGGCAAGGCTGGCAGAAAACCGGAACTGGAAGATAACCTGATGCCCTTGTTTGAGACTATTCTGGAGGAAATTCCCGGACCCAAGGTTGACATGCATAACGAATTTCAGATGCTGGTGACAAACCTGGGTTACGACGAATATAGTGGTGTCACAGCAACCGGACGAATTTATGCCGGTGCAATTCGGGCTAATGACCCTATGCTAAGGTTAAAAGCAGATGGCTCGCAGGAACGACTCCAGGCGAGATACATCTATGCCTACCAGGGCTTGGAAATGAAACTGGTTGACGAAGCCGAAGCAGGCGATATTGTAACCATAGCTGGCTTGAAAGATATCCAGATCGGCGACACACTCAGTTCTCCAGAAAATCCAGTAGCTCTTCCCCGGATCGAAGTTCAGCGACCGACAGTCAGTATGACCTTTGGTGTGAATACTTCGCCATTGGGCGGCAGAGAGGGCAAATACAGTACTTCACGAAAGTTACTGGAGCGTTTGAACGACGAATTGCGGAAAAATATTTCTTTGCGTGTTGAAGAAACTGAACAGAAGGATGTCTTCCTTGTGTCTGGCAGAGGTGAGCTTCACCTTGGAATCTTGATTGAGACCATGCGCCGAGAAGGATATGAGTTCCAGGTCAGTCGCCCAGAAGCGATTGTGATTGAAAACGAACTAGGTGAGAAGTTTGAGCCTTTTGAGGAAGTACACATTGATGTAGACCCAGATTATGTAGGTGCGGTTGTTGAGATGCTGGGGCAGCGCCGCGGACAGATGGAAGACATGCGCAACAATCCCGATGGCACGGTTCACTTGACCTTTACGATCCCGACCCGTGGACTTTTAGGCTTTCGATATCGTTTCATGAATGCCACGCACGGTAGGGGTATCCTGAATAGTTTCTATATCGGCGAACGCCCGCTGGAAGGCACGGTAGTAAATCGAAACAGTAGCTCAATAACCGCTATTGAAGATGGAGTTGCCACTACTTTTGGTTTAAAGAATGCTGAACAAAGGGGGATCCTGTTTATCAGTCCTGGCGAGGAAGTATATGAAGGGATGATTGTGGGTGAGACTGCCCGGGCACAGGATTTGGCAATTAACGTCGCTAAGAAAAAGCACCTGACAAATATGCGCCAGTCAATCCGCGATCTCGATGAACGCTTGGATCCGCCTAGACAGATGAGTCTCGACGAAATGATCGAATACCTGGGACCGGACGATTTGCTGGAAGTTACACCTCAGAGCCTGCGGATGCGTAAGAGAATATTGAACACTCATGACAGATTGCGCTTCGAAAAGACAGGTAACCTATAAATTAGGATTACAATGCGCGTAGCCATAATTGGTGGTTATTAGTTTTGAAGAATGCAGATCATCAAAATTTAGATAATTTTTTGAGTAGGGTTGAAGACGTATTTACGTAAGGGCAGTCATGAAGCTGACCGTCCTTTATCTTGTTTAAATTGAGTTCGTTTTACTGAGATTTCCAGGCGTCCCCAAAGCCATGTATTAGAAAAATGAAGTTGAAATAAATAGATTGAATATTAATGCGCATAGCCATTTATATTCATTATTTATTAACATCTATTATTTTTACAATTACAATTTTATCTATAAATATTTTGACGACGGTATAGATTCAATGAATAAGCAAATCCATTCCATCCTGGCACAGATGGGTATATGAACAATCCGATCTGGATTCCTTCAGTAAATCTGATTTACTTAAACTGGTAATGGTCAACTTCCAAAAAAGAAGGTCGTCTGCAAAAACTCATGATGACACAAAAACCGAAATTTATTATAATTTCTTTGCAATACTGGCTTTCCGACCGGCAACTCCTGGTTGAATAGCAAAAATATCACCCGCGAAGGGTTGAGCTTCGCGTTCTGAGGGGCTGATACCTTCTGAAGCTGAGGTGATGAATAATGATCGTAAATCTTCACCTCCAAAGGCAATCGAAGTAGGTCTTTGAACTGGTACTCTGATTTCGGTTAAGACCTCTCCAGCTGGACTCAGCTGCAAAACATGCCAGCCATCCCAAATCGCAGTCCAGATATTACCATCGCTATCGATCGTCAAGCCATCCGGAGTCCCATTTTCAGTCTTATAGAAAACAATTCTGTTTGATAATTCAGCTGTTTCAAGATTGATATCATAACGATAGATCGTGTGCTCTAGTGAGTCGGTGTGATAAAAAAAGCGACCGTCAGCAGACCAATCCAGCCCGTTACTTATCGATAATCCGCTGATCTTCACCACAAGCTTGCCATCCTGCAGCGTCCAAAGATTTGAGGTGCCTTGAGGACCTTTTGTCCCGATCCAAAATCGGCCAAACGGGTCAATCTTGCCGTCGTTGAACAAATTGTCAGGGCGCGAATGTTTGAATGGCAGGAAAAAATTCTTAAGATTGGATTCGGGATCCCAAAGGCTCAACCCCGATTCAGTCGCTAAAATAAAACCGCCGTCTTCATGCATCGCAAGGCAGCCAACCTTCTCATTAATCGACCAGATCTTGGTTTCTTTTGTTTCCAGTTTGAATGAATGGATCAAACCCTCATCAATATCCACCCAAAAAAGGGCATTCCGCCGATGGTCCCACAACGGAGATTCGCCTAATATATCCTGGCAAGAGATAATTGATTCCTGGATCTCGATCTGTTTCATTTCCGCGATTCCTTAACTTGTATTGTTTGATAAGTTTACCTGCTGATGTTAAAATCAATCAGGAATTGAGACCTTATGACAAAAAAAATGAGTAAAAATCGCCAAAATTTCTTTGTCCCAGCCATCTTTACGTTAAAAGAACATCAATACCTTGTCAGTTTTTCGCTGATGGTAATTTTTGCATTAGTCGGACTATTAGTAAGTTTCGTATTTCCACCTAAATATGAAGCGGAATCTTTCCTGATCACTAACCTCGAATTAGTTCAAGGTACGAATGTTAATGAAATAATGGTGGATTCACAAATTGGTCTGATTGGAGAGCTGTTGTACTACCCGGATATTACAGATGAAGTGATTCGGTTGGAAGAACAAGCTGGAAACACAATAACATTAGGTCAACTCAAGAAGAGCAGCCTGATCGAGCGCAGATTGATGACTACGGTTGTCAAGGTACGGAATGAAGATCCAGCCATCGCTGCGAGGATAGCAAGCAATTGGGTCGAAATCGCTTTCGAGCGTTTATCCGAGGCATATGCTCATGCCTTGCTTGTTTCTGAAGCAAAATGGACGATCACTTCCATCGAAGATTGCCAGACCGATCCACTGGTAATCGAAACCGGTTTTTGTCAAAACCTGACAGCTGAAGAAGTACACGAACTCACCAATGAAGCAAATGCTGTGATCCTTGCTGAGAGTCCCTACGCGTTAGGCTTGACTAAAGATCTGCAGATAAGCCAGTATCAACCTGCTGCATTACCGCAAAAACCGATCCAGGGAACCAGATCGAACCTGATGTTGGCAGGAGCGTTAATCGGTTTGGTGTTTTCTCTTTTCCTCTTCGAATTACCAGGCGATAAAGTTCAGGCAGAAGAGGTATGATCCCCTCAGAACGTTTATTGAGCATCTTGTGGAAAGCACTCCTGGTTGTCTTACCAGTGAGCAGTTTTTCCTTACTTTCCAAAGTATTTGGCGGGACCAGCGTTGCCCCGTTTGCTTTTTTGCCGATGGCAGCCATTTTTATTTTTTGGTGGTTGCCTGCTTTTTTCAAGAATGGGCGTAGATTACCATATCAAGTAAAGCCCCTGCTAATCTTCTTCCTTTTTGGAATCATTTCAACGTTGTTATTCTACTTTCATAGTGTTCCAACCTTCAGAGATATTCCCTGGCTGCGCAACAGCGCTGAGGTTTTTGTCACCCTTGCCATGGGCATCGGTTTTTACCTGGTCACAATTTACCTGATTAAAGATGAGCAGAAATTACGGACCACTTTGTTTTGGATCAGCATTGGCGGAATCGCTTTGATCGTATATTCCTGGTTTCAGTATGGTACCTGGCTGGTGATGGGCAAGTTTCCAGAATGGATGTATCAAATTCAATCATTTATTACTGCTAATGGGACACTCTATGAAGGTCGGGCTTCAGGTTTTGCCTATGAGCCTTCCTGGTTGGCTCATGAACTAAATATGATCTACATTCCAATCTGGTTTGGGTTAAGTCTCAGTGGCCAAACTGTCTTTGACAAGAAACTCTTTACGAAGATCCAATATGAAAAGATCCTGCTTTTACTGGCTTTAGGAATTCTCTTCATCAGTTTTTCGCGGATCGGTTGGATAACGATGATCCTAATGACAACCTATATTGTTGTCAGGTTGACAAATAACTGGATTAAAAGAATTTCTGAAAAACAAAACAAAAATACTAGGACGAGTGCTGGTCTTCAGCTAATATTTCGCCTGGGAATTTGGTTTGGATTGATCCTGGGATTGATTGCGGTGATCCTTTTGGCTGGTTTAATTATGACCAAACTCGAACCGCGAATGGCTAATCTCTTTGATATTCAAAGATTCATAGATTTTGGCTTCCTGGGCTGGGCGTCTAAATTAGGTTTCGCTGAGCGGATCATCTATTGGCAGGCTGCTTATGGTGTTTTCCAGCTTTATCCGATGCTCGGGGCAGGTTTTGGCATCCCCGGCTATTATTTCACGTTAACCGTACCAAATTTTGGTTCCCGGTTACCTGAGATCAATAGAGCTGTCTTTTCACAGACTTTTATACCCAATGCGAAAAACCTTTGGGTGCGACTACTTTCTGAAACGGGGATCATCGGTTTTGCGCTTTTCGTCTCCTGGTTGGTGATCCATTGGCGGAACGCTAACGACCTCGACAAAGAATCCACCCATGGTTTGGTCAAGACAATGGGTTTGGTAGGGAAACTGATCATTTTGGCTATGATCGTCGAAGGTTTCAGTCTGGATAGCTTTGGCTTGCCTTACTACTGGATCGCCCTCGGTTTGATTGCTGCCAGTCGGTTGATCCGTGATCAGGCCTCTGCCAGGACCGGTGCAAACATGGAAGTTACCAGCGACATCAACGCCTGAGCATAACCGTTTTCGGTAGGTAAGAGTTCATTCAAACTTGTCTGCGCATCAATGAAGTAGGCACGAGTCATGTTGATCGTATCTTCCTTGATGGCAGCCCGTTCGAGGAAATTTTTCATCTCTCTTAAAAGGCTTTCATCTGCTGGGTTTTCCTGTGCCCAGAGTTGCCGAAAAACCTCTGAGTTGGCCAGCGCGGTCATCGCCGGAAAAGTTTTCTTACGAGTAAGCAGATCGCTGCTGACAGATTTCCCAGTCTCATCAGCAGAACCCCAAATCCCCAGGTAATCATCCTGGGTCTGAAACCCCAGTCCAAGATCAACACCAGCCTGTTTCAATGCTTGGATATACTCATCGCTGCAACCTGCCAATTGGGCTCCGATTGCGAAAGCCGCTGAAAAAAGCCTGGCAGTTTTCAGCCTGATCATGTTCAGGTATTCTTCCACGCTAATGCGCTCGTAGTTTTCATACTGAATATCCAGTTGCTGCCCTTGGATAACACCGAGTGTCGCGTCTTGGAATTCAGCCATGGCTTTCTTCTGATCCTCAACCTGAAAAATAGTGGGCAGGTTTCCCATCATATTTTGGCTCAAAGCTGCCAGGTAATCACCGACATTGATCGCGAGTGATATGCCTATTGTTGTCCACAATGCCGGATGACCATGCCGGATTTCGCCCTGATCCTGGATATCATCGTGGATCAAGGTAAAATTATGCAGCACTTCCAGCGCGCTTGCAGCTTGATAAGAATCTTCTGGATTACCACCCAAGGAAGCATGGGTCAGTATCAAAAAGAGCGGGCGCAGGCGTTTTCCTGGGACAGTTGAGGTACCATCCCAACCGAAATGATAAGCAACAGAATCGCGCAGACCAGGGATTTCAGAAGGGCAGCTGTTCAATACAGCAGCTTTGAAGTATTCTTCAAAGCTTTTTCTTGTTTTAGATAGCAGATCCGGTGACATCTCCGTTCTCCTTTATAAGTTTTGGTCGCAAAGACTTCAAATCAGCGGCACCACTTAAGAACATGGCTGTTTTTAATTCGAGGATGATCAACTTGAGTGTATCATTCAAAGTCTCATAACTTTTATTCGCTGCAACCATTAGTTTGAGCGCAAACCCTGCCAGATCGGCACCCAACGCGATGGATTTTGCCAAATCCAACCCGTTTCTCAGGCCGCCTGATGAGATTTTGAGAATGCCCTCCGGGAGACTATCCAATCCGCGCAGGGCGGAAACAGTAGGAATGCCCCAGCCAATATAGGTCTGGCAAAGCGCTTTTCGAACTGGATCAGCCTGGCGGTACATCTCTACCGCCGCCCAGGAAGTGCCGCCTACACCTGCCACATCAATTGCACGAACACCAGCATCTACCAGCAAGCGTGCTGTTTGTGGATCGATGCCGCAACCAACTTCTTTGGCGATCACTGGTACCTGCAGTTTTTTTGTCACCGACTCAATCTTGATCAATAATTGGCTGAAATCCCGATTACCTTCCGGTTGCAGGGCTTCCTGCAATGCGTTAAGGTGGATAATGAGCGCATCGGCCTCCAGCATGTTGACTGCACGCTGGCACTCATCTACACCAAAACCTTCTTTCAGTTGAGCGACACCAATATTCGCAAACAATAACCCGCCAGGGTTTTCTTTGCGGGCAATAGAAAAAGTTTCATTCAAACCATCATGAACCAAGGCCGCCCTTTGAGACCCAACCCCCATGGCAATTTTAATTTCGTTGGCTGCCCGGGCGAGGAGCTGGTTGAACATCTTTGTCTTACCTGATCCACCAGTCATAGATGAAATCAGAATTGGGGCTTCAAGCTGCTTACCAAATATCTTGGTAGAAAGATCGATGGAATCGAAATCGAGTTCCGGTAGGGTAGCGACCTGTAAATGCACCTGGTCGAAGCCAGCAGGAACACCCGAACGAACATCTTCTTCAAGGCAAATTCGTAAATGTTCGTCTTTTCTGGCAGATATGTTCGTAACTTGCTCAGTCATTTTGTGTTTATTCTTTCATAATCAGAGGCAGTCTTGATATAATCTTAACATCAAAAGAGACTTGTGAGGAAAGACTATGGATAATACATTTGAAATTGTAAAAGAAGTGGTAAAAGACGTTTTGAAAATTGATGGTGATGACATCACCATGGACACACGCTTCATTGAAGATTTGAAAGCAGATTCGATGGATCAATTCTTTTTGATTGATGGATTTTGCGAAAGGTTTGACATTAACATCACCGATGAAGCTGCCCGCAATATCCACACCGTCGGAGACGCTGTTCGTGCGATTGATGCAGTCCTCAAGTAGTGTTCATTAGACACAAAAACAGCTGCCCGAAGGCAGCTTTTTTGTTTTCAATGAAGATCTAGATGATGCTATCGCTTGATCAGGGCAGGGATTTCGTTCAGTTTGTTCGCCATCAACACACCTGCATCTTTCAGGGCACCAGTTTTTTTGCCTAACGTATCCAGTGGCAGACTGCCGCTTCGTGAGAAAAATGGTCTCAAAATTGAGGTTGCCAGGTTTTCACCGACGACGTAAGCGATCACCGGTTTGGTGACTGCTTCCATGATGAATGTTGCTGCTTTCATCTCGCTGTCACCGCCCGGGCCACCGATCAGCACAATTTGGTCTGTATGCGGGTCAGCTTCGAACAATTCCAGTAAAGTTGAGAAATCTGTCCCAATAATCGGATCATCCCCGATTCCGACTGCCGTGCTTACCCCAATACCCTCCTGTTTGAGTGTATTTACCACTTCGTAACAGAGTGTGCCGGAACGTGATACTACCCCCACATTTCCTGGGATAGCTATCTCTCGAGGAAAGATTCCTGCATTCGCGATTCCAGGAACCAGTACGCCAGGAGAGTTGGGGCCTACCAGGATCGAATCATTGTTGCGCAAAGCAGATTTGATGATCATCATATCCTGCAGGGGAATAGCACCGGTAATTGATATGATCGTCTTCACCCCGCAATTGATTGATTCTAAAATCGCATCGGCAGTTGAGTGAGGTGGGACGAAAATGACACTCACATCTGCATTGGTTGCTTCAACGCAGTCTTTTACCGTATCAAAAACAGGTAATCGGCCTTCGGAACACCATTCACCGCCTTTGCCTGGTGAAGTGCCGCCCACGATCGGACTACCTGAATTGAGCATTTGTGAGGTGTGGAATTGGCCTCTGCGACCGGTGATGCCCTGGATCATGATACGCGAATCAGCACCAATTAATATGCTCATTCTTCTTCCCCTCGCAGCCATCCGACCGCGGCATTGACAAGTGCCTCAGTGGTGGAAAAAAAGCGCAGATTTTCGTTCTTATGCAACAAATCAAGACCGGAATCATCATTTGTCCCTTCAAGCCGTATAAAGATCGGTTTTTTAGGAAGACCTTCGTCCATCGCCTTGAGCAGCCCATCTGCAACTTCATCGCAGCGTGTCATGCCTCCAAAGATATTGATTACGATTGCCTTTACTCTTGGGCTTACCAGCAGCATTTCCAGCGAAGAGGTAATTGAAGTGCTGGTAGCACCGCCACGAATATCAATCATAGCTGCGGGCATTGTGTTAAGATTTACAAGTTGGTCGATCGTCAGGTATGCCAACCCCATCCCATTGACCATACAACCAATCTCCCCAGGAAAGCTATGATAATCAACATCAAACTTCAGTGCCTGTCGCTCTTCCCACCCGAAATAAGATGGATCAAAGGCATCTGAAAAGCTTTCTTGTCGAAAGAGGGATTGTCCATCAATACTGATCCGGGTATCAAGTGCAAATATCTGGTTCTGCGATGTGACAACCATCGAGTTGATCTCTACCAGGGTGGCGTCAAAATGACGGTAGACTTCGTACACCTTATGGGCAATGAACTGAATTTGTTTCCACAGAGAAGGGTCAATACCAAGCCCAGTCATTAATTCACGGATTTGATAATCTTTCAAACCCATATTGATATCAATTTGCCGATTGAGCACCCGGGCATCCTTAAAAGATTCAGGTTCCAAATAAGTGGCACCCCCAGCTTCAGAAAGGCACAAAACAGGTGTGCCGGCTTCCATGTCAGAGGTGA
>ENA-UOOK01000301-UOOK01000301.1-fermentation-metagenome-genome-assembly--contig:-NODE-301-length-63434-cov-57.752394_pt1 | contig 63434 bp, 65 predicted proteins | sample MGYA00245777_ERZ724023 | MGnify/ENA primary metagenome ERZ724023 (study PRJEB28704, sample SAMN03018312) | fermentation metagenome | biome: anthropogenic terrestrial biome; feature: soil; material... | reverse complement strand
AAAGGGGAACGTGAGCTGGGTTTAGACCGTCGTGAGACAGGTTGGTTGCTATCTAATGGAAGTGTTAGTAGTCTGAGGGGAAGGTGGCTCCAGTACGAGAGGAACGAGTTGTCGGCGCCTCTGGTCGACCGGTTGTCTGATAAGGCATTGCCGGGCAGCTACGCGCTGGATGATAAAGGCTGAAAGCATCTAAGCCTGAGGTGTCCCCTGAAAATAGATTGCTTATTTAGAACGCGAGTAGAAGACTTGTTTGATGGGGTAGGGATGTAAGCTTCGAGGTTTTATTTCCGAGTTGTTTAGTCCGCTGCTCCCAATTGTTCGCTTGCATTTTTTCTGCAACAATTAACAATTAATATGTATACACTTTTGATAGTACAAATTTTGAAGTCAATTTTATGGTGTTTTCTATTTAATCTTTTTATTGGATTTTGTAGTGATTGTTAGGATTGTAGTAATTCTGGTTTGGTGTTTACAGTATAGGGTGAAAATGTATTTTGAATTTTATTTTTTATTGATTATCTTTTTATTATAATCAAAACTTTTTTTTAGTTTTGGTTTTTCATGTTAATTTAGGCTTGGCGGCCATAGCATGGGGGCTACACCTGTTCTCGTTTCGATCACAGAAGTAAAGTCTTTTTGCGTTTTGTTTGTGTACTATGGATTCAGCTCTATGGGAATTTCATTTCGCTGCCAATTCATTTTATAATTACTAATTTTATTATTCCAATTTTTATACTAATTTTTATATATTCTTTAAAAAATGTTATATACTATTTTTAATATATTTATTATTGTCGTATCATTAATTTTTTTTAGTGAACAATGATATAGGTATTTTTTATGAGATAAAGTTATATTTTTTTACCATCTGTGACTAAATTAATAACCTAACATTGCACAGGCTGCCTGTTTCGAGGGTTGCTCGAGGAGGGAAGGGTAATCTACCTATGATTCATGAGAGTTAGTATACGGGTAATATTTAGTCATAATCTATTTATTTAGGTTATGACTTTTTTTTAAAAAAAATAGTATGTTTTTATTTTCTTTCTTTTTTTATAAAGAAATTATAAACACTTATTAATGCTACAAATAAACTTATTGTAAATCCAATAAATCCTAAAAATGGATAACCCATTATCATTAAACCTTTATTTGTTATCATTACTAATGATGATCCCATTAACAATGCAGCTAATATGATTGACATTGATACCATATCTGTAGCACGTGAAAGGCCTTTAGGTTCTATTTCTATTTCTATTTTACCTTCTTCAATTTTGTATAACATACTTGTTGCAAATTTTGGTAAAATTTTCATTATATGTTCTACTTCTATGATATTGTGTTTTATATAATCTACTCCACGATGTGGACTAAATTTGTCTAGTAATATTTTTTCTGCTAGTGGACTTAATACTTTAACTACATTAAATTCAGGATCTAAAGCTAATCCTGTTTCTTCTATCATTCCTATTCCTCGTGCCATTAATACAAATTCTCTTGGTAGGGCAACATTATAATCTATCATTAAGTTAATTAAATCTGTCATTCCACCTTGCATTTTTTGTAATTCTGCACCATAATATTTTGCTATTAAATCATTTAAATCATATTTTAAGGATTTTATATCTGTTTCATCAGTTAATATGTCCATATATCTTAATTGGTTTATCATATTATCTGCATCTTTTGATATTAAAAATAGGAATAGTTCGGCTAAGTTTTCACGGAATGTTGTATCCATCCATCCCATCATTCCTTCATCTAAATAACATACTATGTTATTATTTAAAATGTATATGTTTGCAGGGTGTGGGTCTGCGTGGAAAAATCCATCTATTAAAATTTGTTTAAAATAGGATTTTACTCCTCTATTTGCTATTAATTTAGCATCATATCCTTCAGGATTTTCTATTACTTCTGATACTTTTTTTCCTTTAATAAATTCCATTGTTATTAATTTTTTTGTGGAATATTCTGGGTATCCTTTAGGTATATAAATTCCATAATCATCTTTGAAATTTTCTCTAAATCTTTGCATATTTGAAAGTTCTTGGTTATAATCTATTTCTTTGTTTAGGGATCTTTCAAATTCTTTTTCGATAGCGGGTAAGTTTAAAGTTTTTGCTCTGTATATATATTTGTCTATACGTTTAGCGAAGAATCTCATTAAGTTTAAATCAGTTTTTATTATTTCTTCTAATCCTGGTTTTTGTACTTTTACTACAACTTCTTTTTTTTCTTTTTTTAGGGTTGCATGATGTACTTGTCCTATACTTGCTGTTGCAATTGGTGTTTCATCAAAATCTGAGTAAATTTCTGTTAAGGGTTTTTCTAATTCTGTTTCTATTTGTGTTTTTATTTCATCAACTGGTATGGCAGGGTTATTATCTTGTAATTTACTTAGTTCATCCGCCATTTCATATCCTACTAAATCTGGACGTGTACTTAATGTTTGGCCTAATTTTATGAAAGTTGGTCCTAATTCCTGGAAACTTTTTCTTACTCTTATTGCAAGTAAGTTTGTATTTGCTTCTAATTCTTCTTCTTCACTACTTTTTTTCTTAAATGGATTTTTGTGTGATAGTTTTGCGTGTTCGTTAATATGTTCTAATCCATTTTTCCGCAGTACTTTGATTATTTCGTTTAATCTTTTTAGATTAGGATTTCTTGTGTTGCTTGTAACTTTCATTTTTATCTTTAGGCCTTTAATTTATATTTATTTAATTTTTGTTGTTTTTGTATTTTATTATTTTCTTTTTAAAATTTTTTAAGTATTTCTCCATATACTTCTTTTAATTTTCCGTGTGAGTTTTCATATATTCTTTTTAGAATAAGTTCAGGTGTACTTTTTGCTAGAAGATTGATTTGTGGAGTTCTATTCACTATTAAATTATAGTTTTTATCTAATCCTTTTGCTTCTATTCCATCTATACGTACTTTTGTGTAATTACTTAATTCTTTTGCCATATGGGTTACTATTATTCCATATGATTCTGTTTCTTTTAACATTTCAATGAAACTACTTATTATTTTCACTGCTGCTTCTAATTCTGTTATTCCTTCTAATTCATCTAATAATACTAATTTTTTATGATTATTTGTTACTATTGGCATGAATACATTAAGAAATGATTCAAATGCTCCTGCATCTAATGATCTTCCTTTGCTAAAGTAATATATTTCATTTAATATTTTTACTTCTGCTTCTTTTGCAGGTATAGGTAAACCCATTTGGGTCATTATATTTATTTGACCGATTGTTTCTAGAAGTGTTGTTTTTCCTCCACTATTTGCCCCAGTTAATAATGCTATATTATCTTCAGGGGATAAGTGATAATCTATTTTTTGGATATTTTGATTTAGGGCTAAATTTAAGTTTATTCCTTGTGTTATTTTTAAATTTTCACTTATTTTGGGTTTGTTTAAATTGTATGTGTATGCGAAACTTCCTAATGTGAATTCATAATCAAATTTTATAGTTTCTTCTATTTCCTCTTCAGCTTGTTTTCTGATATTATATAATTGGGATGCTATTGTTATTTTTTTATCATATAAATTTGTTGTTTTGATATTTTCTTGTTCTTGGTTTATTCTTTCTAATTCTTCTTTATCTATTTCGATTGGATATTTTTTTATGTAAGGATCAAAGTCAATATGGGTAGCTTCTAATAATTTTTCTTTACCTTTACTTATAATCTCTTCAAATATTTCCTCTATTTTTTTAGGTAAATCATTATTTAATAAATCGAGGACTTCATCTCCTCCAATATCAACATTTTTTATACTATTTTTTAACTCTTCATCCATATCTTGCTTAACATTTAAAACAATTTCTTCAATATTTATATCATTACTTTTAAAATCATCCAAATCACTTAATAAAGGTTCAACACAATCACAAACACTATTTAAGCCTAAAATATTACGAATTTCAAAAATTTTTTCAAATAATTCTCTATTATTATCAAAATAATCAATTACCATTTCGGGAACAATCTCATAAACAGGAGATTCATGACTAATCATAATAACATTACCCATATCACCAAAATCCAAGAAACCTTCATTATAAACATAAAAAATTACTTCATAATCTCTAATTTCATCAGCAAACAATTGGGAATTACTAGCAACAACAATAGGATAATACTTATTTAAATTCAAATCAGTTAAATAATTCCCATCTTCCTGAGATTCCACAACAATAACTTTACTTGGATCATAAGAACCTTTAACTTCTTCTGGTTCTCCTAAATTTTTCATTAAAACTTTTAAATCATCAATAGGTAAATGACTAATTTTATCCTTAGCTTCCATTACAAAATCTAAATGCCTATTAATCTTATTAATATCTGTTGTAGGGGACAATAATTGGACACGATTACGACTATAATTTGTATTAGAAAAATTTAAAATTTTACTTATAATCTCTTCATACAAAACATGAGCCCTTTCACTTTTTAAAAATTTCTCTTGAGGGTTTCCTAATAAACTATTCATAATTTGAATAGCTTTTCTTTGTGAAATACCATCAATTTTACTTAATTGCTCCAAATCTAGGTTTTCAACGATTTGGGAAAGATTTTCCTTTCCCCCAACACTATTTAATATTTTCTTAGATAATTTAGTTCCTACACCATCAATTTGTTCTAAATCCATTGCCATAATAAATAACCTACAATAATTAAATCGCTGTTTAAAATCCACGAGTAAAATTTCCACTACTAATATTAGGAGAATACTTCTTAATACTATTTAAATTATTTTTAGAAACATCATCAAGGTTAATAGCATCTTTATATATTTTCCCAATATTATTAACATAATCTATATTTTTCCATCTAGCATCTATACTGAAATTATTAACACCACTATCTTTAAAAAAATCAACTTCATTAATAAGACATAAATCTTGATAATTTAACATCATTACACCATCTTCATTAAGTGGACGATAAAGAGAATATTTATTCTTATTTTTATCATTTAAGTAAACATTATTAATCTCATTATTTGGATTATCCAATTTTTTAAGGGAATTCTTTATATCATGTGGAAGAATATTTTTTCTACTAATTAATGATTCCATATTTCCATGGATAAGAATTTCTAAAACTGGAAACTCTTTATTATAACTATTAAAAATATTCTTAAAATCTTTTTTACTTAACTCCGGGGAAATAGTAAGTAATTTGAAATTATTTAACTTTTTAACACTTTCACTATTAGAAATATTTAAATGATATGTTCCATAAATTTCAATTTTAAATTTATCCTTTAAGTATTCACCAATCCCTAAATTAGAAATCATTATTGAAGGAACTGTGCTTACTTTTGAAAGAATTCCACAAACTTTAACCAAATCTTCAAATAATTCGTCATGGACTATACTTGGCCACATCCAAATAAAATTACAATTTTTTTCAGCACAAATTCTATTAGCTTCTTTAATAATATTAACACAATAACTAATATCTAAACTTTTATGTTCATCTATTAACTTACTATTTTTTGTTGGAATATCAAAATATATATTATTAAAAATATTTTCATTTAAATTTTCTAAAACTGTTAAATTATTAATGTATACATTTAAGTTTTTATCTATTGATTTATTATTTATTGAGATTTGATTCTCTTTTTTAAGATATTCCTTAATCTTTTCTTTTGAATTTTTAAGATCCCTATTTTTAGGAAGATATGTACCTAAAATTTTTTCTTCAGCTTTTTTGAAAAAATTTCTTCTTAATTGATTCAAATCACTTATAGGAGTAAATAAATTTCTATTTATTCTCCCTACTTCTACTGTTTCTAAATAATAAGGCAAATCACTAATTTTGCTGATTTGTTTTTCTATAGTTTTTTCATTAATAGGTCGGTTTTTAGCTGTTTCCCAAGGTTTCAATCCTTTTTGTTTAACTGTTACAAGTTCACCATTACTTAATTTAATAGTTCCTTTTATTATTGGATAATTTTCTTTATCCACATTAAATTTTATGTGAAGTGTAGATTTTCTAAAACCTTGACTTTGAGAATCATGCTCTAATTCTTTTAATGTTTTATTAACACTATTTCTTTTGTTTAAATAAACTTTACATCCTTTTTCAATGTTTATATAAGGTTTTTTGTTTTCCCTAACTTTTTGAACTATAAGAACTTTACCTTCCACTTTTTCTTTTATTAATCTATTTTTTTTCCAATAAGCTTTAGATTTTTTAAAATGGGGATTTCCACTAATATCAAAACCATAAGTATGAGTTTTACTATCTTTCTTTAAAGGAGTTCCTTCAATAACTAAACCATCACCTTTTTGGGGGATATGGATTAAATTTTCGTTTAATTGTATGAAAAATTTTCCAGATTCTTTATCAAATTCCTGAATTTTTCCAATATATAATCCAATATGGCTGGGATTATCAATATTCATTATCTTATTAGAATCCTCATTATTAAATAAATGTCCAGTACTTAATTTTCGATTAAAAACTAAACTTAAATCTTCATGACCTTTTTGTGTTGTGAATTCTTTGTCCTTACTTCTTCTTCGTAACTTATTTAAAGATTGACGATATGTACTAGTTGTAATCATAACATATTCTTTATTACGCATACGCCCTTCAATTTTTAAACAATCCACTCCAATATCACTTAAAACATCTAGTTTACCATATAAACTTAAATCTTTAGGACTTAAAAAATATTTTCCATCATTATTTCCTAATTTGTAAAAATTACCATTACAACTATCAGCAGTTAAAGTATAAGCTTGTCTACATGGTTGTGCACAAGTACCACGATTACCACTACGCCCTCCAATAAAACTACTAAATAAACATCTTCCACTATAAGAGTAACATTGAGCTCCATGAACAAAAAATTCAACTTCTAATCCTATTTTATGCGCTTCTTGAGTCATATCTTTTAATTCATTTAAAGTTAATTCTCTAGGTAAAACCACACGACTAATACCACTTTTTTTCGCCCATTTTAAATCATTTATATTTTCAATATTCATTTGTGTACTAGCATGAATATTAAAATCTGGAATAAATTCATGAATTAATTTCATTAAACCTATATCTTGGATAAGTACACCATCAACACCTAAAGAATATAATTCATAAACATATTTTAAACATTCCCCTAATTCTTCCTCTTTAATTAAAGTATTTACAGTAATATAAACTTTAACATTATGCATATGTGCATATTCCACACTTTTATTTATTTCTTCAATTGTAAAATTATCTGCATACTTTCTAGCACCATAATTCTTACCAGACAAGTATACACTACTTGCACCAGCTAAAACCGCAATTTTTAAATGTTCTACATTACCTACAGGAGATAATAATTCAGGTATTTTCATAAGTTGTACTCCAATTTTTTTATACTATAACTATTTTATATATTTTAAACTATAAAATTATATTATATGTATATTGTTTTTGAGGGAATTGATGGTAGTGGTAAATCAACACAAATAAATTTACTAAAAAATTATCTTGAAAAAAATGGTTTAAAAGTTGAATGTGTTGTGGAACCTACTGATAAAACTGTTGGTAAAGTAATTAGAGAAATTTTAACTCATGAAGATTCAACTACAAGTAATGTGCAAAAAACATTAGGTTTACTTTTTGCAGCAGATAGAATGCAATTAATGAACACTATTGAATCATATGAAAAAGAGGGTAAAATAGTCTTAAGTGATAGATCATTTTACAGTAGCTTAGCTTACCAAGAACCACAAGATTGGATATATGAAATTAATAAATTTGTTAAAAATCCTGACATGGTTTTATACTTAAATATCGATTTGGATAAAAGTCTTAAACGAACAACTGGAATTGATGAATTTGAAAATAAAGAATTTTTAACTAAAGTTCAATGTAACTATGAAAATTTATGTAGAAATCATAATTTTAAGATTATCAATGCAAACAATGGAGTTAATCTTGTAAGTAGAGACATTCAAAAAGCAGTTGCACCATTATTTGATATTTGTGTAAATAACATTAGATAAGATAAATAAATAATTATTGTAATTGAGGAATAATATCATATGTTAAATTTTTTAGAAATAGATGAAATTGATTGGAAATTAATATGCATTGGTGGAATTGTAACATTTATTATATCTTACATTTTAAGTTTTGTGTTACAACAATTTTCTATTAATGGTTTATTATTATTACTTGTGTTAATTGGAATTATAATTTTTTCAACACATATTAATAAACCTAATGTTGGAAAAGGAGTTATTCATGGAATATTAATGGGATTAATTTCTGGAATCTGTTCTGTTATTGTTGGAACACTTTTAGTAACTATAGAATATAATTTTATATTAAATGTGCTTTTACTTCTTTTAACTTATATTCCAATGTACTTACTAGTTGGATTCCTTGGTGGTTTAATAGGTGTAGAAATATCCAGTTTAATATCTAAAAAAAGAAAAAGTTAAGAAAAATAATATATGTTTAATTTTCTAATTCTTTTAATCTTTTTTTTATTGAATCAGTCATAAAATCTTTAGCTTTTTCTAATTCTTCTTTAGTCCCTATAAGTTTAGGACCATATTCAGTTTGTTTTAATTTAACTTCAAATTTATCAATAGTGTGTGCTAAGACTTGTTCTCCAACACCATTAGGTAATCTCATTTCGTATTCTTCAGCATCCATTATATCAACTCAAACATTTTAATTAATAATTATTATATTATTCCAAATATACTTTTTTTTTATTCTTCCATGAATTCACGTACAGGTTCTAAAAATTCTATTAAGAAATCACTAACACCATTTTTTAAGTCCATAGGATGTAATTCACTAGCACTAAATTGTTTTATTAATTCTTCGTGAGTTAATTCTAAATTTCCACCAAATTTTTCGGGACGACTAATTTTAATAGTTTCTTGGTTAGGGAATAAAAAGTTTTCACAAATTTCAATCATAGGATTATTTTCAATTTCTCCTTTAGGACAATATCCTTTATTAATTTTCTTCTTAATATCTTTAGGGGTATCATCAACAGCAATAAAGTTACCTTTACTACTACTCATTTTATCATCACCATCAGTACCATGTAATAAAGGAGTATGTATACAAACAGGAGCTTTTTCCCCTATTTTAGGTAATGTTTCACGTGCTAACATTTGAATTTTTCTTTGTTCCATTCCACCTAAAGCAACATCTGCTTTCAAATAAGCCATATCTGCGGTTTGCATAAGTGGATAAATTGTACTAGCAACTTTTGGATTGTCATCATGACGACTAACTTGATCCATACTACGTTTAGCTCTTTTTAATGTAGTTAATGTAGCTAATTGGTAAACATTATTAGTATATTCTGGTTCAGTTTGATATGAAGAACCTAAAACATATTCAGTTTCAGAGTCTAAACCTAAAGCTTGGAAACATTTTTTATTATATTCTGCAGTAACTTTAATATCTTCAAGATTACCTTTTCCATTTAAGTAAGCATGATAATCTGCAAGTAATATTTTTATATGAAAACCCATTTTTTGTAATTGTTTTAATTTCATTATTGTAATTGCATGACCTAAATGGATTTTACCAGAAGGCTCATAACCAGTATAAGCTATTGGTTTTTCATTATCAAATAATTCTATTAATTCTTCTGGTTCTATAATTTCAAGTGTTCCATTTTGGATTATTTCTAATTTTTCTTGATTACTCATAAAATATCACTAAAATTCTTTTCATTTATAATAAGTAAACTTGGCCTTCTAATTTAATAGTATCTACTTCTTGACCAATATTAATGTTATTAAATTTATCATTCATTTCTAAATCAACTGTAGTATAATCATCAGGATCTAAAATTTGTATCATACTAGGAGATTTATCCGTAACAATACTTTGTTTTACCTTTGTATTTTTTTCAAGTAATTTTACTTTAGTACTGTTTTTCCACTGGATATTAAAATCTTTTCTGTCTTGAAGATTTTCGCAGTGAATATTATGTCCACTAATATGTGTAATTTCTAATATTTTATCCTCAAATTTTACAAAATCACCAATTTCGTATTCGGGTAATCTGAATGAAATCCATATACGATATAAACCTTTTCCTGTAGATTTATCTTCACTAATTAATCTTGGAGATTCTTTACTTTCTCCACCAATTTCATTTTTTAAATTATTAATTATTTTTTTTGCTGTTTTATATGAACCAATATAATAATCAAACCCTTCTTTAGGGGTTAATATTTGGGGAATATAAGCTAATTTATCTTTTTTGGCTTGTTTATTGATTGTATGTTGTACTACCCCTTCAATTTTATTAAGTTCTTCTTGTTTTATTTCTCGATTATCTGCTCTTAATTGTATTACTGCTTCATAATAACCTGATTCTTTTTTACTGCAATTAGGGCATACGTTATGATTTAATTTAACATTAACATTATAAATTTCATTTATATCGGTGTTTAACACGTTTCCATTAACTATTACTTCACATTCAGCTATAGTTCCACGCATTTGAAGAATTTCTAAGTCAATTATAGGATTTTCAGTTAATTCATCAATTTTTATAGCATCTTCAATAGCTCTATAAATTATTTCTTCTTCAGGTATTTCTTCATCAATCCATTGTCCTTGGAAAAGTTTAGCATTACAATGTTTACAAATTATAACATCAATATTTTCAGGGATTTTTATCATTTGGTATGTTTTTAAAAAACAGTTTTTACACACGCCATTGATTAATGGTTCTTCGGTATTTCCACATTCTGGGCAAAACATAATAATCAAAATAGTAAAAAAAGATAACTTTTTTTTAAAAAAAGTTAATATAGGAGATTTTATCTCCTTAAATTGGTTTTAAAGGTGCTCTTGCACCACAAGCTGCACATTTAAGTATGAATATACGGTCTTCTCTAATAATTTTTGTATCTGGTCTGTTACATTCGTGGCAGATAACATATTTTTCCACATATTCATCTATTCTTTCATTAATAAGGAAATGGTTGAATTTTCCTTGTAATATTGCTCTTTGACCTTCTAAGTTTCCAGCGGTACCTAATTCACGTAATAAAAATTTTAATATGTGTTGAGGGTCTCTGTTTAATACTTCAGCTACATCTTTGAAGTTTTGTATGAAAGTACGATTTCCTTGTATTACACTGTATGCTTTAGGTACTTTGAATCTTTTTGTTTCAAAAACTTCAGGAGGTAGTTGGTCTATTGCACGATCTAGTAATTTATTATAGTCATCCATGATTTATCTCTCCATTAATCTATATTTTTAATTTTTCATGAAAAAATTTGTTAAAAAAAATAATATTTTGTTTAAAAAGTTATCAATAAAAATATAATATATAAATTTAGTTTTTTATATTATATTAAACTATTGTATAAATAATTATTATATAAATAAAATTTTATTTTTTATAAAATTTTTTTTAGACTTTTTTTAATTTTCCAGCATTAGGTTCGAATATAACTCCTCTAGATTTAAGATTTTTAATCATTTGATTTAATTTTTCTTCACCAACATCATAATCTTCTAACATTCTTTGTTTTAAAATGTTTATTGGAGCATTACCTTCAAATTCAGATTGTAATTCAGTAATTACTTCAATTACAACCTGTAATTTGTCCCGATCTGATTTAGGTGTACGGCCTTCTACTTTATCAATATCTATTTTCCCTGTTTCAGGATCGTATCCTACTTCTTTAAGACATGCTTGTTGTAACTTTATAGCTTTTTCAGCATCTTCAGGTTCCACATACTCTTTTAATCTAATTTTAGCACTAGCTTCTGCTAAACGGATAATTGCTTCTAATTGTCTTGCAGTTATTGGTACTGGTGCTTCTTCTTCTACTGCACCACTTCTCATACTAACATAAAATTCTTCTAATACTTCATTTGCTTCATCTGTTAATTTTGGGTTAGCATTTTTACGTGCATATGCAATATATTTTCTTAGTAATTCTGGTTCTATTTCATAATTTACATTGTTCTCTTTATGAATTGTTAATATATGTTTTGCTAGTTCCCTATCGTTTTCTACATTTGGTTTATCTTCTATGATGAACATTAAATCGAATCTGCTTAAAATTGGGGAAGGTAAATCTATTTGATCTGCTACTGTTTTATATCGGTCAAATCGCCCAAATTTTGGGTTTGCTGCTGCAAGTACACTACAACGACTGTTTAATGTTGCCATTATTCCTGCTTTTGCTATACTTACAGTTTGTTGTTCTAATGCTTCGTGAAGTGCACTTCTATCTTCAGCTCGCATTTTATCCAATTCGTCGACACAAACATTACCTTGATCCCCAAGTACTAATGCACCTGCTTCAAGGGACCATCCTCCAAGTTCATCTCTAACTGCGGCTGCGGTTAATCCAGCACCTGTTGTACCTTTACCACTAGTATATATACTTCTAGGAGCTAATTTGGATACATATTTTAATATTTGAGATTTTCCTATACCTGGATCCCCTACTATTAAAATGTGTATATCTCCCCGTAGTCTAGTTTCATCTTCTAAGATTTTTGCAGATCCTCCGAAAAGTTGTAATGCTATTGCTTCTTTTACTTCTCGATATCCTTTAATACTTGGAGCTGTGGATTTGATAATTTTATTGTATATGTCAGGATCTTTACTTAATTCTAAAATTTCTTTTTCATCTTCTTCGCTAAGTGATAATTCTTCAAATTCTTGTTCTAATGGTTCAATGTAATTTACATAGATATAATTTTTAAATTTTCCGCTACGTTCTTCTCTGAATGTTTTAAGTGTTCCAGTTATTCTTACTTTATCTCCAGGATTTAATTTATCAACTAAATCATCTTCAAGAACCATCAACATTTGTTTAGGTTCTGTTCCTCCTGATAAGTTTTCTAATGGTTCTTGCATACGTGCTGTTTGTGTGTCTATGTATTTACTTTCCCCCTCTAAAAGTCTAAAAGATCGTCCACCACAATCACTACATAAACTTGGTTCCATGACATGTCTATCATTTGTCTGTTCTACTTCATGTAACCTCATACACCCTCGGCATTCAAATACTCCAGTTTCTATACGGGGACGTATTTCGTCTGTTTTTCGTATAATTCCATCTGCAGATACAAAACTTCCTATGTATTTACTTAATAAAACTTTTAATGGAATTATATTTGTCACATGTGCAAATCTTATATTAATATCCGCATCTTTCATTAAGGGATCAATATTTTTCAGTGCTGTTTTAGCAGCATTTATTACTTCTTCAGGTTTGTCAAGTAATAAGTCCGCTTGATCAGGATCAAACATTTCCCATTCAGGATATTCAATTATAAGTGATTTTTCATCGGGAAATTTTTCTAAAACATCATATACTTTATCTTTATATTTTGTTGTGAAAAATTCTTCGAATTTGGTGGTTGTTAAATTTATTTTTTCACTGGAATTCATAATGATTTCTAATTTATTTAATATTATATTTATAAATTTCAGATTATATTTTTTTATTATAATTTTTTTATTAAATTTAAATATGTGTTTTGATATATTATTTTATAGTTATTTAGGTAGAATATTTTTTTATATTTTATCTTATAAAGGAGATTTTTATGAAAAAGTCACGTTTAAATTTATTTAAATCAACATCGATGCTTATCTCTATTCTTGGCGTTATAATGATAATTGCTACAATAGTTGTAGCTGCTTATATTGGTTTTAACTTAGTGAGTAGTAATTTAACTGGTGGGGTATCTAGTGGAACTCAATATGATGAGTTAGCAAGTCTTAGATCTAATTATTCTGATTTGGAAGGTCAGTTTAATACTACTAAGGTAGCTGTTTATGCTTCTGGTAATGATTCTCTTCAACAACAATTTGCAGATGCTCAACTTGAATTGGTTCGTTCTAAAAATAGTTTAGATGGAGTAGACAGTGCTTTATCTACGGGTAAACCTTCTTCTGAAGTTAATCAAAGATTAGAACAAGCTAAAAAGGATTTGCAAACAGCTCATGAAGCTTATGCAGGCATTCCTCAAAGTTAAATATTTAACTTTTTTTATTTTTTTCTTAGTTGCTATTTTTTATATTTTATAATTTAAAACAAGGCTTATTTTATATTATTTTTCAGAAAAAAGTTATTTAATTAATGTATTAGTTAAAAAAAAGTTTAAACTATGGGGCTGTCCCATAAGTGAAAATTTTTTTTAGAAAAAATTGAGGGGATGTGCTGTTTTTGGGTGTATTTATGTTAATTTTACACTTGAAATGGCACCTAACCATTTTTTTTAATTAGTAAACTTCTGTTTATTAAGTGTTGATTTATTTAATTGTAGATTAGATTAACTAGGTTTGTTATTTTTTTTATTTATTTTATATGTGATGTTTTTTTTAAATGAGTGTTGTGTTTAAATTTTTATGTATTTTTTGTATGTTGTGTGCTATTGCTTTAAGTGTTAATTCGTGTTTTGCATTTTTAAGGTGTTTGCGTTCTACTTTTTTGCATTTTATAATTTTTTTTAAGAGATCCGAAGTATCCTTCACTTAAGGGTGCTCTTTTTTGATACATGCTTTCCCCTAGTTTTGAGTTGAAATCTTGTCTTAATTTACTCCGTAATGGGTGTTCTCTGTCCATTATTTCCCGGACTCTGCTTTTTGTACAATCATTGTGGGATTTTACAAATTTTTACACATACTGGTAGAATAAACACGATAAAACACATTATTAATCTTTCGATTATGCTGATAATTTAGTATTTCGTTTTGTGGACAAATATAACAATCTGCTTTTTCATTATAAATGAAATTAATTTTACTATAGCTTTTTATTTTATTTCCTTTTTTGTGTTTCATGCTTTCCACTCGGCTGGGAATTAATGGTATGGAACCATTAATGAAAGCGTGTTCTAGTGCTTGATTGTTTAAATATGCATTATCTGCTAAATAAAATTTTGGTCTTTGACCTAAATTTTCTTCAACCATTTTCATCATTTTAAGCATCTGATGATGATCAAGTTGGGAGCTATGAGTTAAATACTCAGCAACCACCATTCCATTGTGACTATCCACTGCAACTTGATAATTATAGTTTAATCCCATTTTATCCTCTTTATCTTTCATCCAACGTGATTCAGGATCCGTGAAACTAATCGTATGCTTACCATCATAATTTTCTTTTAAAAAAATTAGAAAACCCTTAACATAGTCTAATTTACTTTTACTAATTAAACAAGTTTTTAAAAGTTTCAAACCATTCTTATTCAAATTTTCATCTATTTTATCCACTAAAGGTTTTAAATCTAGGCATGATTTACCTTTTTGAATGTATTTTCTTAATTTATAACCAATGTACTGTTCTTACTTTTCTTATCTGAATATTTTTTAATCAGTTTTTCTAGGAAATTTATTTCCTCAATTTTTATTAAATTAAAATTATTAGCATTTGCCTTTAAAATAGTCCCATCAACCGTAACACAATTATTATCAATCAATTTAAGTTTTAAACCCAAAAACACAGTATAATAAAATAATTCACCAATCAAAAACTTATTATATTTAAAAAAACGTGAAATAGTTGATTTACTAGGCTTCTTATTATTTAAAATATAATTACAAGACTCATCATTATTATCTAACCAATCAGCTAATTTCCTACAACTTAAAACATTATTAAAAACACCCCAAACAAACAAACCCAATAATTCATCAGGCAAATACTTTTTAGGACGACCACGACCCATATTAAAATCTTCAAAAAAAGAAGGAAAATCCTCTTTAAACTTACTCACAATAAATTTAACAGTAAAAACCAAACCCTCATCCTTTAAATTATATCCAGGAACATTTAAAATAAAATTAGCCTGCAAATCAGCTTTAAAACTACAACAAACCATAAATTAAAACCTATCCGTACTTTTTTCAATTTTGTATAAAAAAAAAATTTTAAAAACCACAAAAAAACAGTGAAAAAACCAAAAAATTTAAATGCCACAAACCACATAAAAAAGTAATGTGGATTTGGTTTTTGTTTTTTGTCGTTATTAAACTATTTATCAATTTACACATTTATAATTAACTATTTCTAAACGATAGAATAACTAAAACAACTTCTATCAATCAAAATTTATACAAAATAAGAAAAATAACAAAATCAAAAAAGTAAAAAAAGAAAAAATTAATTATGGGACAGTCCCAACTATTTTTTATAAAAAAATAGTAAAAAAATTTGAAATTTGGTATTTTTATTTAGTTTTGTAATTTTGTAAGTAATTCTTGAAGTGTAGGAGCACCAACGAATTCAACATTACCATCAATTACTATTGTTGGTACTGCATATATTTGGTATTCCATAGCTTTTTCACGGTTTTCTTCATTTGAAGCATCTAATACTTCTATTTCTATTCCTTCGATTTGTTTTTTTGCTTCTTCAACTACTTTAACTGCTGCTGGGCAGTGTGGACAAGTAGGTGAGGTAAATACTTCTATTTTTGTCATTATATTTTTCTCCTTTTTTATGATTTTTTTTAATTTTATTTTAAAGTTAATTATAATAATCATTCTTCTACTATTTAATAGTTTTTATTGATATGAACAAATTTAATATTTATATTTTTTAGTAATTGCATTTTTGATATTGTCCCAACAATCAGTATTCAAATTTGTACTTGAATCATATTTAATTACTTCATATTTAGTTAAATTAGCTTCATTAGCAGCAATTTGAATAGCCTTTTTTTGAGTTCCTAAACCATCAATTAAATTTTTATTTAAAGCGGTATTACCATTACAAACCTTACCATTCACATAATTTTGCACGGTTTCACTGCTCAAATTACGATTATGACTAATTGTAGAAACGGAATAATTAGAATCACTACTTAACATATTTTTAATCATAACCTTTTGTGAAGAGGATAAACTAGTATAACTTGGTGAAATACTATTAAAAATATTTCCTTTACTGGTATCGGCTGTAATACCTAACTTGGAATAATACGCGGATAAATCTGCACTAGATAATGTAAAACCAATATCTCCAATTGCAGAGTTAGGACTAGCAATAACCTTATCGGTACCTGTAGACAATAAATAACCACAAGATGAACCACTATCTCCGATCCATGCAACTATAGGTTTGTTGGTTTGATTAATACAATCTAACATTTCTTGAGTAGCAACTAAATTACCTCCATTACTATCAATATCTAAAACTATGGCTGCAACTTTATGATCAGAATTTGCTTTATTTATCATGGCTTCAAAGGTATCTGGATTAGTTACTGTAATGTTAGAATTATTATCATAACTAATTTCACCATGAATTGGAATAACAGCAATAGTATCTGGTGTTAAAGCATCAACTCCTATAGGTATTAAAGTGGCAATTAAGATTACAATTAATAAAATTGTAATTCCACCTACAATACCATATCCAAAGTATTTTGATTTTTCATCCATATTCTATCACTTTTTAAAAATCATAAATTATTTTTTATATTATAATTAATTTAATTATAATATCTATTTTTTACAATTAATATATTAGTTATAAAAAATAAAAAATTATTATATATTTATATTAAACTTTTTTTTAAAAAAGATATTTATAAAAGGGAATTTTCATGAAAAAAATAGTTCAATCTCCAGGTTCTGCTACAATAATTAATGCAATGGCAACAGGTTTTGGATCTGCTTTTGGAATAAGTTTAAACAATATTATTGATGCAGAAATTATTGATAAACCTAATATTTGTATTTCTGATATTAATGCTGATACTAAATTAATGTATCATTGTATTGATAAAGTTTTAAATTATTATAATATCAATAGGGATGAATTAGATTTGGGAATTAAAATTAAAACAGAATCTAATGTGCCATTAGGTTCTGGTTTATCTAGTAGTAGCTCTATATCTAATGCAGTAACCATGGCAAGTTCTGCTTTAATAAGTGAAGAATTAAATTTAAAACCATTAAATGATATGGAAATAATTAATTTAGCTATTAATGCATCAATTGATTGTGGGGTTACAATTACAGGATCATTTGATGATGCAACAGCTTCCTATTTTGGTGGGATTTTAATCACGGATAATACTAATCGTAAAATTATTTTACATGAGAACATGGATGAGAACAATATTCTTATTTACATGCCAAATAAACCCTCTTTAAGTGGTAGTGTTGATTTAGATAGAATTAAATTATTTTCACCTTTAGTTAGTATGGCTTTTCAGAAGGCATGTGAAAGAGATTTTTATGATGCATTAAATTTAAATGGTCTTATTTATGGAACTGTTCTTAAATTCAATAATCAGATTGCTGTTGAAGCTTTAAATGCTGGAGCATTAGCTTCTGGATTGTCTGGTTCAGGTTCTGCTTATGTTGCAATTGTAACTGATGAATATGTGGATGATGTTTATGATGCTTGGTCATTTTTAGAAGAAGGTGAAATTATTAAAACTTCTGTTAATAATAATGGAACTAAATTTTTGGAATGATTTTTTTCAAATTTTAATTTTAAAAAAATACCTTTATATATTACTAAATATAGATTATAATTATTATCAAATAGTTATTGGAGAAATTTTCATGGATAATGGCAAGAAAACTGACTTGTGTATGAACGAAGAAGAAGCTAATGAACTTCTTCAAAAATCTAGGAAAAGAATCGATGAAATTGATAATGATTTAGTTAACTTAATTGATGAAAGAACAGCTTTAGCTAAAGACGTTGTAAAAGCTAAAAAATTTTTAGGTATGGAAATTTATGATAAATCTCGTGAAGATGAAGTACATAATCAAGTTTTAAAATTAGCTAAAGAAAAGGATATCGACGGAGATATTCTTACTATTATAATGAATATGCTTGCTATGTTAAGTAAAAATAAACAAAAAGAATTATTATGGAGGGAAAATAATGGGTAATATTAGAACTACTTTTGTTAAACGTATATCCAAAGAACTTATAGAAATTCATCCTGGAGTATTTACTACTGATTTTGATGAAAATAAAAAATTAGTTGCAGAATATTCTACTGTAAGTACTAAACATTTAAGAAATAAAATTGCTGGTTATGTAACTAGATTAGTTAGACAACAAGCTGTTCAAGCTTAAATTTAATTTGTTACATATTCTATTTTTTTTACTTTTATTTTTAAATTTTTCATAAAATTTTTTTATTTATATTTGGAAACTTTTTTTTTAATGGATTTATTGAGAACTATTCAGATTATCCTATTTTTTATAATCTTCTTTTATTTAATTTAATTAATTAATTAGATTTATAAATGTTAAATGACTATAATAATAAATGAATAATAGTTTATATGCACTTTGGTAAAATATTTGATTATGAATCCCTATTTTAAAGTGCTTTATTAATGAAATATCTTTATAATAACAATATTATCAATAATCTTAGGTCGTGAATAGAATATGGAAACTTTAATAGCCAAATTTGGTGGTACATCGATAGGAAATGGTGAACGGATTCGAAAAGCCGCTCAATCTGTAGTTAATGAATTTATGAAAGGAAATAGAGTAGTTGTAGTTGTTTCAGCTATTAATAAGACTACTGATAATTTAATTTCAATTACAGAAGATTCAATTGGCGATGATCCTACACCAAAACAAATGGCTGAAATATTGTCCATGGGTGAAATGACTAGTGCAAGAGTTTTTTCCTCCGTAGTAGAATCATTAGGTGTTAAATCTGAATTTATTGATCCATATAATAGATTTTGGCCAATTTTAACTGATTCAAATCCTTTAAAAGCAAAAATTAATTTTGCAGCTTCTGAAGAAAAATCTAAAGAAATATCTGAGTTATTAGACCAAGGAATAATTCCAGTAGTATGTGGATTTCTTGGAAAAGGGCCTCGGGATGAAATAACTACTCTTGGAAGAGGGGGAAGTGATATAACTGCATTCTTTTTAGGACATGCATTAGAAGCTAATGAAGTGATAATTGTAACTGATGTAAACGGTGTAATGACAACTGATCCTAATAAGATAGAAGAAGCTGAAAAATTAGACCATATCTCTGTAGAAGAAATGAGAGACTTAGCAACACATGGAGCACAAGTATTGCATCCATTTGCATTACAATATAAAGATCCTAGAATCAAAGCAAAAATAATAAGTTTTGAAAAAGGGGATCTTTCAGATTCTGGGACTGCCATTATTGGGCCATTAAATGGAGATATGTTAAAGACTGCAACATTATATCCTGAACCTATATCTGTAGTTGCAATTGTTGGGGAAAAAATGCTCAACAAAAAAGGATTATTGGCAAATTTAACATCTGTTCTAGCAGAAAATGATATAAACATATTTGGGATTTCTGCTGGTGAAAACAGTGTTACAACATTTATTAATAAAAAAGATGCAGATAATGCATACCACTTATTACATACCTTAGTAATAGGTAGTGATAGATTAAGTTCATTATCTTTAGGTCAAGATATAGCAATGTTAACTGTTGTAAGTCCGGATTTTATAGAAACTCCAGGCATAATATCTGATATTACAAACCCATTAAGAAAAAATAATATTAATATAGTAGAAATTTCATCTTCACAAACAGCAGTTGTGATATTTGTAGATTGGGAAGATGGTAAAAGAGCTTTTGAATACGTTAAAGAGGTATTAGAATGAAATTAGAAGGAACTTTTGTTGCAATGGCTACTCCTTTTACATCAGATGATCAAATTGATGAAGAGGGATATCGTGCAAATATAAATTTTTTAATAGAAAACGGTGTTAATGGATTATTAGCTGCAGGAACTTCTGGTGAATCAGCTACAATAACTCATGAGGAACAAAAAAAATTAATTGAAATTTTAATTGATGAAGCTAAAGGTAGAGTTATCACTATTGCAGGGGCAGGAAGTAATTCCACTGCTGAATCTTTAGATTTAGTTAAATTTGCTGGTGAAGCTGGAGCAGATTATGCTCTTGTTATAACTCCATATTATAATAAACCACAAATGCATGGTTTAATCAAACATTATGAAACATTAAACAACAATACTAAAATTCCAATAATTGTTTATAATGTACCTTCTCGTACTGGAACAGATTTAACTTCTGAAACTATTGTTGAATTAGCTAAAATGGATAATATAGTAGGTTTAAAAGAAGCTGTTTCTGATCTTGAAAAATTTACAACAACATTCAAATTACTTAAAGATGCAGGAATAACTGATGATGATTTTTCAATATTATCTGGGGAAGATGGTTTAACAGTTCCAATGATGTCTCTTGGTGTTAAAGGAGTAATTAGTGTTGTGGCTAATATTGATCCTAAACGTATGAGTGAAATGGTTAATGCGGCACTTAAAGGGGACTTTGTTAAAGCTAGTGAATTAAATTATGAATTATATGATTTAATGAAAGCTTTGTTCGTGGAAAGTAATCCTGTGCCTATGAAAGAAGCGTTAACTATGATGGGTAAACCTTCTGGTGATTTAAGATTACCATTAGTTCCTTTATTAGATGAAGATAGGGAAATTTTAAGAAAAGCATTAAAAGATGCTAATTTAATTTAATTATATTAAAAAAAATAATGTTGGAGTAAAGATTATGATAAAAGTTGCTGTAACTGGGGCTGCTGGAAGAATGGGCTCTGGAATTGTTAAAAAAATTAATGAACAAGAAGATATGGAAGTTGTTGCTGCTATTGAAATGCCTGATACTCCTCTTGCAGGTAAAGATGCAGGTGAATTTGCAGGTATAGGGCCAATTGGTGTTGAAATTTCTGATTCAAAAGATTTAGAAGAAACATTAAAATCTTCAGGTGCTGAAGTTTTAGTAGATTTCACTATAGCTCCTGCATCAGCTGAAACTATTAAAAGAACTGCTGCATGTGGTGTTAATTTAATTGTTGGTACTACTGGGTTTACTGAAGAACAAAGTAAAAATAATGCTGATGAAATTAAAAAGAATAATGTTAAATCTGTTATCACCACTAATTTTTCTATTGGTGTTAATGTATTTTGGAAAGTTTTAAAAGATTTAACCCCTATTTTAAATGATTTTGATATTGAAATTATAGAAGCACATCATAATCAAAAACAAGATGCTCCATCTGGAACAGCTATGACTGCATTTGAAATAATTTCTAATCAATTAGGAAGAAATCCTGAAGATATTGGTGTTTATGGAAGAAAAGGCCATGTTGGTAAAAGAACTCCTGAAGAAATAGGTTTACATTCTATTCGTGGTGGAGACATAGTTGGAGACCACACTGTATTATATGTTGGTGATGGTGAAAGATTAGAAATTAAACATCAAGCTCACACTCGTCAAGTATTTATATCTGGTGTTATTAGAGCTTTAAGATATGTTAACTCTGCTGAACCTGGTAAAGTAAGTACAATGAATGATGTATTAGGGATATAATAAAATAAATTAATAAAAAAGAGGATGTATTAAAAATGGTAGATGTTGGAATTATTGGTGCAACTGGTATGGTTGGTCAAAACTTTATAAGATTATTAGATCAACATCCAGATTTTGAAATAACAACTTTATTAGCATCTGAAAAATCTGCAGGAAAAAGATATGAAGATGCAACTACTTGGTTATTAGATAGTGAAATGCCTGAGTCTGTAAAAGATATAAAAGTAGTTGAATCTAATCCAGATAAAGTTGATAAAAATGTTGAAATTTTATTTTCTTCTATACCTTCAGATTTTGCAGCTAAAATTGATCCAGATTTTGCAAAAGAATTTGTAGTAGCATCTAATGCAAGTGCAATGCGTATGAAACCTCATATTCCGCTTTGTATTCCTGAAGTTAATCCGGAAACTTTGGATATGATAGATGATCAACAAAAAGCTTATGATTGGGATGGTTTTTTAGTTACTAATCCTAATTGTTCTACTATTGCTTTAACATTAACCTTAAAACCACTTGTTGATAATTTTAATATTAATAGAATTTATGTTTCAACAATGCAAGCTCTTTCTGGTGCAGGATATAATGGTGTTCCATCAATGGGTATTTTAGATAATGTTATACCTTATATTGGTCAAGAAGAAGAAAAAATGGAAAGTGAATCATTGTACCTGTTAGGTGATTATGAAAATGGTGTTGTGAAAGATGCTCCTTTCAATTTAAGTGCTTCCTGTCATCGTGTTGCTGTTATTAATGGACATACTGAAGCAGTCTTTATTGAATTGGATAAAGAAGAAGATATTGATGATATAAAAAGTAAAATGGCTAATTTCCAAGCTTTACCTCAAGAATTGGGCTTACCTTCTGCTCCTGAATATCCAGTTATTGTTAAAGATGAAGTTGATAGACCGCAACCAAGACTTGATCGGGATGCTTGTAATGGTATGGGTGTAACTGTTGGAAGAGTTAGAAAAGATCAAGCTTTCCCTAATAGTTTTAAATATGTTCTTGTTGGTCATAATACTATCCGGGGAGCTGCTGGTGCATCTATATTAAATGCAGAGTTAATTAATGAAAGAATACTTTAAATTTAAAAAATAAGTTAAGGATTGAATATAATGTCATTGAAAGAGGATAATGAGCTTAATAAGCTTCAAAATTTAGTTAAATCTAGTTTATTGGAGATTAATAAACTTAAACTTAAAATTGTTCAAATTGAAGCTGAGAAAGATTCCCTTAAAGAAACTAATGATACTGCGGAATTAGAATCTATTATTGTAGAAAAAAATGATGAGATTACTAATCTAGTTTCTGAAGTTAATAAATATAAACAGATTATTCAATCCAAAACTTCTAAAATTGAAGAATTATCATTAAAAATAGATGACCTTAATAAAACACAGGAAAGATTTGAGGATTTAAAATCTTCATTTGAAAATGATTTAACTAATTTTAAAAATATTGAATTAAAAGAAGTTAAAGATAAATTACAACAAGAAATTTCTTTAAATTCGGATAAAGAAGAAGAAATTAAAGAATTGAATCAGAAACTTATAAATTCTCAAGATGATGTTTTGAAATTTAGTAAAGAATTAGATAATTTTAAAAATGTTAATTATGTTGAAATTAAAAATAAGTTAGATGATTCTCAAGGTACTGTTAAACTTCGAGATGAAGAAATTCGTAATATTTCTAAAGATTTAATTTTATCAAAAGATAAATGTAGTAAACTTGAATTTGAATTAAATGATTTTAAAAATAATCGTTTTACTGAAATTAAGATTCGTTTAGATAAAGCTAATGAAACTATTGATGATAAAAATATTGAAATTAAATCATTAAATAGTAAAATTAACGAATATAAAGAAGAAATTGCTAATTTAAACAGTAATTTAATTAGTAAAGATAGTATTCTTTCACTTAAAAGAGAGATTGATTCTAGAGATTTAGATTTAAGTGAAAAAGAGATTCGTATTAAAAATCTTAAGGAACAATCTGTGCCTAAAGAAGATTATATTAAAGTTCAACAAGAAATATCTGAAAAAGATGCTCAAATTAAACGTTTACAAGAAGTGAAAACTTTACTACAGGATATTAATAGTGATCCTGTTTTTGATAAAGAAAAAATTAAGCAAACTATTTTATCTGGTTCTGATAAAACTTCTGGATCTGATGTTAATGAGATTGCTAAATTACGTAAAGAGTTAAATGAAACTAAAGATGATGTTCGTAAATTAGAGAATATTAAAGATTTATATTCTAAATTAACTGCTCCTAGGGTTAAAAATTTAACTAGTATTCAATCTCAGGTTTTCAATATTTTACCTAATAAATCTATGACTACTTATGAAATTCAACAGTATGTTAATGATGTAGCTTTTGATAATTTGTCTTTTGGTAATATTACTAATATTTTAAAGAGTATTGAAAGAAAAGGTTATCTTAAAAGTGAAAAGTTAAATAATGATGAAATTTCTTGGATTAAATTAGAAAAAAATTAATTTTAATTTTTTTTATAACCTATTCTTTTTTTATTCTATTATAAATGCTCTTATAGGGGAGGCTTCTGTTTCTATTTTTAGGGGTATGAAATAAGCATGTTGATACTTGTTGTTTTTTAGTTGGTTAGTTTTAGTTAAGTTTTCAACAATCCAAATATTGTTTTTTAATAATAATTTATGATTTTTGTCACTATTTGGGGAATCTATGCTGGGACTGTCTATTGCTATTCCTTTTATTCCTTTTTTTATTAAGTATTTTGTTAATTCTTTTGATGAGTATGTGTTTTGTTTAAAGTAGTTTGGGTTTTCCCAATTTTCCCACCAATTTGTTTTTAGGATTATTATTTTTTCAAATTTTTCTGGCATGTTGTTGATGTGTTTTATTTTTATTTCTTTTTTGTGGGTGTTTGTTTTAAGTACGGTTGTTTTCCCTATTAAATTTTCTAGTTTTATTTCGTTTATGTTTTTGCTGTTTTTGATGTAGTGTTGTGGTGCATCTATATGTGTTCCTGAATGTGTCCCCGTTTTTAAGAGAGAAATTTTGTATGTGTTATCTTGGGGGCTTATGTCTTTTATTTCTAGTTGGGGATCTTCGGGGTATGTTGGAATTTTTGTCTTTAACAAATGACTTAAGTCTATTATTTTTATTATAATCACCTTTTGTTACTTTTATTTTATGTTGTACATTTATATAATATTTTTTTATTTTATTATACATTTGTTGATATATCTTTAGAAATTTTTATACTCCTGACCACAAAGTATTTATATAACCTCTAACCCATGTTATATTGTAAGTAAATAAAAATCATAGTTAATTACATAATCCAAAATTGTGAATTAATTAAAATTACAAACAATTTTTAAAATACTATTTAATAATTTTATCACAAGTCATTAAATAGTGTAAGGTTAATTATGTAATCAACTTAAAAAAAATCTTGCTACAAAAAGATAAAAAAATCTCAAAGTACAAGATTACTTAATTATATTTACTCAATGAAATTATATTAAAAAAAATACGAGGCGAATATTAATGGCACAACAACAACAACAACCAATTTTTATTTTACCTGAAGGAACAAACCGATTATTAGGTAAAGATGCTCAAAGAAATAATATTTTAGCTGGAAAAGTTTTAGCTGAAACAGTAAGAACAACATTAGGTCCAAAAGGAATGGATAAAATGTTAGTAGATGGACTCGGAGATATCGTTGTAACCAACGACGGAGTAACCATTCTTAAAGAAATGGATATTGATCATCCTGCAGCTAAAATGCTTGTAGAAGTAGCTAAAACACAAGAAGATGAAGTTGGAGATGGAACCACTACTGCAGTTATCATAGCAGGAGAATTACTTAAAAAATCCGAATCCTTATTAGATATGGATATTCACCCAACTATCATTGCAATGGGATACAGACAAGCAGCAGAAAAAGCACAACAAATTTTAGAAGACATTTCTATTAAAGAAATCGACACTGATATGTTAAACAAAGTAGCTATGACTGCAATGACTGGAAAAGGAACTGAAAAAGCTCGTGAACCATTAGCAAAACTCATCGTTACCGCAGTAGAACAAGTAGCTGATGGTGAAGAAGTAGATACTGATCACATCAAAATTGAAAAGAAAGATGGAGCAGTTGTTGAAGATTCTGAACTCGTTCAAGGTGTCATTATTGACAAAGAAAGAGTACACCCAGGTATGCCTGCAGAATTAGAAAATGCAAAAATAGCATTATTAAACTCCGCATTAGAAGTAAAAGAAACTGAAGTAGATGCAGAAATCAGAATAACTGATCCTAACCAAATGCAAGCTTTCATCGAACAAGAAGAAAACATGGTCAAAAACATGGTTAAAGACATCTCCGATGCAGGAGCTAATGTATTATTCTGCCAAAAAGGTATTGATGATTTAGCACAACATTACTTATCCAAAGAAGGAATCATGGCTGTCAGAAGAGTTAAAAAATCTGATATTGAAAAATTATCCAGAGCAACCGGTGCAACCGTTGTAACTAACTTAGATGACTTATCCGCAGATGACTTAGGTGAAGCAGGAAAAGTAACTGAACAAAAAGTATCTGGAGAAGATATGATCTTCGTAGAAGAATGTGCAGAACCTAAAGCAGTAACTTTACTCGTAAGAGGAAGTACCAAACATGTTGTTGACGAAATCGGAAGAGCAGTAGAAGACGCAATAGGTGTAGTAGCAGCTACCATTGAAGACGGAGAAGTAGTTGCTGGAGGAGGAGCACCAGAAATCGCTATGTCCAAACTCTTAAAAGATTATGCTGAATCTATCAGTGGAAGAGAACAATTAGCTGTAACTGCATTTGCAGAAAGTTTAGAAATTGTTCCTAAAACTTTAGCTGAAAACGCTGGATTAGACAGTATCGATTCCTTAGTAGATTTAAGAGCTTCCCATGAAACTTCCCCATACATGGGATTAGATGTTTTCACTGGTGATGTAACAGATATGAAAGAAGCTGGAGTTATTGAACCAAAACGTGTCAAAAAACAAGCTATTCAATCTGCTTCCGAAGCAGCTGAAATGATTTTAAGAATCGATGATGTAATTGCATCTTCAGCATCTCCACAAGATGCAGCAGGTATGGACCCTAGTCAAATGGGCGGAATGCCTCCAATGATGTAATCTCATTGAGTTTTACAATAAAAGGAAAAAATATACATAAAAACATTTAAATCCACATTACTACATATTTGGTGTGGAAAATAGTTTAAGGAGTAAAAAATACTAAGTATTAATTTAGTTTTTTTACTCCTTTTTTTTTAAAAAAATTAATAGTAAGGAGTTGACAAAAAATGGATGAAAAATTAATTAAAAATGCCCGAAAACCAGAAGGAGAATATGGGGAAAAGATGATTGAAAGAATGAATAAAAGTCATGAAAGTTTAGCTCAATGGGGAGTATCTCATTTAGATATTGGATCTTCAGATATTATTCTTGACATCGGTTGTGGTGGAGGAATTAATGTTCAACGATTTTCTAATATGGCTCCTGAAGGAAAAATTTATGGTTTAGATTATTCTGAAGTTAGTGTGGAAAAATCTAAAGAACTTAACAAAGATATTATAGAAAAAGGTCAAGTTGAAATAGATCAAGGTAGTGTATCTGAATTACCTTATGATGATGAAACTTTTGATCTTGTTACTGGTTTTGAAACTGTTTATTTCTGGCCAGATTTTATTAATGATTTAAAAGAAGTTAAACGTGTTCTTAAAAAAGGTGGAAGTATCTTTATTTGTAATGAAGCAAGTGGATCTAATGAAGATAAAGAACTTATGGAAGATCATATTAATTTATTGGGTATGAAGGTTTTCACTGAAGATGAATTAGGTGATAGTCTTATTGAAGCTGGTTTTAATGAAGTTTTAACTTTCACTAAAGAATCAAATGATAAACTTACTCACAAAGATACTGATTGGTTATGTGCAATTGCACGAAAATAAGAATCACTTTTATTAAATTAAATTTATCTATAATTATTCTATAAATGAAAAGGTTCTTTTATAGAATAATCAATAATTTCTCTTTTTTAATTAATTTTAAAATTAAATCAATTTACCAATTTAATATTTTTATAAAAATTAAAATAATATTTTATTTTTTAAATCTAAGACCTACAATATACATTTCTTTACTTTTCTTCCTACTGCTAGGAGGTTTAGTGGTCTTTAAAATTTTAAACTTTTTCTTTAAATTATCAACAGTTTCCTTATAGTAAGGTCCTTGGAATATTTTCATAACCATATTCCCACCAGGTGCAAGTATATTATCTGCAATATCACTTACAGTATTAATTAAATCAATACTTCTTAAATGATCAATATCTCTTATTCCTGATAATGAAGGAGAAGCATCACTTATTAATACTTGTGTTTGCCCATCAATTATGTCCATTATCTGATTTTGAATTTCAGGGCTTGTGAAATCTCCCCGTATACGGAAACAATTTTCTTCTTCAAAAGGTTTTATATGGTTTAAATCAATACCTACAACAATTCCTTCTTCACCAACTTTTTCAAGAGCAATTTGTGACCATCCTCCAGGTGCAGCACCAAGATCAACAACTGTATTACCAGTTTTCATAATTTTATATTTTTTATCTAATTGTTTTAATTTATATGATGCTCTAGATCGGTAATTTTCACTTTTAGCTCTTTTATAATAGGGGTCATGTTTTTTTTCTACTTGCCATCTACTTCCCATTTTTTTCCTTCCACTTAAACTTTTAATCAATTTTTTTACTATTTTCTAATTTAGATTGTGCAAATTGTAAACTAGAACAAACTGGTTTACCTATTTTTATAACTTCTAAATCTACTTCATTATCATTTATTTCTAAAATCATCACACTAGGATCTGAAAGTCGTGGAACAGTTGGACTTCCAGGGTTTATAAGTAAAACATCATTTACTTCTTCTGCCATAGGTATATGTGTATGTCCAGTTATGAGAATATTTACATCCAATTCTTTGGCTAAGTAATATAACTGTTGTGTATCTCCTCTTGGGCGAATATCTCCATGGTTTAGTCCAATTTTTGTTTTACCTGCAGTTATAACTTTTGATTTTGGTAAATCTAAACCATTTAAAATATCAACATTTCCTTGCACAGCTATTACTGGTGCTAAACTTTCTAATTCCTTAATTACACTTTCTTCAATTACATCTCCAGCATGTAAAATTAAATCCACATTTTTAAATGTTTCAAATACTTTTTCAGGAATTTTACTTGCACGATTTGAAATATGTGTATCTGATATTAAACCTATTATCATTACTTTCACCTCTAGTTAATGTTTTAGTTAAAATTAGTTGTTATTTTTATTTTCAAAATAGGAAAAATACTTAAATTTTATTTTAAATTTATAACACTTATTAATATATTATTCAATACAATTTATAAAATTTGTCCTAAAATTAAGGAACAAAAATCAAATAATAAATTATATATGTTTATAAAAAAAAGAAATATTATTACTGATAATATTTTATTGAAAATATTATGAATTTCTAAATAATGGAGAATTAGAAAATGGGAAAAATCAAAAAAGATGATATTTTAGATATCTTAAAAGGATACGACAAAGAAAATATAACAATAGCTACACTAGGAAGTCATACAAGTTTACATATACTTCGTGGTGCGCAAGAAGAAGGTTTTCATACAGCTGTAGTCTGTGAAAAAGGACGTGAAGTTCCATATCAAAGATTTGATGTAGCAGATGAATTTATAATGGTAGATAAATTTAAAGACATAGTCAATGAAGATGTTCAACAAAGATTACGTGATATGAATGCAATTGTTATCCCTCACGGATCTTTTGTAGCATATGCTGGTTTAGATAATGTTGAAGATAAATTCATGGTACCAATGTTCGGGAATCGTGATATCTTAAGATGGGAAGCAGAAAGAGATCTTGAACACAAATTACTTGAAAATGGGGATATACGTATTCCACAAAAATACGACAATCCAAGTCAAATTAATAGAGAAGCTATGGTAAAATTCCCAGGTGCAAGAGGAGGAAGAGGATACTTTGTAGCAAGTTCCCCTGAAGAATTTGATAAAAAAATTGAAGCTATGAAAAAAAGAGGCTGGATTGAAGACGAAGATGTAGATCAAGCACACATTGAAGAATATGTAGCTGGATGTAATTATTGTATACATTATTTCTATTCAGCATTAGAAGATGAAGTAGAAATTATGGGAATGGATACAAGATATGAATCAAGTATTGATGGTTTTGTTAGAATGCCTGCAAAAGATCAATTAGATATTGATAAATCCCCAAGTTATGTTGTAACTGGTAACCATCCTGTTGCAATACGTGAATCATTATTAACTCAAGCATTTGACTTAGGAGATAAATTTGTAAAAAGTGCACATGAACTTGTAGCACCAGGTTTAAATGGACCATTCTGTTTACAAACACTCGTTAATGATGATTTAGAAATTGTTGTATTCGAAACAAGTGCCCGTACTGATGGGGGAACAAACACATTTATGGACGGTTCATCTTACAGTCATCTTAAATATGGTGAAGGTATGAGTATGGGTCGTAGAATTGCTTTAGAAATTAAAAAAGCAATTAAAACTGAAGGCGGTTTAGAAAAAGTCATAACATAAAATCTTTTTTAGATTATATAAAATATTGGATTAAAGAAGTAGGAGTGTAATATTTTTTTTATTATGCTCCTATTTTTTTTAAAAAAATTAAGAAAGAGTTTATTTTTTAATATTTTTACTTGTTTCACGTTCTTCTTTTTTCTTTTCTTTATTTGACTTTTTTTGATTGTCTTGTTTTTGTTGTTCTATAGCTTTTTGACGGTTACTGTTAAAGAATGCACCTACAAATCCTATAACTCCACCAACAATTAAAACAAGAATTATTAAAATAGTTGCTGTTTGTGGAATACTCATTCCTTTAATAGTAATAGGGCCCATTGCCCCATAAAAACTAACAAAAGCAAGTGGAAGTGCTCCTATAGCACCCATTATAATAGCTAAAATCTTATTTTTACTTATATATCCAATATAAAGCAAACCTATTGCTGAAAATGGTGCTAACCAATCTAAAGATTTTTGATAAGATAATGTTGCAATAAGTGTTGTTAATGCTGCAGCTACTATAAAACCCATCCAATTATAACTAAATAACCAAGATTTAAATCCATTTTCAAAAATTTTCATAAATTACTCCTCTTTTAACTTAAATTTTTTAATATCTGTCATGTGAACGGCCAGCAATTAATCCTCCAAATCCACCTGCAATACCCATAACAATCATATAATAAATCATATATCCTAAAACTACAACTAAACTACTAACTCCAGATATTGTAAATCCTGCAAGACCTCCAAATAATCCAAATAGTAAACTACTACCTGTAGTAATTAGTAATATAAATATTATAGCAGAAACTATAGTTCCTAAAGCACCAGCTACAGCAGCATTCACCATGCCTTTCCAAAATCCTCTTTTAACCATAATTCCTACTAAGAATCCAACAAGGATTAAACCTATGAATTCATAATGTGGAAAATATGATTTAACTATTATAGCTAAAATAAATCCAACTATTACTGCACTCCATTTCACCATACATATTAGCTCCTGAATAATTTTTAATTAATTATTTAAGTATATTATTATAAAAAAATTTTTTATTACTTATAATATAATAAAAATTCAATATAAATTTTTGTATTTTTTTTCAATCTTTAATATTAGTAATCAATTATGGATTTAACAAATTTTCCCATTTTTTTAACATTTTCATTAGAATCTTTAATTGAAATTTCAACACTACTTTCATATTTTTTTGCCAATTATTTAGCATACTGTTTAAAGCATTAACCTTAAATTTCCATAATTTATCTTCTGGAATATACCATAATTTATTTTGAACAATAGATTGTAATTTAGAATAATCCATTTCAACTATTTTACTTAAACTTACTTTTTTACCAAAATCTTCTAAATTAGGAAATTTTGCATGACCTTCCCATTGATTAAATGGACACACATCTTGGCATATGTCACATCCACAAATCCATTCACCTAATTGTTCACGTAAAGGTTCGTCCATTAAATTATTTTCATGATTACAAGTAATCCCACTAATACAAGTCATTTTATTTGTGGCATAATCTTTTAATAAACTAGAAGTAGGACACATTTCAATACATAAACTACAGCTCTCTGGACAAGGTTCTAAATTAGATTTAAATTTATACTCTAATTCTTTATCTATTAACCATGATTTTAAAACAATATAAGATCCATCTTCTGTATAAAAAAAGTTATTTTTACGAATAATACCAATACCAGCTTTACATGCTGTCCATCGCATAGTTGTTAAATCATGGTCTTCACCAATTAATGCTTTTATGCCGATTTCATCTAAATATTTTTGAAATTCCTTTTGTATTTGATATTGTTCAGATTCACAATTGCGTCTACCATCTACAAGATAGTACTTTCCAATTTTTCCATTTAAATGCTCTGGAATTTCAAATTTATTTATTGAATAAGCACATATTATTATACTTTTGGCCCATGGAAATTCTTTTTCTGGATGCGCATAATGTTTTAGTTTATTCAAGTCTTCCTTACTTTCTGGAAAAAGTTTTATTCGTTTATTTAATTGATTTTCAAAACCATTAATATCTTCAATTTTTATGATTCCACATTTATCGTAACCAATTTCTTTTGCTTTTTCACAAATTTTTTTAGCTAAAGTAGTGTTCATAAGAAAAATAGCCTCCTTTTTTATAATTTTTTTTCAACTACTAATTTTCTTCCATCTACTCCAACTATAGTAACTAAACTTCCTTCTAATAATTCTTCATTACTTATTGCTTGCCAATTTTTACCTTCATATTGAATTGTACCAATAATATTTTTGTTTAAGTAGTCATTAACAATGGCATCTCCACCAATTAATTCATTTACTTCAAATTTTTTTTCATGACTCTTTTTAATTTTATGTGCTATTGGTCTTGTGATAATTATGCAAATAATTGTAACTATTAATAAACTTATTAATTGAGTGGGGATTGGGTATTTTAGGAGGTTTAATATTATAACTGAAATAATTCCTATTGTTATGCTTATAAAGTATAATTTTCTTGTTAATACTTCTATGAGTAAAAATATTATACTTAACAGTATCCAAAATTCAATATATTCGATTATCATAAAGCTTAATCCATGTTTTTCATGTTAGTTCGTATTTTAGTTCACTTATGAAATTGTTAATTTTACCATTCATATTATTTTTTAGTTCTTTTTTAGTTAAAGATAAAGTGCTAACAGGTTCTTTTCTAATAAGTCGTTCCATATTCTTAAGAGTACTTTCTGCTCCATTACTTCCACAAGTACAGAAAAATGCAACTTGATCAAATTTTAAAAAGTTTTGTTTCATATATGTGAATATGGGGCTACTCATTGTACCTGCCCAAACTGGTGTTCCAATTATAACTAAATCATAACCTTGAGGATCTATTTTTGAAGGTTTAATTTCTGTGTTATGGCCTAAAATAGATTCAAAAGTTGATTTTAAAAATTTACTTGGACCTTCTCTACTCTCCACATCTTCGATACGTTCAATATCGCATTGAAAGATTTGTCTAATCCTATCTGCCACTTGTTTAGTTCGTTCGCTTCTTGAATAATAAACTACTAAAATCTTCATGAAAGTAATGTTTATTCTTTTAGATATTTAATTTTTATTAAAATAATTATTTTATTTTATTTTTTAATAATATTCCTCTTTAAGTTTACTTTTAACTTCATCAAGTACTGCTTGATGCATTCGTTTTGTAAATTCGGCTTTATCTGTTTGGGCTAAAACATCTAAATATCCCTGACTCACTAAATTATAAGCAAAAGGTGAAGGTATTAAAGTACTTATAGTTTCTACTTCCATTCCACCAGATTCAATCCATTCTAAAACTTTCTTAGCACCTTTAATGTCCATATAATCTTCAGTAGATTCTCTTCTAGCTTCTTTTAATATACTGAAATTATTATCCATTTCCTGAACAAATTTTAATAATATTTTTCCACGTACTTGTTGGCGTCCTGCAGATTTCTGATCCCCTTTATACCTACGAAGTGTCATTAATGAACGTCCAGCACAGTCCCTGAATCTATGGGCTAAAACTTCAGTTTTATTCAATGCTTTTTCAAGTACATTATCAATATTTCCACTATTTAACTTTTTAAATGATTCAAGTGCATTAATTTTTTTATCACTACTCAAATAGAAACCATTATCACTAATGCTTATTGTTAAATCTCTATTGTATTCTGTAGCTGCAATATATGCAATGGCACGACTTAAAGCATCATTTGTTTTTCTCCCAAATAAACTATGGAAAACAACAAATTTTTTCCCACCAAAACCTTTGTAATATTCGATTAACATTTTTCTACTACTAGGTACTTTAGCATAAACATACTGTTCATGGAAATATTCATAAATTGCATTAGCTGCAAAATCATCTACATAAAGATAATCATGAATATACTCTAAAATTTCTGTTTTACTTTTTTTATATTGAAATTTACCTTCCATTAAAGATCTAAATCTCTGAATATCTACTGCAAGATCAAAAGCTAAAGGTAATTGTTCACTAAACCATGAAGGAATAGTTGGAGGTCCTTGTGAAGGAGTTACATTTATTGTCATTCCCCTACCATAATTGAAACGATAAATACTTCCACCAAGAACAAAAGTATCTCCTTTTTTAAGTTTTTCCATAAACTCTTCTTCAACTTTACCTACAACTTCACCATCACATTTTACTTGTACAGCAGAACGATCTGGTATTGTTCCAATATTAGTACTGTATAATACTCTTGCAAGTTTTCCACGTTTTCCAAATCTTTTTTTATCATAATCTATCCAAATCTTTGCATAAACGTATCGGTCTTCAAGTTCAACATATTCTCCAGCTAAATAACTTAAAACATCTTCATAGTCATCTCGGGATAAATCTTTGTAACAGTAACTTTTACGGATTATATCATAAGTATAATCTATATCACATATATTTTCGATACTCATTCCATACAAGTGTTGTGCTAAAACATCTAAACAATTAACGGGTGTTTTTATTTTATCTATTCTACCTTCTTTTGCATTTTTAAGAAGTACTGCACATTCTACTAAGTCGTCACGATCAGTTACTATTATTCTTCCTTTTGATTTTTCATGTAATTCATGTCCGCTTCTACCAATTCGTTGTAATGCTCGGGACACACTTTTTGGTGAATTTATTAATATAACTAAATCAATGTATCCTATATCTATTCCTAATTCTAAACTTGTTGATGAAACAACTACTTTTAACTTACCTTCTTTTAGATTAGTTTCTGTTATTAATCTAGATTCTTTAGATAATGAGGAGTGGTGTGCCATTATATTATTACTATTATAATGTTTAGGATACATTTTTTTTAGATTATAAACAAAACTTTCAGTTCCACTTCTTGTGTTTGTAAATATTAAAGTGGTTTTATGTTGCATTGCTAATTCATCAACTAAATCATACATTCCTAAACGTGTATCTTCATCATCTGCTAGAACTATGTCATCAACTGGACATAAAACTTCCATATCCATTTCTTTTAAATAGTTTACATCAATTATTTTGCAATTTCTTTCTACTCCATATTCATACCCTACTAAAAATTTTGCAATTTCTGTTAAAGGAGATACTGTTGCGGATAGGCCTATTCGGGTATAGTTTCCAATTAAGAATTGTAATCTTTCTAAACTTAGTGATAAATGAACTCCTCTTTTATTTTCTGCTAAAGAGTGGATTTCATCTATTATAACATATTTAACATTGCTTAATTTAAGTCTAAATTTTGGTGCTACAAGTAATATTGATAATGTTTCTGGGGTTGTGATAAGAATATGTGGTGGTTTTTTTAACATTTTTTGTCTTTGATATTGGCTAGTATCGCCTGTTCGTACAGCTTTACGTATTCCTAAAGGTTTTCCTGCAATTTTTTCGATTTCTTCTAAAGGTTTTTCTAAATTTTTTTCAATATCATTGTCTAATGCTTTTAGAGGGCTTATATAAATACAATAAACTTTATCTTCTAATTCTTCTTTTTCTGCAAGTGTTGTAAGTTCGCTAATAATACTTAAAAATGCAGTTAATGTTTTACCTGATCCTGTTGGTGAACTGATTAAAACATTTTCATGATGGTGAATATCTATTATAGCTTTTTTTTGGGCTGGTGTAAAATCTGTAAATGTTTTATCAAACCATTCTTTAACCCATGGGTGAAGATTTTTATAAATCTCTTTTTTGCTGTAAGATTTTTCTTGTTTGCTTATCATGTTTATTCATAACTATAATTTTTTTATATTTGTATCTTTTTTTTAATTTAATATTTATAACTAGTTTTCTATTAAAAATTTAAATATTAGTTTTAATAAAAAATTGTATTAGTGAATTTTTTTATATTAAATTTAGTTAATGCTTATTAAGCTTAATTAAACTATATTATTTTCTTTATTATTGAATTTACTTTTTATTAATTAATTTTGGTGTGATATATGAGTGATGAAAAATTATCTATGAATGAAGCTTTAGAACACTTAACTAGTGAAGATGTTAATACTCGTAAGTTAGCGGTTAATAGTTTAGTTGGGGTTACTGATGATGTTGCTATTGATCCTTTGATTGAAGCTACTACTGATGAAAGTTCTCCTGTTAGATTTAAAGCTGCAGAAATTTTAGGAACAATGGGTGAATCTGCTGTTGATAAACTTATTGAACGATTTAATAATGAAAATGGTCAAAATAAAAGATTTATTACTTATGCTTTAAAACAAACTGGTGATGAAAAGGTTATTCCTTGTCTTGCTGAAGCTGTTGAAGATGATGACGCTATTGTTCGTAAGGTTGCTGTTCGTGGTCTTGGTGAGTTAAAAGCTAACGATAATATTGATGATATTTCTAAAGGTTTAGATGATGAAGATTGGGGTGTTCGTCTTGCTGCTATAAGATCCTTTGGTGATTTAGGTACTGAAGAATCTATTAAATTAATTAAGAAGGCTAGACGTAAAGAGAAAGATAAAGATTTTAAAAAGGCTTGTAATAAATCTATTCAAAAAGCAGAGGAAGCTGTTATCCCTTATCAATTTAATCTACTTGTTGAAAATGGTTTAGTTGATGTGGATGAGAAAGATTTAGGTTCTACTCCTAAAAAACGAGTTAAAGCTATGAAAAAAATTATTAAGGAAAATAAAGATTTTTTTAAAAATTAATTTTTCTTTTCTTTTTTTATAACTTAATAGTTTTGTCATAAAACTGTTTTGTAACAATACTTTTAAATATTTTTAAAACAAAATAAATAATAAAGAAAAAATTTCAGGAACAAACAATGATAACAGAAAAAGACATTTTAATAAAAGAACCTAAAGAATATATTGATAAAGTAGCATTAATAGCTCAAATATCATTTATTGAACGAAGCCAACAACGTTATATGTCTAATAAACTAAAAGAATTAAATTTGTTCTTAGGAGAAGTAAAATTAATAATGTCAATATGTGCAAATGAAGGTTTAAGCCAAGAAGATTTAGTAAAAACATTTGGATTAAATAAATCAACAGTAGCAAACTCTTTACGAAGTTTAGAAGAACAAGGATATATATTAAGAAAAGTTAATCCTAATAATCGGAGAAAAAATCAAATTTTTGCAACAGAAAAGGGGAAAAATCTTTCTAATAAATTTATTAATTATAATTTAGAATGGGAATTAAAAATGGGAATAAATAATTTGAATCCTATTTTTCGTGAAGAATTAGCTAAATTAGCTAGTAAAAGTTTAAATGATTTAAACTCTTATTAACCGTGATTTTTTATGTCAAATAAAAATTTAGATTTACTTTTTGGGGATTATAAAGTAGCATTACGTACAATGATGATCCCTATGATGTTAGGAATGCTTATAATGCAATCTTACAATCTTATTGATGGAATTTGGATTTCATTTCTTGGACCAACAGCTCTTGCAGCATTAGGTGTCACTACTCCATTATTTATAGTTTTAAATGGTTTTGCTAATGGTATGGCTGCTGGTGGAACTAGTCTTATAGCTCGTTTTATTGGAGCTAAAAATAAAGATAAAGCAGATCAATCTGCAACTCAGGCAATAATTCTTGCAATAATTATTTCTATAATTATATCAGTAATTGTATTAGTTTTCCAAAAACCAATACTTTCATCTATAGGTGGTAAAAGTATTTTAAGTATTGCTGTTCAATACAACACCATAATATTTTCAGGTGCTATATTTGTCATGCTTATGGCTATGCTATCTGGAATACTTAGAGCAGAAGGTGATATGAATAGGGCATTATACATAATGGCATTATCCGGTGTAATGAATGCAGTACTCGATCCTATTTTCATGTTCAAATTAAATATGGGAATTCAAGGAGCAGCTGTATCTACAGTTATATCCGCTATAATACCATGTATTGTTCTTATTTACTGGTTATTAATAAAAAAAGATGCATATGTTAAAATCAAAGTAAAATTTTTAAAACTCAATAAGAAAATATTATATGCATTGCTAATGGTAGGCATACCTGCTAGTATGGAAATGCTCTGCATATCTATACAGTTAGGATTTATGAATACAATACTCTCCACTATAATTAATACAAATGCAGTAGCAGCTTATACTGCTGGAATGAGAGTAATATTATTTGGTATAGTGCCAGCAGTAGGATTAAAATTAGCATTAGTTACAGTAGAAGGAGCATCTTATGGTGGAAAAAAATTTTTAAGAATCAAAAAAGTATTTCAATATGGAACTAAACTAGGAATATTAATAGGATTAAGCATAGGTATTCTAATTTTTATATTTGCACCACAAATAGCATTATTATTCAGTTATTCTCCACAAACAGCACAATTAATACCACAAATAACGTTAATGTTACGGGTAATGATAATATTCTTTTTATCTCAACCAATTGGCAGTATATGTAGTGGATACTTCCAAGGAATAGGTAAAGGACCAACAAGTTTATTTACAGCAATATTACAAGAAATAATCTTCCCCATAAGTATTGTACTAATTTTAGTATTATCATTTAAAGTGAATTTTACAATTTTACTTATAGGATTAGTATCAGGTAAACTTATTGGGGCAAGTATAAGTTGGATATACTCTTATATACATTGTAATAAAGATTTAAAACAATATGGTTCAGAAGGAGAATTAATAACAGAAAATAATAAATTAAATTTATAAAATAATAAAATTAAAAAAAAGTTAAAATAAAGAAGATTTATTCCTTTTTCACTTCATTTATTTGATAAAGATCTGTTCTTCTATTTGCAAGTACAGGAATATCTTTTCGAACATTATCAATTAAATCTAAATCCAATATTTCAGTAATTAATTTTTCATCATATTTAGCTTCAGCTACAATATCTCCCCAAGGATCACATATAATACTATGTCCAAATGCATTATATTCTCCTTTTTGATTTAATGCAGGTGAAACACCAATACAATAAACTTGATTATCTAAAGCTCGTGCCTTAAATAATGTTTCCCAATGACTTGGCCCAGTAGTTAAATTAAAAGCCCCTGGATAAATCAGTATACGAGCACCTTTCTGTGTAAGTATTCTAGCTAGTTCGGGGAATCTAATATCATAACATATTCCTAAACCTATCTTTCCCCATTTAGTATCTACAAGTGTAAAATCATCACCAGCAGTCAATGTATCAGATTCTTTAAATCTAATTTTTCCTTTAACATCAATGTCAAATAAGTGCATTTTTCTATGTTTCCCAATTAATTTCCCATTATTATCATAAAAAAAGCTAGTATTATATATTGATTCACTACCATCTTCATTAATCTCTTTTTCAGGAATACTTCCAGCCAATATATAAATTTTTAATTCCTTAGCTAATTTTTGAATGTGTTGTAATGTAATACTATCTTCAGCTATTTCAGAATATTTTCTAAATTTACTATTTTCATAAGGACAATTAAACATTTCAGGCAATATTGCTAATTCAGCCCCTTTATCTCTAGCTATTTTTATATAAGTTTCTGCTTCTTTAATATTTGCTTCTTTATTATCTATTACATTTATTTGACATAATGCTACTTTTAAAATGTTCATTAAAATGGCTCCAATAATATTTGAATTAAAAAAAAATTTAAAAAAAGTAAAAAAATTTTAGATGAAAAATTTTGTTTAATCAGTAAAATGAATACTATTTATCATCTTATTGATTGCAGATGTATTTGTTGCATTTAAATATGGATTATCACTTTTACCATTGTTGATTACCCAATTATAATAAGTATCGTCATGAATAACAGATATATATCTTGAATAACCATGTCCAGTAGTATTTATTGATATATCAGTTGCATTTACACCATCAATAGTTATATTATTCACACTAATGATTTTCCCATCTAAAGATTTCGCAGTTTGATTAATACTATTTTTAACATCATTAAGTGTTATATCACTATTATTAATACAACTAAATCCAATCACCGTTTTATCAGGTGTACGGAAAGCAACTTCTCCTTGATCTGAGTCTCCACTAGTACTATTATACTGTGACCAGCTAGTAGGATAACTAAATGATACTTTATCACTACTATAATTTCCTGGACCCATATGTGTTTCTTCACTAGTAAACATTGTTGAACCAACAGCTGCAATAATTATTGCAAGCAATGCTATCACAATAACAAATATTGCAATGTTCCGTCTACTAATTTTATTTAAGAAATTAAGGCTGGAATCTTTTTTAGGTTCATTATTACTTTTAAAAACATCTTTAATATCTTTAAAAACATCAGGTTCTTCGGGAACTTTAGTTTTAACTGATTTTGGCTTTTGTGTTTTCTTTACTTCTTTTTGTGTATTTTTAACAGTTGTATAACTTACTTCTTGATCTTTACTAGCCTTAAATCGTTCATATTTTTCCTTATCACTCATAAAATAAGAATCTGGATGAATATTTTTAGGTTCTTCTTTTTTTATATTATCTTGGCTTAAATCATAACCACTTAAATCAAATTTTTTAATATTAAAAGATGGTTTATTAAAATTAGAAGATTTAGGTTCTTCTTTTTTGCCATTTTTAGAATCACTTAAATCTTTAAAACTACCCATTATTTGGTCTTTAAAGCTACTTTGTTTTACAGATTCTTTTTTATTAGTTGATTTTGTGAAGTCATACCCACAATTTCCACATTTAGGTGCACTATCATAACTTGCATTCCCACATTTTGGACAATATTTAACCAAAACTTCAAACCTCCACTAATTTATAATATAAATATTTTTTTATGAATACTAATATTTAATAGTTTTTAAAATATTTTTTTAAAGTTTTATCAAAAAGTATTTAATAAGAATTATATAAATAAAACTAATTATTAATTTTAAAAAAATTTTCAAGGAAGTTAAAAAAATGTTTAAAGTTTCAGAAGTATTTTTTAGTCCAGGAAGCACAACTAAAAAAGTTGTAAAAGAAATATCCTCCAAATTCGATGGTGAAAAAGATTGTTATGATCTATTAAAAGAACACAATAAAATAATTCTTCAAGAATTTCAAGAAGATGAACTTCTAATTATAGGGTTACCTGTATTTAGTGGTAGAATCCCACAAATAGTAAAAGTAGATTTAGAAAACTTAAAAGGAAATAATACCTTAGCAATCCCCGTTGTTGTTTATGGAAACAGAGATTACGATGATGCTCTTCTTGAATTGAAAGAAATCTTAGATAAAAATGGATTCAAAACAATAACTGCTGGAGCATTTGTAGCACAACATTCAATATTCCCTGAAACTGCTAAAAATAGACCAGATTCAAAAGATTTAGAAAAAATTAATGAATTCACAACTAAAACTATTGAAAAAATAGAAGATTACACAAACAATAAAGAAAACTTTAAAGAAATCACAGTTCCTGGAAACAAACCATATCGAGAAATTCAAGGTGTTCCTCTTAAACCAACATCTAATAAAAATTGTACTGAATGTGGAACATGTGCTACTCTATGCCCTACAAAAGCAATCGATATAGAAAATCCAAAATCAACAGATGGAAGTAAATGTATTACATGTACTGCATGTATATATGCATGTCCAGAAGATGCAAGAGAATTTAATAAACTCATGTTTGTTCCAGCATCAAAACTATTTGCTAAAAAATGTAGTGAAAGAAAAGAACCCGAATTCTTTTATTAAACAATTTTAAATAATTTAATAAATATCATATTTTTGGAGAAATAATAAAATGGTAAAAGAAAATATAGGAAAAGAAATAATTTTTGGAAATGATAATTACACAATATACCGTGTAGGTGACTGGAAACATGATTACAAATTAAATGTAACCGGAACTTCCTCACAATTACCTGCATCCGAACCAACTAAAAAACATGTACTTTCACAAATGGAACAAATAAGAAAAGCAGAATTTGAATGGGAAGGAAAAAAAGTTAATGGTATGATTGGTATAGGATTACAATTAAATGAAGATTTACAAAAATTATCTGCTGAAGAATTAATAAATTTAGAAGAAAAAGAATATAAACAAATTTTAGAAGAATTAGATAATTTAAAACTAGAAGATAATAATAAATTTTTAAGCTTAGAAACAAAAGATTTCCTAGTTTATAAACTTGAAATGGCACATGAAGGTCTTCAAGTTCAACCAGCCACACCATACACTTTAGAATATCATTTAAATGAAATTGAAGAATTAAAAAATAAAGAACAAAAGAAATAATTAGGAATACAAATTTTTTATATTCCTAATAATATTTTTAAACCGATAATAATTAAAATTATACCTCCAATAATTAAGAATTTATCTCCGAGGTAATCACCTAATTTTTTACCAATTAATGCACCAATTATAGTGAATATAAAAGCTACAGATCCTATTAATAATATAGGAATCCAATAATTTATATGTAATAATGCAAATGTTAAACCAACAGCAAATGCATCGATACTAGTAGCTATTGATAATAATGTAACTTCTTTAAAACTAAACTCATCAACGGTTTCTTCGTCATTTTTTAATCCGTCACGAATCATATTTAAACCTATAAGTAAAAGAAGTATAAATCCTATCCATGTTGCCACATTTGATACAAATCCACTTAATTGATTACCAAAAAAGTACCCAATTAATGCCATAAGTGCTTCTGAACCACCGAAGAATATAGCATACCATAAAATTTGTGATTTTGTTAAACCTTTTTGGGAAAAACCTTTAGTTAATGACACACTGAAACTATCAGTACCTAATGCCATTGCTAATAATATCATTGAATAAGAATCTAATATCATTTTTATGTCTCACATTCCATTTTTTTTATTTAAATATGTCTAATGTTACTTTTTTATCATTTTTCAATTCTTTTGGAGGGGTAACACTTACGAATTCTATCCCTTCTTTTTCAGATAATTCTTTTGCATCCTCATTAATACTAGGTGCAACAAGTAAGCCACGGATTTTTTGTTTCTCTGCTCCTAAATCTTTCAGATAATCATTTTCAGGATTTTCAAAATCACTCAAGTATCTTTTGATTTGTTTCACGGCATTAGTTCCAGCTTTTCTAGCTTTTAATTCTAAAACCATTAAGTTTCCATCATAATCTTTACCTAATATGTCAATGAATCCATGTTCTGTACTATATTCTCTTGCTGTAGGTTTAAAACCTTCTTCTATTAAGTAAGGTTTTTTCATTATCATATCGCCCATATCTTTTTCATAACCAGCAAGTTCAATTTCTGCATAGTCTTTAGCTACAGAATAACTTGCAAATAAAGTTTTTTTTACTTCAACTTCTAATCGTTCTTTAGGGGTTCTACGATAACTTTCTAAAAAAAGTTCATTATCATGGACATTTACCTTTGTTCTGGATTTAGGAGGTTGCCAATTAACAGGTTCAACCTTTTTTTCTTGATGAACTAGAAATGATCCGTCAGGTTTAATGATTATTAAACGTTCTCCAAAATCTAATTGACTCAGAGCACGACCTTCATAAATTATTTTACAACAACTAAAAAGGGTAATCATAGCTTTTTTACATAAACCCTCTTTAACTAAGTCATATGCTTCTTCACAATTAGGTTTTTCTAAAATTTTATATTTCATATAACTTATTAATTGTTGATTATTTCTTTTAAGTTTAATCTATTTTTTATAAAATTAATAAAATTAGTAATTTATAATAATTTTTAATCATATACAATTTTTTCTTTATTAATTTTTCTTGCAGTAATGAAAGCATCAACAATACTGTAAATCCATATTAATATATTTAATACTATTGGATATACACTGTAAGCTAAGCAAAAACCTATAAAAATGAATATTAATAATATTACTGCACCTTTACCTTTTTCACCATTGTATATTTGACCAAAACCAGGGATTATGGATAATACTGCTGCAAGAATAGGATTTTTTTCTTCAAATTCAAAATCATCATTTACTTTAATTTTTCCTTTAGTTTCTATTTTAACTTCTTCATTTTCTTTCTCATCAGGCATTTAAATTACTATCCTTAATGTTTTATTTTTAATTAATAATTATTTTAGTTAATCATATTAAATTAATCTTATTGTAGTTTATAAAAAATTTTATTAAATAAATAAATATAATAAAAATTAAAAAATATAAAAACGGAGGGTTACTTAGTTTATGGATATTGAAAATACTATTAAAAAAGAAAGTCATTTTCTCACTGAATTTAAATTTGAAGCCGGTGATGTTCTAAGAGGGGTTAAAGTTGAATATGGGACATTAGGAACACCAAAATATGATAAATATGGTCGTGTTATTAATGCTATTGTTTATTGTCATGGTTCAAGTGGAAGTTATAAATCTGTTCGAAGAATCAATGAAATAACCGGTCCTGGTGAAGTAATTGATACTGATAAGTTTTTCATAATAAGCATGTCTACTTTAGGATCACCTGGAAGTGCTAGTCCATCTACTACTTCATTAGGTCATAATTTTCCAAAGTACAATATAAAAGATATGGTTAATTTTCAAATTAAATTTTTAAAAGAAAAATACAGAATTAATCATATTATTGGAGTCATTGGTAATAGTATGGGAGGATTTGAAGCATTAACTTGGGCAACTGAATATCCTGATTTTATGGATTTCACTATTTCTTTAGCAAGTAGTTATAAAACTGCAGGTCATAATTATGCTTTATCTAAATTCATGAATCATATAATAGAAACTGACCCTGATTATAATGAGGGTAAATATTCTAAAAAATTAGCTAGATCTTTACGTTTAGCTTCTGAATCAGTCTACACTTTTGGACAATCTAAATCTTATTATAGGGAATGTTCCAATGATGAAATAGATGAAGAAATGATTATGTTAGCTGAAGAAGGTGTTTTAGATGATCCTAATGATTTAATTTATAATAATAATGCTTCTTTAAATTATGATATTGAGAAAGATTTAGGAAAATTAAAATCTAAATTATTAATAATAGCAATTGAAGGTGATGAATTTTTCCCTCCTGAATTAGATGGAATTCCATTACATAATATTGTTTCAGGTTCTGAATTAATTATTTTCAAATCATTACATGGTCATCTTGGATCTTATGAGTTAAAACAAGTTAGTGATAAAATAGAGGATTTCTTAAAAGAATTTAAAGAATAAAATTTTTTGGAGGGTTTTATTAAAATGATTGTGAAATTAGTTGATTATGGTATAGAATCTAATAATATTGGTTATATTACTTATAATATTTCGGATTTAGATAAGAATTCTCTTAGTTTTTTATATAATAATTTAACAGATGGGGAGAAAAAACTTAAGGATGATTCTTTAATTTTAACTATGAAATACTCTGAAAAGTTTTATCCGTTTAATGTTGATGGATTTCAAATAAAACCTGAAGATTTTGTGGCACGTGAAGAAATTGAAATGAAATATTTTTTATCAAGTTTTCTTGAGGATATGGGATAAAAAAAGAATAAAAAGAAGTGATTTAATTTTTAATGTATAGGGAAAGGTTTTTTTATTTAGATGCTTGTATCATTTTGTTTACTGCATTGAAAGATTTTTCCCGAATATCTTCTGGGACTTTTACAATATGTTCTTCATTTTGAAGAGCATTTTTAAGATTTTTTAGGGTATGTAATTTCATAGTTTCACAGATTGCATCTGAAAGTAGAGGATATAATTTTTTACCAGAAGTTTCATTCTCTACTCTTGTCATGAAATCAATTTCTGTTCCTATAATAAATTCATCTTTCTCTGAATTTTTAATATGATTTAACATTCCACCAGTACTTAACACGTAATCTGCAGCATTTTGAACTTCTATATCACATTCTGGGTGTACAATAACATCTGCATTTGGATGTGTTTTTTTAGCATTATCAATATCTTTTACTTCATATTTTTTATGTACGTAGCAGTGACCGTCTCCTGGTATTGGTATGATTTTTTTGTCGGTTTGTTTTTCCACGTATCTTCCAAGGTTTGTGTCTGGTCCGAATAGTATTGTGTCTGAATCTAAACTTTCTACTATTTTTAATGCATTTCCACTGGTACATAATATGTCTGATTCGGCTTTTGCTTCAGCTAAACTATTAACATATAATACAACTGGTGCTTTAGGGTATTGTTTTTTTGCTTCTTTTATTTGTTCTGCATTTAACATGTGTGCCATTGGGCATTCTGCTTCAACATCTGGTATGAGGATTTTTTTATTTGGATTTAGTATATATGCTGTTTCTGCCATGAAGTCTACTCCACAGAATACGACTATATCTTTATCTTCTATTTCAGATGCTTTAATACATAATTCTAGTGAGTCTCCAAGGAAATCAGCTACTTCTTGGATTTCTTTTGGTTGGTAATTGTGTGCAAGTATTATTGCATTTTTTTCTTCTTTTAATTTAAGAATTTCTTCAATCAGTATTTTATTTTCCATTTTTTTCTCTTCCCTACTTTTTTTATATATTTTATGAATCATTATATTAAAATAAGTACTATATAACTATTGTTATAAAAATTTTTTTATTTAAAAAAAATTATTCCATTCATACTTTCTTTTCAATTTTCAAGACTTTATTCTTATTATGTTTTTCAATAATCTGTCTGACTTCATCACCTAATTCTAAAGTATATTCACTAACTTTAGTATAATCATTAACCCAAATAAATAGTTTAACTTGACTTCCAAATTCACTTATATCCATATCATAAACTATTGGTTTTTTTCCAGACATTACCCAAGATTTTTCTTCAAATTTTTCAACAAAATCATCACTAAATGCTTTCAAATCAATTCCAAAAGGAACCAATACTTCTAATACTATTTTATTTAATTCTAATTTAGGATAATTTACATACATTTCAGTATTTAATGTGCTGTTAGGTATTGTTACTCTAAATCCATCAACTGTTATAATTTCAGTGTTTCTGAAAGTAACTTTTGAAACTTTACCTTTTAAATCATCCACACTAATAATTTCTCCAACTTTAATATTTTTATCTGTAATTAAAAATATTCCACCTATAAAGTTACTGAAAACATCCTTAGCAGCAAAACCTACTACAATACCAATTAAACCTAAACTAATAATTATTCCTTGTAAATCTATTCCTATTAACTTTAAAATCCAAGCTAATGCAAAAATTAGGATTATATATTTTAATAAATCAGTAATTAAATATAATATGGTTAAATCCATATTGAATTTTTTCCAAAACTTTGTAATTATACTACTTAAAATATGTAAACTTATATAAGCTACAATTAAAATGATAATAATGTAGAAAAAAGTGTCTAAAAAACTTAGATCTAATATTTGGGATAATGTTGGAATCATAATATAATCTTCTTTATTTTATCTTTAAAGTTCTATCTTCATGAAATCATATGCAACTACACTATTTTTAAAAACTTCAGATGCTTCTTTTTCTATAGTTAAAGTATTCGTATAACGAGTACTGAAATGTGTTAAAATTAACTGTTTAACATTTGCTTTTTTCGCTATATTTGCTGCTTCTTTAGATGTTGAATGAGAGTGATCTTTTGCTTTTTCACAATCACTGGAATCATAAGTTGATTCATGTATTAATATATCGCTATCTTCTGCTAGTTTCACAATTCTTTCATTAGGTCTTGTATCTCCAGAATATGTTATTTTCCTACCTTTTCTTGGAGGTCCTAACACCATTTTAGGGGTTATTTCTTGACCATCAACTATTACAGACTCGCCATTATGTAATTTTCCAAAATCAGGACCAATTGGAACACCTAATTCTATTGCTTTTTCTCTTAAAAATCGTGGTTTCTTTTTTTCAGTAATAGAGTAAGCTAATGCTGGAACATTGTGGTCTGCAAATGCACATTCTATAATATATTCCTCGTTGTCTATTACTTCTCCTTCTTCTAAAATTTCATGAAAATTTAATGGGAAATTTATTACAAAATAACCTATATGTTGAATTGCATTAAATAGGGCATTTACTCCTTTAGGACCATATACATCTAAAGGTTTCTCCCTACCTCTAAAACCCATTGATTGTATAAGTCCAGGTAACCCAAGTATATGGTCTCCATGGAAATGTGTTATGAAAATTTTTTCTATTTTCATTGGACTAATATGGGCATAAGTTAATTGTTTTTGTGTTCCTTCACCACAGTCAAATAATATTACTTCACCAAATGCTTTTAAACTTATGCTAGAGTGGTTTCTTTGTTTACTTGGTACTGCAGATGCTGTTCCTAAAAATTCAATTTCCATATAAATTTTTCCTTTTTTTTAAGAATTATAAAAATTCGTCTTTAATATTTATATTTCTCATTTAATATAAAATTAAATACTAATAAATAATATTAAATTTAAATTAAATATTATAAATAAATCTTTTTTGTTATAAATTTATTAATAAGATTTTAAGGGATTATATATGGATGAAATAATTAAGTATATGTTAACAGAAGATGAAGGTTATGGAGATATAACTTCTAATGCTTTAATAAATTCAGATATTGTTGTTGAAGGTTTTATATTATCTAAAGATACAGGTATTCTTGCAGGTATTAATATTATTAAAGAAATTTTTGAAGAATATAATGTTTCTATATTAAGTAGTTTGAATAATGGAGATATTATTAAACCAGGGGATAGATTAATAGAATTTAAAGGTTTAGCTAAAACTATTTTACTTATAGAACGTACAGTTCTTAATCTTTTAATGAGAATGAGTGGCGTGGCTACTAAAACATTTAATATTGTAAATGAAGTTCATAAAATTAATCCTAACTTAAAAATTGCAGGTACAAGAAAAACTTCTCCAGCTTTACAAAAATTTGATAAAGAAGCTATAATTATTGGGGGAGGAGATCCTCATAGAAATGGTTTAGATGATATGGTTTTAATTAAAGATAATCATATTGCTATTGTTGGGGGCGTTGCTGAAGCATTAAAACTTGCTCATTGTAATGTTAGTTTTTCTAAAAAAATAGAAATTGAAGTTGAAAATAGTGATGATGCAGTAATTGCAGCTAAAAATGGTGCAGATATTGTAATGTTTGATAATATGAATCCTGATGAAGCTCTTAAAACATTGAATATATTAAAAAATGAGGGTTTACGTGATAATGTATTAGTTGAATTATCTGGTGGGATTACTGAAGAGACTATTCTTAATTATGCTAGTTTAGATGTGGATATTATTTCTTTAGGTGCTTTGACTCATTCTACTCGTAGTTTAAATTTTAGTTTAGATATATAAATTTTTTCTATTTTTTTTAGTTTCTTTTTCCTCATTTTTCGCACTATTAAAATTCTTATAGTAAGCTTTAATAATTATTATAGTTTTCCTTTACACTACTTGAAAAATTATATTGTTTTGCAATAATTTTAAATATGTTTATATACTGCTTAAAACAAATATAGGTATACACATAGATGAAATAAGCAATACTTATTAAAGTAGAAGCTTTTTTTTACAAAAATAAAAAATTTTAAAAAAAATAAAAATTTCACAGGAGTTTAATGATTATGTCAGAAGAATATGAAGAAGTAAATATGGAAGAGGAAAATAGCACTGAAGAAAACGAAGAAACTGAAGAACAAATCACAGAAACGGTAGAAGAAGTACCTGATGATGATTTACCTTTCGCTAAAGCAGAAGTAGTACGTTTAATGAAAGAAAACTTAGACTCTGACAAGATGATTAGAGAAAGAGTAAAAGTAGAAATGAACAGATTCCTTGGAGATGTTCTACAAAATGTATGTAAACAATTAAACGATTACCCATACACTACAATAGAATATGAAATGTTAAAAGAATCAACATATGCATATAATAATATTACTAGAATCAATAAAGAAAAAGAAAGAATATTATTACATTTAGATGCAATAAAGGCAGATTGTGATGCTTTAGCAATGGATGTTAAAAGAACAATGAAACTTAAAGATGTTGAAGAAGAAGACGAAGATTTTGCTGAATTTTCATCATCTAATATATCAGAAGAAACTGAAGGTGAAGAAGAATATTAATTAAAAATATTTTCCTTTAATTTTTTTATCTTCAAAGAAAATAACTATTTTTAAAAAATATTATTTAGCTAAATATTCACTAGATTCTTTTTCTATGATTTTATCCCATGCATTTTTATTTTTTTCACATCCGGGATCTGGATATGTTACATCATGGAAGTAATTGTAAGCTCTAGCTCTACATCCTCCGCATATATATCTAGAGTCACAAACTCCACAATGGCCCAATAATGCATCTTTATCTCTTAATTTCATTAGTAATGGATTATTTGTCCATATATTTTCAACATCATCACGGATATTTCCTAATTTAACTTCTTTTTCATGGGGGAAGAATACACATGGATAAATATCTCCATTAGGTTCTATACTCATATAAAATCTTCCTGCTCCACAGCCTCCTACAAATTCTGATAATTTCATCATTGCAGGATTACTATATTCAACATTATAAAAGTGTGTAGGTATCATTTGGTCATTATTGAATGTATGAGTTACTACATCTGCAAATTGTGGTGCTGTGGATAGTATTTGCATTTCGCCTTTACTATTTTCCTTATAAATTAATTCTAAAAGATTTAACCTTTCTTCAGGAGATAAATCTATTTCACTAATTTCTGCTCCTTTTCCTGTTGGTATAAAGTTATATAATACAAACCAATCAACATTTATACTTCTTAAAAAAGTTATCATTTCAGGGATTTCATCTTTGTTTTTCTTAGTTGCTGTTGTTGATATTTCAACAAATACTCCTGCTTTTTTAAAGTTTTTAATAGCTTCTATTGCTCGTTTCCATGATCCATCTTTTTGCCTGAAATTATCATGTGTTTTTGGATTTACTCCATCTAAACTTATTTGCACAAATTGTAATCCTAAATCTTTTAATTCTTTTGCTTTTTCATAATCATTGAAAATATATCCATTTGTAGCCATACTTACGTACAAACCACGGTCGTTGGCATGTTTAATGAATTCTTTAATGTGTGGATGTATTGATGGTTCTCCTCCACTAAATGCTAAAGATGCTATTCCAAGATCTGCTAATTTATCTATTCCATTTAATATTTCTTCTTTGTTTAATTCATCAGGGCCCTTTTTTCCAGCATTTTCATAACAGTGTATACAGTTAAAGTTACATGCTTGTGTTATGTTCCATACTATTTGGAATGGTGCTCCTGGTGTGAATGGTTTTTTTACTCCAAATGTTGCCATTCCTTTGAAAGTGCTTATTAATCCTTTTTCCCAGTATTCATCCTGCATGGTTTTTATTAAAGATTCTTCTGATGTGTTAAAACTTTTTAATGCTTTATGTATTACTATTTCTACTAATTCGTAGGTTACTTTGCATTTTAAGCATATATTGTCTTGTTTTCCGAGGTAATAATCTAGTGCAGATTCTAATCGTGTTTTTCCACATTTGTTACAGTAAACTAATGCATTGTTTAACATTTTTTGAGATAAAGGGTTATTTATTATGTCTTCAAAGGTTTTTATCATTTTTTCAATATTTTCTTCATCTTCTTCTGTGTTCATTTTATTTCCCTTCTTCTTTTTTCTTGAAGAGTGTTTTTGCAAAGTTTTATTTAAATGACTGACTAAAGGTCACTGACTCTTAGTTAAAAATTGTATATAATTATATATAAACCTTTCTACAAAAATAAAAAATAACATCAAAAAAGAGTATTTGGAGATAAAAAAATGGTGAATAAAACAAGAGTATCCCTACCACCAGATGAACGGAAAGAAGAAATAATAAATTCAGCATGGCATCTATTCTACGAAAAAGGATATAGTAATGTAACAATTAAAGATATCATAAAAGATTTACACATTGTAAAAGGAACATTCTACTACCATTTTAAAAATAAAGAAGAAGTAAAAAAAATAATTGTAAACAGACAGATAAAAACAGAACTAAGAAGCCTAGAAAAAATCTTCAACAATCCAAATTATTCCACATTAGAAAAATTATCTAATATGATAATGGAAATAATTGATGTATACAAAGACACAGAAAAAATCCATAATGTTTACACACGTAACCCTGAACTATTCCAAGATATATTAATAAAAAGAATGGAATCTTTAGAAAAAATAATGGAAAAATTATTAAATGAAGGAATAGAAGAAAAAGTATTTAACCCTTCTTATTATGATGAAGCATTAGAATTCCTTGTAGTAAGTTTATCAATCACATTACCAATAATACACTACACAATTAACTTATGGCCTGAAAGAAAAGCCGTATTAAAATTAAATGTTTTCACATACAATGCCGAACATATGCTAGGAGCCAAAAGAGGAAGTTTTGATAATATAAAATCCCAATATTGGCATATTGTTAAAGATACATCTATAGGAACAATTAAAACCTAAAAAAAAATAAAATTTTCACTCTTCAGAATCATTATCAATAATAGTAAATCCAGTTTTCAAATGCTTAAGTTCTTCCTCACTTAAATGAGTTTCTACACTTTTTAAATCCATAATTTTACTTTGACCGAAAGGATCATCAATAATTAATGTAACCTCTAAATCACCATTTAAAATTTTATCTAATTCATTGAAAACTTTTTTCCCATTACTTTGAGATTCCTCATCATCAAACAGTGTTAAAGCCCTTTGAGTAGCATCTTTAAATCTAACAATAACCCCTTCTACATTAGAAACATAACCCTGAGATTTTGGGCCAGGCTCAACTTTAATACCAATTTCAGGAATAGAAACAGTTGCACTTTGAGAACGAATAACTCTACTACTTAAATTATCTTTATTAATTTTAAGACTATGACGTGCAGGATCATGTTGTTCTAAACTCATAACATCACTGTGTTTAAAACCACAAGCCTCACAAATTATACTAGATTCCATAACTTCTCCAAAATATGGAATTTTCACAGTTTTTGTATCACTAACTGCACTATTCTTTTTATGACATACAGGACAATCCATTCTCATCTCAGGCATATAAAACATTCCTCTCATTATTTATATTTTAATTATTTATCATTTTCTTTTTATTCACTGTAAAGATATCCTTTACTACCTAATTCTTTAATTATTTTATCTAAAATTTCATAATTTGGTGCACAAATCTTCATTCCATGTTTATTAGATAAATAATAAAGTTCTTTTAATTCCTCTTTCTTTTGAGGATCATCTTCTAAAGCTTTAATAAAACTGTCAGATTTTTTCTGTTCATAAATATTAACTTTTCTAATTAATGGTTCTTTGAAACCTTTAATTGGGTAAATAATACATTCAACACTAGCATTATTCTCTTTAATTATAATATCCATAACATCTTTAAGTTCATCAACATTATTCTTTAAGTAAACAGTTTCACAACTTTCATTAATATTACTTAAAATTTTTTGAACAGTAGTATTTATCTCTTCAGTTTCAATAACTTTAACATCATTTTTTTCAGCTTCACTTAATAAAAAATCGTGAATGGTCCTATTTTCCTTAAAATAATCTAATTGTTTACCTCCACGACGTTTTTCAGTAGCTCGTTTCACAAAACGATTTTTATGTGACTCCTCATCTGAAGATAATATAAAGAAATGAATATTGGCTTGATTTTTATAATTATCTAAATCTATTAGTCCAGGAATTAAATGCACACCTTCAATTATAATATCATCAAAATCTTTTATAGCTCTTTCAATTACTTTTTCAATTGCTGGAACTACAAATGATGCATGTTCAACAAAACCTGCACAAATCAAATCTTCTTCTGTTTTATAGTTTTTCTTATTTCTAAGAGTAGTATACGCCATATATGAAGAAGCATGTAATGCAGGTGCATAATCACTTCCAATAATTCCACGCACAACTTCTCTTATAAAATCAGATTCTATTAAATGTTTTATTCCTAATGATTTGGCAAGTTCTGCAGATATTGTAGATTTACCTATTCCTGAAGCACTTCCAATTAATATAACATATGGTTTTTCCATAAAAAATTCCTCAATTTAATTGGTTTTGGTTTAATATAATATTTTTTTAGATTTTTGGTAATTAAATACTTATTTATTAAAAAAGCTTTTTTAAGGATTTTAATTATAAAAAATACATTTATATTATATAAAAATCATAAATTATTAGTAATATGAGTTTATGAGGAATTTCTTATTTAGAATTTTAACTCATGTTTATTTTTCTATTTACTATTTAACAATTAAAAAACAAGAATTTATTAATTTAATATGAGGAGTGATTATTTGTATTCAATATCATCAGTTGAAGAACTTCAAAACTTAAACCCATACATCGTAATTGGATGTGGTGGAGGTGGGGAAAAATTCTCAAACCTTGAAGGAATTGAAACTGTAGGATTTGTAGATGATGACCCAGATAAACAAGGAACAAATTTTATGGGATTTGAAGTTGCATCAAGTTTAATAGATTTAATGGATGAAGTTCCAGAAGCTAAAAGTATAGTTATAATGTTACCTATAGGTGCAGAAGGGGCAGCTTTAAAATATGCAGTACAAGCAATTGATGCTGGTAAAAATGTTGTAAGTTCATTCAGATCATTATCTATTGAAGATAATATTTCTTTAGCAAAATTTGCTAATCAAAATGGGGTTGCTATTAAGGAAATAAGTCCAAGATTAGATATGATTAATAATATTTTTGGAATAGCTCCAGAAAAAAGTACTGAAATTTTACCAAAAATATCATACACACCAAAAGCAAGTATTGTTTTTTGTGGAGGTACTTCTCAAGAGTGTGGTAAAAGAACAACAACACGTAATTTAGGATTAGCCGCAACAAAACGAGGATTAGTTTCAGGTGTTATATCAACAGATGAAATGGGGCTTGAAAAACCTACTGATTTTAATTTCCGTGCAGGAAGTTTAAGTGCAATGGATATTCCATCCGCTATTTTAGGTTCAATTAAATACTTAGAAGAAGAAAAACATCCAGATATTATTTTCATTGAAGGTCAATCCAGTTTAACTGAAGATGGAAACCCTCACCCTAGAGGTTTATCTGCTGCAATTTTAATAGGTGCTCATCCTGATGCTGTGATTGTAGGTCATAGACCAAATCATCCATTCCGTGAACCAAGAGGCATACCTGAGGAAATAAAAGCTATTGAAGCTGTTGAACCTACTAAAGTTGTTGGAATTAGTATTAATTTACGTAACGAACCGGATAAAACACCTGAAGACTATGAAAAAGAATATGGTCTTCCAACTGCAGATGTTCGTGAAAATCCAGATAAATTATTAGATGCAATCTTAGATCATCTAAAAAAATAATTAAATTTTAAAATTTTTTTCATGGAAAAAGTGATTTTAAATGTCATTTATAGGTACTTTAAAAAAAAGTCTTGGTTTTGAAGAAAACCGTAATAATAAAAGAAATGTTGGAGTAAATGATTTCACTGAAGAATTTTATGACGAAACATATACAATTGTTCCAGAACAATCATTTTATGAAATTATTCTAATTCGCCCAAGAACTATTGCAGATATAGATTATATTTCTGATCAAATTCTTGAAGAAAATAATCCTGTTATTGTTGATTTAGGTTTTCTTGAAAGAAGAGGTCCTGTAGAATTTAAGAATGCTACTCGTAGAATTAAAATTTTACGTGAACAACATAATGTTGAAGCAATACTCCTTGCTCGTGAAGAAGGTAAAAATTTAATTATTCTCTCACCTACTCAGGTTCAAATTATTAAAAAACAATAATTTAAAAGAAGTTTAGAAAAAAATAATATTATTTTTTTTATTTTTTTATATTTTGAAGAATTTTTTAGCATTTTTAAATGCTACTTTTTCAATATCACTATTTTTATAACCTAATTTTTTTAGTGTGCGAACAGTTTTAGGCACACTTATAGGATCTGATGGTTTATTACTTATATCACTGTTTAATAAGAATTTATTAAAACCATATTTATCTAATATTTTTATAGCTTCTTCTTTGGTCATTTTTTGTGGTTGTACGGTTAAACCAAGTGTGTAATCATAGTCTATTACATCTTCTACAACATTAGGATTAATATGATCTATTACCACTAATTTTGGATTTATTGTTTCATCTACAATGATTTTAATATCTTTCAATACTTCTTTTTTATTTTTACGTGGTGTGTGGATGATTACTTTGCTTTTTGTGTCTTCTGCAATTTCTAATTGTTTTTTAAATGCTTTTTGTTCATTTATTGTATTATCATCTAAACCTATTTCTCCTATTGCCACTATTTTCTTTTCTTCCACTAATCTTCTAATTTCTTCATAAATTTGGTCATTGTTTTCACTTACATTTGCAGGATGTAATCCTAAAGCAACTTCTAATTTTAATCCATATTCCTCTGCTCTTTTGGTGTCATATTCAAGTATTCTATCAAAGTGGTTTATTAAGCATGTTTGATTTCGTAGTTTGTAAGGGTAAAATGAGCAAGTGATTGCTGTATCTATTCCGCTTGTATACATTAAATCAAAGTCTTCACTGCTTCTTGAGTCTGCATGGGTATGTGTATCTATCATCATAAATATTCACTCTCTATATAGTTATATTTTTTTTAAATTAATTAAATTTATATCATTATGAAGGTAATATAGAATTAATTAAAAATTATTTTTAAAAGAATTTAAGAGGGATTATTATGGAAAATAATGAAGAAATATTGCCTTTTTCTGAAGTAACTAAATTTCATGGACATGTGTGTCCTGGTTCTGCTTTAGGTTATAGGGTAGCTAAAACTGCAATGATTAAGTTAAATGTATCTAAATCTGGTGATGAAGAATTAGTAGCAATTTGTGAAAATGATTCTTGTGCTGTAGATGCAATACAAGTAGTAACTGGTTGTACATTTGGTAAAGGTAACTTCATATTTAAAGACTATGGAAAACATGTATATACATTTTATAATAGGGAAAATGGTGAAAATATTAGAATTTATGTAAATGCAGATTTTAATGATATTGTTCCAGAATTTGTAGCACTAAAAAATAAATTCGATCAAGGTACTGTTACAATGGAAGATAAAAAAAGTTTTCAACACTTCAAAGATGAATTATCTTATAAAATATTAGAAGTTCCTGAAGATAAATTATTCACATTATCAAAAGCAGAATTATCCTTACCAAAAGAAGCAAATTTATATAATTCTATTAAATGTGGTGAATGTGGAGAATTAGTATCTGAACATAGAATGAAAGAAAAAGATGGGGAAAAAGTGTGTATTCCTTGTTTTAATAAGGAATAAAAATCTTCCACTCATTATTTTTTTTAATTTTTTAATATACTTTTTATTTTACTAGTTAAATCATTAATAGGGACACGTTCTTGTTCTTCAGTGTCTCTGTTACGTACTGTTACAGTTTTATCTTCTATTGTATCAAAATCTATAGTAACAGCTACAGGAACACCTATTTCATCTGCACGTGCATATCTCCGTCCAATACTTCCACTTCCATCGTAATCAACAGTGAAACCATCTTTTCTTAATGATTCTTGAATATTGGAGGCTATTACATCTAAACCTTTCTTATTTACAAGTGGAAGAACACTTACTTTTATAGGTGCAATTTCGTTTTTAAATTTGAAATAATCTTTATCATCATTTTCACTTGCATTGTGGAAAGAATGTAATAATACACAGTAAAGTATACGATCTATACCAAAAGAAGGTTCAATTACATGAGGTATTAATTTTTCACCTTTAACTTCCTCAGTACTTGTTTCAAATAGTAAATGTTCACTTGTTAATTCATAAGTATTGTCTAATTCTAAATTATATTTACCATTTGCTTCAATTTCTTCTTTTAATTTATCTGCATCACAATTTTTTAACCAACCCATAATTTTTGGAGCATCACCTTTGAATGTTGGACCAAATACTTTAAGGTTTGGTTTTACAGTATTTTTAGTAATTGTTTTTGGTTCATCGTAAGGAATATAAATGTTTAATTCTTCATTACTTTCTTTTCCATGTTGTGTTAAATCATAATTTCCACGATCAGCTATTCCAATAATTTCAACCCATCCATATTGATCAGTTAAACATTCTACATCCCAGCAATCAAGAGCATAATGAGCCATTTCTCCAGGTAAGTGTTGACGGAATCTTAACTTATCATTTGGTATGCCTAATTCATTTAAGAATTTTCTTGCAAGGTATAATTGGTAAGTTAACATTTCACTACTTATTATTCCATCATCTAAAGCTTTTTGTACTGTTATGTGTAATTCTTCTTTTTCATTGATTTGAACATCTTGTGAACATAAATCTAAAGTTTCATTTGCTATTGTTTTAAATTTAGGGTGAGTTTTATCTTCAGGGTTTAAGAAGATTTCACATTCTGCTTGAGTGAATTCTCTAAGTCTTATTACTCCTTGACGTGGACTTATTTCATTACGATATGCTTTTCCTAATTGAACTACTCCAAATGGTAATTTGTTACGATAAAATCTAGATAATCTTTTGAAAAGTATGAATATTCCTTGTGCTGTTTCTGGTCTCATATAACCTGGTTTTGTTCCTTTTGCACCGATTTGTGTTTTAAACATTAAATTATAATTCCAAATTTTAGCTAGTTCTCCACCACAAGTTGGACATTTTATTGTATTATTTATTATGATTTGGTCCATTTCTTCATTAGCTAAGCTTTCAACATCTTTATTGATTGCTTCTTCAATTAAATGATCTGCACGGAATACTTCTCCACATTTTTCACATTTTGTCATTGGGTCTGTGAAGTTATCTACATGTCCTGAAGCTTTTAATACTTCTTTTGGCATAACTGTTGGTGATTCTATTTCATAAAATCCTTCACCTGCAGTGTACTGTTTTCTCCATTTTTGCATTATATTGTTTTTTAATGTTGCACCTAATGGTCCATAATCAGTAAATCCACTTACTCCAGAATAAATTTCGAATGAAGGCCATAAGAAACCTCTTTTTGCTCCAATATTCATCATTTTGTCATGATTCATAAATTTAATACTCCTATAAATATTTATTTTTGATAATTAGTTTTTATAAAAAAAAGAATGAGTAATAATAAAAAAATTATTTTTTTTAAAAGTTAAAGTATAATTAAATCTTTTTTTATTTATTAAGTTCATAATCCATTTTAATCCGACTACTTTCAGGTTTTTCTTGTCCCATATACTTACTATGTCTACTAGGATGACCATAAGGGATTTCGGATGGACTAGTCATTGTTTCAAATACTACTTGACATACTCTTTGACCAGGATATAATGCTACTGGCATTGCACCAATATTACTAATTTCTAAGGTTATTTTGCCTTCAAATCCGGGATCTATATATCCTGCTGTTACATGCATAGTAACACCTAATCTACCCATACTAGATCTACCTTCAACACGTGCTACAATATCATCAGGTAATTTCACGGTTTCTTGTGTTGTTGCAAGTGCAAACTCATTTGGGTGTATAATGAATGCTTCACCTTCTGGTACTTTAAATGATTCCATGTAACTTGCCACTTCCTCATTATCTTTTGGATCTATGTAAGGTGTTCGTATAACACGAAATACTTTAAATTCATCTCCGATACGTAAATCTACTGATGAAGGTTGTATTTGCTTTTCTTTATTGTCTAAAGGTTCAATACTAATATGTCTTTCATCCAATAATTTTTTAATATCTTTATCACTTAATATAGCCATAAATATTTGATTCCTGAAAAAAATAATTTTTTATAAAAAAATATAATATTTTATTTTATGTTTTTTTATATTAAATAAGTTATTCACTTATTATTAAAGATTTTTTTTAAAAAAAGAAAAATTATATGATGAGTTAATTATTTCTCATCAATTCTCATTTTTAATCGTCTAAGTATTCCAATGAGAGTATGAGCTTCACGTCCAGTTATGAATGCACGATTAATAATGTTTTTAAAAGTTTTAAGACCATTACGTTTTTTATGGTCTGGAATTTTAATAGTATCAATCAATTCTTTCATGTCCTTAAGTAAATAATCCTTTTCTATTTGTGTACTTTCATCATAACCCTCTACTGGGAAATGGTTACGGTTTTTAAAGATTTCATAAAAAATAATAGCCGCAGCATGAGTTATATTCATTATAGGATAATGTGGATCTGTAGGAATACTAACTATTATGTCACATTTATCAATTTCATCATTTGTTAAGCCATCACCTTCTCTTCCAAAAAGAATTGCAATATTAGTATTTGTATCCATTTTTTCCCCTAATTCATTAGGAGGTATTGGTATACGAGAAAGATTATAACTTCCGCCAGGAGTTCCAGTAGAACCTATAATAAAATCAATAGAATACTTTTTAAGGAAACTTTCAAGATTATCACAAATTATAGCATTTTCAACAAGATTTTTTGCATGCATAGCTTGGTAATATGCATCATCTTTTAATTCACACGGATTTATAAGAACTAAATTTTTTAATCCAAAATTTGCCATTGTACGAGCTAAGAAACCAACATTTCCACTAGTTTCACATTCTACAAAAACTACATAAATATTTTTTTGTAAGCGTAAAGTTCCTTCATCAACAGTTGAATCATTACTTACTAATTGAGCTCTTTTAGTAGATTTTGATTTACTTTCAGTTTTAGATTCTTCAACTTCTTCTTTATCTTTTGTTTTAGGTATTAATTCTTTATTTGTAATTACTTCCTCTTCACTTACTGTGCCGGGCATAAATATTAAAACTCCATTATTATTCTTTTTCTTCACTGTAAGTTAATTTTAATAATTCTACCAGATTCATTCCATTAATTTCTGTTTCATTTATAGCTTCTAATCCATCTTTAATATTGGATTGGCAAAATGGACATATTGTGATAAAATTATCAGCACCAGTTTCTTTAATCATTTGTGCTTTGTTTTTACTTAATTCTAGGGCAATTTCTGGTCTGGCAGATTTAACTCCTCCACCAGCTCCGCAACATTGACATGGGAATTCCATTTCTTCAAATTCTACACCAGGAATCATATCTATAATTTCACGTGGTTGATCTTTGATTCCTTGTCCTCTACCAAGATGGCAAGGATCATGCCAAGTTACTTTCATATCTAATGGTTTCATTTTACTAGTATCTAATTTATCGATTAAAAATTCACTAATATCCATTACATTTAATTTATTGCCGAAATTAGGATGGTCATTTTTAAGTGTTGCACCACAACCTGCACAGATAGTAATTACAGTATCATAATCTTTAAATACTTCCTTATTTTTATCAGCTAATGCTTGTACTGCATCACGTTGCCCTGTACGTAATAATGGTGAGCCACAACATACTTGATTTTCTGGAACATCAACATTTATACCATTAGCTTTAAAAACATCCATTACAGCTTCACCTACATGTTGTAATCTGTAATCTACCATACAACCTGTGAATAAAGCAACTTTAGATTTTTCCTTGGTTTGTTTTTTGTTTTTATTATAAGATTCTATAAATCCTTCTTTTTCTGGATGGGTAACACTTCGACCAGTTTCTTCAACCATTTTTTTAATTTTTTTATGTGCTTCTAAAGGTCCTTCATCTTCACTGTATGCAATTGCTCTTAATTTTTCAACAGCATCTCCAAAACTGTTAATATCTTTTGGACAAACTGCTCCACATTTTCCACAACTAGTACAATCATATAATCCGTTTTCAAATCCTTCTTTTAACCTATTTTTTAATTCTCTTGGATCAAATTCGAATTTACTAATATATCTCATGAAATAAGGTCCTGCGAAGTCTTCTTGGAAATTTTGATATACTGGGCATGCTGTTAAACAGCTGTAACATTCTATACAACTTCTAACTTTTAATGTATCTTCCATTTCTTCAGGTTTCATTAATTCTTCAGGATCATTTGTTTCAAGATGTAAATCCATATCATTTACTTTATTTTCGATTGAGGAACGATCAACTATTAAATCTTTAATTACTGGTAATTTTAAAGGTTGAATTGTTGTTTCGTTTGCTATTTCTTTTTTACAAGCTAATCCTGGATTTCCATTAATTCTCACTGCACATGATCCACACTGTCCAGCTCTACAACTACTTCTAAAGCTTAAATTTGCATCATATTCTTCATTTATTAAATTTAATGCTTCTAAAACTTTCATTTGAGGTGTTTTTTCAATTTCATAAGTTTCAATATATGGTTTTTCATCTGTGTCTTTATTGAAACGTGATACATGAACTTTAATTTTCATAAAATGACTACCTTTCTTTTTTTATTGATAAAATTTTTTAAGATTTATATAAATTTATAATAATTAATATTTTATGCTAAGTACTATTTTAAAATTCTTATAATAATAATGTGAAATTAATTTTCATAAAATTTTTTTTAATGATTTCTATTTTTTCATTATAAAGGCTCTGTCAAAAATTTAGTTGATGATTTTGGTTTTTATTTTTTATGTTCCAGAA
>ENA-UOOK01000299-UOOK01000299.1-fermentation-metagenome-genome-assembly--contig:-NODE-299-length-63790-cov-7.709720_pt1 | contig 63790 bp, 59 predicted proteins | sample MGYA00245777_ERZ724023 | MGnify/ENA primary metagenome ERZ724023 (study PRJEB28704, sample SAMN03018312) | fermentation metagenome | biome: anthropogenic terrestrial biome; feature: soil; material... | reverse complement strand
CTGTGCTCTCAAAAATTGGCCAATAGTCGCTGAAGTAGCGGACATTGGCAAAATCTGCTTCATGGGAGTGGGCGAGCAGCCCATCTAATCCCTCTTCTTTTAGCATAGCTTGCAGGCGCAAGACCCTCTCTTTGTATTCTAAATCAGGTAGTACTCTCAATTTAAATTCCCCTTTCTGAATTCTTGTTTTATATCAGTAGAAAAAATATAAATTTATTTTAGTCCGAGGGAAATCCCATGGTGCAATAATAAGCTAAATTTGCTTGCCTGACATCTGCTCTGCCAAACTGCACAACAACTGGCACATCAGATCTTATTCGCAGGGCATACTGCCCGGTGGGAACCTGGTAGGAATCTGGACCAATTGGTTTGTCCATCCGAAAACAGCGTACTCTTTCAGCTGCCACTAGCAATGGGATCCCCAACACCGGTTCTCTTTCTGGAAAATACAAATCCAAAAGTATGTTTGCATCCTCAGGCGAAGTATTTAAAATTAGCAAGGACTCATGTCCCTCAATCTCTCCCTCCCCTTTGGGTGGAAGCTCTCCATCTGGAATTATCCAGACCTTGTGTCCATCACCTCGAACATCTGCCATTCTCTCTCACCTCCATTAGCTACACTATTTGACCAAGCTTTTTATAAAAGCCACAGGAGCTTCTGACAATTAATCTTGCTGGCAGCACTCGCTCCTGACTGGGGATGGTTTCGTTTTCATTACAGATGCGATGTAGAAGCAGGCGGGCTGCTGTCTCCCCTATTTCCACTGCAGGCTGGCTCATGATGGTGAGAGGCGGATCTATCAGTTCACCAACCTCTGTATCATCAAAGCCAACCACAGCTATATCATCTGGAACCTCAAAGCCTGACTTTCTGATCTCTGTAATTGCACCGATGGCCAGGTGGTTGTTGGCAGCGACTATGGCATCTGGTTTTTTATAGAGAAGTGAGCTCACAGCATCACGACCACCGCGAATTGTGAAATCCGCCTCTCTAATCATTTCCTCGTCAAGCTGTAGGTTATAATCCGCCAGTGCCCTGCGATAACCTAGCAGACGCTCTAGAGCACTAGATTGCTCCAGGGGGCCTGTTATAATTGCAATTCTTCTATAACCAATCATGCAAAGGTGCTCTGTGAGGGAATATGCTGACTTTACGTTATCTACCATCACCGAATCCAAATCTTGCATGTTATCTAGCTTGTTATCAATTACCACTATTGGGCAATCATCTTTGTTGATTTGGTTCGCTACATTAGCCTTACCACCAATTGCACAGAGCATAATCCCATCAACCTGCCGCGAGACCATGGTTTGCATAGCATCATTCTGCTTTTCTGTTTTTTGGCCAGTGTTGGCAATAATTAGTTCATAGCCCTGTTTTTCTAGGATGGCACCCGCAGCCCCTGCGATCTGCCCAAAAAAGCTGTTACAGATATCTGGAATCACAAGCCCGCAAATCTTAGAAACATTTGTTCTTAAATTGCGAGCCATGAGATTTGGACGATAGTTCAGTTTCCTGATGGCATGCAAAACAGCCTGTCTCTTTTCATGAGAGACACTTTGCGCATTCAATACCCTCGATACTGTGCTAGTCCCTACTCCAGCTTCTTTGGCAACCTCTATAATAGTAACCTTGCTTGCCAAATCAATCCCCACCATTTTTACATCGTTTATGTATTATACTATAACTTTGGTTTTCAAAATTTGGTAACGTTGTCATTTATGTTATTCTACACCAAAACTGGAATTCCTTCCCAATATGAAAAATAAATTACAAAAAAGTTAAAAGAGCAGCTTAACATGTTAGTCTTTCCGAGAAATATGTAATGGTTGTCCCAAAATATTTTTGGTATCGTTTTAAAAGCTTTCCTAAAGCGGTCCGCAAACCCCACTTGCTTAGCCCGATATAGAATAGCCTTCTCCAACATACTCTCCGCCATTGCTTTGTATTTCACTGTTTTCTCTTGTTTTTTTCAGATAAACCGCGGAAATTAGAGAAAATATATTTTTTCGGTGAAAACGTTCCCCACTATCCAACACCCCTAGTAACTAGTCAGCTTAACTAACACCACTTTTACCTTGAAACAACTGAAAAAAGGCATAGCGCCAGGGTCTGGAAAACCCCGGGCGCTATGCCTCTATACGATAAACTATCTATCTTGTTTTCTCAGAACCAACCACTCAGCTCGCGGAATACAGGCCAGGCCTCTTGGGCATAAAACCTATGACCTCCATCTCCCACAACGAGGCTAATCTTAGCTTCTACACCAGCATACCTATAGAGGTCTTTTGCAGCTTGAAAGGCCTCTCTCACTCCGTCTATGGGAAAGATTGGATCTTCTCTTCCCGTGACTATCACAAGGGATCTGGGGGCGATCAGCCCTGCTAGATCTCCCATTTCAAAATATTTTAAAATTCTGGGTATGTAGTTATCCTCACAATGATCTACAGAGCCAATTGAATCTTCGTATGTACAAAAGGAACAAGAAGGCATGGCAATTTTAATCCGCCCATCCATACAAGCAGCATAATAGGTGATAGTGCCACCACCAGAATTGCCCATGCAGCCGATGCGATTGGTATCCACTTGAGAAAATTCCCCCAAAGCATCAATAGCCCGGGACACATCCCATACTCTCTCCCCTACCATAGTGCGTCCTAAGAGCAGTGCTGTAAGGCTCCCATGGAAACAGCGACGAACCTTTGTCACACCTTTTACTTCTTCAGGTCTCTGGTCTAATCTCTCGCCAAAGCAACGCTGCTCTATAGCCAGTGCTGCATAGCCCTGTTTTACTGCCTGGATGGCAAAATCCCGATCTCCTGCTATGCTTTTTTCGTCCCCTGGATATTTGGGGTTTCCCAAAGATATATGCATCCCTTTGGAATGACCCTGCAGGCAAATCACAACAGGGAAAGGGCCATCACCCTGTTTCGGAATCAACAGATGGCAGGGCACATCTGCACCCTCCTCTGAGGTGAAGAGAAAACGAATTTCCTGATAAAAGTCTTTTTCCTGTTCCCATTCTACTCTCACATTTAGAGGAACACGCTCTGGAAAATCTCCCAGGAGCTCCGTTAACTTTTCCTTGGCTTGAGCTTGCCAGTGGGCAAAATCCTCACCTGACCTGTAGGCAAGAGCGGGAGATTTCTTCGCAAAACCTATCCTGTGACATTCCTCTGGAGCAAATGAGGGCACAACCAACACCTCCATATATTTGGTAATGCCTAATCTTTCTCTATTGGATGGAAAAGTCCTTCCCATATGCCCTCTGGATCCATACTACCGTGGCTCCAAAACCCCTGCTATTCCAAACATAATAGGGAATAAAAATTAATTTCAGTTCTTGCAATTCTCCTCTTTACCCCTCAGTGGATAATACACAGTTCAATAGGCACCTTCCCAAAGTCTTGAAGCTTTATTACACCATCCAGCTTAGCCACACAATTATCCTAGGAAAACTCAAACCTACATTTAGAATTGAAACCTAAGGACTGTCAGCTTGGTCTGCACAATATACCAACAGTCCGAGCATCAGAGCCACGCTATTTCTCCCGCCTTTTCAAAAAGCAGGAGGGTATCTTCCCGGACCAGTATAGAAGACTTTTTGATCTTACCCCTGAAAATAACATTTAAGGAAGGATAATGAGTACCAAGGCCGAACATGAAGATAAAAATACTTACATTAGGAGTGAGTGCCATGCCATCTATCGACATGCCCATAGAAGAGCTACTTAGTTACAAACCATCCCTTACTATACCTGAAGACTTTAACCATTTCTGGACCGGGACCCTGGCAGAACTGCGCTCAGAATCCCTGGAGCCTTCTGTCGAGCCTATAGACTTCGTTCCCGCTTCCCATACTTCTTTTTTCAAAGTCCGCTACAAAAGCTTTGAAAATGCCATGATCTCCGGCTACCTGGCAAGGCCCAAGGAAATAGAGGGCAAGATTCCCTGTATCTTACTTTACCATGGCTACAGCGGCTCCAAGCCTCCCCTCTTCGATCTCTTGCGCTTCACCAACATGGGCTGGGCAGTGCTGGCGATTGATGTGCGAGGTCAAAATGGTGAATCCAATAGTACAAGCTGCGGTGAGGGCGGAGCTGTTCGGGGCTGGATGACCATTGGCATCGACAGCCCCAAAAACTACTACTATCGCGGTGTTTATGCGGACTGCGTCCGAGCCTTTGATCTTGTCTCCTCCTTGGATTTTGTAGATGAGACCAGGATTGCTGCTACAGGTGGTAGCCAGGGTGGAGCTCTCACCATCGCAGCCAGCGCCCTAGAGCCCCGGATCAAGGCTTATGCTCCAGATGTAGCTTTCCTCTGCCATTTTCAGCGGGCAGTTCAAATAGCACCTGGCTACCCTTACCAGGAAATTGAGGAATACCTTCGCAAATGGCCCCAGCGGGAGGCCCAAGTATTTCGTACTCTCTCCTATTTTGATTGTATGAATCTGGCTCCGTTCCTTAAATCACCAGGCTTTTGGTCAGTATCCGGCAACGACAGTACTTGCCCTCCCTCCACTACAATGGCAGCATACAACCATGCAGGGGGCGAGAAGAAGCTAAAGTTCTATCGCTATAACTACCATGAGGTACCTGCGCAACATGAGGTGGCAAAACTTTGCTGGTTAGCAAAGGTGTTATAGCGAGAGAGACCAGGCGTACGCCTGGTTTCTCTTCGCGGTTTATCACTACATGGTAGATTTAAGTACTCTCCACCCGGAAACGCACCCTCAAGGTCACAGCTACTTCGTCGAGTGCATATAATCGAATAAAATATTCCTTCCTGGAGGATACGCCATTATGTCACAGTTAGGTCAACCTTCTGCGAGCCGCAGAATAATGAAAACAGCCGGTTTGCTGCTAAAACGCTTTTTTTTGGCATCAATTTTGGTTTTCCTGACTTATCATTTTATCGGCTATCCAGCTATGCGTCGGGTTCTACCGGAGAAAATACCCGCACCATGGCTTACTGCAAGGCCTGTAGAATCAGTGCTCATCTTCGCTCCACATTCCGACGATGAAACCCTAGGATGCGTCGGGGCTATTATGCATGCTCTGGCTCAAGGGGCGCGAGTTCACGTAGTGCTTGTCACCTGTGGGGATGGTTTTCCTATAGCTGCCGAAGCGATGGCCAAAGGACGCCGACCTCGGTCCGAACACTATCTTTCGTTAGGATATGCACGACAGGGGGAAACCCTCGCGGCGCTAAAAGTATTGGGACTGGGGCCCGAGAACGTAACGTTCCTAGGTTATCCTGATGGCGGGATCGCGAAACTGTGGGGTGAATTTTGGACCTATGATAACCTACTCTCATCGCGTTATACAAAAACAGAGAGAAGCCCATATTTCAATAGCTTCACGCCTGGTGCTCCATATTGTGGACTTTCTGCAGTAAATAACATAGCAACCATTATCAAAAAAACAAAGCCTTCCCACATCTTAGTACCTCATCCTAACGATACCCATTCAGATCATTGGGGAACGTTCGCCTTGGTAACCTATGCTCTGCATAGGCTAACCGGAGAGGATCAGTTGACAACAACGCCTACAACAGTTGCATATCTGGTGCATCGCGGCGACTGGCCACTACCGAGACTATATCGACCGAATTGGCCTCTAGACCCTCCACCCAAAATGCTACAGCTGCCTGAGCGGTGGCTCTATCACCCCATGAGCGACCAAGACATCGCGCAAAAACGTCTAGCGATCCTAAGTTATAAAAGCCAAGTTTTGTTCATGCGCATGTACATGCTAAGTTTTGTTCGCAACAACGAGCTATTTTTTCCATTGCGCTCTCAACTTGTGGCAAAGCTAGGGGATGAGGACGAATCAGTTATCAAGCGTGATCACCTCTGGAAGACTGCTGCGGATGTGATTGTGGACCCTACAGATGACACTATCTCGCGTCGCCTAGGACCTGGCGCTGACCTGAAGGGAGCAGCTGCACTTTTGGGCCGTGATACTCTCTACATTTTAGTGAAGCCCAAAGGACGCATTTCGCCAAGAATCCGATATAACATCGACATCTGTAACTTTGCAAGTCACCGAACCATGGTTAGCCTGTCGATGGGACCCAAAAATATCGTACGCAAATCGGCCAAAGCCACGCCTGCTCAAATTCGCCATACAACAGATGGCATTGAATTCGCGCTTCCTCTATCAATCTTCTCTTCAAGTGATCGGACCTTGCCGGGTTCTGTTTTCTTTTCGGTGCAATCGCGGCTAGGGAATACCGTCGTGGATAGAACTGCCTGGACAGTGCTACGCCTATCTGCAGATGAACCGGAGAGCTTCCGCGCGAATCTCTATGAAACGCACAGATAGAATATATAAGGTTAGCCTATGATTATAATAATGAGTTGAAAAATACGTTTAATCAATGGGCCTCAAGTTAAATAATGCTACAAGGTGAAAAAGCAACACGAGCTGGCTGCTGCTATAACGAGAGAAGCCAGGCTTGCGCCTGGCCTCTCTTATAATAATCCCACTAGTGCAATGATCCTTTTACATCTATGCTATTTTTACACTCCATAATAGCATAGATGTAAAAGAAATTGCCCTAAAAACACAGAACTTCAGAGGAAATACATCCACACTTAGAGCTTCTCCCCTTCAAAAGTACCATTGGGTTGTATAAGCACAATTTTACCCTCTTCTGCCATAAATTCCACACTGAAGCCTGCTATGCCTTTCAAAGCAAAACTAGTTTTCCCTACAGGAACAAGAGTATATGTGGGTTGTCCTGGAACTACCAACAGAAGCGAATCTCCCTCTTCCATCCTTACCTCCACCTGCATTCCCGCAACTTGATATCTCCCCACAAAGGATTTCACGAGACTGGTATCTATTTTCTCCTGGCGAGTGAAGGTAACCAAGTCCTCTGTGGAGAAAGGATCGAGCCCCAAATCTAGCTTGTCAATTCTCCCATCGATGGAAGTTATAAACTGCAGAGGAACTTCGAATCTACCGATAGTATCGATCTCCCCCACAAAAGTATCATAGTGCCAATGCTCCAAACTCAGCTCTGCTTGATAATAATTTGCCATCAACCCCTGGCCTTTTTGGCTGATCTTGATTGTCCCGTAGAGGGGATGAATAAAGGTCCCCGTATACGCATCTAATCTATGGGAAGGTTTTGTCTCAAGATGCCTTGTACTGCTGTTGAAAACAGAGATCTCCTCCAAAAGTTTCACCTGCTGCTCGTAAGCTAGACGAACTTCCCCATTCCAATCCACACTCTTAAGGCCCAAAAGTTCGTCAATTGCTGTTTGAGTAATCACATCTGTCAAAGGAGTACCCTGAAGGTTCGCCAGCACCACAATGCCAATCCCATCCTCTGGCAAGAAAGTTACAAGGGCAGAAAAACCTGCGGTTGTCCCACCATGATAGACACGGTAATGCCCCCGGTATGAATCCACAAACCACCCCAGAGCATAGCTCTGATGGCTCACCCTCCCACCCCTACCGGATAAAGCCACCTGGGGTGTTGTAAGCTGCTGGATGGTAGCGGATGAAACAAGGCTCCTCTCTCCTATTTTACCGTTATCCAAAAATAGATTGAGCCACCTTGTTAGATCGCTGATGCTTGCATTGATGGCACCTGCAGGTGCTGCAGCACCCAGCTCCCAAAAACCTATTCTCTCTACCTCTCCTTCCCTCTCCAGATAAGGCAAGGAATAATCAACAGAAGCAGTGAGCTCTCCTATGGTGAGATTGGTGCTCATCCCAAGGGGCTGCAGTATCCTTTTAGCCAATGCCTCCTCCCAGGAGATGCCCATAATCTCCTCCATAAGAGAGGCCGCAATTATGTAGTTGAAATTACTATACTTGAAACTTGAGCGAAAGTCCCCTGTCCGCTTCATAAACCGTAGGGAATCCATAATTCCCCCTCGGGTAAGCTCCGGGTTGTAGATTAGTGCAACATCATGCCTAGGCAGCCCTGCCCTGTGGGAGAGCAGGTCTCGAAGAGTAATGTAGCTGGCCAGGGGATCGTCTTTCAAGGCAAAGCTAGGAAGATATTCCTGGATTGGTGTATCCAGCCCCAACTTACCCTCCTCCACTAGCATTCCTGCCAAAAGGGAGGTGAAAGCTTTCGTACATGAGCCAATACCAAAGAGAGTATTCTCCCCCACAGGAAGCTTTCCCTCAAGATCCCTGTACCCAAAACCCTCTGCCAAAATCACCTGGCCATCTTTAATAATCCCCACAGCAACCCCTGGCACCTGCCATTGGGATCTAGCATCTGTTATAAAGTTACGAAGTTCTGACAGAGGGTCTTCGCTCTCCTTTGCCGTCTGCCGCTCAAGGCTAAAAGGGAAAGAGAGGCCTCCTTGCTGAAGCTGACCAGCGAATTGCCTCCCATTTTCTTGTAGCTTTCCCTTCATTTTGGCACCACCAGGCACCCCTGCCAAGGAAAAGGAAATCTCTTCGTTGTCGAAGGCAATTCTCTCTAGTGGCAGCCGTGAAATCCCTTGAAGAGGAATATCTATACTCCCCTGCCATCGGTCGCCCTCCTCAGCCAAACGGACCACTATTGGCAAAGGGCTACCTGGAATCTGGATTACGCCTTCCCACTCTCCGGCAAAAGAGCCTGCTAATGCAGGCACGATTATGAACATAAAAACCAGGCTCAAAGCCACTATACCACTCTTTAGCCTCGCCATGTCTCCACTTCCTTTCAAATTAACTATCACCAGAACTATCCATGGATTAAATTTTTGGCGAGAAATATCGCCAAAAAACTCACCTTCCCAAACTGTTGTGGACTTTTAAGAAGCTATGAGAACTAGGACCACTGGCTGAGCCTATGTATGGGTATCAATAGGTAAGACAGGCATATCCCCGTTTATAATCTCGCTGAGACTTATTTTGGAAGTATAGTTAAAACAAGCCTATGCGGGTAATGGTTTAGTTAAATTCTCTTATCTTTGTTTATTTTATACTTTGTGATAGAATGAAGGTGCCTAATGGAGGTGATTCAAATGCCCAAAACTGCAAACTTAAATATTCCAATCGATCCGGCTACCAAAGATGCCGTAGAAAAACTGTTTTCTAATTATGGAATTACCGTCACAGATGCAGTCAACATTTTTTTGCATCAATCTTTATTAACTGGTGGTTTCCCGTTTTCTGTAAAACTTCCAAAGCCTAATACCATCACATTAGCTGCCATGAAAGAAATTGAAAGAATGATCGATCATGAAACTTCAACATCTTCCCAAAGCGTAGCTGAATTTTTCAAGGATATGGGTTTAAACGATGCAGACCGTTAGAAAAACACGGACACAAGTAGCAGGTGAGAAACCTGCTTTTTTCTTTTATCATCCCTTTCCCTTGCACTCCTCAGAAAGTATACATACCTGGCACTGGGGCCTTTGGGCTTTGCAGACAGCTCTTCCGTGATTCACCAGATTCACATGAAACCTATGCGAGATCTCAGGAGGCACCTCCTTCTGCAAAACAGCCTGGGTCTCAATTGCATTTTTACCTGTGGAAACTAGCCCCAGCCTCTGGCTAAGCCTATGGACATGGGTATCCACAGGAAAGGCAGGCATACCGCAGGAAAATAACAGCACACAGGCTGCAGTTTTAGGACCGACTCCGGGAAAACGAACCAGGTATTGAAAAGCCTCTTCCAGGGAAAGGTGATGAAGGAAGGCTAAGGATAATTCACCCCGTTCTTCCAGAACCTGGCGCAAAACCTCCTGGATCCGGTGAGCTTTCGTACGAGCAAGACCTGCAGAACGAATGGCTTCCTCTACTTCTTCAGTCCTGGCGGTTAAAACTTCCTCCCAGGTGGGGAAGCGCTCCCGGAGCCTGCTATATGCCCGCTCATAATTCTTCCGGGATGTGCTCTGGGAGAGGATAGTAAAGATCAGCTCAGCCAAAGGCTCACTGGGAGGAGCCTGGATCTGATCCCCATACTCCCCCAGCAGGAGCTCATCAATACGAATGATCTGCTCCCTCATTTTTTGCGGGCTCCGCACTTTTTAGCTTGGCACTCTTGGCAACTTTGGCGCAAAGAGGGAATCGGCTCTTCTCCCTTAATCTCCTCTACTAGGCGCCAGGCTGCAGCTAGCTCTCCTTCCAGGGCCAAAACAACAGACCCCTCACTGCCACCGGTGCCACCCGCTCCAATCATAGTTGCCTGGGCGCCAGCTAGAATCTCAAAGGCCTCAAGTTCCGTGATCGCTGTAGCCCCCATGACAGGATAAAGGCTAACCGGTGCACCCCAAGACTTCTCCCAAGAGAGCTGCCCTGTCACCTTTGAGGCCTCAGGTACAGAGGGGACAAGCTTCTCAAGTCCCACAGGCGCAATAAAGTGGCTGCCTCGGGCAGTAACTATGCTCCAGGCAGCACCGATGGTGCCGCCTTGAGGGTGGCTGGCCAAAATACCAATATTTCCATCTAAATCCAGGGCATTGGCCCCTTTAATAAAACAATCCTCAGGGCCAAAATCCAAAAGCACCTCTGCCATAGTCCGCGTAGAAACTTCACCCTTTTCAAAAATAAGAGGTGCCATCCGCTGCGCTGCTGAGGTGCCGCACAGACGACCCTGGGTAATTACACCTGCAGTATAGCTGGCCTTATTGATTTTCTGTCCCCCAAGCTCCTCTGCCACATAGGCATTTGTGGTCCCACCTGCAATAATCAAGCGTCCTGCATCAAAGGCGGCCTGCACACTTGGCATAGCTGCCACGGCTTTACCAATAAGTCTTTTGCTCTCTTGAGACTCCAGCACTACAACTGCTCGCGCCATTATCATCTCTCCCCTCTGTTATCTATCGTTATATAATTCTCCAAAGTACTTGACAGATCCTGCCTTTGTGTTTACACTCTAAATAAGAACATTATTAATTAGGATGGTTCGCAATGAAACAGGAGTATTTGATCCAAAGGCTACAAGAAGCTGGCTACAAACTCACACCCCAGCGTCGAGGTATTTGCGGTGCCATTTTGGCATCTGAAGGTACATTCACAGCAGAGAAGCTCCATCAGCTTTTGATGAAAGAATATCCCGATCTCAGCCTCGATACCATCTATCGCACCTTAAATCTCTTGGTAGAGCTGGGAGTATTGATTCAAATGGATCTGCGCTCTGGCAAGAAAAGTCACTTCAAGCTAGCCCAGGAGCCACACCACCATCATTTAATCTGCCTTACCTGTGGCCAAGCAGTCTGCCTCGACTATTGTCCCCTGGCGGAAGCCCAAAAGACTACAGATTGTGAGATTGTCAGCCATACTTTTGAGCTCTATGGCTATTGCAATAAATGCCGCAAGGAGGAACGAAAATGAAAAAATGGTACTGGACTCTAGCAATAATCGCAGTATTTGCAGCTGTCCTTCTCTTCATGGACCAAAAACAGACTCAAACAACATCCAATAAAATACAGGTGGTAGCTACCATCTACCCACTATGGGAATTTACCAAAACAATAGCAGGTGATGATGCACAGGTGGAACTGCTGCTACCTCCAGGCTCTGAGCCCCATCATTGGGAGCCCACAGCCCGTGATTTTGCCAAGCTATCCCAAGCCAGGGTTGTGATCTGCCAGGGCACCAACTTCGAGCCTTGGGTAAAAAAATCAGCTGGGAACAATACCCTAGTCTATGAAGCTGTGCCCGAGGGATCCGATCCTCACTTTTGGCTTGATCCGCTCCTAGCCAAAGAGCAGGTGGAAAAAATCGCATCGAACTTAGCCAAAGCTGACCCTGCAAACGCCTCCCTCTACAAAGATAGGGCAGCTGAGCTCGCCCGAAAACTAGAGCAATTGCACGAGGAATACTCACAGAGCCTGGCTCAAGCGAAGATGCGCACCTTCATCACCACCCATCAGGCTTTCGACTTTTTAGGGAATCGCTATGGGCTAAACCCCATAGCCTTGAAGGGGCTAGCTGCAGAGGGAGAGCCCAGACCAGGTGATCTGATGCGAATAACCCAGCTAGCAAAAAAAGAAGGAATCCGGATCATCTTCCAAGAGCCCCTGGAAAACCCCAGGCTCGCGGAGGTCATCGCTCAAGAGATCGGCGGCGAGACAGGGGTGCTCCATCCCATCGGCGCCTTGACTCGCGAGGATAGCAAAAATGGTGAGGATTATTTCTCCCTGATGCGTAAGAATCTCAAAGAATTAAAAGCAGCTTTAGCAGGTGAAGACAAGTGACAGCCATCGAAGTTTTAGACCTCTCCTTTGCCTATGGAGAGAAAACCATCCTCGACAATATCTCCTTCACCATCGCAGAGGGAGAATACGTGGCAATTTTGGGCCCCAATGGCTCAGGCAAAAGCACACTACTGCGGCTCATGCTGGGTCTTCTCGAGCCCCAAAAGGGAACGATCCTGCTTTTCGGACAGGAGCAAGCAGGCTTTAAAAATAAAAACTGGATTGGCTATCTCCCCCAAAAAGCCAACTCTTTTGATCAGCGCTTTCCTGCAACTGTAATGGAGGTTGTAGGGATGTATGGAGGGACAGAAGAGGAGCACCAGTGGGCCCTACAGCAGGTGGGCCTTGAGGATAGGGGGCATGACCTCATCGGCAAACTCTCAGGTGGCCAGCAGCAGCGGGCGTTAATTGCCAGGGCCCTGTGCGGCAAACCGCGGCTTTTGATCTTAGATGAGCCCACAGCAAGCCTGGATCCAAATACCCAGCATGACCTCTATCAACTGCTGGGAGAACTTCACAGCACACTGAACCTTTCCATCGTGCTGGTTTCCCATGATCTGGCAGCTGTAGCCAGGGAAGTGGAGCGAGTGATCTGCCTCAATGGAGGATTATTCTTCCACGGCAAAAAAGATGATTTCTTCGCCCAGGAAGAATTTGCCCGTCTCTATTCCCATCCTGTCTCCTGGATCAGGCACAGAAGGGAGGCTCTATCGTGAACTGGCTCAGTTTCGCCTTCATGCAAAGGGCACTACTCGCAGGACTCATGGTGGGCATGATCTGTCCGGTCATGGGCTCTTTTTTAGTCTTAAGAAACATGACCCTGATCGCAGATACCCTCTCCCATGTAGCGTTAGCAGGGGTAGCAGTGGCACTTTTAATAGGGGTCTACCCACTTTGGGGAGCATTGGCCGCCACAGTCATGGCAGCCTTCTTTGTGGAGAAATTGCGCAGATCCCAAGAGCTTGGAGGGGACTTGGCAATTGGGGTTGTTCTTTCAGGAGGATTGGCTGTGGGGGCCATCCTCCTGAGTTTGAGAAACCTCAACTCCCTAGATCTATTCGGTTTCCTCTTTGGCAATATTCTCGCTGTCACAAAGCTGGATCTAATCTTAATCTGGCTGTTGGGGGGTATTGTGGTTGCAGTGGTCTGGCTGTTATATAAGCCATTGCTCGCTGTAACCTTCGATGAGGAGGCAGCACTCGCACGGGGGCTCCCTGTGGCAAAGCTAAATGGTGTCTTGATGTTCTTGGCTGCCCTCACAGTAGCTTTAGCCATGCGGATGGTTGGGGTGCTACTTATCTCGTCTTTGATGGTGCTGCCGGTAGCTGTGGGCCTGAGAATAGGCGGGAGCTTCCGCTCCTTCCTCATCTCAGCAACGGCAGCTGGCGTGATCTCATCTTTGGCTGGACTTTTTTTAGCTGCCACCTTAAATCTTGCCCCTGGCGGCAGTATTGTCTTAGTATCTTTGGGGCTTTTGGGCTTAGCTTCTCTGAAAAAAAAGTAAAAAGGCTGACCCACCTCTTTGGGACAGCCTCCGAGAAATTCGTTGATCCTCAAATAGGCCAAACTGGCGCCATGTTATCCACCTACTGAATTTTCCCCAAACAACATTTCTTATATTTCTTACCACTGCCGCAAGGGCAAGGATCGTTTCTACCGACTTTCTTTTTGGCAACACCGGGGGCGCTTCTAAATATAGACCCCTCCCAATCTATACCGTCTCCACTCGTACCATGAGGAAAACCACCCTCAGGAAGGGGCAAGAGTTTTGACTTTTCCTTCTTATTGAAGATCTCAAAAGGGGTATGTCCTCTATTTTCCCATATCCTAGTACTGTTGTAGAGATTCATAATAAGCGACATTATTTCTCTGATATTTGATTCGTCGTTAAATGAAACACCACGTCGATTAAATTCATCCATTACAGCATCTAGCGAAAAATCTAAGGCACAGGTAAGCTGGATATCATCGGTAAGCTCATCCGCTTTTTCAGGATCCCTTACCATATTCTCCTGAATATAGGTGTATAATTCCTTATATTCTTTGGTTCTCTCCACGTATGAGTCATCTGCATACTTTAAAAGATTCTCTTTAGATGGAATGTAATACGGCTTGTTGGCCTGCTCTGCTTTCAGCCGAGAGAAGGAATCATCAACAAAAATTGCTTCGTGTACAAAGCACTCTTCCATATACTCGAAATGCTCACCTTGGATTTGCTTAAAGCAATTAAGGTCCTCTAGACTGATACCTTTTTCATTTTGCTGATTATAGATCTCTGCAACCTTTTCCAGCGACACTATACCATACAAATTTGTGGTTGCTCGAATATACTCTAAGATAAGGTTAGCCATCAGTTGCCTCCTTTATATTCACACTCATTGTAAATAGCTTTCTAGTTCAACAGTACGTAGATTCATTTTCGATAGATAGTATCCATCCAGAATGTTTTTGAGGCAGATCTCTAATCCCCAAAATAATTCTTAATAACGCAGAAGTCGGTGTAGCATAAACTACACCGACTTCAATTGTTTTCCCAGTTCAGAGCGGCTTTTGAATCTCCTCTAGAAGATCGGATTCAATTTCAAGCTTGCCCTGCGGTCGCTACCTACGGAAACAATACTAATCCCTGTTCCCACAAGCTCTGAGAGCCGCGCCAAATATCTCCGAGCTGCCAGTGGCAGATCCTCGAGATTTTTGGCACCAGTTGTGTCCTCCTGCCATCCCTCCAGCTCCTCATAGATGGGAGTGCATTTCTCAAGCACGTTGAGCCGGGTTGGGAACTCCGTGAGCACTTGATCGGAGTCTGGCAGCTTATAGCCCACACAGACCTTGACCTTAGCTAGGTGATCTAATACATCTAGTTTCGTGATGGCCATGGTATCGAGGCCATTGATCCGCACTGCATAGCGCACCATGACCGAATCGAACCAACCGCAGCGACGGGGCCTGCCTGTTGTGGTGCCGAATTCTGCTCCCATCTCACGGAGAGTTTTTCCATCCTCATCATGAAGTTCTGTAGGGAAAGGTCCTTCCCCTACCCGGGTGGTGTAGGCTTTCACCACACCCACCACTTTTTTGATCTTGGTGGGGCCGATGCCCAGTCCCACTGTGGCGCCGCCAGCGGTAGGCGAAGAAGACGTTACAAAAGGATAGGTACCATGATCAATATCCAGTAAGGTCCCCTGGGCTCCCTCGAGCAATACCTTGCGACCCATGGAGATAGCTTCATTCACCAGGCGCGATGTATCTGTAACGTAGGGGCGGAGTCTTTCTCCAGCCGCTGCATACTCATCTACAATCTCCTGGAGGCTTAGAGGCTCTCCGCCATAGCTTTGGATCTCCTTGTTCTTCTGGGGCAAAACTTGCTCCAAAATTTCTGTAAGAAAGGCTCGATCCAAAATATCCCCGAGTCTGATGCCCACTCTCCCAACCTTATCTACGTATGCAGGTCCAATTCCCCGGCCTGTGGTACCAATCTTGTTATCTCCGCGGCTATCCTCTTCTAGATTGTCCAAAACCCGGTGGTAGGGCATGATCAGATGCGCATTCTCGCTGAGCCTCAGGCCCGTGATCTCAATTCCCTGGGCTTCTAGTTTCTCCATCTCACCTAAAAGCACCAACGGATCGATCACTACACCATTGCCGATGACGCATTGGGTACCTGGATAAAGAATACCCGACGGAATCAAGTGAAGCTTGTAGGTTGTCCCGTCCGCTACCACTGTATGACCGGCGTTGTTTCCTCCTTGATACCGCGCTACAACATCAGCTTCCTGGGCTAGGAGATCGATGATCTTACCCTTGCCCTCGTCGCCCCACTGGGCGCCCACCACAGCTACTGCTGCCATTTTATCACCCCAAAACTTTCTTCTCCCAAGAGCACAGCCAGCAAGCTGGCTGTCCCTTAATTTAGAGAGGCTCCGGGCCTTTTTATTGGCACCTGAAGGGAACCCTTTTCCTCCTCTGGTGCAAAGGCCAGGCCCATGGCCTCTTCCACTGTACTTACAGCGATGATTTCCATTCCAGATCCTGCAGGAACATCCAAGGCATTCTCCTGAGGCACCAACACCCGTCTGATGCTTGCCTGCTTGGCGCCATATACCTTCTCAGGAATCCCGCCTACAGCCTTCACCTTGCCGCGAATGGAAACTTCACCTGTCACAGCTAGATCCTGGTATATAGGCCGATTAGTAATGGTGCTGGTGATGGCCAGAAGGATGGCGAGACCCGCTGATGGCCCGTCAATAAGACCACCGCCCACCACGTTCACATGGAGGTCATAGTCACCCATATCCTCCCCGGTGACCCTCCTTACCACCGAGGCTGCGTTGAACACCGAGTCCTTGGCCATACTGCCTGCAGTCTCATTGAAGCGAATCTTGCCCCGGCCTTTCTCCCTTGCGGGAAAGGCCACAGCCTCGATTTCAATCAAGGACCCTAAAAAATTGCTCACACCAAGGCCAAAGATCTTCCCTACCTCTTGGGTCTGGGAGGCCCGGGTGAGAGCATAGGGCGAAAGCCTGCCTAGCTGGACCACCTCTTTGACGTCATCCACACTGAGGCAGACCTGTTTGGCAGCGGGATTCTTATAAAGAGCCACCCCATAGGCATCGGCTAGGATATTGGTGGCCTTCCGGCCCTCGATGGTGTAGTTAGCAATCAGCTCCGCTACACCCTCCCCCAGCTCCAGCTCTAGCTTTCCTGCTGCCTGCCCGATGATTCTCTGAATATCTACTGGTGCCAATGGCTCGAAGAATACCTCTGCGGCCCGGGATCTGAGAGCGGGATTCAGCTCGCTGGGATCTCTCGTTGTGGCGCCGATGAGAATAAAATCCGCAGGTGCCCCTTCTGTAAACAATTTCTTGATATACTTGGGCACATTGGGATCATCTGGGTCATAGTAGGAGGAATCGAAGTTAACTCTTTTATCCTCCAGTACCTTCAAAAGCTTGTTTTGCAAAATGGGATCCATCTCACCGATCTCATCGATAAAGAGCACCCCACCACTGGCGTCTGTGACCAGCCCCAGTTTTGGCTCTGGTACCCCACTGTCCACCAGATCCCGCCTGGCACCTTGGTAGATGGGATCGTGCACTGAACCCAAAAGGGGGTTGCTAACCTCCCGAGGATCCCAGCGGAGAGTTGCCCCATCCACCTCCACGAAGTTGGCATCCTGGGCAAAAGGTGTATAGCCAAGCTTTTTGGCCTCCTCCAAGACCAGTCTTGCCACTGTGGTCTTCCCCACCCCAGGGGGACCATAGAGAATCACATGCTGGGGATAGGGAGAGGCGATTTTCGCAAGCAGGGACTTGATCGCACGCTCTTGCCCAATAACTTCCTCAAGCCTCGCGGGCCGTAAGATCTCAAGGGCGCTTTTGGAAAGGCCTTTTCTGTCTAGCTCCTGGAGAGCTTCTAGTTTTTTCAAGGTTTGAGCATTATCTACAGCTCCCTCTTCCTTTAGGAGTTGTAGCTTGATATCCCGAACGTATTCTTCGTGGCGATCTTGCATTCGCTCTGCCACTTTCCGCTCTAGCTTGTCCTCGACACTACGTCTGGCAACTAGCTCTGCCACTTCTTCCTCGATCTCACCTAAAATCCCGGGGATCTGCTCATAGGTGGGTACCTCGCTGATCGTGGGATCTTCAAAGGCAACTCGCTCAAGCCCCAGGACCCGTTCTCCTATTTCTCTTGAACGGAGCAGATCCACAGCTTCCAGTTTATTGGCCTTGAGGATTAGTTGATCTGAGCCGTAAAGGTTAGCCATAATTGTATAAAGTGCAGATACCTGCCGGAAGAGTTGATCCCGCTCTACCAGCTGACGGGTCTTCTTCGGGGTCAAAAGCTTTCTGACAAAATTAAATTGCCGCAATCTATTTCCTCCCTAGTCCTCGGCTACTAGCTCGGCTGTTACCTCTGCTTCTACCCCTGGGTACAGCTTAACCCTAACTCTATGGGAGCCAAGGGTCTTGAGGGGGTCTCCTAGCTCAATCTTTTTTCGATCTACTTTCAGCTTCAACTGTTTACTAATGGCAGCGGCAAGGTCTTTGCTAGTGACAGAACCAAAAAGTCTGCCACCTTCTCCCACCTTCACAGCTAGCTTCACGGACTTGCCCTCCAGCTTTCCTGCAAGCTTTTTAGCATCGTCCTCTTCTCGCTCTTGGCGTTTCTCTTGGACCTTCTGTTCCTGTTTCCAAGACTTCAGGTTACCACCTGAGGCCTCCACAGCTAAGTTACGGGGGAAGAGAAAGTTGCGAGCGTAGCCCTCAGCTACATTCACAAGATCTCCCTTTTGTCCTAGCTTCTTTACATCCTCTTTTAAGATTACCTTCATCTTGTCACCTCCCAATCACGGGGCCCGCTCTAGTTTCCTAAAATCAAACCAGGTATCGAACAGGCCTAGAAAAACTAATAACTGACCAAAAATGAAAAAGACCATCATCAACAATAATATTTTAATACCGCGAGCAAAGCCCCATTTGCCAAAAAGGTTGGCGATAACTGCCAGGCCTTGCAGCCCATAGAGGAACATAGTGATGACATAAATATTTAGGCTTAACTTGTAGATGATGGTACCTCCTCCGAATCCTGTCAGGAGGAAGGAGGCAATAAAGATCCAAACCAGATACCAAGGTAGCCGCCAACGGGCCAAAGGTGGCAGTTGAGCCACTTTTCCGCCCATCCTCCCGATGATCTTGCGGCTTACCTGAAAGTTAATCATAAGCAGCATTAGCACAGCCAACAAGAGCATTGAGGGAATTGCTACATCTAATAGCTCGCCGATGGCCTTTTGCATTTGCTCGAGCATAGCTTGCTGTTGCGAGCTAAGATTTAGGGATTGGTAAAACTTCATCGCGCCTGTCATAGCCTCATGCATGCCCTTTTGCATCAGAGCAAAGGCATCCTGCCCAAAGGCCACTTTCCCCAAAAGCCAGAGAATCACCACCCCTAAAGTGCCCGCAAGCAAGGACTGCCCAAAGAGGCGCCACAGGGGTTCTTCCTTTTGCAAGGAGTTGCCCATCACAACTCCCATTAGGCCATAGAAAAATAGAACCGCAAAAGCCAAAGGCAATTGCCCTAAAAAGCCCAAGAGAATGGCTGCGGCAAAGAGAGGCAAGACTGCCTTCCGCCAGCCATGCTCATAGGTGAGGATGGTCAGAGGCAGAGGCAGTAGGATGAGACTGATCTCCCCTCCGATGGGCAACATGCCCAGAAGGGCCATCACCACTGTTGCAGCGGCTAGCATTGCTCCTCGGGTTAGCCATTTCAGATTCACGAAAGTTTTCTCTCCCCTATCTGTCCACTTCTCTCAAGGAAATAATGGACAAGATTCGTATAGTCCCCATACCACTTTTCCAAGTTGCCTCCAGAGCTGGCCTCTGAGCGTGCTTCCTCTAAAATCTGCCGGTCTACTTTCTTCAGATCCAATCCACACCTCTGAGCTAGGAGGTAGCCTGTAAGCAGAAGCTCTGAGAAGGCACAGAGGAGGTCTTCCTCATCGCCCACTAGCATCTGCTGCATGATCTGAGCGTTCGTGGACAGCAGATCTGCTTTTAGGTGCTCGATGGCTTTAACTTTTCTTGCCACGTCAATTCCCTGTTTAGCAAGGGTCATCAAGAATCGCCTCCACCTATAGTAGTTCTCCTATGACCCTGTATTTCCTTCTCAACCCTCGGAACAAATCATGGCTCCTGTGGCAGGGAACGGAAAAAAAGAAGAGCCCCAGGGGGCCCTTCTGTTAGTCCATAGTATATGGCAACAGGGCAATATGCCGTGCTCTTTTAATAGCGATGGTTAATTGCCTTTGGTGCTTGGCACAATTGCCTGTGATCCGTCTGGGCAGGATCTTGCCCCGCTCGGTAATAAAACGGCGAAGTTTGCCGCCATCTTTATAATCTATTTTCTCTACTTTATCTACACAGAAGGAACATACTTTCCTTCTGCCTCTGCGTCCGCGTTCGCGTCTGCCGCTCAAAACCCTTCCTCCTCCCTAAAATGGAAAGTCATCTTCTCCGGTTCCGCCTAGATCGCTGAAATCGTCCTGAGGAGGAGGGCTACCGCCGGCTTGGTTGCCGCCACCCTTTTCTCCCCATTCAAGAAAACGGACATTTTCCGCTACCACTTCTGTCATCCAACGTCTGGTGCCATCTTGGGCATCGTAAGAGCGAATCTGCAATCTGCCATCAACCGCAGTCAGTCTCCCTTTTGCTAGATAGTTGGCACAGTTTTCAGCTTGCTTTCTCCAGACAACAATGTTGATAAAGTCTGCTTCTCGTTCCCCTTGTTGGTTGGTGAAGGGACGATCTACAGCCAAAGTAAAGGTTGCCACTGCCACCCCACTTTGTGTATACCGCAATTGGGGGTCAGCTGTAAGTCTGCCGATGAGAATTATACGGTTGAGCATTGCACACCCTCCTTACTCCTCTACTCTAATTAATAGGTAGCGGACAATATTGTCAGATATCTTCATGATTCTCTCCAGCTCTTGGGCGGACTCCACTGTGCACTTGAAATTGCTCAGGATATAGAAGCCTTCCCGAATGCCGTCGACTTCGTATGCTAATCTTCTTTTGCCTATAGTCTCGGTCTTCTCGATCTCTCCTCCACGAGAGGTAAGAATTTCCTCAAACTTAGCAACCTGTTCGCTGACGGCATCTTCCTCCAGATTAGGAGAAAGGATATACATCAACTCATAAGCGCGCACGGCGCTCACCTCCTCCCTTTGGCCTCAGGCCCCAACCTCTAGTTGGAGCAGGGAATTTGCCCGAGATTTCTCAGGCAAAGAAGCGGCTAGGCCGCTTCTTACTTAAGCTCTACAGAGCCACCAGCCTCTTCAATCTTAGCTTTGATTGCTTCGGCCTCGTCCTTGTTAACGCCCTCTTTGATTGCCTTAGGAGCGCTGTCAACTAGATCCTTGGCCTCTTTTAACCCCAAGGATGTGAGCTCACGTACTGCCTTGATTACCTGAACCTTCTTGTCACCAGAGGAAGTCAACACTACATCAAAGGTTGTCTTCTCCTCTGCTGCAGGAGCTGCTCCACCTGCTGCAGGAGCTGCAGCAACTGCCATGGGGGCAGCAGCGCTAACACCAAACTTGTCCTCTAGCTCTTTTACTACCTCGGATAGCTCCAATACTGTCATATTGCTTATCGCTTCAATGAGTTCTTCTTTAGTCATCTTAAAAATCCTCCTTTTTTATGCTTGTTCTTTCTGTTGTCTAATTTGATCTAAGGCCCTGACAAAGCCTGTGAGGGGTCCTGCCAGGACTCTAGCAAAGCCACCTACCGGGCCTTGCATTGCGCCAAGGAGCATGCCAAGTAGCACCTCGCGGCTTGGGAGCTTAGCTAGCTCGCCTATTGCCTCGGTATCAATTATTTTACCCTCTAGTACTCCCACCTTCAGCTCAAGCTGTTTGTGGTCCTGGGCAAAATCACTGAGAATTTTGGCAGGGGCAACAGGATCCTCGCTACTGAATGCGATGGCAGTGGGTCCCACAAGATGTGGTTCCAACTCTTCTAGCTCCACTTTTTTGGCGGCCAGGGTAGTTAAGGTATTCTTGACCACCTTATACTCGATCCCGGCTTCCCTGAGCTTCTTGCGCAGCTCTGTGATGTCTTTAACATTCAGGCCGCGATAGTCTGTGAGAACTGTCAGCTGGCTAGCTGCCAGTTTCTCAGATAGCTCCTCAACTATTGCAACTTTTTCGGGTCTCGCCATGCTAATCCCCTTCCTTGCGGAAAGGTTTACACCTCCTTTCCACAACAAAAATGCCCTGATCGCCAGATCGGGGCATACTAATCCCATAATAAAGGTATTATGGTTAGTCTGCCTCGGCAGGATTTATGGGTGAACCCACCTGCTGTCTCTGGCAATATTCAATTTTCCTATTCAGCTATAAGTGAATGAGGATTAATCCGCACACCAGGTCCCATTGTTGAAGAAACTTTAATTCTCCGCACATATGTCCCCTTAGCAGCGGCGGGCTTGGCCTTGATGATAGCTCTCATTAGGGTTCTGAAGTTATCCTGGAGCTGCTCTTGGCTAAAGGATGCTTTTCCAATACCAACGTGGATAATCGAAGATTTATCAACCCTATATTCAACCTTACCTGCTTTGATCTCCTCGATTGCCTTTTCAACTTCCATGGTGACGGTACCGGTCTTAGGGTTTGGCATCAAGCCTTTGGGGCCGAGAATTCTTCCCAACCTACCCACGACACCCATCATATCTGGGGTGGCTACTGCTACATCAAAATCGGTCCAGCCTCCCTGGATCTTCTGTGCAAATTCATCTGCGCCTACGAAGTCTGCACCTGCAGCCTCTGCTTCTTTGGCCTTTTCGCCTTTGGCGAAAACCAAAACCCGAACTTTTTTACCAGTTCCGTGAGGCAGAACCACTGTACCGCGGACCTGTTGATCAGCATGTCTGGGATCTACTCCTAAGCGAACTGCCACCTCAACGGTTTCATCAAACTTGGCAGTTGCCTTTTCCTTAACCAGCTTTAAGGCTTCCTCGGGAGAGTATAGGGCCTCTTTGTCGAAGTCCTTGACTAGCTCCTGGTACCTCTTACCTTTTTTCGGCATTCATATCCCTCCTGTGGTGCGTGCGGCCCTGAGGCCTCCCACAATTCTTATTATCCTTCTACAGTAATGCCCATGCTGCGAGCAGTGCCTGCAACCATTCTCATGGCTGCCTCTACACTTGCTGCATTGAGATCTTGCATCTTTAGCTCGGCAATCTCCTTAACCTGTGCTTTGGTTACCTTGCCAACTTTCTCCAGGTTAGGAGTGCCAGATGCTTTGTCCAACTTTGCTGCTTTCTTCAAAAGCACTGATGCCGGTGGTGTTTTAGTGACAAACGTAAACGAGCGATCCTCGAATACTGTGATCTCAACTGGGATCACCATTCCTGGTTGGTTGGCTGTCCGCTCGTTGAAGCTTTTCACAAACTCCATAATGTTCACACCGTGCTGCCCTAGGGCAGGACCCACAGGTGGCGCTGGTGTTGCTTTTCCGGCTTCGCACTGTAGTTTAATGATTGCCGCTACCTTCTTGGCCATTGTCCCCTCTTCACCTCGTTTTCTAGTCGATCTTCTCCACTTGCCCGTAGTCAAGCTCAATCCTAGTATCGCGGCCAAACATGGAGATAGTGAGCCATAATTTGCCGCGCTCTGGGTTGATCTCCTCAACTTCGCCTTCGAAGTTCTGGAATGGACCTCTGATTACCCTGACCCTGGTGCCAACTTCGTAATCCACCCTTGGTCGGGGCTCTTCCATGCCCATTCGCTGCATAATGCTGCGCACTTCATGCTCTTCCAAAGGTGAGGGTGTGTTGCCAAACCCAACGAAGCCAGTGACACCTGGTGTGTTGCGTACAACGTACCAGGATTCATCGGTGATGACCATCTCTACAAGAACGTAGCCAGGGAAGATCATTCGCTGAACTACCCGTGATTTACCATCCTTGTATTCCAGTTCTTCTTCTGTGGGAACCAGGATCTGAAAGATCCGATCCTTCATGTTCATGGTTTCCACGCGCTGTTCAATATTTGCTTTAACTTTGTTTTCGTAGCCAGAGTAGGTATGGATTACATACCAATTTTTTTCTTCCATATCCAAGTGGGCCAAAGCCCTACACCCCCAGTATTCCCAAGACACCTAGCAGCTTGGCGAATACCCAGTCAGCAGCTCCAATAAACAAAGAAAAGACAAATACAATGATAATAACAACCCACGTGTAAGTTTTGAGTTCTTTACGGTTGAGCCAGGATACCTTCCGCATTTCGCTTTTCACTTCGCGGAAGTACTTGCTCAAGCTAAATTTGCTACGGGTTGCAGCCCCGGCCATGGCGTTCACTCCTTAAGTTTGTTTACGCCCCTACCGCGTTTCTTTGTGCTGAGTATGCTGGTGGCAGAATTTGCAATACTTCTTGATACTCAGGCGATCGGTTTGCTTCTTGTTCTTTGTGGACCTATAGTTCCTTCGCTTACACTCTTCACAGGCCAAAGTTATCGCCACACGCATTTTTTCCACCCCCAACTACGCCCATGGTCCACGGGACGCATAAAGTCACTCTTAAAATTTATCATATCTTGCCATAACTGTCAAGAAGACCATTCGTTTAAAATGGACAAAAAAAATGGAGCCCACGACCAGAATCGAACTGGTGACCTCATCCTTACCATGGATGCGCTCTACCTACTGAGCTACGTGGGCCCTTTGCAAATGTTTAATTGTAATCTTAGTATATCAAAAGTTTTGCTTCTGTCAAGCCCCTTTTTATCTTTTGCACGGGTAATTCATGATGCTGTGGATGCATTAATTCTGTGCATAAATGAATTTCACACAAAATCAGGCTGAGTTTCCAAGCCTTCATCTACCTGTTTCCCGAAAAGGTTTTCTTTCCACCTATCCAACCTTATGATATAAGGCCCAGATCAGCTCCTCATTAACCTCATTGATATTGAAATCCCTATAATCCTGCATTTGACCCCATTCAACTAGCATTTCATGATCCGGGTGCGCGGGATCGCCAATTGCTTCCAAAAACTCTTTATAACCGCCTCTACCACCAACATCTTCAGGAGGACAGTTGCCTTTCCCACCGATGCAGAGGGGGAAATTTATTGGACAATTCCTAATCACTTTTTCAACCCTAACCTGATGATCCCAATAATCTCCGAAGTCATAGACATATTCAAAATCCTAGTATTTGAACAAATAATCTGTTAGCTTGGTTTGGGTATCTTTCAAAGTTGGATAATCAAAAAAATCCGGCTTACGATCAAATATTATCTCATCGTCGTTAACAATACTCACTTCAGGCTTTCCAGCATCAGGGAACACGAACTCATGCAAATGATAACCTTGCCAACCCATAGCGATTTGAATAATAAAATGGAGTTTTTCAAAGGTAACCCTGCTGGGCACATACACTCGTCGCCAAACCTTTTGCCCATCCAGATCAAGGGTGATTAGCAGCTGAAAGACTTTGGTTAAAAATAATTTTTCGGTATTAGCAAAATCAGCTAACCCTGTATAGAAAATCCCCTTTGGCACTTCATACCCTTCGCCAATTTTATAACGACCGGCATTGACTATAAAACTGAATTCAAGTTGATCCATGTCCCTTCGCTCTAAGTCTTCCCTGCAGCTTTCAACCCTTTTCGCAAACTGATTCATAGACGCGACTATTGAGCGATTATTAGTTTTTGTGAATGTAGCTTTGCCTGCACTTTTAAGATAATCCTTGACTATGTTAGCTGCTATGCCTTCATTTAACATAACATCTGCAATGGCATCGGCTGCTATCTTACCAAATCTTTTAAGCTGCGGCTCTTCCAGGTTATATAGCAAAACACAATACCGCGCTTTATCATTAACCAAAATAGCAGCTTTCCGGGGCCCTACATCAAATAAATTTGCATGCCAGGAAAAAAGCGGGTCTTCCTCTACTCTTTCCCCAGGCACAATATTCAGTTCATCCAATAGCTTTTTTGTACAACTAATATTCACTTGCTTCAGATCCTCTCTGAATAAATTCAGCTTCCCGATGAAAAATGTTACCTGCCAAACACTGCCCAGAAATTAGTGAATACCAATGCCGCTAAAGATAATAAAGCCGCGATTACGAAGCTGGTAACCCACCTGTTCGTATTATCTACTTTTTCGCCCATAGCGTTAAACTTAGTATCCATTTTCGCATCCATCGCCCTAAAATCGGCTCTGATTTCAGCTAATATAGCATCTGTTTTGGCATTTGCAGCTCGAATCTCAGCATGACGCTGATTGTCCCGTTCCCGCATCTCAATCTGTCTTTGCTCTTCTTGTTCTTTCCTTGCGGTGAGGGATTGATCTATTGTACGCTGGATCCCAGCTACCGAATCCTGTAATTCCTTCTTAAAATCGACTGTGGCAGATTGTAGGTCTTCTCTTATCCGAACATTTTCTTCTTTGATGGCGAGGAACTTTTCGTCTATATTAGCCATTCTCTGATCGATATACTTTTCAAAATATCGTTGGTCCATATCATCTCCCTCCTCTGAAGCTGCAGCCACTTGGGATGCACCTGCCATCCCCTTTGACTCCCTTTCTCTTTGCCTGAAGTTATAAGCGACGGCGCTTTCTGCAGCTGTAGTATCACCGGTCTCCTCTTTTCCCAACTTTTCTTTGTTGTCCCTTTCATAATCTACCATAGAGTATACCCCCTCCCACTGAAAAGATATTGGCCCCTGTGGTAGCAAAATAGCTCTAATTGGAAAACCATCCAAGCCAGCCTTACTACCACTGAGAGCTCAGGTATTAAAATAATAGCGGTTCAACCTAGCTATTGCGATTCATGGAAAATACAAGCTTGGCGAAATCCGCTTTTCGTGGCCTAGAGTACATACAAGGCGATTCTTGCTTTATTGCATGGTAAACCTGGTGGTAGAAAGAACATTCTAACAAAGAATTCGATTTGAGGTTGCCAAATTATATTCCTGCATAGGGTCTATTCTAAATTCTTTTGTTAAATCCTCTTTTTTTACCACTAAATGTAACCCCTGGGGGTGCATTTACTATTTCAAGTAGCGTTTTGGACGCAAAATTACGATCGCCCCTTGAAATTCATTGAGGTACGTGGTAGAATATATTTGCTGTGGCCTCGTAGCTCAGAGGATAGAGCAGCGGTTTCCTAAACCGTGTGTCGCAGGTTCGACTCCTGCCGGGGCCACCATCTTTTTAACATCAATAAGTTAAGGTTCTGGATTTTCCAGGACCTTTTTGTATTAATCTACAAGTAAACTTGCCAAAATCCTACCTGCCATTCTAGCTCTCCCAATTACCTCGGCGCTCGCCATCCCTTGAAAGGGCTTTTTTATACGCTATAGCATTCGGCTACTTCGTAAGTTGTCCTCGGCTATGTTCTTCAATATAAGACAGTATTGCCCATTTTCTATCGCTTGTTTTAAGCGACTGCCAAGGGATCGTCAAGCGATTGACAATCGATTAGCCAATTAGCTTTGCTTGAACTAGACTCTGAAAAAACTCGAAAGCTCAAATACGGGCTCTACTACTTTCGCTTCTCTTGTGGCATTCTTCATGCCGGTACCTTTGTTCATTCGCGGATATCCCCATAGGTGCACCTCTTAATTCACCTTTGTATCTCCAAAATAGGATGAAGCGATTCTATCCAACTGTGCAGCAATGAGAGGAAAAGCAATATTTAAATCCAGCGTCTTAACGCTGATTTTGTTACCATTCATCTGAAAGTCGCAATCAGGTATTATGGTCTCCTCAGTTTTTGCATACAAAAGCATACCCGCTACATTACCGGTATTACCAGAATCCTGATTTTTAACGTAAGTAAAAATCTGATACAGGTTATTAGAGTGAAGCGTACGGCTATCATATTGGTCATGAACTTGCAAAATATGAGAATAATACTTGGTGTCGATAATAAGAACTTTCTCGTCATTCCTCAATGTGATGTCCGTCTTCATAATTGGCAGGAAATCTATAACGCCGTCATCAATGTTCCATGTAACTTGAGAAGCTGCCGCCTGTAAATCGGGATGGTGATATCTAAAATACTCTAGCACAAATTTTTCATATAACCGCGACATATGTTGTTCGTCCAAGAACGTAGCCATTTTATATTCGCCTTTGTCGGTTGACAGCAACAGACCATCAAGAACAAAATAACAGATATTCAACAACATTTTGTAACTATGATTGTTTCTTTGATACCGTAGCCTATTCCATTGGATGCAGGATGGGTCGATCAAATCTACCTCGTTAAAAAATAACATTGTTTTTTTCAATGCTGTTCTATGCTTCGCATTCTGAGATAGTTGACTTAGAAGGAGAACCGCTGTTGTTTTTAATATCTGGTTAAACAAGTTATTTACGGATAACTCATCATATTCGCAGGAAAGCATTTGTTTTCGTTGTAATTTGTTATTGATTGTCCAGTAAATATCCAGCTTTCCACGCATCACAGAGAGATTTTCACATCTAGAAATATATTCCCGGTATAGGCCCTGCTTTAACTGCTGCGCGACACCTTTGGCAAGGATAGCAGCAAACAGATCCTCTATATTTTCAAACTCTTCTGCCATAATTTCATCGTAATTTGATTGCTTCAGCACTTGAAATGCATAGGTGAGCATATAATAAATATTTTTGATAAGAATGCCCTTATCATTAGTCATAGAAAACACCACGCAAAATATTTTCCCAACGCTGCAGTTTTGTCGCCTCATCGAACCAATACTCGCTCAGCATCGGAAGGATATCATATTCTACGACCTCCATCATCCACTCATCGGTACATTCCTTCTGGCCGCAGAAATAGCTGTGGCCAATGGAGAAGCCCTCACCGAGGGAACTGTCGGCTGCAATTTCTTTATTCAGTTCTTTGATGCGCTCAATCAGGGTATTGAATGTCTCATTATCAAAGCCTGCCTGATATTTCTTAAACCCATCAGAATTGAAGCCAGGCTCCATTTCGAAAAAGCAAAATCGACGGCGCAGTGCATAGTCGATCATAGCTAGGCTGCGGTCTGCAGTATTCATCATACCGATGATGTACAGGTTCTTCGGAACCGTAAACGGCATTCCGCTATAGGCAAGCGTGGCCTTTGTACCACGGTAGTCCTTTTCAATCAGCATAAGCAGCTCACCAAAGATTTTACTCATATTACCACGATTGATCTCATCGATAATAAAGAAGAACGGCTTGTTAGGCCTATTCGCTGCCTTCTGACAGAACCGATAGAAAATGCCGTTCTGTAATTCAAATCCATCACCCTGTGGCTTATATCCCATTATAAAATCTTCGTAGGAATAGTTCTGGTGAAACTGGATGAATTCAATACTGCTATCATCCTTTTGTTCCATCACGGCATAAGCAAGACGTCTTGCTGCAAAGGTTTTGCCAACACCCGGAGCACCCTGCAAAATTAAGTTCTGCTTATTTCTCAACAAAGAAACAAGGGTATCAAAACGCTCACCGTTCATATAGACTTCTTCCAAGAATTTATCCTTGGAATAAGCTTCAAAGGTTTCCTTTGGAGCAACAGGATTTTCTTCGCGGATTAAATCCATAATAAAATCATATTCGCCCTTTGTGAGCTTGAAAAGACTACCCTGTGGATTTATGAAGTATTCCATCCGCTCCAGTTCCGGGCAATTTTTCAGCGTTGCATAATCAATAGGTGTGGCGAGACCCTCAATTTTTTTAAAATAAAAATTTTCACCATCATTTTCCTGTGATACTTTCGCAAGTGCCACAACCTGTTTCACTGGATATGATTCATATCCGATAACAAGGTCACCTGCTTTTGCATCTAAGAAATTCTGGAAGATACGGCGTTTGTTGCCGCTATCGTTGTAAAGCGTATAACTTTGCGTTTCGCCAATTCCCATATCGGAGAAGCTCCAAATTTTTGGATTGGCATTAAGCCACCAGTAACCATGATTATCTGTGCTGTTGTGTAATAGAGAATCAAGCGTCAGATCAAAATACGGTTTTAGAATCAGCTCCTCAAACAGTGGCTTTTCCGATTCGCCGATCTGAATACACGTGGAGTTATCATTCGGGGTCCACAATTTCTTTGTATTCTTATAGGACGAGTAATCCTTTGATTTTGCAATGATGGTATATTCTCGTTGGTACCAGCCATCTTCTTTCTCGGGGTTCAATGTCACATCATCAGTTGTAATCTGTCCAAGAAGCCGGATGCTATTACCATAGCAGAGGAAAAAATAGTCACCTTTTTTCATGGAGAGCATAAAGCTCTTGCCTTGGCTCACCTTGGAAGTAGCCTTAGCTTTTGTATCCTTGTGGACTACGATGACACGGTTAGATTCAAAAACCTTTGCTTCCGAGTCTGAAATGAAATCCGTGCCATGGCTGATTTTCCATATTGTAGGTGTTCCGTCGGCATATAAAGGTATCCCGGAAAGGTCAAACTGATCCAATGCTTTGCTCAGTTCATCGCGTAGTTTCCAAATATATATACCATCTGTTTTTTTATCTGCATACTTTCCAACATATAGGATCGGCCACCATTTTGAGTTAGCTGTATCCTTGGCCATAACAGGGCATCCAGTTGCGTTGGCAACTCGTTTTGCAAGTGAGGAAGACCCTGCGTTATAGAAGTTAATTGCTTCACCATATTTATTTGAAAGCTGTTTGCAGGTAGCCATACCGCCATGATCTTTTATCCGCTTCATTATTTTAAGGCTATCTGTGGTAAATACAGTTTTATCCGCAAGTAGCGTTAACCATTGTTCTGTAGAAATGTTCGGGCTGTAATCTGCCGGGAACCATTCTGCACTATCCTCAACAGGTTTTTTAGCATAATACCGGCTGATATAAAAGCCCACATCCATAGTCAATGTTTTCAATTCTTGATCCGGATAGCAAGTATCAGTCAATACCGATCTGAGCAATTGTACCAGCTCATGATCTGTCGCCAATTGCTTGCAGATCTCATCATACAGATGAAACCCACCCACAAGATTTACAGAGGATGCGCCCTTTTTCGGTATGAAATCACTGTCTAGCTCTTTTGCAACAGCACGGCACTCGGAATACTTGTAGATATAATATTTATCCGGATAGCGAAGCCATAGATATGTACTTATGGAATTTAAATTTTGATAGTGCTGTTTCCAGGTGCCATCATCGCATTTCACCCGCAGCGCTTCCGCATCAGATTGAAATTTTTCAACGCGTTCCTCAAAATACTTGGTTTCATCAAAAAGAACGATGAACATCGCCCTGACAGCTTCCGCATCCGCTTCTGCAAATCCCTTAATCGTACGCCTTGGAAAGTTATTCACGGAGGCAAGAAGAGTGTGGGTCTTCTCAGTGGCTTGCCAGAACATATTTGAAAAATCCGAAGCATTAAGATCCCAGTGCTCTTGGAAATGCTTCACTGCCTCCCATTTATATTTTTCATCGCCCCATTGGGAGACAAAGTCTTTTTTATAATCGATAAGGACAGCCTTTAACTTTTCACAATTAATCATGCTGCCGTTCCTCCCTGTAACTTCCGAACTCTATCCCACTTCAACTATAAACTTCCCAAAATCATCTGTTTCTTTAAAACCTACATTGTTTCCTAAAGCCTCAAAATGCCGATATCCACATTCAATCTTAGCGCTCTCAATCGGTCTTAGTGCTTCGAAAAGCACATCACCTTTAGTTTCCAAAACAAGGTATAGCTTCTCCTCGCCATCCTTTTCAATTAACACTGCCCAGTCAGGGTTATAAGAGCCAAGGGGTGTGGGAATTTTGAACCAGCCAGGCAACTTAGCGTAAAGCTTTACGCTTTCATTGTTTTCAAAACTTCGGGCAAATCTAGCCTCATTGCCAGAATCGGTTACCACATATTTGTAGATGGACTTTTGGCTTTCCACCAGATTTTCAGAAAGATAACCTATAAGCTCCGATGTTTCGAATAATTCCTGTGCATAATACTCTCTCTCGCCTAGCTTGGTATATTTAATTCCATCCACAATCAAAAGACGCATGTTGGAGGTGATGATTTGCGCCACCTCTTCCATGTACTTTTGGGGATTTCTCTTAAATAAATCCAAAGTCTTGCTTCGAGTAAGGATCTCCACTATTGTCCGCCTTGTAAGGTTAGTTTTGTTCTGCAGATAGGAGATAATATCAGGAAGCTCCTCTTCAAGTTCTGTTGCCATGACTATAGTGCGTTCTCTTTCCGCTGTCTCAACGCCACCTTCATTCACTCCAACAATTGCTCTTGTATAAACCAACTGAGGCGAGCTCACCGAGAGAGCTTTTTGCAGATCACGACAACATTTTTGGATTAGCTCTTCACTGTCGAAGTTAACGGAATAAGTAGTTTTATATTTGATCCGCTCCCAAAGGTCCTTGAATTCAGGGCTCAAATAGACTCGTTTGTTCAGCTCTACTTTTCTCTTATCGCTGTTGTTCTTAATATTGAGGTTACCACTCACCTTCTTACATAGAGCAGAAATAACAGCCTTGTTCTCCTCGAATCTTTCCGGTAGCTCCAAAAGATTGTTTTGCAGAGCAACTTTAAGCTTATCTTGGACTATCCCCTTTTCATCGATATAGCCCTTTTCCTCAAAATGTTTATACAATACCTCTGATGCTGCTTGCCCTAAGTAATTAAAGCTACCATCTGGTTGCTTAATTGAAATATTAGCAAAAGAATGGGTTTCCAGTACTCCAAAGCGGATCCCACTATCCTCTTCATATTCCTTCTGTAGATTAGCAGCAAATTGTTCATAGCTTTCATTGGCCATTACTGTGAGGGAATTGATCTCAAAGCCTTGCTGGCGCTCCCCATCTTGGTTGACACAAAGTCTCATACCTCGTCCAATCTCTTGACGCTTTTTCACCTCGGACTTTGATTCATTAAGAGTACAGATCTGAAATACGTTCGGGTTATCCCAACCCTCACGCAGAGCAGAGTGAGAGAAGATGAAACGCAATTTTGAGTCAAAGCTCAACAGACGTTCTTTATCTTTCATAATCAAGTTATAAGCGTCATCATCAGCTAAGGTATTGCCGCTTGTATCCTTCAGGACCCCTTTGCGGTCTACTGAAAAATAACCATTGTGTACATCCTCTGCTGCGGTTTCCAGGTCAATATCTCCAAAAAGAGTATGGTACTTTTCTTTTTTAATGAGATCGCTATAGTGCTTTTCAAACAGCTTTGCATAAATACCCTTATGGGGCTTACCGTCTTTATCGTAATAGCGGTAGTTTGCAACTTTATCGATAAAAAATAGACTTAAAACCTTAATGCCTTGGCTATTTAGGACAAGTTCCTTATTTAGGTGTTCTTCTATGGTTTTTCTTATCTGATGCTCTTTAATAACGATATCATCAAGATCTCCGATGGGCTTGTCGATCCGAAGTACATCGGCTTTGCTGGTAAAGTCCACATATTCGTTTCCCTTTTCACAATAGATCTCCCCTACAATATATCCCCTGTAGAGATCTCTGTCTCCTGACTTTTCAAAAAGATCATCGCCACTTTTTACTGTTACAATTTTCCGTTTTACATTACCCCTGTTATCTTGCTGATCGATCTCAATCCTAGCTGTAATTGGCAACTTTTTATTATCCACCGACACTAGTCTCATGTAAGCTTTATTGTGATAATCTTTGGATTCAAAGCCTGCAACCTCAATCTGCTTTACCAGTTCCAATTTATAGCTATCTACAGCATCTAACTTGTAGACAAGATTATGCTTGTCCACATGAGTTGCAGAATACCTGAAAGTACACAATGGATTCAAAGATTTAATAGCTACTTTGGCTTTTGTTGTGGTATCGACAGATTGTGGTTCATCGATAATGACAAAGGGATTTGTCTCGCGAATAATTTCTATGGGTTTTAAACCTTGCATTTTATCATGAGCCCGGTGGATAATATTAGCCTTGCTTTCCCGGGTTGGATCCACAAAGCTACGGTTGAAAGCTTGGATATTGATAACCATGATTTGAATATTGTCACTGGTGGCAAAACTACGGACCTGATCGAGCTTGTTGCTGTCGTAGATAAAGTATTCGTAGATGGTGTTGTCATAAAGATTTTTAAAATGGTCTTCTGTGATCTGCAATGATTTGTAGACGCCCTCTTTAATTGCAATGCTAGGTACTACAATAATGAATTTCGAAAACCCGTAGTTTTTATGCAGCTCCAATATGGTTCTGAGATAAACATAAGTCTTTCCAGTCCCAGTTTCCATTTCGATATCGAAATCATAATGGCCGACTTTAAGACTCTTAGTTTGGGGCAGGCCATTTCTCAATTGAACTGCCTGCAAATTCTCCAGTATTTCCTCCTCGTCTAGTTCAAGCCTGTTTCCTATTCCATGTTCTGTGAATGCTATCCTAGCTGGATGCCAGGTAACAGAGAAGTTGGCTTGCCTGGTTGCCTGCCCGCAGAAGAGGTCAATCACAGAGTCTATAGCTTGTTTTTGGTAATGAAGATTGGCATCAAATTTAAGTTTCATTTAACTATCACTCCTATATGGTGACGAATTCATCAATGCCGCCGCTTTTGAGGATTTCTTTGATATTAGTTTTGCTGCTATCATCCTGAAAGCCATTGTCTCGAAATACAACTCTGATCATTTCTGGATTAAACTTTTTCTTAAGCTCTACCATGCCAGTTGCCACATCAGTAGTTATTTCTTCATCCAGGCAAATGAGTAAAGCTCCCAGTCCGATAGAGTATACTTTTTTGCCAGCAAAGGTATATTCATCAACCGAATAGGTTAAATCCAGGCCGTATTTTAGCATGATTTCATAGACTACATCCAGTTCAGTTCTGCTCTCAACGTAATTGTTGATATGATCAAACAGGGAGTCTTCTAGGTTGTCATAGTCTGGGTTCCATTTCCTTATATTGGAGCTATCTAGCTTGAAGACCCTAAAGCCAATGTCGAGGCTATCGGGATCGATCGTCTTACCGTCTAAAGCTAGCTTGCCGCTTTGTTCGCTTTTGAGTTCTGATTTGATCATCTCTCCAGCTCTGCGGATTCGTTCTTTGCCAATGTCGCTGATGGTCTTATAGCCAGCCTTATAGGCTCCGCTCTTTTCATCGGTGGGTTCGGGTAGTTGGACCATGATGAATTTGCGGTTGCCACCATCTTCTGCATTGAGCTTCATTACTGCATGGGCGGTGGTAGCGGAGCCGGAAAAGAAATCTAGGACAACAGAATCCGGGCCCGCTCCAATAGTAACTATCTGTTTTAGTAACTTTGTAGGTTTAGGGGTGTCGAAAGGAGGCTTATCAAATAATGCTTTAATCTCTTTTCTCGCCTCGTCATTGTGCCCACAATCCTCATAAGACCAATATGTAGTGGGAACAATTCCCTGTTGCACCTCGCTTAGGTACCTTTTTAATTGTGGCGCACCATCTCCATTTTGGCCAAAGAAAACTCTTCCTTCCTTTATCCAACTTTGTATAGTTTCCTTATTTGAAACCCAACACCTACCCCGGGGCGGATCGTACGAGACACCCGTTTTAGGATTTAAAATGGGATAATCGTAATTTGCCGAATAGCTTTTAACAGATAAGTTATCCGGACGCCACCTCCCTTTCCCATCACCGCAATCGTATTTATAAAGCGAATTTTGCTTTTCTGTGCGGGGCAAAAGATTCCTTTTAAACATGTCGCTTTTGCGATATATTAATATAAAATCCAATACATTAGAGAAGGTTCTAGAATCATTTGCGGAAGCGTAGTTTTTGTGCCAGGACACACACGCAAAAAAGTTATCTTCTCCAAAAATTTCGTTACATATCTTTTTTAAATTATCAACCTCATTATCATCAATACTTATAAATATAACCCCATCCTCCGATAACAAATTCCTTGCAAGCCTGAGCCTCGGATACATCATATTTAACCAGTTAGAATGATACCTTCCACTAGTCTCTACATTACTACTGAGCCGCTTACCCTCTCCATCCACTTGTCTCGTTATCTGTTTATAATGCTCGATACTATCTCGATAATCATCAGGGTAGACAAAATCCTTACCTGTATTATAAGGCGGATCAATATAGATCATCTTCACCTTGCCATGATAGCTCTTCTGCAGTAACTTTAGGATCTCTAGGTTATCACCCTCAAGGTAGAGATTTTGTGTTGTATCCCAATCCTTACTCTCTTCCTTGCAAGGACGAAGGGTCCCAGCAGATGGAGTCTGCGCAAGGCGCAGAGCCCTACCCTTACCATTCCAGGTAAAGTTATAGCGCTCAGTCTCGGTTTCTATATAATTGCCAAGGACTTGTTGTAACTTCTCAAAATCGACTTTCCCTTCGGTAAATACATCAGGGAGAATCTCTTTTAACTTTTTAATATTCTCCTCTGCGAAATCTGGAGTCTTGCCGGTGAGCTTTACTTCGTTCATAATGATCCTCCTATCAAAAACTTGTTCTTGGTAGCCTCTATCTGCTTAATTCTGATGTTTAGCTCCATTTTTCGATTAAACTGGCTCTCTTTTTTCAAAGAAGCCCGAAGACTTGCTAATTTCTGTTCCAATTCATCTATTTGAGACGTTAATTGCCTTGCTTCCTCTCCTGAAATATCCCCAACATTTGCTCTGGATTGGGCATTATAGATGCTAATGGTATCTAAAAAATCGCTGTAGAGGGCAAAATAATTTGTAAATCGCATTTTTGTGATATCAAGAAGCGGAAAAAGTTCATCTGTGGGCTTGAGCCACGTGGTAAAGACAAATTCTTCAAGGGTGTTTTTTGAACTATCATTGAAATTGATCCGCTGGTGCGCTGTCCACAGTTGCAGCTGATCTTGAAGCCTGAAGCTGAGAACTAGCGGATAGGGGATTGCCCTCATAATAATCTCAGCAATTCTACAGAGCTTCGTATCATGAACTAAAGAGATCTCTATAAACTCTATCTCGGGATAATCCCGTAGTTCATCTTTATAAGGCGGGATATTGATTGTCTCAGGCTTTAGGCAATAAAACCAAACAATCTTCTCGATTTGGGTAAATAACGCCTTATCCGAGGTGGATAGATCACCTGTGTCATAAAAATGCTTTTTGAAAATAGTATTTCCAACGGAGCAACTGGAAGGAATGTTTAAGACATCATAGGGCTGCATCAGAACACCACCCTTCACTTCAATACCAAGAAACTAATGAGCTCAAAATCTTCTACACCATCATAGAACTCCTTTTCCATGGTAGTTCCACCTCTGCTAAAGAGGCTGGCAATACCTGCTTCTTGCTTCTTACCGATTAAATTTTCAATAGCTTTCTCCAGTAAAACGGAATAATGCTCCATATTATGACCATCATCTGTTTGAGCATTAAATTGGGCTACTAGATCTGTTAGCACTTCCCTCTGGCCTGAACAAAGCTTCTTGTAGTAATCAAGAATCTTCTTTGCGTGGAGATAAGATAGCTTCACCTCCCCCTCATCTGTAATATAAACCATATAATGTGGGAAGAGGGCATTTTGCTCCTTTGCCTGTTCACTCCCCTTCAATTGCTTCAAGGTAAAGATCACACCAGGCTTTATAGTATCGCGCAGGGAATCGTCGATTTTGGCTAGAGCATACATCCCATTTGGCGCCTCATCTAGAAGCTTGCGGTGATTCTTCATAAATCCCATCAGATCGATCTTAAAATCATTGAAGGTGAGATCAGTAATGGAGATCCCGCCAGAAATATCCTCTAAATCAACAACTTCTGATTGTAGCCTTTTTAGCTGCTTTTTACGATATTCAAGATCCTTCATTTCCCGACTGGCGTCCTCTTCGATTACATTCTCCTCACCGGTAGCGGATACATCCAAAAGCACCATTCTCCCCTTAACTCGCTGCTGCAAATTGATATAGGCATCAAGATCTTCCATGGGCCAAAAATTAACCAGCTGAATATAATCGTTAGTGGAGCCAATTCGATCGATCCGACCAAACCTTTGAATGATCCGCACCGGATTCCAGTGAATATCATAGTTAACTAGAAAATCACAATCCTGTAGGTTTTGTCCCTCTGAAATACAATCTGTGGTAATCAACAGATCAATCTCCCCTTGCATCTGGGGAAAAACCTTATCACGTTCTTTAGACTTTGGAGAAAACAACGTCAACACAGAGTTTAAATCTGAAAGTCTAATTTCCTTTTTCAAATCCCCAGGGATCTGAAATGTAGAGCGGTTATCACCGGCTCCAGTGACAATCGCAGAATAAACCCCATGCTGTCGTAATGGTTCTGCCAGATTATCATAAAGATAATTAGCAGTATCTGCAAAAGCTGTAAAGATGATGATCTTCCTGTTGCCAGGATTAATGGGGTTTTCGATTTTTTGCTGAATAAGTTTCCTCAATTCTAAGAGTTTGGCGTCACGCTGGGGAGTTACCTCACGGGCTGCTTGCAGAAGAGACTCTAATTTCTCCTTATCATCCCACAAATCCTGACGCCACTTGATCAGGTCCAGATCCTGGAGGAAGACCTTTACAGTATTACCGAATATCAGGTTTTCAAAGTCATTATCATCTACGTCTATATCACGGATATCCATGTCTGGATAATAATCAAATTGCCTTTTATCAATTGTCTCTATGGCCTGGTTAATCTTTGCGAGAATGCCCTCCACTGTTAAGGCAAAAGCATAGATAGAGCTTTCTAGCCTTTTGAGAATATTGATCCGCATCAGACCAACTAAATTTTGTTCCCTATCAATTTGCGTGAAAGTAGATTGGCCTCCCGCCACTTTCATATCATACTTTTCCCGGTAAGCACCAATTTTTTCAGGTAAAACATAGGCCAGGGGTGAATAAACAGCCAATGATAGCTTTTTGATAATCCGATTTACTTTTTCCATCGCAGCAAATTCATCCTGAGTATCGATGGGAGAATATTTATTTTGGGGTGCTAGCCTCGTGGGGAACTTCCCAATTTCATCTAAGTTATAATATTTTTCAATATGCTTTCTGGAACGGGCTATAGTTATAGTATCTAATAGCTTGAAGTAATCAACGTCCATCATCTCAACGAAGGTTTCGGTGGTGCGCTCCTCTTCGGGTAATAGCGACCACTTATTGAAGAGCTGTTGTGCCCGTCCTAACACCAGCTCAATATTTGCTAATCCTAGATCCATAAAAGCTTGGTTATTGCCTTCTGTAATAAATGCAATCTGATTTTTAATATCATTCATTCTGTTATTTACAGGTGTCGCCGAGAGCATCAATACTTTGGTTTTAACACCTGCTTTAATAATATCACGCATCAACCGTTCATAGCGGGTTGTTCTTTCCTTTACAGAAGGATTATTTCTGAAATTATGAGACTCATCAATTACTACCAGATCATAGTTAGACCAATTAATTGTAGCAAGGTTAATCTCTCCTGAATAACCACCCGTGCGGCTAAGATCTGTGTGATTTAACACATCATAGTTAAATCTATCGCCAGCAAAAATATTGCGCTTGTCATTTTGAGTATAAATCGTCCAATTTTCACGCAGTCTTTTAGGGGCAAGCACAAGTACCCTGTCATTGCGTAGTTCATAGTATTTGATCACAGCTAGAGCTGTAAAGGTCTTGCCTAGCCCCACACTATCGGCAATAATGCAACCATTGTGTTTTTCAATTTTATCGATAGCACCCATCACACCGTCTTTTTGGAATTTATAAAGTTTGTTCCAAATAAGTGTGTCCTTAAATCCAGTGCGTGTTTTTACAATGTTATCTTCTGTTAATTCATCTAAGTAATTATGAAAAACATTATATAACGTTACAAAATAAATGAACTCTGGTGTATTTTCTTTATACAAAGTCTGCATTTGGTCTAAGACCTGTTTTTTTACATCTTCAACAGCTGCCTCATCATCCCATAGTTCCTGAAACATCTGTAAAAAAGCCATTGTATTCTCTTTACCATACACGCAGGTATTACAATCAATACGGCTGGAACTGGTAAAACCCAAGCCATCAGTTGTAAAATCAACAGAACCACTGATAGCTATGCTATCCTTGTCATTTTCAATACAAACCAAACGTGGTTGGGCAGGATTGGGTTCTTTAAAAGACTTTATTTCCACCTTCTCCAAAAGCCACTTTGCACATTCTTTGGCAATGGCAGCCTGTTTCATTTCGTTTTTTAATTTTATTTCAAATTCGTTACCCCAGATTGCTCTTTTACTCGCTTGAACATGCTCTATGTAGTATTGGCGCATTAGCTTTTGATCTATTTTGACAAAAGTTGGCTCTGTAAAGATAAATTGCATTTTATCTATTTTGCTAAGTTCCTTTTTCAACTCTGCATAAGCATAGATTGTAAAGTAGGCAGAAATAACAGAAACCCCAGACCCCTTTTGTAGGTGTTCTACCAATTCTTCATATACTTTTCCATTCTTCTTGTTATCAAGAATTTTTGGGGCCCTAAACATTTCTTCCACCTTCCTACATGTCAGAGCTTCCTTACCTACTTTCTGTACATTCCGCTCTTATTCACTATTCTAGCGCTTTTTAGGCAATAAGACAAGGGAACTGAGCGATTCTATTGGTACCTAAAGTATACCACAAGCCCACTTTGGCCACTGACAGTCCTCAAATAAAAGAACCTGCCCTAGGGCAGGTTCTTTTATTTGAATCTATTTTACAGCATACAATCTTTTCCATGGCCCACTACTGGGCCTCCTGATTCTTCTTCTATTTAAATATTGGGCGTAGCGCAGACTATGGTTTACCCACATCATGTTGAATTCTTTATAATCCTGCTTCTTCCCCCAAGACACAGTCTCCTCATGCTCAGGATGCTCCGGATCGTTTAATACTTGCAGAAAAGCATTATAGCCTACAGCACCACCAACATCCTCAGGTGGACCATCCCCTTTGGCATCAATACAAGTTGGGTAATTGTAGGGATAAGCTTCGATTGTCTTCTCTATCTGTAGATAATGCTCCCAGCGATCATCAAAATCATAGATATATTTGATTTGCGTATGTTCAGGTAGATAATCCCCTAGCATTGTCCTTCTATCTAGAGCAACTGGCAATTCGGTTTCTTTCTTCATATGCTCTTGGCTAGGGACAATTCTAGCAACGGGTTGTCCGTTTTTAAAGATGGTAAAACTATGGGGGTGAATATCTTGCCAACTAAAGACTGTTTGAATCACAGCATGCAGCCTACGAAAAGTAATATTGCCAGGTATAATTACCTTCCGCCATACCTCTTGTTCATTTAAAGCAAGGTTTATGCTAAACTGGAAAGCCCGCACACTCACCGGCGACTCAACATTAGCAAGTTTAGCCAACTCTCGGTGGAGAGTCTCCTGGGGACATTCGTAATCGCCATCTATGTCATTTACATCCCAGTTTCCTACCTGTTGATTGAATTCCACTTGAGCGATTTGCTCCAGATCAAACTCCTCATCCCGATAACTCTTGGCTTCTTTGACAAATCTGGCCATCACCTCTACAGTGGGGTGATCACTAATTGAGGTAAAGTTAGCTTCTCCTAAAGCTTGAAGATACTGCTCAATAATTTCAGGTGCGATGCCCTCCGCAAGGAAAGACTTCTCAATTGCACTGACAGCTAACTGGTCTAAGTTACTAAGATCCTGTGCATTCACACCCAAAAGCAACACACAGTAGTGGGTTAAATCATTTACCAAAAGCACAGCTTTGCGATGATTCAAAAGAAGAAACTCCGCGTGCCAGGAGAACAGGGGGTTTTCAACTAACCGCGTGCTGGGTTTCAACTTCAGCTCATCCAAAAGCTTTCCGGTACAACCTATGTTCATTCCTCTTCACATCCCATCCTCATAATTTTACCAAGGCAATTAATTAAAAAAGAGCACTATATTCAATAGTTTACCATACTTCTTTGAATTCTTCAACGAAACCTTCAGGCGAATATTTCTGTTTCATGTTTTCTGCATTCAAGGAAGGTTTTGCAAAATATGCTTAACATCTTTCGTGGTTTCAAAGAACTCAAAAATTCCCTTTGCTCCGAAAAATTCACCCCCCAAGATGCGATTATGATAATTTAGATTTAATTATACATTAACATCTCCAAAACAGCAAGGGCTGGTGATGGGAGCCTAGGAATCCTTATGACGTGGGGAGCTAGCCACCTTTTTAATCGCCCCATGAACAGCAAAAAGCAGATTGCAACGATTCTGCCAATCTAATTCTTGCAAACGGGAATAAACCTCTCCCTCAGCTGTGGAAACATAAATAGGTTTCAATTGATTCAAAGCAAGAGCTGCAATATCACCGCGACACTGAGGACATCTGCAAAGACTAGGCTCCTTTTCAAAGCACTCGTCTATAGCCTCTTCAACGAACTTTTCCATTATATTCCAATAATCCTTTTCCGCCATACTCATTTCTTTCTCCTTCCAATAACTGAAGCCAGATCCAACTCTACTAGACTCCAGTCGACTCCAATATACATATTAACCCCTTTAGCATACAGAAAGCAAGTCCCCAAAGCAAAACTTCTCAATCTTTGCAAATAACTAGCTGGTATTATTATATCATACCCTCGGCTGCCCACTGACAACTTAAAAGCGGCTAGGGGACATTATAAAAAAGCTGGTAATTCAGTAGAGGCTACTTTCTTTGCCACTGAAACTATGCTATCCTAAAGGTGAGGTGAAACAGAAAAAAATGAAACTCACAGTCACTGAAATCTATAGCTTTCAGCAGCGCACAAAGATGCCTTTGCCCATCGCCCTAACCTCAGTCCCGGCAGGATTCCCCTCGCCAGGCGATGATTATCTTGATAAAAAATTAGATCTAAATGAGTTCCTGATCGAACACCCCTCTGCCACCTTCTTTGTGAGGGTCAAAGGGGAATCCATGATCCAGGCCGGGATCAACTCAGGCGATATCCTGATCGTAGATCGAGCACTGGAGCCCTGCCAGGGCAAAGTTGTAATTGCGGCTATCGATGGGGAGCTCACTGTGAAGCGAATCCAGAGAATTGGAGAAAAACTTTACTTGGCCGCAGAAAATCCCGAGTTCAATCCCATAGAAATCAACCCAGAGCAGTCCCTCAGAATCTGGGGCATTGTCACATATGTGATCCATCGGGTGGAATAAACTATGAACTGCTTTATGTTAGTTGACTGCAACAACTTCTATGTCTCCTGCGAGCGCGTCTTCAATCCTGCCCTTGAGGGCAAACCAACAATTGTCCTCAGCAACAATGACGGTTGTGTTGTTGCCAGATCCAATGAAGTAAAAGAGCTAGGCATCCTGCGAGGCACACCCCTGTTCAAATGTGAGGATCTCGTGAAAAAACACCAAATCAATGTCTTCTCCTCTAACTATACCCTCTATGCAGACATGTCAGGGCGGGTGATGAATATTCTCGAACAGTTCACACCCCAGCTTGAGATCTACTCTATAGACGAAGCCTTCCTCTCCATTGCAGGGCTGGAAGGAGAAGCACTAGTTCATTATGGTCAGAACATCAAACAAACTGTAGAGAGATGGACTGGGATCCCAGTCACAGTAGGGATCGGCACCAGCAAAACATTGGCCAAAATTGCAGCTAAAATCGCCAAAGGCAAATCTGGCGTCTGTAGCCTCGTTGCTCACCCCCAAATAGATGAGATTTTAACAAACTTTGCTGTGGCAGATATTTGGGGCATCGGCTCCCAATACACAGCCCGCCTAAAACGCTATGGGATCCATAATGCAAAACAACTCCGGGACGCACCAGATAGGTGGGTCAAAAAACAACTTACCATCATGGGGCTGAGAACAGTCAGGGAGCTGCGGGGTATCCCCTGCTTCCCTCTAGAAGAAATTCCACCGCCAAGAAAAGGTATCGTCTCCTCCCGCTCCTTTGGCCAGCCTGTAACTGAGCTAGGGGAGCTGCGAGAGGCTGTAGCCTCCTACGCTGCTAGAGCAGGAGAGAAACTACGAGCCCAAGGCAGCATCGCTGGCTACCTTACTGTCTTCGTTAGCACAAACCCCTACCAAGAACACCATAGCCAGTATGCAAACGCAGCAAGCCTCTGCCTGCCCATGGCCACAGCCAATACTCGTGAGCTTATCTCGTATGCCACAAAGCTCCTGGAGAGCATCTACAAATCAGGTTATATCTATAAAAAGGCAGGAGTAGTCTTAAATGAAATCAGGCCAGAGAGCAATCCTCAGCTTAGTCTCTTTATCCCCCCGGAGCCCTGGCAACAGAACCGCAAACTGACTCAGCTCATGGACGGGATCAATGCCAGATGGGGCCGAGACACCATCCACTATGGTGCCCAGGGGATAAACCAAAGATGGCAATTGCGCCGGGATTATCTCTCCCGGCGCTATACCACGCGCTGGGATGAACTCCCGGAGGTGAAGATATGATTCTACTGGGAACATCTGGCTTCAGCTTCCCAGACTGGAAGGGTTCCTTCTACCCCTCCCAAATCAGACAGGGAGACATGCTCCCCTACTACAGCCGCTTCTTTGAAGCAGTGGAGCTGAACTTCAGCTACTATGCTATGCCCACAGCCCACAAGATGGCAGCTTTGGCAAAGCAGGTACCAAAAAATTTTCTCTTTACAATCAAAGCTCATCGCAGCCTCACCCACGAAATAGGAGATCTAAAAAAGGCATCCCTCCAATTCCAGGAGGGAATTGCACCTCTGGTGGATTCGGGAAAGCTGGGCTGTGTGCTTTTTCAGTTTCCCTGGAAATTTAAATACTCTCAGAAAAACCTGGCCTATTTGGCGGAGCTGTCCGCAGCTTTACCGAGGGTACCACAAGTTGTGGAATTCAGGCACCAAAGCTGGCTCAAGCCACAGGTCGAAGAGTTTCTGATCGCAAATGAGCTCGGCCTCTGCGCAGTGGATGAGCCCCAGCTACCAGGACTAATGCCACCTATAGCTAAGGTTACTGGCAATATTGCCTATCTGCGGTTCCATGGCAGAAACCGAGAAAAATGGTGGCAGAGCAAAAACTCCTCTGCGCGATACGACTACCTCTACACCCTAGAGGAGCTATTAGAATGGGTTCCCAAAATAGAAAAGATGAAGGCGGCCCAGCACACCTTCATCTTTTTCAACAATTGCCATGGGGGACAGGCTGCAGAAAATGCCCAGGCTCTACAGAAGATCTTGAAAATAGAGCCCCCTGATCCCATCCCCAGGCAAGGAAGCCTTTTCCCCTAGAGTTTTTCCATTGATCTCTTTTTTATATACTTTCCTTAGCCGCGATATTGCAGTTTTTCATCATCACTCATGGCTGCTGTATCCATCCCGCGCATCCCACTGCCCACACCCCGCATTAGCTTCGCTAAAGCAACTGGATCCTGCCAGTTGGCTGTGGCCTCCACTATTGCCCGGGCCATCTTAGCTGGATTCTCAGACTTGAAGATGCCAGATCCCACAAACACACCCTCAGCTCCCAGCTGCATAAGCAAAGCTGCATCTGCAGGTGTGGCAACACCCCCTGCTGCAAAATTCACAACTGGAAGCTTGCAGCTTTCTGCTACCTGGGTGACTAATTCCAAGGGGGCACCAAGTTCTTTAGCGTATGTAACCCGGGCTTCCTTGGGGGCTGCTGCTAGTTTTTTAATCTCCTCGGTGATAGTGCGCAGGTGCCGCACTGCCTCCACAATATCTCCAGTGCCAGCCTCACCTTTAGTACGAATCATGGCAGCGCCCTCAGCTATTCGTCTCAGCGCCTCCCCCAGGTTCCTAGCACCGCAAACAAAGGGGATCTTAAAAGAGCTTTTAGCAATATGATACATATCATCTGCAGGTGTGAGCACTTCACTTTCATCTACAAAATCCACACCTAAAGCCTCTAAAATCTGAGCCTCCACAAAATGCCCGATCCTAACCTTTCCCATTACAGGAATAGTGACAGCCTCTTTGATGCTTTCGATCACCTCAGCGGGAGACATCCGGGCCACCCCGCCCTCTTTGCGGATGTCTGCAGGAACTCTCTCCAGAGCCATTACTGCCACAGCGCCGGCAGCCTCTGCGATCCGAGCCTGCTCCGCTGTGGTTACGTCCATGATCACGCCACCTTTGAAACTTTCCGCCATAGCGAGTTTGTTCTTAACCATTTTTATCATTCCTCTCTTTAAAAATAAAAAAGCCCCCAAAAATAAAGGGGGGCATTTTTCCATAAGGAAATAAACGCATTGCTATGCGCTTTTCACCTTCGCTCATCCAGACTATTACTGACGGCTTCGGAATCTCACCGAAATCAATTGTTGAGGCTGATTGGCTCGTCTCCTCAAAGGGAGCATTACAACCGGTCGGAATTGAGGGTTGCCCCTCGCACCTGCCCCGAAGGTTTGTGAAATTGTAATTTCATTATATACCTCCTGCTGCCGAAAGGCAACCAAAAGAAAAAAATTCACAAATTCCTGGCTCTCTTTGAAGCAACAGCGTTCTCCCCTTGTGCAAATCAGCGGGAAGGATTAAAATAGAAACTGGAGGTTGAATGCAATGAACATAGGAGATCAAATAGCCCAGGAGCTGAAACTCTCACCCCAGGGCGTATTGGCAGCTATCGCTCTGCTAGACGATGGCAACACCATCCCCTTCATCGCCCGCTACCGCAAGGAAGCCACAGGGCAACTAGATGAGGTAGCACTGAGGGAAATCTCTGAGCGCTTGGAATACCTGCGCAACTTAGAAAAGCGCAGGGAAGAGATTCGCGAACTTATCGATAAACAGGGCAAGCTCACAGAGGAGCTTGCCGAAAAGCTTGATAAAGCCACAGTTCTCCAGCAGCTGGAGGACCTATACCTCCCCTATCGGCCCAAACGCCGCACCCTGGCCACTATGGCCCGGGAGAAGGGACTGGAACCACTGGCTACTCTCCTTTTTGAAAAGCGCCCTTCACCTGAAGATGCGGAACTTGAGGCAGCCCGCTATATCAATCCAGAGCTGGGGGTTGAAACCACAGACGATGCCCTCACAGGCGCCTGCCATATTATCGCAGAGCAAATTGCAGAGGACTATCAGGTCCGCAGCTTTGCCAGAGAAGCATACCATAGCCAGGCCGCAATTAGCTCTAAAGCAAAAGATCCACTTCTCTCCTCTCCCTACGAGACATATTACGATTACAGCGAGGCTGCAGCCAAAATGCCAGCCCACAGGATTCTGGCCATCAACCGCGGAGAGCGGGAGGAGTTTCTCAAGGTCACAGTAGAAGTACCACAAGAGGAGATAATTGTTGGGATCCAAAAGCTTGTGGGCAGCTCCCTTCCCTCATATCTTAAGGCGGCAATTCTAGATGGCTGCCAAAGGCTCCTCTTCCCTGCTATGGAACGGGAACTTCACTCCACCCTCACCCAAAAGGCCCAACAGCAGGCCATCGAGGTGTTTGCAGGCAATTTGAAACCACTCCTGCTGACGCCGCCTGTAAAGGGAAAGACTGTGCTAGCTATCGATCCTGGTTTTAGAACAGGCTGCAAAATTGCAGTGGCAGACTCAACAGGCAAAGTTCTGGCCACTGCCACCTCGTATTTTACACCTCCCAAACGGGATTATTTCGGAGGCAAGCAGCTTATCTTAGAGCTCTATCATACATACAAACCAGATGTTGTGGCCATAGGCAATGGTACAGCAAGCCGAGAGACAGAGGAATTTATTGCCCAGGTAATTGGCGAGGAGAACCTCTCTTTGAGCTATACCATCGTCAGTGAGGCAGGAGCCTCTGTCTACTCTGCATCGGATCTGGCCCGGGAGGAATTCCCAGATCTGGATGTGAGCATCAGAGGTGCCATCTCCATCGGTAGAAGACTGCAAGATCCTCTAGCGGAGCTGGTGAAGGTGCCGCCCCAGTCCATAGGTGTGGGGCAGTATCAGCATGATGTGGATCAAAAGCGCCTCTGTGAGACCCTCGCTGCTGTAGTTGAGGATACAGTCAATGCTGTAGGTGTTGATCTGAATACCGCCTCCTCTGCCCTCTTAGGTTATGTGGCAGGGATCTCTGCAAGAGTATCTCAAAATATCGTGGCCTATCGCAATGAGAATGGTCCTTTTAAAAATCGCAAAGAGCTGAAGAAAGTACCGAAGTTAGGCCCTGCTACCTTCACTCAGTGCGCGGGTTTTCTCCGGATCCCAGGTGGAGATAATTCTTTAGATAATACAGCTGTGCACCCTGAATCCTATAAGTTAGCACAAAAGATTGTCCCCTATCTTGAGGAAAATCTATCCACTTCTCAATTAAAGAAGCTATCTGAAGAGCTGGAAGCAGGTTTTCCCACGGTACTTGATATCTATCGTGCCTTGCAAAAGCCCGGTCGGGATCTACGCGACGATCTGCCTGGGCCTGTGTTCCGCCGAGAAGTGATCAAAATGGAGGATCTTGAGCCTGGGATGATTTTAGAGGGAATTGTGCGCAATGTTGTAGATTTCGGTGCTTTCGTAGATCTAGGTGTGGAACAAGATGGCCTTCTTCACATTTCCCAAATTGCTGATCGCTTTGTGCGCCATCCTGCCGATGTACTATCTGTAGGGCAGAAGGTAGAAGTTAAAATTCTAGAGGTGGATCTGAAGCGGAAGCGGATTAGTCTCTCCCGGAAGGGGCTCCGACAAATGGTAGTCAATAACTTATCAAATATATCTGGTGAACAGACCTGATTCGAAATAATAGTTTTGAGTACGAGCTCTTAAAATTTCAAGGAAAGTATCCTAGAGGCTTAAAGCGCTACACTAAAAATTATATTATGCACCGCCCAAATTGAATAATTATTTATGTAGAGACGTATCGAAGTGGTTATAACGAGCCTGACTCGAAATGAGTTGAGCTATGTGGAAGTCATGTACCCGGAAACCTTGATTCATGGAGTTTCCCAAGCCCTCTGAGTTCGAATAGAGATGAATTTTTGAGTTGTTCTATCCGAGTTTTATCCGGACAGTTTACAAGTTAATAATATCTGGAGGAGTACCCAAGTGGTGAAGGGGTCGCACTCGAAATGCGATAGGTCGGCAACGGCGCGTGGGTTCACCCCCACCTCCTCCGCCATGAAGCTGTTAATTTCAAAGATTAACAGCTTCTACCTTTTTAAGCGGCAAAAATTTCTGAATGATCTTGGCTGTTTTTTTCTTGGACTGGTATTCCAAATGACCATAGGTGTTGATGGTCGTCCGAATGTCACTATGACCAACCCAATCCTTGATTCGCTCCATTGGTACTTCGTTGGCCATCATCAGCCCCGCGCACGAATGCCGGAAAAAATCCAAACGTTTGGATTTTTATAGTTATCCAAACTTAAATAAAATCCAAACCATTAGCAAAGAAACCAGATTTTTAACGCTTCCCTGCTGAAAAAGGTTTATATTTTATTTTTGTTCCTGTATGATTCTCCTATAACTTGTTAAGGAGGCCATTCCATGGATTTCCAAAATCTACTTGAACATCATCAAGAACTGCTTTCCTACATGGAAAGCAACGGGTATTCTGAAGTCTATATAAGCCGATTCAGAGATAAAGTCAACTGGATTCTTCAGAATGCAGAGACAAAACAATGGGAGTCCTACAAGGACATCTATCTTGATTACACATAGGGATAGTGTCGATGAACTTGACGCTGTCCTTTCGTACCTTGCATTTAGGATTTTCTTTTTGTGCTTTTTCAATGCGGCGCTGGATCTCGCTATAATACTTCGCTCTGGGCTGCACGAGATGAAAATTCATCGCTGAACGCTCGGTATCAATATCGGGATTGCTGGCGTACTGCTGTTTTATTCTTTCGTGGTGTTTCTCCAAAGCGGACGCCGGTCCGCCTCGTCTCTTTTCAAACGCAAAATTCCGTAGGGCATAATTTCCACTTCTCTTTTCTGCCGTAGGTCTGGTGGTCATCGTCAGCTTCACATACTCGCCATGCTGTCTGGGCGGTATAATGCACTATACCTTGCGCCCCGGTGGGGCTTGCTTGGCAGCTCAAATTGAAATAACTGTTTCAAAAAAAGAGGCTTTATTTCAAGTCCACGGGTCAATTTGAAATAGCTGATTATGTGCTATCCTTAAACTCCTGATTGTTTTTAACCAGTTCGGCAAAGGTCACAGGCCGGAAATTATTGATGTCAACACCTGCATTAAGGGCGTTTGGCATGGCCTTGAGCAGCTGAAAATAGGCGGCGTCAGTATTGTTATGTATGTGCGCGTAGATATGATAACTGCCTTTGGCAATACCGTTCCATGTCATCATCGGGTAATGGCAGAGCGTGATTTTGTGTGAGCCGTCGCTGATTTCAAGCAGACTGGACACGCTTATAAAGTGCTTGTCCATGTCAGCTTTCTTTATCCAATCCTTATCGTGGTTACCTTTGATCAAGTGCTTTTTGCCATGCATTCTGCTCAAATACTCATCTGCCGACACCGCATTACGGAAAAACAGGTCGCCGAGAATATAAACTGTATCATTCGTACCGACGCGGTTATTCCATTGGGTCAGCAGGTATTCGTCCATTTCTTCGACTGAATCAAATGGCCGATTACAATGCTTTATAATATTTGCGTGCCCAAAATGCTGGTCAGCCGTAAAATAAATCAACTCAATCACCCCGATCCTCCAAAAGTAAATATCATTCGAACAAATCCTCCATCTTGCACCCTAACGCTTGTGCCAGGTTCTGCAGCGATGACGCCTGCGCTTTATTAATGTCATTTTGCTTCTGCTCATAAAGCTGAATCATACGCAGGGCAACACCTGAAGCTTCGGCGAGCTCCTTTTGCGAGAGTCCCCGAGCCTTACGCAGCCGACTTAAATTTGTTTCACTCTTCTTTTTGCTGTCGGCTAAAGCCTCATCAGCTACGGAAACAAACTTATTTATATCAGCCTCATGCAGAGTGGGGTACATATTCAGTATCTCGGCAAAAGGCAAAGCCTTATGGATTTCCTTGAAGCTGTGTCCCGAATACCATTGGTAATAGGCTAATGCCCAAGCCGCCCAATAGACCGAAGAACGATCAAAGCGCGGCGTAGGGATTGTTTCTACTGACTGACCTGTTGTTATCAAAACGACTTCGCGGGCAAGCTCAACTCCGCTTTTTCCGGCAACATATTTGGGATTGCCTCTGCCGAATTCATCCACAAGACCGGACTGCAGAAACAGCATGAAAAACTCATCCGGCTCATAGTTCAGTTCGGAAACTGCATAGTCCATCATTGCCGCAAGGGTTTTCTGAGCTTTATTCAGGTAGGATTCTTTGTAAGCGCGGGTCATCGTTCTTCATCTCCTCTCTGAGGATATCCAGCACGAACAGGTCATCTTTCAATGTCTTGAGATCTCTCTTCCTGCTTTGATACTCCTGACGGGCAAGGTTATCCCTGCTCATTCTTTTAACATGATATTCCTGATAGCTTGCCGCTTCATAGCCTTCAAAATGGATTTGCTTAAAAGCCTTTGGAGAAATCAGCACCACTTGCTCGCCAAGAGCACCGAGCCGCATAGCCTCGCTTAAATCACGCAAAGAGAGGATTCCGCTGACAAAATCCTCCGCAAAGGAGAAATAGGAATCGTCAGCCCTGTAGCCTATAATATAATCCTTCCCTGATAAATCCGGCATAAAAGTCTGAATGACATACTCCCGCGCCTGCAGGGCAAGTGCCGCAGGCAGGTCAAAGGTGCGGTTTTTGAGCAGCAGGGCCAGCCAGTTCAATATGTGATAACTGCCGCCGGAAAGGTGAAGCAAAGAAAGGCCCATGGTATTCAGGGTATACTTATTGGCGAAACCATCCTTCTGAGTCGGGCATGCCCATTCTTTGGCCAAGTCCAGGCTTTCCGTGCAATAAAATCCCTGCCCGTAATCATTATATGACTTTCCTTTGCCAAGCTCGGGCTGCTTCACGATTTGAGATGAGCCATGGTATATAATCATTGTGAAGTCCTCCTGTAAAAAGTATCGCCACAACGATACTAAGTTATACAGCTTTAGTATATCGTTATGACGATAGTTTGTCAATTAGAATCTTGAATCGTTGCAATCGAAAATATACAACGATTCCACAACGATGAAAGGCTAATTCCTTGAAATCTCAGGGATTACGGGTTCGCTTCAATCGTCAGAATTCAACTGAAAAATTTGTAATTCGTTTCGATTACTATTTATCCATTAAAGACTGCAAAATATACAAGAGAGTGGTAGAATAAATGAGTAATAATATGTTATCAGAACGGTTAAAATAGTTCGGCAATCATGATTGCAAGGGCAAACATTAACCACAATCATCACGGATAAGGTCATTCCGTGAGCAAATAAAGGAGCGATACACAATGGAATCTATGACCAAAATCAAGATCGACCGGGATCAATGCACCGGCTGCGGCTTATGCGTCGCCGACTGTCTGCGCCATGTCCTTGAGGTACAGAATAGCAAGGCGGTTGTCCTCAGCGACGACTGCCTGAAATGCGGCCACTGCCTGGCCGTTTGCCCGGCAAACGCCGTGCGGATGAAAGGCATTGAGGATGAAATTATGGAAAAAGGCGAATCGTCCGGTACGCTCAACGCGGAGAGCCTGAAAGCGCATTTGAAGCTGCGCCGTTCCGTTCGCCAGTATCAGCGAAAACCCGTGGAGCGGGAAAAACTTGAAAAGATCATCGAGGCCGGACGGTTAACTCCAAGCGGCAGCAACCTCCAGAATGTGCGGTACATCGTCGTGCAAAACGGTATCGACGAGCTTGAGGGCGAGATCATTGCGCAGTATAAGGAACTCGGACAACAGACAGGATTGCCCGGCGGCCCGGACATGGGCAAATATAAGCTGAAGCGGGGTTTCCTGTTTCATGGTGCCCCCGCGGTGATTCTTATCGTTTCGGAGAACAGCACCAACGCCTGCTTGGCGTCCATGAGCATGGAACTCATGGCCGAAGCGCTGGGCTTGGGTACGCTTTATGTCGGGTTGTTCACCCGACCGGCCAATCAGAATGAGGCACTACGCAAATCGCTTGGACTTGCAGAAAACGAGAATATAGTGGTTTGCCTCGCTCTCGGCTACCCCGCCGTCACATATCTGCGCTCGGCTCCGAAAAAACCGGCAAATATAGTATGGCGTTAAACGGATGAACAAATCAGTTAGGGAGGCTGAAAGATGATACCATACCCATTGCACAAAGCCTTTATGCTCATTGAGCCGCTGCGCGATTGTGCGGTGCAAAAGTAATGCGTATTCATTGGCTTACCTATCACGGGGGGACGCGGGTGTTTTTCGTATTCTTATCCTTAACCATTGTTCCAATTACGGTTTTATGATAAGAGGTCAAATAGTTACCCTATGCGTGCAAAAAAATAATTGTGTGACCATCTAAAAGTCTAATTTTTAACAAAGGACCATTAAAACTAGAATTTTATATATCCAAAGCCCCTACCTAGGTTTTTACCTGCTTTAAAATGTTCAATAACGTTTCTACGAAGGCTGGTATCTTTAGGATAGCTATCAAGATTATCATCAGCTTTTCCGAAGAGCCTAAATAAAACCTCAGCATTATCAGTTTTTGCATTGTAAATTGTGAAGTCAGCTTGAAATTTGGCTATATTTGAGTTTTCGGGAAGTAAAGCTTTAAGCCCCGGATCTAAAAGCCATGTACCGCAGTGAAAATATTGTGGCTTGAATTCAGGAAAATACGTGTTGAAAAATTTTCTCGCAACTTGATATGATTTTTGACATAAATCATGGGTCAACTTTTCGTTATCCGAAATATGCACAGCGAGGTAATCATCGCCATGTTTTATAATTGGCTTTCCGTTGTGAGTGATATCCTCACCTAAATTTTTACGCATTTCAAATCCAAGTCTTTCGCACTTAAATAGGGAGCAGTTTATATGATTACTGGGCCAATATATAGGCTTATAGCCCCATGTTCCATACAGGTTCCTATGTGTTATTATTTTTTCACTAAGGCAATCCATTGTATCGTAAAAAATCTTATCTGAAATACCGAGCTCTTTATATTTTTCATGAGTATAGCCTGATGCTGCAAGATATATAAGGACACACATCAAGTCACCATGCTCATTTTCTTCCGATAACTTTTTCAACCTCTCAAATGATTCGCCAATAGTCAAACTATTTGACATAAGCTCATATATACAATTTGCCTCATCTACGTCAAGCTTTGGCATAAGACTTACAATTATATCAAGCGCACCCTGAGGCACATGAATTTTTTGAGCTGTTCCAATAATATATTCCTTGAGTAAATACTTCTGCAAATCCATTTTTCAACCTTCTTTCCCTAAAGTAACCCGGCTGTAACATGTCTACTCTAATATTTAAGCCATATTTCCACCCGTATTAAGGATCATTCCTGTCATGACATCTAAGAATAACACTTCAATTATTTCAAGCCGTCTTCATCATTAGTTATAGAAATGTATTAACCAGGGATTATATCTTAAGAATAACATACAGACGAATATGTTAGGCTATCTTTTCTCAACAATATATTTTTTCATCCGCAAGCTTTTTGACGATTTCATTAAACATCCTTGCACCTATTCTACGCTTTTCAAGCAAAACACCTGCATAATTGGCTGCTTTTTATATCTCAACAAACCCTACAATATGATGATTTACGTTTAGACACATGCCAGTGCGTGCTTAATATTGCTTTTTTTCACACTTCTAGAATAACACGTCATCTGATCTATTTCAACTGTAGCGTTGCTACAATATTTCATCGGTGAATTAAAAAAGTAACTTCCAGAGTGAAAGATTCCCCGCACCTTTTCCTCAAATAAGCCTCACATTTAGCTGTATAAAATAAACTCATTTTAGCCCTTTAAGCTTACTAGCCGGATAAAGCAGACGGGAAAGCACGATACGTGGAACATATGAGCGCGAGACAAGCAGTAGAGAGATGAGTCGCATTCAGTTTCTGTGAGCCGGGAAATAATCATACAATAATGCAGCTGCTTTACTCGTGAGAGAATCAATTTCACTTAACCTGAAAAACCATGATTTTTCAGATTATATAGCAGGAGTCTTGCCTTCTCTAGCGAAGATCTATAGGAAACTATTTTAAAAGGGGTAAAACAATACTATTACAGAAAAGAACATTTCCCCTAATATTACTGCTTCTATTGCTTTTGAGCTCCCATAGCTTCGCTTTAGAATTATTGGCAGGTGCAAAAGTTAGCCCCGAAGAAGTGGTCCCGGAACTTAAAGCTAGAGCCTGGCTTGGGCCAAAGGTGGGCCTGGATGCTAGCGTGCCCCTGGGGGATATTTCCGGCGTCAAGGTTACACCACTTCTCCGAGCTAATAAAGATGGAATCCTTGTTCCCTACATGGGACTTGAGCTAAATTGGAAAGACCAACAATTATCTTCGTCAGGGCTTGCTGTTGGTTTGGAATTTAAGTTACCTCAAATCCCCGACTATCGGTTAGTTGCGCAACTTGAGACAAATCTTAAGGGTACCAATGTAAATGCAGCTATTTTGTTCAATCTGGGCTCTCTCTACAGAAGCCCCTCGGAGCCGGAGCCACTGCCTCCAAAAGCTGATGAAGATCTGCTACTGTTGGCGCAGCTCATCAGCGCCGAGGCCAGAGGAGAGCCTTATTTAGGGCAAGTAGCAGTAGGAGGGGTTGTGCTCAATCGCATCAAGAGTCCCCTTTTCCCCAATACAATTCGAGCCGTAATTTATCAACCAAACCAATTCTCACCTGTCCGGGATGGTTCCATCAATCAAACGCCAACAGAAAGTGGTCTCAAGGCAGCTCAGGAAGCCCTAGCTGGCCACGATCCGTCACGAGGCGCGATTTTCTTTTATAATCCCGCGATTTGTTCCCCTGAAGGACTCAAGTACATGCAAACCAGAACGATAACTGTTAAAATTGGCAGGCACATCTTTGCCAAATAGACTTTTGAGCAGGGGAAATATGACCAGACGTACTGCACATTAAAGCGATTGCCAAACCTGTCCCAAAAAATAATGAAGTACTGAGCAAAAAAGATGCAACGACACCTTTAGCAAGGGTCCCCCTTCGCTGCAAGGTTAGCTGAGTACATACAAAATTTTTTGTCCCCATGGTGCTTCCCAAAGCGCACTCTGTGCGCCCTGTCATCTGGGAAAAAGTGAACAACGATGGTACATGTTAGGAAGAGCTCAAAGTAAGAGGAAACTCAAGCAGCGGCCATCTTACCCACTACATAGCAAAATATACCGCAAAGGAGAAGTTTCAGATAGTTCCAGAAACCCATCATCTCACTGCAGAAAAGCTAGCAGCATATTGCAGTAAGAAGGAACTACCCCAGAAAAAATTAAAGCATAGAAAACACAATGCAGCAAAGCGAACGAGTCAGCTGCAAAAATCAAAGCTAACGGAGGAATGAAAAGAACATTTATGGAAAACAACAAGCTGATAGCTATTTTTTTCGAAAACGGATTTGCCCTAGATTTCGATCCATTACTCAAACAAGCCAAGGACGATCCAACAAGCGAAAGCGAGCGAGACCTCTTCCAAAGGTATGTACAGGATCCCGACGAGATGCTATTTCACTTGGGTTTTTTGGACGTTGATCATAAGTGGTCCCCGTCTATACTTTTTTTGTCTGCTGTGGCAAGAAGATTTATCAGCTGTCTAAGTCAGAAGGCGGGTGTAGAGTATACTAGGGAGATTACCAAGATTGATCCCATGAAGGAAGATTTCGAGACAATCCTGGCCAGAGTTCCTTTTGTTATTGGGATGGAATTCATTACTGTAGACTGGCTTAAAGCTACCTTCGCCCGTTTGACCCAAGTATTTGCCCAAAAGATCCAAACATACCAAGGAACAGTCGCTGATTATCTACTGGAGCACAACCCTAAGCTTACCGTTTTTGGTCGTGTATTTTTTCATTTGGTGGAAAACAAAGCGGATAATCTTTATCCTTTCGCCTTTTTAGCCACCTATAGCACTGGCCAACTTCAGGATAAAAAGGCTTCTCATACACCTTTGAAAAATGCTTTATTAGAATACAAAGGCCAAGATGACCTGCTTTTGAAGCTACTTTCTACCGTGAGCACCGCAGCTGAGCAAAGCGCTTTTCTCTCTGAATTGGTAGAGAGCGGTGAACTCTTCAGTCCCCTCAAATTCACCAGCGACGATGCTTATACCTTTTTAACGGAAGTACCTCTTTATGAGCAAAGCGGTATTATTTGCAGGATTCCCGATTGGTGGAAGCGAAAAAGTGCCAGCTTGAGGCTCACTGTGAGCGTCGGCAATCAGAAACCCGCTTTAGTGGGAATGAATAGCCTTCTTAAGTTCAATCCTGAGTTGTATTTTGGGGATGAAAAAATCACCACGGAAGAACTACAGTCGCTCTTGGCTGAGACTTCAGGGTTGTCTTTTATCAAGGGCAAGTGGGTTGAAGTAGATCAAGAAAGGCTACAAGCTACCTTAGCCGCATATGAGAAGGCCAAACAGCTGGCTCAAACCGGCGGCTACACCATGGCCGAAGCTATGCGTTTGCAGTTGAATCTTGGCGAGATGCTAGATGTTTCCGCTGATCCGGTAGAGCTAGAAGTCACAAACGGTCAGTGGTTAAAGGAAATCATGGACAAACTAACAAAGCCCATTTTGATTGAAAATGTGGCCTTAGGTTCTTCGTTCAAAGCCACCTTGCGGGAATACCAACAAGAAGGGCTAAATTGGCTTAAGCTCATGCAGGATTTGGGACTGGGGGCTTGTTTGGCCGACGATATGGGACTGGGGAAAACGGTTCAAATCATTGCCCTCCTCGAAAAGATGCGAGTGACAACTAAGGGCAAGGCCCTCTTGATCATTCCCGCCTCTTTGATGGGCAATTGGCAAAAGGAGCTTGCCAGGTTTGCTCCTAAAATCAAGTATCAAGCTATCTATAGCACGAAAAATGAATTTGATCTAACAAGCTTGAAGGCTGATCTATTGATCACCACCTATGGTTTGGCTATGCGCCTTGAAGAGCTTCGATCGGTGCAGTGGGATTTGGTTATTTTAGATGAAGCTCAGGCTATAAAAAACCCCGGAACTAAGCAAACCAAAGCTATTAAGCAACTTCAGGCGAAAGCCAAAATTGCTCTAACGGGCACACCCATTGAAAATCGTCTCTCCGATCTTTGGTCTTTATTTGATTTTCTCAACGGTGGTCTTTTGGGTTCCACTAAGGAATTTAAGGAGCTGACCAAGAACCTAAGCGATAATGGTGGTGATTATTCTAAGCTACGCCAGGTGATCAGCCCCTTTATTTTACGCCGTCTGAAGACTGATAAGTCGATTATTGCTGACCTCCCCGATAAAATTGAATTGAAGGCCTATACCTCTCTCTCTAAAAAACAGGTGGTCTTATATCAAGGTCTAGTCAAAGAACTGGAAGCGAAATTGGAATCATCCGAAGGCATCGAACGCAAGGGGCTGGTTTTGGCCAGTATCATGAAGGCCAAACAAATCTGCAATCATCCCGATCAATACCTTGGGTCAACGGGATTTCTGGCCCAACATAGCGGAAAGTTTGAAAGGCTTAGGGAAATCTGTGAGACAATAGCCGAAAAGCGCGAACGGGCCTTGATTTTTACCCAATTTAGGGAAATGACCGACCCTCTTGCCGCTTTCTTAACAACCATCTTTAAACGAAAAGGTTTGATCTTGCACGGGCAGACCCCCGTTAAAAAGCGGTCGGCTTTAATAGAACGTTTTTGTGGCACGGAGTATGTCCCTTTTATGATCTTATCGCTGAAAGCCGGTGGCATAGGTTTAAACCTTACTGCCGCCAATCATGTGATCCATTTTGATCGCTGGTGGAATCCTGCTGTGGAAAATCAAGCAACGGATCGGGCCTATCGAATTGGACAAGAGAAGAATGTTCTGGTCCATAAGTTCATTACCACTGGAACCATTGAGGAAAAGATCGATCAAATGATCGAAGAAAAGACTACGCTCGCTACGGATGTCCTGGCCGCTTCGGGAGAAAGTTGGCTTACAGAGTTGGATAATGACGAGCTAATGAAATTATTTACTCTCTCAGTAGCAGGTGAAAAGTGATGTCATGCTATAGCGGTTACCCCGAGTATGTTCCAGTAAGCGTAAAGAAAGAAAAAGCACGCAAACAGCTTGAAAAGCTCCGAAAAAAGAATCCCAACCTCGCTCCCATTGTGATCGAAGGTCGGACCATTGCCACAACCTGGTGGGGCAAGGCTTGGAATAAAAATTTAGAGTCCTATGCCGATTATGGGAATCGCTTGGCGAGAGGACGCAGTTACATTCGCAATGGGGCGATACTTGATTTGCAGATCGAAACCAGCACCGTCACTGCCCAGGTCCAGGGGAGCAGGAGGGCACCTTACGAAGTTAAGGTTACGATAAATCCCCTCTCCGCCAATCAGTTAGATAGCGTTGTGGAGCTATGCGATCGCAAAATCAAGGATTTAGAGCAATTGCTCACCGGTAAATTTCCCCAAGAGCTAGAAGAGCTTTTCACGTTCAAGGGTAAGGGCTTATTCCCCTCGAACAAAGAAATTAAGTTTAGTTGCAGCTGCCCTGATTGGGCTTACATGTGTAAGCATGTGACGGCGGTTTTATATGGGATCGGAGCCCGTTTCGATCAAGATCCCATGTTGTTCTTTACCTTGCGCGATATAGATTTCCGGTTGCTTCTTAAGAAAACCATTGAAGAGAAAATGCAGAGTATGCTACAAAACGCAGATAAACCCAGTAGGCGAATCTTGGAAGAAGCCGATGTTTTTGACTTATTCGGGGTTTGATGCATAGGTTTGCTTTTTCGAAAAATAATAGGAAAACGCCGCTTGAAAAAACATAGTTGATACCTAAAATCCCAGAGAAATTTATAACTACACAGGTTCCGCAAAAGAACTACGCTTAACAGAAAAGGCTTTAGCTGAAGCAGCTCTGTTGGAGCTTCGAAAAAAAGCCCATGCAATTTTGGTGGACCCAGAAGAAAATTGATCATTGCCTCAGATCGCATAAAACTGCTTTTTCCAGCAGTCCCAACTACGCAATTAGTGAGAATGCCTGCAACCACGGGAAACCCCGCGGGTGCAGGCATCCTTTTCTAAAGTCGAATATCCCTATTAAGGATCTCAAGATACTCCCTATACACAAAACGGCGATTGCGTTTTTGTGGAGTTGTTTGTTCTAGAATGCCAAGAGAAACTAATTTTCTCACATCCCGAAAGACTGTATTGTATTCTCTGTGGCCTTTTAACATTTGAGAAGCCATCTCTTCACTGTATTCATCAATCTCAATTGGTGGATTCAGCGGTAAGGGAGCTTGTTCAAAGGCTTTGTAGGCCATCTCACCGTGAAGAAGACCTTGTATACCTGCCTGCACGTGCTGAGTGCATATACTCTCCTAAAATGAAACAACTGGAGCCTATTAATCTTATGCTATGTTTTGATGATACATAAAAAAACTCTCAGATCGTAAGACTTGAAAAGACATTTCTCAAAATGCTTTCCGATTCCAGGTTGAACCTAACAAAGGCCCTACCCTACTTACCTTTCATCTTTTTTCTGAAAGCTACCACAGCAAGGGTAAAGATAACTACCCCATATCCAATTACCCACAGGAGGTGTGGAAAAACAGAAGAATACTCACCTGAAATGGCTGCCTTTGCCGCATCTACTGCATGAACAAACGGGAGCAATTCTGCAACTTTCTCAAAAGCACCTCCAACCAAATTTAAATCGAACCAGGTGCCACTTAACCAAGCGCTAAGATTGGTCAACAACGCGCCGCAGATGCCGCCCACTTGTTTATCATTGAACAAACTTCCGGCCAGTAACCCGAAGCCCATATAAAGAATAGCCGTGGGAATGAGAACCATAAGGGTAACCAGTATCTTTACATTAATTGCCAATCCTAAGAAAAAAGCAGCAAGAAAGCAGATGGCACTTTGCATAATTGCTATCGGCAAAAGAGGCAGAGCATATCCAAGAATGTAATCGGACGCAGACAGGGGTGATGCGAAGAGTCTCGTTAAAAACGAGCTGCTTCTATCTTTGGCAATCAACATTCCTGAAAATAAAGAAATAAAAGAAAGCCCAAAAACCGCTATCCCAGGAGTCAACTGCTCTATTTCAAACAAACTGACTGGAACATTTGCTTGAATGGCTGAAAGTAAAAATAACAAAACCAAAGGAAATCCGACACCGAAAGCTATATTTAAGGGATCTCTTAAAATCTCTTTGCGATTTCGCGATGCAAATGCTGCAAGCCTCATTGGGATACCTCCGTTTCTGACAACTGAAGAAATGCATCCTCCAGGGTTGTAGTTCCTGTTAATTCTCTTAAATACTGGGCGGTTCCCAGAGCTTGCAATGCGCCATCATGGATAATTGCAATTCTGTCCGCTAAAGCCTCCGCCTCTTCAAGATAATGGGTTGTCAAAACAATTGTTTTTTTACCTTTCAGTTCTTTGATTTTTTTCCACAGTTCCCGTCGAGCACGGACATCAAGCCCCAGTGTGGGTTCGTCGAGAAAAAGAATTTCGGGATCGGAGATCAGAGCCATGGCAATGCTCAAGCGGCGTTGCATCCCTCCGGATAGGTTTTTTGCTTTGTCCCCTGCTCGCTCTGTCAGTCCAAAATCCCGCATCATTTCATCGGCTTTCAGATGTGACTTCTGCTTATCGCCGCCATATATCCCGGCTATCAGTTCAAGGTTTTCCTTAACTGAAAGATTGGGAGCAACGGCAGTTTCCTGTGGCGATACATTGATTTTTTGCTTAACAGCTGTCGGATTTTGAATGATACTATCACCTAAAAGCACAGCATCCCCACCTGTGGGGGCTGTCAGACAACAGAGCATCTTTATTGTTGTTGTTTTGCCAGCACCGTTTTCTCCGAGCAGCGCAAAAAGCTCACCTTTTTCAATCGAAAGATTGAGGGAGTCCACAGCAACTCGGGTATTAAATTTCTTAGTCAGATTAGTTGTTTGAATCGCTATCATCATCAACTCTCCTTGTTTTGCGAGCCCAAAACCTGAGAGAATAGCTCTGCAAATTTACTACCTTTCACAATGGCTATGCCCTGTTCTTCGTCGCCAAGGAGAAGTAGGGTATCACCAGGCGCTATCCCAAAGATATCCCGGGCTTCTTTTGGGATAACGATCTGTCCTTTTTCTCCTACTTTTGCAGTCCAAGCATGTTTGCCCTCCGGGCCTTTCATAGTTAAATTCCTCCTAAATATACGTTAAGTTAGTTCGGTATGATTTGTATAACTTATCATACCACGTGTACACAGAAAATGCAAGATAAATTTCCATCACTGTTCGAAAACCCTTACCAGCCAATTTTCCTTTATATCCAGGCTGACATTTTGACAATCTTTACGTTTTCGTCTATATTAAAAATGCAGTTTGGATTTGACGAGGGTTCTCCTTTTTGTGTATAAACACTATAAAACAGATAGGTGAAAAAATGTATATTAAAAGAGCCTTAGAGGAGCTGATAATCAAAATATCAAAAACCTTTCCCGTTCTTTTGGTGACTGGCCCGCGTCAGGTAGGGAAAACAACACTACTCCAGTATCTCGCGGACGAGAACCGTAAATACGTCACTTTAGATGACCCGGAAGTTCGTTTCCTTGCCAAAACCGATCCTGCACTATTCATGCAAAGATACACTCCACCGGTATTGATAGATGAAATCCAATATGCAACGGAGCTGCTTCCTTACATCAAAATAAGCGTAGACAAATCTCAACGCTATGGCGACTTTTGGCTGACCGGCTCACAGGTTTTCCGGTTGATGAAGGACGTGAGTGAGAGTTTAGCAGGGCGTGTTGGAATTGTAAATCTCCTGGGACTTTCCTCCAGCGAGATAAATGGGGTACCATCTGTTCCCTTTACCACAGATTCCCATCGACTAATAAAGCGGATTGACGAGGTACCAAAGCAATCACTAAATGAAATTTATGCTCGGATCTTCAAAGGTTCCATGCCTACCATGTATGCCAATCGAGATCTTGATTGGGAAACCTATTATTGTTCTTACGTCAATACATTTCTGCAGCGCGACATAAGAGATTTAACGCAAGTTGGCGATGAAATGTCCTTTTATAATTTTCTTACGGCAGTAGCGGCTCGCACAGCAAAACCGGTTGTCTACGAGGAGCTTGCAAGGGACGTGGGAATTTCTGCGCCTACAGCAAAAAAATGGCTCTCTATCCTAGTTTCTTCCCACATTATCGCCATTGTCCAACCCTATCACAACAGCGTATTGAAGCGGGTAACAAAAATGCCTCTAATGCACTTTTTGGACACGGGCTTGTGTGCATACCTTTTGAAATGGGGCAATCCCGAGGCTCTGGAGAGGGGCGCGATGTCCGGTGCTTTTTTTGAAAGCTATGTGTTCTCGGAAATTTATAAGAGCTACCTGAACGCAGGAAAACAGCCGCCTCTTTTCTATTACCGAGATAAGGACAAAAAAGAGATTGATTTACTTATTTCCCAGGACGGAACCCTCTATCCAATTGAAATCAAAAAATCAGCGTCCCCAGGTAAAGACGCAATTAAAAATTTCGATGTGCTGGAGCCTGTGGCGAAACCGGAGAAGTTTGGCAGGCTAGGGCAGTCTTTTGCCATCGGGACCGGAGCTGTGATCTGTATGGCAACTGATTTACTTCCGATTGATCGACAAAATTGGTATGTTCCCGTATGGCTTATATAGCAGGAGTTTTGTCTTCTTTAGAGAAGATAGTAAGGAACTATATTAAAAGAGGTTGCACGATGCTATTTCAACGAAAACCATTTTGCCTAACATTACTACTTCTAATCCTGTTGAGTTCCCATAGCTTAGCCTTAGAATTATTAGCAGGTGGAGAAGTCAGCCAAGATGAATTGGTCCCGGAACTTAAAGCTAGGGCCTGGCTTGGGCAAAAGGTGGGCCTGGATGCTAGCGTGCCCCTGGGAGATATTTCCGGCGTCAAGGTTACACCACTTCTCCGAGCTAATAAGGATGGGGTCCTTGTTCCTTACATGGGACTTGAGCTCCATTGGAAAGACCAACAATTATCTTCGTCAGAGCTTGCTGTTGGTTTGGAATTAAAGTTGCCTCAAATCCCCGACTACCGGTTAGTTGTGCAACTTGAGACAAACCTTAAGGATACCAATGTAAGTGCAGCTATTTTGTTCGATCTGGGCTCTCTCTACAGAAGCCCCTCGGAGCCGGAGCCACTGCCTCCAAAAGC
>ENA-UOOK01000297-UOOK01000297.1-fermentation-metagenome-genome-assembly--contig:-NODE-297-length-64040-cov-6.395640_pt1 | contig 64040 bp, 54 predicted proteins | sample MGYA00245777_ERZ724023 | MGnify/ENA primary metagenome ERZ724023 (study PRJEB28704, sample SAMN03018312) | fermentation metagenome | biome: anthropogenic terrestrial biome; feature: soil; material... | reverse complement strand
TCTTAATTGTTAACTTGTTTCAATATGCTGCTCCCGTTTTTTGTTCACTGATCCTTTTTCTGATTTTTGCTCATCATAATTCTTAGCAAGGTGCTATCCATGTCCGCCATACCTTCTTTTGAGATGTGCTTCATATTTATCATACTTTGCTCGACATCAGATCCAATCATTCCGTCGGTCATTTTAATGGAATTACCTTGCATGGCAACCGCGGCTGCCTGTACCGCTGCATAAATACAAATGGATACCTTGAGGGCGCAGCCGGCTTTGGCTCCGTCACAGATCATACCGGTCAAGGTGCCAAACATATTCTGAGCAGCGGCGATCACTTCCTCCAGACCACCGCCCATCAGCATGACGATGCCTCCGGCCGCTCCGATCGAAGCCGGAACCGCACCGCAGAGAGGCGATAGACGACCAAAAGCTTTCTTTACATGAATGGCCAGTAAATGGCTGAGGGTAACAGCTCGCAACAATGTCTCTCTGCTGCTGTTTAAGTACTCTGCAGCAGCTGCTACAGATACAGTCGCAGTGAGACCCTGGTTACCACTGCCTGAGTTTCCCATCACGGGGTAGCTGGCACCTGCCATGCGGGCATCGGCAGCTGCCGCAGTGCGCGAGGCACAGTAATCTGACAATGACATTCTGGATATCTGCTCTCTGATCGACGGACCGACTTCTATACCATATCCATCTTTCAGACCGGCATCGGCAATCTTCATATTCAGTTCTAAGGCTTCCCTGACTTTATCCAGTTTTTCCAGGTCAACAGTCTGTGCAAATTCCCAGATATTTGCGATATCATCTTCTACCAGACTATCCTCCAGATCCTGACTGAGCTGCATATCATTTTTATAGACAAGCTTGTCATCCCGGGTAAGTTCAAGAACCAAATCATGTTTGTAGGCAATTACTGAGGATCCGCTGCCGGACTTGGTATGAACTGAAACTTTGATATAAAGAACCGGGTCACTACCGGAAACCTCAAGCATTACTTTTTCTGCTGCGATCAAGCTGCGGGCAGCTTCAACATCTTTTACCTGCAGATTTTCCAGCACTTGCAAACTGCGGTCGGGATCTCCGGCAACAGCACCCAGCGCTGCAGCCATGGCCACTCCCATTTCTTCTGTACCGGGAATCTTTACACCCATTGCGTTCTTGAAAATATTAACACTGGCGGAGACAACTATAGTCTCAATATCATCGTAACCGGCTTCCTTGCGTGCTAAAGCTGCGGCATAAGCGACAGCTACCGGTTCAGTGCAACCCAGCGCGATAATCAGCTCTTCCTCAAGCTGCTGCAAATAATATGTTTCTTTCACCTTTGTCTCCGATCCTGTTAAGCTTCTTAATCTGAGTGATATCAGAATATCATAAGGATGCTTATCTAACACAGTTACAGACGACATTCTTTCAAAAGTAAATCCGAAAATTTCATATCGTTTTGTGCACTTGTAACATTCACCACCGCGATTATTGTCTATAGTGTATAGATTTAAATAACTACTGAGAGATTTGTTTAAAGGTCAATAGGGCTAAAAATTTGTCCGGATTAACTATTTTTCTTATCGAACTTGAACTAATTGCCCAACATATTTATAGTGTATCCAGAGCAATTAAAGCAAGTTTAATTGCTAAAAAAGCTGACAAGTTTGCTAACTTGTTTCAGTAGAAAGCTTGAAAAAGCTTGATGTAACGTGCTTGATGACGAAACGCCCGTCTCAGATGCACTTCTGATCGACCCCAAGTCTCTAACAAGCACCTAATAAGGAGGGAAAATATGAAAAAGAAAATGAGTATCGTTTGGGCACTGCTGTTGTCACTAGTGCTATTTGTGGCAGCCTGTGCCCCCAGCACACCGGTTGAAACAGATCCGGTCACAACTGAGCCGGCAGGGACAGATCCTGTACCGGCAGAAAAAACCAAAGTGAGTTTTGCCGTGCAGGCAGACTCCACACCGGCATTGGATGCCCTGATTGATGCTTTCAATGCTCAAAGTGATAAGTACGAGGCAGAAGCGACCATCATGACAAATGACTCAGGTCAAATGCATGACCAGTTGTTAAACTCTCTCTCAGCACAGAGCGGTGAGTATGATGTTGTTTCATTGGACGTAGTCTGGGCAGGCGAATTTGCCGCAGCAGGTTACATAACACCCCTTGACGATCTTCTGAGTGAAAACAGCTGGACCCCGGCTGACTTTAACGCCGGTTCAATGGCTTCAGGCAGATATGCAGGTAAGAATTATGTCCTGCCTTATTTCCCTGATCTGGGATTCATCTATTACAGATCAGATATCGTCTCTGAAGAAGATGCTGCGACTCTTGAGTCGGGTGATTACACATGGAATGATTTCCTCGATATGGCCAAAAAATATCAGGGAGAAGGCGGAACCGAATATGGCATGGCCTATCAGGCAATGCAGTATGAAGGTCTGACTGTAAACCTCAACGAATTCTCCGCCAACTGGTCAGATATAGCCGGTGGCTTAGGCACAATGAAGGAAACAATTGATCAGGGGCTGACGCCTGCCGACATTCTGAACTACACCGAAGGTGAAACAGCAAATGCCCTGCTTAACGGTGAGGCCGTATTTGCCAGAAACTGGCCTTATGTCAACGGTATGTTACAATCCGGCGATTATGATGTGAAAATCGATCAGGTCGGATATGCACCTCTGCCTGCAGGCGGCTCAGTAGGCGGCTGGCTCCTCGGAGTTAACTCCTATTCTGAAAACCCCGAAGGTGCCAGAGCATTTATAGCTTTTGTTGCCGGTCCTGAAGGACAAAAAATCAACGCAATTCAAGGCAGCTATCTGCCCGGCTTTAACGCCTTGCTGGAAGATGCAGATGTCCTGGCATCAAATGCCTTGCTTTCAAGCACAGGCTTCCAGAATGCATTGGCTGACACCATTTCCCGGCCGGTAGCAGCCAACTACTCGGAAGTCAGTGACGCAATTCAGATCGCCGCTCACCAGTACCTCTCTGGAAACAGTGATATTGTGGATGCAGCCGCAGCTATAGAGGCCGCGCTTCCCGAAGAGTAAAAACCAAGTAGTTTTAGTGTTAGCTTTGGCTGAGGTCAAAGCTAACACTTTTTTTGCATTTAAGACGCCCGGAGACATAGAAGAGGTCCCTTATGAAAAAGCTTTCCACATGGGTGGATCATAAAGCCGGATATGTTTTAACTTTTCCGCTTGTCCTGATTATTGTCTTGTTTTCAATTCTGCCAATTCTTTTAACTCTGCAATATTCTTTCTTTGACATGCAGTTAAACGACAGGTCAAGGAATGACACTTATTTCAGCTTGCATGTGAATCTTCAGCTCAATCAGGAAAACATCGATTATCTGAACCTCTACCTGGACTATGATCTGGCTTATGCACAAAAGGAAGCTACAATTACCAGGATCGGAGAGATCAAAGCTGACTTAGCGGAGTTTGAGGCCTATATCTTTGATGAAGTTGCCAGCAGCGATATGAGGGCAATAGTTCCGGTTAATGCCAGCCAGCAAGATGCTGTTATGAGCAGGCAGGCTCACATCACCGATCAGCTGGCAGAGCTCTATGACATGGATGATACTTTTTACTCGCCCGATGATGCAAAAGCAGTAGCCGCAGAGTTTAACATGTCGATTATCAAGCCGAATTTCTCCGCTCTGGATAATTTCGGTAAAGTTGTTAAGGATAAAAGAGTACATTCCACTATGGCATTCACACTCGTTTTCACGCTGGTATCCGTCTTTTTTGAATTAGTTCTCGGTCTGGCTTTGGCCTTGATTATGAATCAACCCTTCAAAGGACGGGGTCTGATCCGGACCTTTTCGCTGATACCATGGGCTATACCAACCTCGGTTGCCGCTTTGATCTGGAGTTATCTTTACAACGGCTCCAGTGGGCTTATCTCTCACTTATTCAGCTTTATCGGATTGATTAAATCACCGTCTGCCATGCTCAACTCATCCGCTAATGCGCTGATGGGAATTATAATTGCAGATGTCTGGAAAACAACTCCCTATATGGCCTTGTTGCTCTTAGGAGGCTTACAGACCATCCCCAACAATCTCTATGAATCTTCTTCCCTGGAAGGTGCCGGCAGATGGCAGCAATTCAGACATATCACTTTGCCTCTTCTGAAGCCATCAATTTTTGTAGCACTGCTTTTCAGGACTCTGGATGCCTTCAGAATTCTTGACTTAATCTATGTGCTGACAGGAGGAGGCCCGGGCGGAACGACAGAATCTATTTCCCTGTATGCCTATAAAGTCATGTTCTCGCAAACCAGATTTGGTTATGGTTCAGCCATTGTTTTAATTATGGCACTGGTTGTCGGGGTCATCACATTCGTCTATATTAAGGCTCTTAATGTAGATGTCTTAGGACAGAATACGTAGGTGGCGCATGAAGAAAGTAAAGACCTCCAGCTTATTCAAAATAACAATTGCCCTGTATCTCCTGATTATTCTTTTCCCTTTCATCTGGGTAGCAATAACATCCCTGCGGCCGGAAGCCGATATCTGGGGCAAAAACGCACTCAACCTGAGTGACGCTAAGTTCACCCTTGAAAATTATAGGCTTGTGTTTCAAACACCTATCTTGAATTCATTAAAAAATTCATTGATCATTTCCAGCTTAACGACCCTCTATGTTACTTTTGTGGCTTCGCTGGGAGCTTACGCCATTGCCAGGCTGAACTTTAAGTTTAAAAAACTTCTGACTGTAGTTGTGCTGGCTGTATCGATGTTTCCACAAATGATAGTAATTGGTCCGATTTACCGTATTTTCATCGAGCTGGGCTGGACAAACAGCTATTACATATCATTGCCTTATTCGAACATAACCTTGCCGGTGGCTACTTTTATCCTAATAACACATTTTGCGCAGATACCTAAAGAAATGGAGGAATCTGCCACTATGGACGGCTCATCCAAAGTAAACACCTTTTTCAAGATTGTTTTTCCTTTGGCCGCACCCGGGGTCTTTACCGCAGCGATTATTGTCTTTATCGGTGCCTGGAATGAATTCCTGCTTTCCCTAACTCTGAACACAAACGAGGCCTGGCGCACAGCAACAGTAAATATATCTTTTTTAAGAGGACAGTTTGAAATTTACTGGGGCCAGGTAACTGCGGCAACTATGGTGGTAACCATACCGACTTTAATTATCGTTATACTTTTTCAAAAGCAGATTGTTTCCGGCCTTACTTCCGGGGCTTTGAAGGAGTGATAATTTGAAAAAGTACGTTGAAGCAGGCCTGGATCTGGAAAAACTGCCTCTTTTAGAGAGTTTAATGTCTCTGGGCAATGGCTATATCGGCAGCAGGGGCTATCTGGAAGAGTTTAATTATCCCGGGTCTGTCCGGGGCAACTATATCAACGGCATCTATGAGCGTATTCCGTTGAAGTATGCCGAATGGGCCTGGGGTTTCCCTTTAGAAGCGGACAGGATGCCCAACCTGATCGATTTGTTTAATATTACAATTTTTCTCGATGACCAGGAAGTTCTTCCTGACGGTCAGATCGAAGATTTCCGCAGAGAGCTGGATTTTGCAGCAGGACTTTCCCGCCGCAGCTACACTTATCTGACAGCTAATGGAAAAAGGGCGCGTATTTATTTGGAGCAGCTCTTGTCATTCCCCCATAAGGAAATGAGATCCTGGACTTTAAAAATCGATTATGACGGCAAAATCGAAGTAAGAAATAAGATTTCTTTTGAAATATCCAATATGTCCGGCACAGGCGATCCGCGTGTAGCCTCCGATAATATCACTCTGATTGAGACAGCAAAGGCCGCCTATGAAGCGGATGCCGGTGTAATTATTCTAAAAACGATCCGGTCAGGGATTGAGATTCGAATCAATTTTCGCGACGAAGGATCTTATGATTCTGCAGCTGTCCTCAGCCTTGCCGGGCTCAATATTTCTTACAGCGGAAGTGGAAATCTCGAATTGTCGCGTTTGGTAAAATATTGGGACAGCATCAGAAATAATGAAAGCGAATTTGTCGCAAAAGACCAGCTGTACGAAGATCAGAAAGCATTTTTGCAGAAGGCCGGTCTGGAGGCAGCCATCGAGTTTCCGGATAAGCCTGAGTTGACCGGAACGATGGACTTCATGAAGTTTCATCTGCTGCAGTCGACAACGCAGGACATCTATGGCAATGTCTCCGCTAAAGGTTTGAGCGGTGAAGGCTATGAGGGTCACTATTTCTGGGATACAGAAATGTTTATCTTTCCGGTCTGGCTGCTGTGGAATCAGGAACGCGCGCGCCATTTATTGCTTTACCGCTACAATCTGCTGCCGCAGGCCAGGCAGCGGGCCCGGGAGCTTGGGCACAGAAAAGGAGCCTGCTTTCCCTGGAGGACAATCTCCGGGATTGAATCTTCGAGCTATTTCCCTGCCGGCACTGCGCAATTTCATATAAACTTTGATATTGCCTACACTTTTATCCAATACTGGCTGGCCACTGAGGATCTCGATTTCCTTGCAAAATATTCTATGGAACTGGTAATTGAAACAGCCAGAACCGCTCTGGAAATCGGCTCTTTTCAAAAGGACGGCTTCCATATTCATGGTGTAACCGGACCCGATGAATACACCGCAATGGTATCTGACAACTATTACACCAATAAGATGGCTCAATACAATTTGCAGTGGGCAGTAAAAATGTGGCAGCTGCTGGCAGAGAAGTGCCCCGCTGAATGGCTGCACCTGAACGAGCAGCTGCAGATTGGGGAAGCGGAAATCGATACTATGGCCAGAGCCGCCCGGGAAATGATTTTTATATATGATGAAGAAAAAGGTATTCTGGGGCAGGATGCCAGCTTCCTGTCTAAAGATATCTGGCCGGCCGAAAATGATGCCCGTCCTCTCTTGCTGCATTATCATCCGCTTACAATCTACAGATATCAGATCCTGAAGCAGGCAGATACTGCACTTGCCTTATTTCTGCTTCCCGATATGGATGAGGCTGTGATGAAACGCAGCTTCTATTATTACGAAAGTATTAATACGCATGATTCATCACTATCGCCTTCTGCTACTGTGCTGGCAGCCTGCAGGCTGAAGGACGCTGGCTTAGCATATAAATATTTTATGGATTCCCTCACTCTGGACTTAAATAATCTTAATCATAATACTGCTGATGGTCTGCATATGGCCAACATAGGCGGTTCTTTGTTTTCAGTTTTAGGAGGATTCGCCGGCATCAGGATTGATGAGGAGGGGCTACACATCAACCCATACATACCTGAGCAACTGGGACGCATAAAATACCGATTTGTCTGGCGGTCATCCCTGCTTGAAGTTCAGGCCGCCGATAAGATGGCAGAGGTAAAACATATCAGCGGGCCGCCGGCAAAGCTGACAGTAAACGGCCAGCCTTTGCTTCTGGGGCAGAAGGCCGTGCTCTTTGATCTCGACGGAGTTTTAACCGCAACTTCAGACAATCATTACGAAGGCTGGAAACAGATGAGCGCTGATCTGGGTTTTGCCTTACCGGTAACATTTTGCGACAGCCTGCGCGGTATTTCCCGCAGGCAAGCCCTGGACAGGATTTTAGAGTATTTTGGTCTGGACTATGCGGAAGAAGAAAAGCAGAAACTGGCAGATAAGAAGAATGCTTACTATCAGGAATCAATTTCACACTTTACAGCAGATAATCTCTATCCCGGTGCCAGGAAGCTTTTAGACAGCATTAAAAAGAAAGGCTTTCTTCTGGCTTTGGTGTCTGCCAGCAGAAACGCGCCTCAATTGACAGAAAACATGGGTATAGCAGATCTATTTGATCTGATTGTTGACCCGGATAAAGCCGGACGCGGCAAGCCCCATCCCGACCCTTTCCTCAAAGCTGCCGAAAGCCTGGGACTCTCAGCTGAGGACTGCATAGCTGTAGAAGATGCCCAGGCAGGAGTTACAAGCATAAAAGCCGCCGGAATGACGGCCGTAGGTATCGGAGATGAGAATCTGGACGGAGCGGATGCAGTATTCGCTACAATCGATGAAGCTTCATCATATATATTAAATTGGCTGGAGGCATAAGATGGCTGGAATTACTTTAAAGAACCTGACGAAGATCTATGACAATAAATTTGAAGCAGTGAAATCTATAAATCTGGAAATCGAAGACGGCGGATTCATGGTTTTGGTAGGTCCTTCAGGCTGCGGTAAAACAACTACGCTCAGAATGATTGCCGGGCTGGAAGAAATCTCCGGAGGCGAACTATATATCGGAGATAAGCTGATGAATAAAGTTGATCCGCGTGACAGAAATATTGCCATGGTCTTTCAAAACTATGCTCTCTACCCTCATATGACTGTCTACGACAATATGGCCTTCGGACTGAAAATTGCCAAGCTGGACAAGGCGGAAATCTCCAGAAGAATCAAAGAGGCCGCAGAAATTCTGGATATTGCTAATCAGCTGGATAAAAAGCCTAAGGCTCTGTCCGGCGGCCAGCGCCAAAGAGTTGCCTTGGGTCGGGCAATAGTCAGAAAACCGCAGGTCTTCCTGATGGATGAACCTTTGTCCAACCTGGATGCTAAGCTGCGTGTTCAGATGAGAGCTGAGCTGATAAAGCTCCACTCAGATCTCAAAACCACCTTCGTCTATGTTACCCATGATCAGACGGAAGCCATGACTATGGGTAGCAGAATCTGCGTCATGAACGAAGGAAGCATTATGCAGGTAGCCACACCTGAAACCGTCTACAAGCGGCCGGAAAACCTGTTTGTCGCAGGTTTCATCGGTTCACCTCAGATGAATTTTTACACGGCACGCCTGCTTCTGGAGAATGGCAGCTACTTGCTGGAAGGCGACAACGATACTTTCGGAATTTTCCGTGTACCCATAAAAATTCATAATGCGAGCAAAGTAGAACCCTATTTAAATAAAGAAATTATCTTTGGAGCGCGTCCCGAACACATAGCTTTTGTCGATGGTGAGGGTATAAAAGCCAGGATATTCGTCACTGAATTGCTCGGCAATGAAATTCACGTACACGTGCACGTACAGGATCAGCTCCACACCATCAAAACTGCTGCAGAGACCCAGCTCAAAGCCGGTGATGTCGTTACTTTCTTACCCGATATTGACAGAATTCATCTTTTTGACAAGGAAACGGAGCAGGCAATCAAATATTACGAATAAGCAGAACAGGGCTAATAGACCGACTGCAGCAATCTATGCAATAATAGGACAAAAGTTTTAAAGGCGAGCTGCCTGTGCGGAAAAAGAAACAGCCATCCAATAATGTAAAACCTCGACTGCGCGGCCCTGTGATCTTTTTATCAATAGCCGCTTTGTTGACTATTGTCTTGCTGATTCTGCGTGCCATTGCTTTTAATAACAGTCATGTCGCTGATTTCTATGCTGCCGAAATCTTCACCCCTCTGGCGACAGCCTTCACCCGGCTTACGAGTCTTGTGCCCTTTTCACTAACCGAATTTTTCGTAGTACTGGGAGTGCCCGTCTTACTGCTACTACTTGTTTTTGGCCTTGTCCGTCTGCTGAAGAATAATTTATATCGCGGGATTCGGTTTTTGCGAATCTGCAGCATAGTAGCAACTGTAGTTCTCATCCTCTTTTCACTTTTCCTAGCTTTTCACGGCATCAATTATGCCCGTTCACCTTTAGCGGACACAATGAAGCTGGAAATCAAAGAGCGTTCTCTTGATGAGCTGGAAAGCGCTATGCGCACACTGGGGCAGGCAGCGGCGTCAGTCAGGGAACAACTTCCCCAAGATAGCTCCGGCACTATCATCACCGGCACAATAGGAGATCTGCAGCAAGCTGCTCATCTCGGCTGGGAAATCGCCGGGGAACGCTGGCCGGCATTGGCCAGTACGGTCAGAAGCAGGCCCAAGGGGGTCCTGCTTTCTAAGTACTGGTCCTATACAAATATTGTCGGCATGTATCTGCCGCTGCTGGTCGAGGCAAACATTAACATCGATCAGCCTGCCTTTATGATACCCGCCAGCACTGCACATGAGCTGGCTCACAGCCGTGGCTTTGCGCGTGAGGATGATACGGATTTCGCCGGTCTGCTCAGCTGCTTCGTTCATCCGGACCCGGTCTGGCAATATTCCGGCCTTATCAGTGCCTGGAAAGACTTGTCCCGCAGGCTGGCAGCTGAAGACTATGAACGTTGGAGTCGGGCCTATACGGATACTGTGACAGCGGCTATCGCACATGATCTGGAAAGTGAATCCATTTATTGGAAAGCTTATGAAACACCGGTCGCCCGGGTATCTACCCAAATTAACGATAGCTATCTCAAAGCTAATCGCGAAACAGAGGGCGTGAAAAGCTACGGAGGTGTTGTTGATTTGCTCCTGGCCTGGCTCGAAACAGATGATGCTGAGCAGTTACTTTCCTCAATCCTGCCATAAATGAGTCTTCTCAATGGGGATGTCATCTGTAAACAGCTCACTGGCAGTTACTAGCGTAAACGGGTCGAGAATAAAGTCAAGTTTTAACCCTCCTGCTCCGGGTGCAAGATAACGAAATAATGAATGATCTGGCGGCAGCAGATGTTCTGTCAGTGATCGGATAGGTCCGGTGTGAAAAATCAGTGCCAGCGGAAAGGAAGCAGGACTCCTGTGCGCCAGAATCTCGATCTCGCCTATGGCACGTTTTATCCGTTTTTGATAGTCAGCATATGGCTCACCGCCGGGAGGTCTGGTCCGGCCGTCTGTCTTTGCGAAATTAATAAATTGTGCTTCAGTCTTCAGCTCACTTACCAGCCGGCCATCCCATTCGCCAAAGTCACGCTCGACCAGATAGTCTTTCAGCTCTATATCCATCCCGGGGAAATATAGTTCTGCAGTAGCTACTGCCCGCGTCAGAGGTGAGCACCATAATCTGCGAATCTCCGGAACAACCCCTCTGTTCTTGCGCTCTTTAATCAAAGCGATACTCTCATCCAGAAGTTCACTGCAAAGTCTTGATCCCTGAATTTCATGCTTGAGATTGCGATAAGTTAAACCGTGGCGAATAGCATAAACAGTAAAAATTTCTTTTGTCATAAAAACCTCCTCTTTGCTCCTGCAAGCATCGTTGGGGCATTTAACAAAATTAGGTGTTCTCCTCCGGAAAACACCTAATTTTGTTTTTTAGACATTAAGATGTCAGATGCGCCACTGAAAATCCAATTAGTTCAATTCCTTAAGTGCCAGCTCGACTGAAGCATCCTCATGAATGATTTTTGAAATGGCGGAAATGTACTTCTCCGGAGTTTCATGACCCCAAATATTTCTCCCCATGGCGACGCCGGCAGCACCTGCCTGAATTGCATCATAGATATCCTGCAAAAGCTTGCGTTCCGATACCTTCTTCGAACCGCCCAGAATAACCACGGGTGCATAAACACTTTCACAAAGCACATGCATGCTTTCCACATCACCCGTATATTCAGTTTTTACTATGTCAGCGCCCAGCTCAACAGCCTGGCGGCAGGCGAATATAATGTTCTCGGGTGTACGGGAATCTTCACCGCCTTCAAAACCACGAGGCAGCGCTTCGGCAGTTACCGGCAGGCCCCAGCGGTGAGCTTCCTGAACGGTCCGCGATAGATTCGACAGAATCTCATTCTCAAAAGTGGAGCCGGGGAAGGACATGGTAATGATAGAGTCTGCACCCATGGCCACAGCCTGTTCCGGTGTGACAACAATTTGCATGGCCTTATCTCTGGCGCCAAGATGTGAGACGCCGCCATCCACACGCAGGATGACTCCCTTACCCAGGAAGCTGTCTGCAAACTTATCCAGCATGCCGACAGTAGATAAGAAAGCATCAGCTCCGGCTGCAGCACACTGTCTGATTATTTTTTCCGGATTTTTCAAAGCCGGCAGAACATTAAAGTTGGCACCATGATCCATTGCCAGGATCAAGGAGCGGCCATCTGCCTGAAAAACATGGTTCATTCTATGTTTAGTATTCATATTTCTTCTCCTTTATATTGAGCAAATTTTCTTTCAAGTTTATTATGAACAGATTGAATATCCTGCTTAACCTGCTCCTGTACTTCTTCCAGGCTGTTAAACTTTACTACATCCCGGATATGAGCATGCAAGTCCATCATTAGAATTTTTCCATACACATTTTGTGAGAAATCCAGGATGAAGTTCTCTACGGTAATGTAATCAAAATCATCAACTGAGGGGCGTCTGCCTATATTCGCCATTCCCTTAAAGGGTATTCCATCAATCATGGTTATAACCCCATAGACACCATCCGGCGGTAATAGTTTGTTAGCGGCATAGTCAATATTCGCTGTAGGCATACCCACAGTTCTGCCCTTTTGCTTACCCAGCACTACTCTCCCCCCAATGCTGTAGGGACGGCCTAAGAGTTTTTCCACCAGTTCATAATCATGAGCCAGTACAGCCTCCGCAACTCTTGCGCTGCTGATAACTTGTCCATCAACCGTAAGAGGTTCGCACTCTACTATATCGTAACCTAACATATCTGCATATTTTTGGAAGATCGCCAGCTGGTCATCACCTTTTTCAATGACGACAACTTTCACTCCCAGCTGTTTCAGCTTGTTGAGCAATGCTGCTTCGATATCCTGACTTTCAACATCCAGTGAAATTAGGGCATCGATCTTCTTATCTTCTAATAATAATAATTTTTCCAATTCAGAGGTAAGACATTTTGGTCCACTTTTTGCATTATCCCGATCAATGCTCAGAAGCGCAGATGCAAGGCCGCGTTGTCCGGCGATTTCTTCCAGTTTGTCGATCATGGCCATGTGGCCTAAATGTAATCCGTCTAAATTGCCTGCTACAATACAGCTTTCTTCTATCGAGCAATATTTCTCTTTGATCCAATCCATGCTCAGCTATTCCTTCCTATAGTTATATGGCACATCACTTGCATAAGTGATGTGCCATATAAATCTTAAGTCAAATATCTTTAGAACAATTTTTCAGACTCTAAGACGGGATCATTTTTCTCTCTGTACTTTGTTCCGACAAAGTAGATGATCATACCTACTGCAAAGTAAGCAGCAGTAGCTGCCCAGAGCTGCCAGCCGCCGCTGACCACATCAGGTACATAGCTGCCCACAATGATAACCAGCATGGCTATTGGCAGTAGATTTCCGCCAGGTGCCTTGAAGTGCTTAAGTTCTGTATCCTTTTTGCGAGAAGCAACAACTGTCACGCAGATAATTGCAACTACCAGAGCGTTGCATAAGGCTCCAAGATTTATAATTTCATTTACAGCTGACGGGAAGGCCGCAAGTGCCCCGAAGAGAATTGTAACAAGAATGGTCGCATTAACAGGTACACCTGTCTTTGCGTGGTTCTTACCAAGTCCTCTGGGCAGAATTCCGGAAATGGCAGTAGCTTGAATGGTTCTGGCCGACAAGGTTATCAAAACCAGAATGGTTGTGATTAAAGCCAAAACCGCTGCTATTGAAACCAGAGGCACAACCCAGGGTGTCGCCATCAGCTTAGCGAAAGCAGCTGCGTACATGGGGATATAAGCCATGTCGGGATTATCCAGGAAATACTGTGTGGAAACCAGTCCCAGTACGGCAACAATGGCCAGTACATAAAGAGCTATAACAATGATCATGGCTAAAAAAGTAGAACGCGGGACATTCTTGTCCTGATCCTTGATTTCACCAACCATAAATGCTACCGCCACAATTGAACCGTAAGCTACCATGGCAATCGGAATTGCGCTGATCCAGCCTGTTGACTTACCGGCACCCTGACTAAAGACAGGAGAAAACATTTCTCCACTCCACTCTCCTGAGCCGAAAGAAACACCGACAAACATCAGAATTGCAAAAGCCAGCAGGGCTGTTAACAGTGTGTTTGCTTTGCCTGTTACTGAAATATCAAAAACATTAAGAATGCCGCAGACAACTATTGTAATTACTGCGATCAGTGCCTGATAGTTATTGAAAACCGGGAAGGCAACACCGAGGTAAACGCTGACGAAGATCGCAGAGAATGCCGCTCCTCCCCAGCAGCCGAACAAATAAGCCCAGCTTGAGATCCAGCCCCAGAGGCGGCTGCTCTTTTCCGTTTTGCCAAGAACCTTTGCCGGGAACACGAAAACACCGCCTGATTGCGGGTACTTTGTAGCCAGCTCGGCATTCAGCAAACCATAACCGAACAGGATCAGGCCGGCTATAATCCACGACAGTATCGCTGCAGGACCTGCCTGCACAATTGTCACGCCGGAAAGAGCGAAGATCGCGCTTCCGATCATTCCGCCTACCAGTACAGCTGTGCTGTCTAGCAGGCCTAATTTCTTCTTCTCCATATAATTTCCTCTTTTCTTATTCTTCCACTATATGTATCACTTGGGGAAAAATTACATCCCTAATGAAACATATGCATCTATAGCTTGACCATTATTCTGTAAGAAGCCGGATCCAGTGCACGCTCAAAAGCATATTCAAGATTACTGAACGGTACTTCCTCAGTGATAACTGCAGACGGATCTAAGAGCTTATGCGACAAGAGTCGGGAAGCTGTATAGAAGTCAACGACCTTAGGATTAACAGAGCCTGTGATTTCCACTTCGGAATAATGAACGTGGTTAAGGTCCAGCGGGATGGTAGGTGAAGGGTTTTTGGGATGAAAAGATGTGTAAAGTACAACTCTTGCCCTCTTACCGGCCATAGCTATTGCTTCTGCTGCAGCAGCTGCTGACGGGACAGTGCAAATAACAACGTCGGCTCCTCTGCCATCTGTCAATTCCTTAATTTTCTCTACCGGATCGGTTTTACCCGAATCGATGAGGACATCTGCACCCACTTTTCTAGCTACTTCTAAACGATCAGGGTTCAGCTCAGTTACGATAACGCGTGCCCCCTTCAGTTTTGCCAGCTGTGTATGAAATATGCCCATGATACCTGCGCCCATGACCACTACATCATTGGCAAGTTCAATCTTCGCTTGTCCGATGCTGTGAACGCAGCAGGCCAGGGGCTCAACCAGAGCGGCATGACCGAGGTCAACATCGTCTGACATCTTGTAAACCGCCTGCTCTTCAAAAATAACATATTCTGCCAGACCACCCGGACCATTCAGACCCTCGTGAGTAGATGCCTGAAAGCCGGAAACACAAAGGTTTTCCATGCCCGATCTGCAGTAGTGGCAATTGCCGCACTGCGTTAAGGCGCGGGCAGCTACTTTGTCGTCTACTTTGACTGATTTTACGTCAGGTCCGACCTCCACTACGATTCCTGAAAATTCATGACCACCGGCGAAGGGCCAATATTTCATTACTCCTGAGTAAACACGTTGCTCTAATGTGCAAAGTGCTACACTGTCTACTTTTATCAAGACTTCCGTTCCGACCGGTTTTTTTAGCGGGAGCTCCATTTTCTCGAGCTTTTTCTCAGCAACTGTTACTGCTACTGTGTAGGATTCCATATAAACCTCACTTCTTTCTTTATTCTTATGACTTGAGTTTTTCCTCACAGCCATAGAAACAGGATGCTTTAATCCTGTTATAAATATTCTAAGAACTATTTAACTAACGGCTTTTCGCCGTAATAGGCTGCACGCAGAATTTCTTCAGCTTCCTCAACAGAAGGTTGCCTGGGAGAAAGTCTGGCTGCCATCGAGTATTCCACTATTGCTGCGAAATCCGGTATCTTTGCCATAAAGTCTCTTTCGTCAATTCCAAGTTCTGAATAACTATGCGCGATACCGACCTCAGTATTAAAATCCCAAAGATAATCTACCAGAGCCTGACACTTCTCTCTGTCATCACTCCCTGCTAAAGCCAGACGACTTGCCAGATCCACATACACCGGATGCGGTGAATGGAAGGCTGTTGTGTAAGGAAGCATGAGTCCACAAATCAAGCCATGTGGAATGTTGAAATAAGGCCCCGCCTGATCCAGGGCATGCGCCAGTCCTGCACTGCTGTTGTTAATTGCAACTCCGGCCATCGTCGCAGCGTAATGAACCAGTTCTCTTGCCTTTCCGCGTTTCTCCGGATCATTCTCATTGACGGAAACAGGCAGATTCTGCAGGATATCGATAGTAGCCCCCAGTGCTGTGGAAATAATGATGGGGGAAGATGCCAGGCAAACTGAAGCCTCTATCGCGTGAGAGAGAGCATCCATTCCTGTATGGGCTGCAATTGCTTTTGGCAAGGTATCAGTAAAGTCAGGATCCAGGATAGCTATTTCCGGTACTATTTCGAAACCAAGAATGAGATGTTTCTCCTGAGTTTCATCATTCGTAAATACCGCAGCACAAGTAGTCTCTGAACCGGTTCCACTCGTAGTAGGAACAGCAACTATTGATGATTTCCCTGTAGGCTTCGGCAACTGGAAAGGCTTGAAGGCATCTTCAAATGCAAGGTCAGGATGGTCATGATACAGCCATACCGCCTTGGCAATGTCCATTACTGAACCACCACCAATGGCAACAAAAATATCCGGTTTGAAAGCACCCAACTCTTTCAGTGCCTTTTGAATATCTGAAAATACAGGCTCTGCGGTAATATCAGCGATAAAGCGCACATCACCGCCGATTAATTCTTGGAGTTTTTCTCGCTTTGCCTCACCAAGAACATTGCTATCGTAAATCACTGCAACATTCTGGCCGGAGAACTGCTTTAAAAATGCTATAGATCCGCGGCCATAAATAAGGCGGCCCATATTGAGTTCTGAATATTCTCTCTTCATGTCTGTCCTTTCTATAAAATGACTGCCTGACCTTATTCCCAAAGATCAGGCAGTAAGTGACAGCTAATATGCGTGGGCTGTTATGCGGCTATAGCCGGATTGGTTGCCGCCCATATACATATGAACGTTAGTTCTGAAATCCACAGCGCTTGTCCCCTCCGGGAAGAAGCCGCCGCTTTCTCTGTCCAGTCTCAGAGTTGTTCCACCATAGACTTTCTCAACAGCTTCCAAATACACCGGGCGTTCCCAGCTGCCGGTTGTGACAATTGCATCTGCCTCAGCTACATCATCAACCAGAAGCTGCCCTTCTGTTCCATCCTTACCACCGAACTCAAATGTCAGCAGTGAAGCTTTAATGCCGCGACGCTCAGCGTTTTGTGCCGTAAGCATGCCGTCAATAGCAGCGTTGCCGCCGCCTTCCCATTGGATGATCAGACCCTGGCAGTCGATCTGATCAGCAATTTTAGCAATCAGCTGCGCGCAGCGGTCTTTATGCCAGTTACTGGGCTGGTGACTTCTGGCCAGAATGACACCACGGAAATTCAAATCAACGCCGTGTCTTTTGTAGAGCTCCATGATAATGGGACCATTAACGTGGATCCAGGTCGGGATTTTGAAGGTAGGCCAGGCAAGGTTGCCCCCAACAACAGCACCATCGAGCATCTCATTGGGCTCCAGAAGTGTCGGAACAATATCATCAATCGGCTCACCATAAAGCAGTGTGTTAGCATAAACACCCTGATTCTGGCACATCCAGACCAAGGCTACACCGGGCAGTCCCTCGACCGGTGTATTATCAAATACTTCTTCCCGGGCTGCTTTCTTGCCGACAGTAAGTCCGGCCAGATGCTCGGCAATAGCCATTGATGATTTTCTGATGTCATTGTCATATTCAGATGCTGACTTATCGTCATAGACCTCGAAATTGAGGATCAGGTTAATGGTATCTGCAAAAGGTGTGTAGTTTTTATAAAATCCGGTAGTTTGTATAATGGCATCGCGAGGATATAAAAGTCCGCTGGATGCACTACTCTCATCCCAGGGCAGTGCAGAACATTGCATCACCGAGAAACCGTCTAGCAAATTGCTTACGCCGCTGCCGACAGTATATGGATAATTGAGGATTCCGGGATATTCTCCTCCGCCCCAGTCCAATGGCGTTTCAACTTTGATCATGGGTTGAATTGTATCCAGAACGTGGATGATCCTGGCATTTTCCCCGGGTCTGTAAACTTCAAACCACAACTTTGATATGTTCTTACAATGGGGTTTTGCGACCTCAATTAGTTCATCGTAGTTTACAGTAAGAAGACCATCGTTATACGAGCATTTATCACCCTCTTCAACTTCTCTGACGGGGTAATATCTTCTGGTTAATTTCATTGACATTTATGCACCCTCCTCACTTTCGCCTTCACCTTTTCTTACAGAAAAAACTGTAGGCGCATCAATAGGTGTTTTCATAACAGCGACTGACTTTTCGAGTAAACGAATACGATAAGCCTCTTCGCGGTCCGGAGGTAAGCTCGGATCGCCTGAAGGATAGGTGAAGTCTCCACCGATTATGATTCTGTTTGAGCCTACGGATTCCGCAATTGACATGAATGCATTGATGTGAACATTGGGGATGCCTGCTTTGTCTAATTCCTTACTTATTGTAGCACCGCTACGTGTACAGGTTCCTCAGGTGGATGTCAGGAATACCGCCTGAACTCCATCATCAAGAAATTGCTGTGCCATGGCAGCTCCCAGCTGCTGGGACATGCCAACGTTGGTTCCGATGCCGCTGGTTGACAGGAAATACGGAGCGACGCTTCCAATTATGCCGCGCTTTTCTAAATCTTTTGCTGCGGTATAAGGCACCAGGCGCTGTGGATCTTCATTTACAGCAGTAGTGTCATAGCCGCCATGAATTGATTCATAATAATTCTTGTTGAAGGTATCAACATCAATCTCGTATGAGCCATAAGAGTCTGCAGCATACATTTTAATCTTGTCCGGGTTGCCCTTGGGAACAAGTCCGCCCGTAGTAACAAAGCCAAACTTCAGTTTTGACGCATCCTTAATCGCAGCTGCTGCCGCTACTTGCTTTTCTTTACGTAAAGGGACCTCAGTTGCATATGGCTGATCGTTCAGTTTGTTGAGCAACATGGCTACTACGCGATAGGCGGCACTGTGCTCATCAACTTCATTAATACGAATGCCTGTTTCTATATACTGATCTACTTTGGCAGGAGCAAGTGCCTCGCCTTTAGCCAGTTTCAAAGCCAGGCCGGCGAACTGAGGCAATGATTTGCGCATGCCACCTGCTGTTTCAGTACTTACTGCAATAAGAACTTTACCCAGAAACATTTCTACAGCTGGATTGGTAGGAAACATACTGGTCACTACCGGTATACCCAGTTCTGTCGAAACAAGTTCACAAACCCGCCCGCAGGCCACACCATAACGGCCGGCATTAAAGGCCGGTCCGGCCAGAAATACGTCTGCTTCGGCATCGCGAACAGCTGCAACAATCTCATCTTTGACAAGTTCATAGTTTGCATCCAGATTGATGAAGTTATCTCCGGCTGAAATGGTCTTTACTATTTCCATTTCATCCTTCCAGATACCTTGCAGGCCTATGCCGGGGCCCTTGGCCTCCGCGTCAATCTCTAATCCGCTATGTGCCATATCTTCACCACCACGACCGGCGTAAAATTGGTTCAGATATAAGACAGCTTTTAGTTTTTTCATCTTATTCTCCTTTATAGACTTATACAGGTGGCTGATTGCCATCGTTCAGATCTACAAAAACAGTTTTGCTGATCATGTACTTGTGTATACCGGCAACACCTATTCCACTTTGTTTCCAACCGGTTCCGGGTGAATCCAGAATTGCAGAGCTGAAATAAGAATTCACATAAATCTGGCCGCCCTTCATTCTCTGGGCTACCCTGTGCGCTCTCTTAATGTCTTTAGTGAATACTCCGCCTGCCAGACCATACTTAGTCATATTTGCCAGTGCAATAGCCTCTTCTTCAGTGTCAAAGGGAGTAACACTGCCGACAGGACCGAAAATCTCTTCGTTAAAAATAGTCATATCCGGTGTAACATCAGCAAAGATTGTGGGCGGAACATAGTTCCCCTTTTGCAGTTCGGGATCCTGATAGGGTTCTCCGCCTGCGATAAGACGAGCACCTTCCTTTTTCGCTGTTTCAATATATTTCCAGACTGATTTAGCATGGTCGGGATGGATTAAAGTACTGAAGTTGACGCCCTTTTCAAAGTCAAAGCCATTGCCGGGATGATAGCGCTTGACCACTTCCGCCATCTCAGACAACAGTTCTTCATAGATACTTCTTTGTACCAGAACTCTGGTGCCGGATACGCAAACCTGACCGGAGTGCAGTGTAAATCCATGTACAGCCCAGCTGGCAGCATTTTTGATATCAACATCATCAAAAATGATATTCGGGCTCTTCCCGCCCAGCTCAAGCGCAATTGTCTTAACTGTATCGGCAGCAGCTGTCATTATCTGCTTTCCTGTATCTGTACCGCCTGTCATGGAAACCATATCAACATCTTCGCTCTTAACAAGCTCCTGACCTACAGTTGAACCGGAACCGGACACAACATTCACCACACCGGGCGGGAATCCGGCTTCATCAAATACTTCAGCAAGTAATAACAAGCTTGCACTCGCCCAGCTTGGAGGTTTGACAATCACTGTGTTGCCTGCTGCAAGAATTGCTGCTATTTTTTGGCAGCCCATCATCAGAGGACCGTTCCAGGGAAGGATCTCCCCGACTACGCCATAGGGATACCAGTCAACATAATTTAAAGTATTACCGTGCAAACGAGTGGTATCGCCACCGAGGGTGCGGGCCTTATGCGAATAGTAATCGAAAGCATCTATACTCTCAAGCAGTTCGTAATACAACATTCCCATATACTGCTTGCCTGCGTCAAGAGTCTCGAGAATCGAAAATTCATCTTTACGGCGCTCCAGGATCTGCCCTGCTTTCTTTATATAGTCACCGCGCTCACGCCCGGACATCTTACCCCAGGGTCCTTCATCAAAAGCTTTGCGTGCGGCTTTGATTGCCTTCTGAACATCTGCAACTCCGCCCCAGGATCCTTTGCCAAAGACTTCACCAGTCGCAGGGTTTACAAAATCAAAGCTTTCACCCGACTCACTTTCCACAAACTGACCGTCAATATACAACTTGAACAGGTCTTGCTTAATTTTTTCCGAATAATTCATTCTTTGTATTCCTCCTATATCTTTGATCACTGCGATCAACTGCTCTAGTAGTTACATATCAATACATTTCTCATTCTTACTGCAGCTACTGTATTGTTTTCTACATTCACATTTTCGTGAGTACATCCGCGACCTTATGATTGTAAAATCACTGCATATTGATTCAATAAAATCTCAAGCTTCACTGACATATTGGCAAATATGTGCAAGCATTCTGACAAACAATATTGCTTATGTCAAATCTTTTCTATGCGAAATTCCCTGTTACTTTCAAGACAAAAAGTCAGCGATCCCAGTTGATAACTGATAGGCAGTATTGATGATTGAGACGCTTGTCCGCACCTGCGTTGATTTACAGAAAACATGCTAAAATGGCATATAGAATGTCGGTTTAATATTACAAATTCACTATCTATGTAATTATGAATACAAATACCTGAGCCAAGCGGAGATCAAAATTCCAGGATTATGCCGCTAACTGAAAAACAGCATTAGGAGAATAAGATGTTAAATTTTGAATACAATGTTCCTACTAAAATATATTTCGGTAAGGGGCAAATTGAGAAACTCAGAGAGATTAAATCGGCTGGAACAAAAGCCCTGCTGGTGTACGGCGGAGGAAGCATCAAAAGAACGGGAATATATGATGCAGTTATTGCTGTTCTGCAAGAAATCGGGATGCCCTACCTTGAGTTGGCAAATGTTGCACCTAACCCGAGGATTGATTCCGTCAGGGAGGGTGTCCGCATTTGCCGCGAGCATAAGCTGGATGTAGTCCTTGCCGTTGGTGGCGGGAGTGTCATTGATTGTTCGAAAATAATCGCTGCCGGCACTCTTTTTGACGACGATCCCTGGGAACTGGTTAAAGATGCCCGAAAAATACAAACGGCCTTACCTGTGGTCACAGTCCTCACAAACTCTGCAACCGGCTCAGAAATGAACGGAGGGGCCGTAATTGCAAATCCTGCTACAAAAGAAAAACTTGGCACCGGTTCAATGGCAATCTTACCTCTTTTTTCAATTTTGGATCCTGAGTACACGATGACAGTGCCCCGGCATCTTACTGCAGCCGGTGTTGTCGATATTATGAGCCACACATTTGAAAACTACTTCACCCCGGTGACCGGTGGTTATGTTCAGGCGCGTATCTGTGAAGCCCTGCTTCTGACTTGCATCAAATACGGTCCGGTCGCCTACAATCTTCCGGAAAATTACGAAGCCCGTGCGAATTTGATGTGGACCAGTTCACTGGCTATTAATGGTCTGTGTAAGTGGGGGCAACAGGTCGGCTGGTGGTCTGTGCATCCGCTGGAGCAGGAGTTGGCAGCATTTTACGATACGACACATGGCGTGGGACTGGCGATCCTTACTCCTGCCTGGATGCACTATATCCTTAACGACAGCACAGTTCACAAGTTTGCTGAGTACGGAGTAAATGTCTGGGGCATTGACCAGACAAAGGATCCATACGATATCGCCGGGCTGGCTATTGAAAGAACTGAGGAGTTCTTCCGGTCTTTGCATATGCCTGCAAAACTGTCCGAGCTCGGCATTGATGATGAGCATTTTGCTGAAATGGGCCAACGGGTTGAAAGCAGGACACTGCGGGGCTTCGTCCCTCTTACAGCAGAAGACGCTGTAAATATATATTATTCTGCATTGTAGAGACGAGATGATTTTCCGGGAAGTTGAGCTATCTCTTCTGCTCTTACTGTGAAGCTGTGCTAAAATTTCATTGGATCGATCAAGAACCTATCAGGTCAGGAGTAATTTTTGATGCAAAACTCAAAACATAATATAGTTTCCCAGGCTGGAACAAAGCACGCCCGGTGGAGCGTTTTTTTTCTGCTGCTCATAATAGTATTTTCCATGCTGACACTGGCTGCGTGTAACAATAGTAAAAATCCCGGCCAAGAGGGTACGAGGCCAACAACAAATGCTCTTCCGCCCGGTCGTCTCGAACCAGGTGAGCGGGATCATGTAGCTTTTATTTTGGAAAGTTCTATCACCAGCGATTACGGTAAAAGTGCCTATCAGGGACTTCAGTTGATTTCTGCTGCTAATGCTGAGAGCAGGTATGTGGAGAATGTTACCGTGTCTGCGGCTGCCGGGATTGCTGAACAATTAATCAAGGCAGGATATAACCTTATTTTCTTTGATTCTCCGGTTTTTGACGAAATCGCTGCGAAGATAGCAAAAAAGAACCCGGATGTTATGTTCTTTGTGATCGATGGCAGCAACTCGGGCGACAATCTGGTGAATATTTCTTTCAGAGAAGAAGAACAGAGTTTTCTGCTGGGTGCGGCAGCAGCGCTTCTGACTCCTGAAGACAGTATCGGCCTTATTGCCAGGTATCCGGAAGACAATCAAACAATCCTGACAGAAGCTTTCGAGGCCGGGGCCAGATACGTCAACCCGACTGCCGTCGTTCGCAGCTTGGTTCTGGATCCTGAACAAAATGATGCTTCTATCCAGACAGAGCAGTTAATTGATATGTATAATCCCTCTATACTCGCAGTCATAGCCGGAAACGCCTCCGAGAGTGCCATGACTGCTGCCCGTAAGGCCGGTCTGAGAATTGTAAGTGCGGAAGCGGGAATAAAACTGCTCAGTCCCGTAGCTGAAGCTACAGAACCGGAAGAGACCGGTACAGACGACGAAGTAGTAACTACAAGCACTCTTCCTGTTCCGACAACGACCACAACACAGCCCTGGTCTCCGGGCGCAAGCCGAAGTACTGTGAATCAAAACGATCCTGATTTATATGACCCGGCCACCATTAAAGTATTGCTCCAGCGAGCTGAGGCTTATCTTTACGCTTACGAACTTTTCCTCAGCGGCGATCTGCCTGCTGACACAATTTACTGCGGCGTGAAAGAAGGATTAATTACAGTCGAAGATTACGCAAGCGACATTGGCGAGGATCAAATCGCCTCCATCAAAAATGTTATCGATATTATTGCCGAGGGCGACGTAAGCATACCACGCTAAACTTGCCGTTCTCAAAAATTTACACTTTACAGGGGATGCTCAAAGGCGAAATCCTCCTGATACAAAGACGCCAGCATGGCGCGATCTCTTGCCTGAGGTAAAATCCACATTGTTTTAGTCAGGGCGGCCTCAGTGCTAAGGCCTCCCTGAGCAATCAGGCCAAGGCCTTCGGTTCTCTGTCCCACCTCATATCTTTTTAGATCTTCGTCCTTTGACAAAACCTGCGTTCCCAAAATCACCAGGACTCCGTCATTGATTAAGTTTTTGAGATATGGATAATAGTCGCGCGGCGCTACAGGAATGCCTCCGCTGCCAAAGCCTTCCAGAATTAATGCCCGCAGCGGCCAGTTTCCGCCTGCCAGTTGAGGCAGCAGCTGCGGATCCAGACCCGGGGTCATGTGAATGACTAAAACATGAGGGTCCAGAGGATCAATCAGAAAGTGTTCTTCATCCACATCGTATAGGCGCCGGGTCAGTTTTCTGCGCTCCGTCAGCTTGTCATGCCAGCCGCTGTTTACAGCAGTCAGCTTGTCAGCTTGCACTGCCGCGACCGGAGGAGCACCAATAGATGAGAAAGCTTCCAGATCCTTAGTGTCAGTTTTGACTGCATGACAGCCATGAATTACCTTGCCCGCAAAGACCAGAAAAACTCCCGCATAGTCAGCTGACATTTCCAGTGCTGCAGCAATGGCTTGTCCCATATTGTCGATGCCATCAAAATCAGGCTCATCAGCAGAGCGTTGGGCTCCCGTCATCAAGACCGTTTTCGGAAAATCACGCAAAAGAAAAGACAGGGCTGCGGCTGTATAGGCCATAGTGTCCGTGCCATGCAGGATGATGTAAGCATCGTAATTTTTTTGTCGGTCAGCGTCAACAATATTATGTGCCAGCTGCCGCCATTCCCGGGGGCCGATATCCGTAGAATCACGCTGTAAAACATCCAGGGCATCAATGGAATACCTGTTGTTAACAGGCTGTGCCCGTCGCAGCAGGTCCGCACTTGTCAGCTCCGGCCTTTTACCTTTACTGCTGCTGACAGATGAGATCGTACCTCCGGTGTTGAGCAGTAGGAAACGCATTTTACTTAGTCCTCCAGAAGTATGCTGTCATCCTCTTCATCTGAGGCGTACCAGACCTTTTCAGGTTTCATATCCAAGGGGCTGTGGCATTTGGGGCAATTCAAGGAAGCAATATGTACACGCTTGACCTGAGATGAACGCTCACCGCACCGGGGGCAATAATAGGGTTCTGACATGGAGCTCTCCTCTGTGACCAGACGTAAGCGCCGGGTCACATGCAGGTCTCCACAGTGGCGGCAGCGGTAGAGCTCTCTCGAGAAATCAAGTGAAACATCATCTTTTTGCACCAGATCCAGATACATGGCCGGATCCAGGCGTCCATAACGGATATCAGCCACAATTTTATTAAAAAGCTTGCTGTCTTCACCATTTCGTCCCAAATAATAGGTCTCGCGGAAGTCGTGATTCGTCAGACATTCCAGCTCATAGGCCTTGCGCCAGGGCAGCCTGGTGGCATGATATGAAGACACTTCAATTTTGACATCTTCTACTTCCGCCTCAGGAACAACAAAGACCAGAGCTAGATCTTCGCCGTCCAGCTCTACACAGCGCAGCTCAACATGGACCAAATCACCTGCCTTGAATTTAGAACCGGAAAGATCCGCCTCCAGCTTAGCGCACCAGCTGCCGTTATTTGCCGGTGTCAGGTCATAAACCCACAGCTCCTGCAACACTTTTGCCAATTCATCTGCAATATTGATCTCAGGTAAAAGACTATCGTCCTCGTAGACTTCTTCCGGCCCGGCTTCGTCTTCTGTGGCTGCTTCGCCCGTCTCTTCCGCCAGTTCCCGATCTTTCTTCTTAGTCTTTTTATCCTTCCTGGCAGCTGCTGCCGCCTGTTCTTCCGCTGCCTCGAGAGCAGACCGGCGTAAAGTCTGCAGCTCTATCAGCTCAGTGATTCTTGCCTCGTCCTCAATGCGCAAGGCTCTCAGGCGGAACGGCAGCTGAGGGTCACGCTGCGAATCAAGTGCGCGAATGGTCAGCGTGCTCATTGCTAAAACATTATTAGCCTGTTCTTGCTGTACCTGTTGAATAAAAGCGTTTTCTGCCAGTTCATCGTTCAGCTTTACGATTCTGACCAGGAGGTTGGGCACGGCCGAAGCAGGTATATCAACAACTTCCTTAGTGTCAAAAAACTCATACTCGTCGTTCTCGTCATCAGCAGCTCCGAGAAAGGCAATGCGAAGATCTCTGTCCAAATATGAAAAAGCCAGATAACCACTATCACTGGGCGGCAACTTAGCTGAAAAATCCTCCAGCAGCTTTTTCTGATCTTCTGCGATTACTAAAAGACGTAAATTCATCTGCCAGAATTCATAAGTTCTCACCATATGGCGTTTAATTCTTTTTGCATTTAATTTCATCAGGACAATATCTCCTTCCAATTGTTGCTCTATTCCAAGCCAAAACTATTTAAAAGCAAGCTGAGCATATCTTGATGGATTCAAAACTATTTTAGCACGTTAGCCCGGGCAAACGGGCAGTAAATATGCTGTTTGCGCACTTTGAGCTGCAGTGCTGACCTTGATCTGTATAAGCGAATATCTATTATAGCAGAATCTTATCCGGCTAAAAGATCAAACTTCCGTTTAATTCGATCCAGCTGGCGCGTCCACGGTGCGCGGATCGGGATGAGGAAGACCACTGTGGCTATGGCCAGCAGCAGATTGAAGATGGCACCCTGCCCATAAATGATCACAGCACCCTGCCAGGTTACAGGTCGCAGAAAGCTGATAAGATGCCAGGTATCAAGAATAATACCGTAGAGAAAAGCAGAAAGGAAACCATAAACATAGACAAATAGCGGACGTTTAAAGACTGCCCGCTGCTGTAACACACCCGCCAGGTAACCTACCAGGCCGAAGCCGTACATCTGCCACGGTGTCCAAGGACCCTGACCAAAAAAAAGATTAGAGGCCAGGGCTGTTAATGCTCCGGTCATAAAGCCGCTTGCCGGCCCGAAGGAGATAGCAGTTATAATAATTATTGACAAGACCGGCTTGAAATTCGGAGCAGCAGCAAAGAGCAGGCGGCCGGCTGTCGCCAGAGCCGCCATTACGACTATCGGCAGCAGATTGCGCACCTGCCAGCTGCGCCTTTCAAAACTGATAAAAAACGGCAGCAAGGCTGCAATTACCGCTACAAAAGACAAGAGGGCTGTCTGTTCCGGCTGATAACAGGCCAAAAGCAAGAGCGAAACCGGCAAAAAGATCAAGGAAAATATGGCGGGTAAATGCATAGCTGCCCTCTCCGTCGGCTTTATTCCTCGCTCAAACTCAGTCATGGCTTGCTTCATCTGAATGGACTGAGCGCATATGGCTCAGCAGATCTTCTTCCGTCACAACTGCAGGAAAGATGCCTCTGCTCAGGCGGTGTGCTGTTGTGGTGAAATAGGCATTTCCGGCAAAAAACTCTTTGGTCGGAGCGCTGCCCTCAACATGTCCGTCAAAAAGCATGGAGCAACGGTCAGCCAGCTGCGCGATAAAGTCCAGATCGTGCGTGACGAGAATCATGGTCATGCCGCTCTGCTTTAATTCGTCTAAAATTGCAGCCAGCTCCCGCCTGGCCACAGGATCTAAACCTTTAACGGGTTCATCCAGCAACAGCAGATCCGGTTTTGTGAGGAGTGCTTTTGCCAGCGCAGTCTTCTGCATTTCACCTCCGGACAGATCATAGGGATGACGGGCGTTCAGATGACTCAGCTTTAATCGTTCCATTATTTTCTGAACCTCTGTACTGTCATAAGCAAAACGCTGATGAAACTCCATTAATTCGTCCCACACTGTATCTTGTGAAAACACCGCCATGGGATTTTGGTTCAGCATGGCCACTTCCTGATCTTCTGTTCTCTGGATCTTGCCGCGCAAGGCCGGCAGGCTGCGACTCAGAATATACATCAGAGTGCTCTTGCCGGAACCATTGCCTCCCAGAAGCGCGTGCAGCTCGCCTTTTTTAATGTTTAAGGAGGCCCCGCGCAAAATAAAGGGCGCATCTTTTTCGTAGCGGAACCAGATATCCCGGGCTGACAAAACAGTCTCTCCTTCACCGAGGACATCCGTTGCGGGATCATTTATATTGCTGGTTTGCAGCGGCAGTTTCTGCCGGTCGAGCAGAAACTGCCTGCCCTCACGTACGGTTAAAGGCAGCCTGATTTCACTTGTCTTTGCTCTGACTCCACTTGCAGCTGCCATACGTGCAGATAAGGGAATTGATATCTGAAATTTGTTATTCGTCTCCAGCAGATTATTCACATATTCCTCTGCGCTGCCGCAGAAGTTCAGTTTGCCGTTTTCAAGCAAAATAACCTGGTCCGCATGCGGCAGAAGGTCATCAACGATATGCTCTGAAATAATTATTGTAGTACCGGTCTCATCCTTGACACGCCCTAACATGGAGAGAAAGCGTTTGCGTGCGATGGGGTCGAGTTGGGCCATTGGCTCATCCAGAAGCAGCAAGTCAGGCTGCATAACAAGGCTGGAGGCTAAATTGAGGATCTGTTTTTCTCCGCCGGATAATTCAGATACCCTGCGATCCATCCAGTCACTGATGCCGAAAAAGATCGAAGTTTCCGCCAGACGCCTTTCGATATCCTGATTGGATAAGCCCTGATTTTCAAGGCCGAAAGCCAGTTCATGCCAGACACTGTCGAGGATAATCTGATTGTCCGGATTCTGCTGCACAAAGCCTATCTGTACAGCAGAATCCGCCATTTTATAAGCTGAGCCGTCTTTTCCATAAATAAATCTGCTGCCGCTGAGCTTACCGGCCGGAGTCAGAACAGGTGACAGCATTCGCAAGAGCGTTGTCTTGCCGCTGCCTGAGCTGCCGGTTAGCAGACTAAGGCTGCTGCGTTCGAAAGTTACAGAGAGCTCGTCGAGTGCTTTAGGCTCCGCGCCCGGATAAGCAAAAGATAAGTTCTTCAGCTCTGCCGCAAAAACCGGATCGTAGTGATCCGCCTGATATTCACTTCCGGGGTCGGCTGCAAAATTATTCCTGTGATTCATCTTTTTCATTTCAGGCTTGCTCGTATCTGTTTCCCGCTCCATCAAAAGACCGGTTTTTCTCTGGCCGCTGAATTGACTTTCCGCGCGCAGTATTTGCTTTCTGCCCCACCATTCCATTAGTTCAAGATAGAAGGGAAAGAATAAATACAATACGTAAAAAACTAATATCAGCAAGCGCCAGGATGTTGCCGGAATATCTGCAGGCAGTGCCAGGGTTGGATAATACTGAAAAGAGTGTGTCCGGGTAGCAAATCCCACTATCTGCAAGGCAATCATCAGCAGGAGAAAGACCAGGCCGGCTGCATCATAAACACTGAAGCGATCGCGTTTATAGTTGCTGCGACGATCAGAAGGGTAACCTTTTGCCCGCATGGCGATGCTTGTATCCAGTGCATTTTCCATACTCCAGCTCATCAGCACTGACGACATCCGTGTATAAAAAGCAAGACTTTCCCGGCGCGGCATTTTTTCCTCACCCAGGAGCGCCTTCTGGCTCATCTTGACCTTGTGTCCATGCTCGACCGTGTCAGGGACATAGCGCAAAACCATGCCCAGAAGCAGGCTTGTGACGGGAAAACGCTTGCCGCCCACAGACAGGAGCTGGTCGGAGCTGGAGACTTCCTGATAGGCGCGGAACCAGAGCAGGATGGTCAGCAGCATCAGGCCGGCTGCGAAACCATAGATGGCACTTTCCAGAGTCACAGGCCGCAGGCGCAGGTAAAAGAGAACGGTAAGCCCGTTACCGCTGAAAAGTGCATTAGCCAGTACAATCAGGAGATGCAGAGGGATGAAAGAGCGGAAAAAGCGCAGCAGCTTCGCTGCTCCCTCCAGATACAGGTTCAGAGCCAGAGCAGCGAGAAAAGACAACAGCAGATAGACCGGGTTCAATGTCAGCATAGCAAAGATCAATACCGAGAAAAAGTAGAGGAGTAACAGCGACGGGTGTGTCGCCCGCAAATTCATAAATTTTCTCTTAGCAGACTTCAAAAACACTACTCCACTTTTTTGTCCGGCCCCGGAATTCAGAAGGGTGATCCCGGCACATCACCCGGAGTTATTGTGTAATGAAAAGAGATTTCATCACCTTGCTCAACTGTCACGCTCGAGACCGGATAGTTGGGAAATACTCCGTTTACTGAGTAAACCCAGCCACCCTTGCCGGCACCGGCTGCGCCCTCGCTTATACCCTGAATCGCCGACACATATATACCTAAAAAGTTGTTGCTGGCACTAATTACCAGGCCACCCTGCTTAAGAGCGTCAAATACTGTACTGCCGGGGTCCAGAACAATCTCCTTATGGGACAGCATCACTCCATCCGGCGCATAGTCCGCTGCTGAGCTCACATTAGCCTTCAGCAGGTTGGCACAATTAACTGACAAATAAACAGTGACTTTGCCGCTTGCCGTTGCTACGGCAGTTGTTTGTGCTGTGGCACTTTCTGTCGTTCCGGCAGTTGTTTTTGAGATATCTGCCCTACTGGCACTTGAGCTGGCCGGTTCAGACGTCCGATTCTCCTGCGATATTTCTGTCGGCCCTGTACTTGTTTTAGTGACATCAGTTTTATTACTGCTCCCGGTCGGATCCGGCTTGCTGCTTTCAGACAGCTTAGTTTCACTGTCTTGCACCGTCTCTCCGGTCCGGCTGGTCCGGCTTTCCAATCCTGCAGCTTGATTTTCATCCCCAACAGCACAGGCGCTCAAAAGCATAAGGCTCATGCTAAAGGTCAGAATCAGGGCCAGAATGATCTTAGCCTTAGTTTTGCTTCTTCTATTAACTTCCATCTGTATAACTCCTTAAGCCCGCTTTAGCAGCGGGCTTAAGCTGATTAATCTCTGCTTTATTCATTTACTCTCTTGCGTCTGGCACGAATGATCAGCACCGCAGCTGCCAGGACGAAGAATAAACTACTAAGCAGGAGCTGTGCTGAATCATATTCGCCGGTAACAGGCAATTTTTCTGCCAGCTTTACTGCAAAGAAGGTATGGGAATCGTTACTATAGTACAGATTACCGTCAGCAGATACTGACACGGAAGCCATACACCAGTTCTGTTGCGACTCGGCCGGCGTATAAATTGTGTGGACCGTATCCTGGTCAGTCGCTATGCCATACAGGGCACCGGGTTCCTTGTTAATCGTGAAAAACACATATGTGCTGCCGCTCTTGTCTTTAACAACAAGTGGTGTTCCCTGAATTGCGCCATCTATGTCATAACTCTTTTCAACTTTCATTGTATCTGCGTTAATTATTGATAAGGTGCCGGGACCGGCGGCATAGACTTTTCCATCTAAAATCGCAGGAGTAGCTGTACTGCCTCCGGCAGAGAAGCTTACAGTCTTCAGGGCTCCAAAGCTGCCATCAGAATTAACATTCAGACGATGCAAGCTGCCGTCTTGCTGTGATATAAAATAAACCCGATTGCCTGAGGGGATCATTGTTGTACGAATTGCAGGTGCTAAACCGTCGGCGGCAAGGGGCAAAGTTAGCTTGTCCACTATGTTGCCGTTGGCAGCATCAAAGGCGAATACCTCACCCAGATCGTTACCAACTACCACAACGCCGTTTAGCAAAGCGCCGCCACTCCAATAAAATCCGGTCTCAGTTGAAGAGTATTCCCAGACAGTACTGCCATCAGCAAGGCTAAGGGCACGGAAAGAACCGCCATAAGAACGTGGACTCCAGCCCACCGTACAAGTTCCCTGGTAAAGCAGACCGTTGGCAGCCGTAAGAGTCGACAGCGACTGTTGATCCTGAGCCTCCATCTCTTCAGTGTCCGGATTCGGCAACAAAATTTGTTCAGGAGCTCTTGCTATCCAGACGGTGGTCAAATTGTCAGCGGTGAGTGCCTGCACTTTACCATACTTGATCGGCACAAACACCAGGCCGTCAGCATAGGCCAGACGGGATGTTGAATCAATCATGAACTCAAGTTTAGCCTCAGCATTAACCGAACCGTCCCGGTTAAGTTTATAGAGGGTATCAGAAAAAACTACATAGATCCAGTCACCGACCTGTAAGGGATCAGAGAAGGAATCCATCCAGCCACCTTCTTTTTGGAAGGTGAAAGTCTCGCCCTTAGCGAAGACGTCGATCTCCAGATCCAGTTCTTTCACGCTGTTGTGGTCCATAGAGCCGCCGAATGCAGGCCACCAGGATGTCAGATGTGAAGGTCTGGCTGCGTAAGCATCGGGGTTAATCAGAGTCGGACTGCTTTCCTCGGCAGGGATAAACTTGTCAGGATGGCCGCTATAGTCTTGCTGCCAGTCATTAATAAAATACCAGCGGATCTCATCACCTTCCTGAACAATATATTCCTTGGCTCCGGTCGGCGCCCATTCATCATTTAAGGACCACATCCAGCCGGAAGCGCTGCCGTTGGTCACACCGCCCTCCAACTCGAACTGTGTCGTTTCCTCTGCAGGAGGAGTAATCTTGTTCAGATAATCTCCGAAATCAGAAGATGCGTATGACACGGTATAGTTATTAGCAGCCAGTATGCTGTCAGTCAGTTCCTGAGCATTGCTACCGGCAGCTGCGCTGAAGGGGACTTCCAGCCATATTGCATATGGATTTTCTTCAGGCGATGGGTTCAGAGAGGATCCGACAAGAACGAAGTTTCCGGTGACTGCTTCTGCCGCTGCCTCAGTTGTCTCTAAGCCTGCCGATGCTGTCAGCATGCTGTCATCTTGCTCAGATGCAAAAGCCTGCACCGGAAACAGGCCGGAGATCATCACTAAGCTGATAAATAAAGCAACTAGTTTTTTCCTGTACTTCTTCATTAATACCTCCTCCGGGTTAATGAGTTGTCTCCCGATTTTTCTGAAAAAGAAAAAAGCTACAAATCCGAGAGATGTAGCCGTTTACACATTTCTTATATACTCAGGGGAAACAATGATCCGTTGTTATCCTTCTGTCAGAGTAACAGATCGGTCTTCTGGCTCGTGACCCGGCTCTTTCCCTTAACTCCGCCTTCCCGACTGAGGTCAGTGGCTGCCTTTGGCCCGGAGCTAATTAGTCACTTACAGCGGCGGCACCGCACAGGTTTTGCACCTGTTTCCCACATAGCTTTTGCTATATTCCGTACTCTATGCAGTCAATCAAGCTTGCAATTGACTTTGTGCATAAAGTATAGATTCTCCCTTAAAGACCGTCAAGCATTAGCAGGCTTTCTCCTTGACAATACTGCTCTCATCTCCTATGATCAATTTAACACTTGAGCAATTATCAAAATGTAAAGCAGGAGGAGGGATGTATGTCACAACTAGAAGGGAAATGTCACTGTGATTTACCGGCAATCAGAGAGCAGATGCCCCGAGGAGATGAAATGTCACGGCTGGCTGATCTCTTTTCAGTTATGGGCGATAACACGCGCGTTCAGATCATCTCGGCTTTGCGCCTGAGCGAGCTCTGTGTCAGCGATCTGGCTGTGCTTTTATCACTATCAGACTCGGCAATTTCTCATCAGCTGCGCATCTTGCGTCAGAACAACCTGGTTAAAGCACGCCGGGACGGAAAATATATCTACTATAGCCTGTCCGATGATCACGTGATCGCTATATATGATGTCGGCAAAGAGCACGTAAACGAATAATGTATGGATCTTGATTAAGGAGTAATTTGTCAGCAAATGATTAAAAACGTATTGAAAGAAGACGATCGGAATTCCAATTGCCAGGTCAATTGTAATTTGGGAGAAAAAGCGGAGGACAGAAAAATTGTTCTGACTTCTTCTTGTGAGGGAACAGCTTGTGCTTTAGCTCACGATCACGCTGCACACGGTCACGATCACGCTGCACACGGAAGTGAGGACGAAGAAAAGCTGAACCTCATTCTTCTTTTTGTTTCTATTGCAGCTTTCAGCAGTGGTCTTGTTGCTAAATATGCCTTTGCTGCAGGAAGCATCTCCATCGCCCTCATGATAGCCGCCTGGCTTCTGGCCGGCTACGAAGTCTTGATCAACGCTGTGAAAAAGCTTTTATCCGGTTTTATCATGGACGAGGAATTTCTCATGTCTGTGGCTACTGTGGGTGCGGTCATCCTGGGAGAATACCCTGAAGCCGCCCTGGTCATGATTCTTTACCAGATTGGTGAAAATCTGGAACATTATGCTGTCGGCAAATCGCAGCAGTCCATTACTGATTTGCTGGACATAGCCGCTCCTTACGCCAACCTGGTCACTGATGAAGGTGTCAGGCGGATTGATCCGGCTGACATTAAAGCAGGAGATATTCTGGAGATTCAGCCCGGAGAACTTATTCCTACTGACGGGCTTATTATAAGTGGCTTCAGCAGTCTCAACACAGCGGCCATAAGCGGTGAATCGGTGCCGCTGGAAGCAGAAACAGGCAGTCAGGTGCTGAGCGGCAGTGTCAATGGCGATGGTCTGTTGCGCATGAAAGCGGAAACAGTTTACGCAGAATCTACAGCCAGCCGCGTCATGGCTATGGTTGATCAGGCTTCCTCGCGCAAGGCGCGCACGGAAACACTGGTCAGACGTTTTTCAAGAATCTACACACCCCTTGTAGTCTTGCTGGCGATTCTGATCTCAGTCCTTCCGCCTTTACTTTCCGGCCAGAGTTTTTTCACCTGGATCTACCGCGGTCTTACCTTCCTGGTAGTCTCCTGTCCCTGCGCTTTTGTCATTTCAGTTCCCCTCACCTTTGTTTCCGGACTGGGTATGGCTTCACGCCACGGTGTTTTGGTGCGGGGGGGCACAGATTTGGAGAATCTGGCTACTTTGAAGACACTGGCTTTTGATAAGACCGGCACGCTTACCCAGGGCAAGTTCAGCGTGATCGCCAGTCACGCTGAAGATCATGTTGACGGGCAAGCTTTCATTGCTCTGGCCGCTACTATGGAGCAAAGCTTCACTCATCCGATCGCCCAAAGCATTGTTGCCCATGCGGATACCCTCGGCCTCTCTTTATCTTCAGAAGGTCTCTCCGATATCGTATCTTTGCCGGGACACGGAGTTCGCGGTGTAATCGATAATTCTAACGGACTCAGCCTCCCCTTTGAAATGCCGGCGACAGTCTATCTGGGCAACTCTGCTTTAATGAAAATGCTGGGTCTGCACGAAAGTGCTGTTGCCGATGGCTGCGAGGGTCAGGCCTGGACCATGAGTCATGTAGCGATCGTACCCGACTACAGGGACAGCCGTTCTTACGAGGAAATTAAAGCAGGTCCGCCTTCCACTGAGATCCGTTACCTGGGGCATATTGTGATCCGTGATGAGTTAAAAGCAGAAGCTCCTCACACCATCGCGGCTTTGCGCAGAGAAGGCGTGGAACGCATCGCCCTGCTGACCGGAGATAACGAAGTTTTTGCACGCGAAGTTGCGAAAGAGGCCGGCATAGATGAGGTACATGCCTCTCTGCTGCCGCAGGATAAGGTTGCCTGGATGGAAGCGATAAATGCCGATGAAAAAAATGGAACCACCGGTTTTGCCGGTGACGGCATCAATGACGCGCCGGTGCTGATGACAGCCGATGTCGGCGTGGCAATGGGGGGACTGGGCAGCGATGCCGCCATTGAAGCAGCTGACGTGGTACTGATGCAGGATAACTTGTCAGCTCTGCTCAAGGGCGTCATTATTTCGAAAAAAACTATGAATATTGCCCGCCAGAACATAATCTTCGCTCTGCTAGTCAAGTTCCTCTTCCTCCTGCTGGCAGCAATCGGCTACATGCCTATGTGGCTGGCAGTTTTCGCTGATGTCGGAGTAACGCTCTTAGTTATCCTCAACTGTTTCCGTATCTTCCGCAACTCTCATCTGCAGGAAATTGAAAAGCTGCCAGAGGGCAGCGGTATTCAAAAATCATAGCAGCCGGTATCTGAACCTATAAAAGGCCCCGGACAAACTTATCCGGGGCCTTTTTGCTTTGCTTAGCTTTCAGCAGGATTTACTTAATGTTTTCGACAGTAACGAGAGACAATTCAAGATCTGTCGGCTCAGCTATCTCGTTGCCGTCTGCATCCTGATCCTTAGTGATATCAATAGTCCCTGCGACCAGTTTCGCATAAACTTCATCATAGGCAGCCTGTTTAAAATTCTTAAAGCGGGCGTTTTCCATGGAAATCAGAGTGTAGCCCTGAGTAGCATCAAGTGTTAGAACTTTGCCGCCTTCCCATGTTCCGTCATAAATGCTGGTGATAGCGTCATTAACTGATTTCTTCAGGTTTTTCATGGCTGACGTGATTACCGTATCGGATTCAGCATACTGGTCAACGTCAACACCGATAACCTTGGCATCAGCTTTCTCTGCAGCCTTCATCACTGAGGTACCGACCGAGCCGCCGCAGGCAAAGATCACTTCCGTGCCTTCCTGAAACCAGGAAGCTGCTTTTGATTCATTCTCCGGACTGGCATCAAAGTTGCCTACATAGGTGTATTTCACCTTAACATCGCCAGCTGCCAGACCCAGTTCAGCAGCAGCGTCGTCAGCGCCCTGAAGGAAGCCGTAACCGAAACGGACCACCGCCGGGACCGCCATGCCGCCCATGAAACCGAGCTCACGATAACCGTCGTGAACTGCTGCATAGCCTGCCAGGTAGCCGGACTCTTCTTCAGCATAAAGAATGCCGATTACGTTATCGGAAATATCCGGAACATAATCACCCGCATGAGGATAGCCGTCCAGCAAGATAAAATGAACATCAGGGAACTGATTTTGTACTGTATGAATCGGTCCTTCAAACAGGAAACCCGGCGTTACAACAATTTTGGCGCCACCATCAATCGCCAGGTTAATGGAGTTGATGTAAGCTGCGTCAGACTTTTCTGTTGGCTGGAAGTACTTAAAGGTTTTGTCATTATCTATGGCATATTGTACGACGCCCTCCCAGGAGCCCTGGTTGAATGACTTGTCATCGATGGTACCTACGTCAGTGATCAATGCAATCTCTGCATTGCCGTCTGCATCCTGTTTGCCTTCTTTATGAAGAGCATCTTCCTCTCCTCCTTTGTTGCAGGCAGTGATAACACCAAGTATCATCACCAGTGCCAGCATCAGGGCAAAAATCTTCTTCTTATTCATTTTCTACCTCCTAAGGTCTGATCTCGGCTTTAGCCTTGTGTCAGGCATCCAAACATATTAGCTATTACCCTTCGCGTACACACGTGCGAGAATAAGGGCCTTGCTTTCTGTTTTCTCTTCAGCAAACACGTACGCTGACGCCAGCTTCGCTTTTGCAGCGGGCAACAGGGCCTCATCATCTGTATAAAGCTCTGCCAGCATCTCACCTTTCTTTACCTGTTCACCGCTGCGGCGGTGAAGTCTGATTCCTGCTGAGGGCTGAATCTGATCATCCAGTTTCAAACGTCCTGCGCCCAGCATAGATGACGCGATGCCGCAGGTTTCCGTATCCATCTGGCTGATCCAGCCGTCTTGTGGTACTATTATTGCAGCCGAATATTTCGGCTGAGGTAAAAGGCTGACATCCTGTGTAATCCGGGGATCACCGCCCTGTGCTGCTACCATTTGAGCAAAGCAGTCCAGTGCTTTGCCTGAAGCCACTGCTTGCCGGACAAGTGCCTGGTAATTTTTACCTGATTCGGGACTGGCCAGCTGGAGCAATTCAGAGCTCAGCGCAAAGCACAGTTCGCGCAGATCTTCCGGACCTTCACCTTTCAAAACCTGAATGACTTCAGTTATTTCAATTGCATTGCCGATACATTGACCCAGGGGACGGTCCATATCCGTGACCAGGGCTGCCGTCCTGCGTCCGGCACCTTCACCGATATCAACCATCGTCTGAGCCAGTTTTACCGCATCTTCCTCTTTTTTCATAAAGGCACCGCTGCCACATTTAACATCCAGAACTATAATGTCACTTCCGGCTGCCAGTTTTTTACTCATGATAGAAGCGGCAATCAAAGGTATGGAATCCACTGTAGCGGTAACATCACGCAGGGCATAGAGCTTTTTATCACCCGGCGCCAAATCTGCAGTCTGGCTGATAATTGCAAGGCCGGTCTTCCGGACCTGTTCGATAAATTCCTGTTCAGACAGCTCCGTGCTCAGACCGGGTATCGCTTCCAGCTTGTCAAGGGTTCCGCCTGTATGGCCTAAACCGCGTCCACTCATTTTTGCTAATTTCAAACCGCAGGCTGCGACAATTGGTCCTACAATGAGAGAGGTTTTATCTCCCACACCTCCGGTCGAGTGCTTATCCACCTTGACTCCCTCAATCGAGGACAAGTCCACCTGGTCACCCGATTCCACCAGTGCCTGCGTAAAGTCCAGTGTTTCCTCACTGCTCATACCCTGAAAATAAACAGCCATCAGCCAGGCGGAAATCTGGTAGTCCGGAATATCTCCGCTCACATAAGAATCAATAAGGAAACGAAGCTCTGCTTTGCTGTGGGTACCGCCATCACGCTTTTTCTTAATTAAATCGTAAATTCGCATTAACGCCCTGTTTTCTCGTATGGTATTCCTTCAGCTGCCGGTGCCTGGGAACGTTTAGACATGAAAATCAGGACGATCAAAGTGGCAATGTAAGGAATCATCTTGTATACCGTTGAAGGGATAGGCAGTTCCTTTATACCCGGAATTGCCGAATAAGCCGAAGCGATTGTTTTCATTAATCCGAAGAAAAAAGCGGCTCCCAGGATTTTTGCTGACCTCCACTGACCAAAAATCATCACAGCCAGCGACAGGAAGCCATAGCCATAAACCGTGGCGTTCGATTCGGTTGAAGTCGGGACAACAAAAGCCAGACCGCCGATACCGGCAAGGAAGCCTGAAATCAGGGTGCCGGCCCAGCGCATGCGCTGGACGTCAATACCGACCGTATCAGCTGCGCCCGGATGCTCGCCGCAGGCACGCAGGCGGAGGCCGAAAGGAGTCCTTTGAATCACAAACCAGGCAATGAAGAAAATCAGAAATCCAATATAGGTTGTAATATAAGCATTTTGAAACAGAAGCGGGCCAATAACAGGAATGTCACCTAATAGCGGTATTTTACGGATAAAAAATGTATCCCTGAAGGGTACTTGTTGGGTTCCGAAGACCAAACGAGCCGAAAAGATAGCAAAGGCGGGAGCGAACATGTTCATGGCGGTGCCGCTGATAACCTGATTGGCTTTAAGATTGATAGAAGCAAAGGCATGGAAGATTGTAAAAAGAAAACCTGTCAGTCCTGCCACCAGCAGCGCCAGCAGGAGCAAGCCCTGACCGGAGATGGTCCCCTGCATCCGATTGATAAACATAGTACCGGCGAAGGCTCCCATAATCATACCGCCGTCCAGGCCGACGTTAATAACACCGCTGCGTTCTGAATACATACCGCCCATGGCAACCACAAGCAGCGGTATAGAGAAGATCATTGTCTGTTGCATGACAAAAGCAATAATTCTCATGAGGATACCTCCTTTTTGTCAGCTGGTGTATATCTGCCGGGTCCCTGAGGCCCCACTCCCCTTGTTTTCTGCCGCCTCTTTTTAATAGAACTGACAATACGATAAAGCATCTGTTTGAAAATCAGGGAGAAGGCGGCACAGTAGAGTATGACGGCAATGATCATATCTATAATTTCTTTTGAGTAACCGAACAACTGCAGGTTTTCTCCCCCTATGGTTATTTGGCCGATAAACAGACCGGTGAAGAAAACTCCTATCGGATGGTTCATGGCCAGTAAGGCGACCGGGATACCATTAAAACCCTGCAGGGCAACAATTTCGTTAGTCTCCATGTAAACGCCTGTCCCGCCCAGATACATCATAAAGCCGCCGATACCTGACAGGGCTCCGGCAATCACCATGGCAATGATCACAGTGCGGTTAGAACTAATTCCTGCATAGCGGGAGGCGTCAGGGTTCAGACCGACAGCAGTAAGTTCATAGCCGAAGACGGTACGGGAAGAAATAACAAAAATAATCAGGCAAAATATCAGGCAAAGCAGGAGACTGATGTTGAGATTTGTACCCGGAAATGCGGTATCAAGTCCCAGGGTCGGAATCTCTGCGCGCACAGGAACATTCAGCGCTCTGGCATAGCGGGCATCATAAATCGTTTGTTCAATAATTATTTTCACCAGATACATGCCAATATAGTTCATCATGATCGAAGTGATGACCTCATTAACCTTGAAATAAGCCTTAAGGATACCCGGAACAGAGCCCCAGATCGCTCCGCCGGCTATGGCAGCAAGCATGCAGACTATCCAGAGTACAGAGCCCGGAATCATTGTGCCTTTTATGGCGACAAAGACTGCACAGACACCCCCTACCATGAATTGTCCTGAAGCTCCGATATTGAAAAGACCTGACTTATAGGCAAAGGCAACGCTGAGGCCGGTCATAATTATGGGTATAGCAGTAGCAATTGACTGTCCGAATTGCGTGGGGCTGCCGGTCATACCCCCTTTGAGAATAGTTAACAAACCCTGACCGGCCCGGGAAGGATTCGCAAACAGAAGGATCATCACGCCGACGAGAAGGCCCGTTATGATTGCCATCAGGGAAGCAAAAAAGCTGTAAGAACCTTTAGAACGTGCCTGTTGTGGCAGAGACAACTCCTCTTCAGGGAGCGGACTCCTGCTTTCAACTTGCAGAGGCTTGTTCCTGAACTTCTGATCCTTATTAGTGCCTGAATCAGACATGCCCGACCTCCTTCTTCTTTCCAGCCATATAGAGGCCGAGTTCCCGCTCGTCAGTCTGATCCGGATCCAGATCAGCAACAATTTCCCCCTCATACATAACTAAAATACGATCCGAAAGGTTGGTAACCTCGTCAAGTTCAAAAGAAACCAGCAAGACGCCCTTGCCACGATTCCGCTGCTCCAGCAATTGGCCATGTATGTATTCGATCGCACCAACGTCGAGGCCGCGCACCGGCTGTACAGCTATGATAATATCTGCCTCCCGGTCCAGTTCTCTGGCTACAATCGCTTTCTGCTGGTTGCCTCCGGACAAGGCCCGTCCCATACTGCCGGCGCCCTCACTGCTGCGAATATCAAAGCGCCCGATCAGCTCATCCGCATAGCCCCTGATACTATCGAAGCGCATAAAGCCGTGTTTTTGAAAGCGGGGTTGATAATAAGTTTGTAAAACAAGATTATTAGCAAGACTAAGGTCCAGGATCATGCCAAAGCGCTGGCGGTCTTCAGGAATGTGAGCCATACCGGCTTCTGTGCGTTCCCGGATACTGCTTTTGCTGATATCATGGCCATTGAGAAAAATGCGTCCCTCATCAGGAGGGGTGATTCCCGTCAGTGCATAGACCAGCTCGGACTGACCATTGCCGTCTACGCCTGCTATCGAAACAATCTCACCCGCATGAACCTCAAGTGAAACATCATGCACTGCGTTTTTCGTAGAGTGTTCTCGCTTCACAGTGATGTTCTCACAGGAAAAAACTACATCCCCTCTTTCAATTTCCGGTTTGTCAACATCAAAATCAATTGCACGGCCAACCATCAGTTCCGACATTTCTTCTGCTGTCGTGTCAGCCACATCAAGGGTCACAATATGCTTACCTTTGCGCAGAATAGTCACACGATCGGCCACCTTCTGAATCTCATTCAGCTTGTGAGTTATGAAGATAATAGATTTACCTTCATCAGCCAGATTACGCATTATGCTCATCAGCTCATCAATTTCCTGAGGAGTAAGCACGGCAGTAGGTTCATCAAAAATCAAAATCTCGTTTTCACGGAAAAGCATTTTCAGAATTTCGACACGCTGTTGCTGACCAACTGTGATATTTCGAATTTCAGCATCCGGATCTATGGCAAGCTTATAGCGTTCCGAGATTTCCAGGGCCTTCTCGAGAGCCTTGCCTTTATTGATGATGCCGGCCTTAGTTGGTTCGTCACCTAAAATAATGCTTTCTAAAACGGTAAAGTTCTGCACCAGCATGAAGTGTTGGTGCACCATGCCGATACCATAATCATTGGCATCGTTCGGGTTCTTGAGGGTTGCCGGTTCTCCCTTGATTCTGATCGTACCTGCTTCATGAGCATAAAGTCCGAAGAGCACGTTCACGAGGGTGGTTTTTCCCGCACCATTCTCGCCCAGTAAGGCATGGATTTCTCCCTGTCTTAGATGGAAAGTTACATCATCTACAGCCGTAAAATTGCCAAAACGCTTGGTGATGTGATCCATCTCTATGACATTTTTGCTCATGATCCGTCAATCCTTTCTTCTGAAGGTCCCACACAGGCCTTCTTGTCGGGATTTGCTCATTGCGCGCAAAAGAGTTCCATTTATTTGAAAGTGTTGAAACACACACTTACCCAGCCATATAAAACAAACGACATAAGAAGAGCAATTTGTCGCTGTACAGTGATTATAACATGTAAATATTAACAGTCAATTGATCAATTTTGAAGACAAAACTGGGCAGATAGAACAGAAACAACAGGCCCCTGGGTAAGAGAGGCCTGTTTTAGTGGACAAGTGAGTTTTATTCAAAGGGAAAACGGTAGGGGAGTTTTTTCTCATCTCTGACTGCAATAAACTCCTTCTGGACCGCTTCACCGACCGGTACGCCTTTATCCTTGCGTTCCTGCCACACGAGCCACTCCTTCTCACCTGCTGTATAAATACGATCCTGGCCCGGTGCTTTTTGAGAGGCACGCAAATCACGCAGGATGTCTCCGGCTATTTTCTTGAAAGTTTCCAGACCACAGAAAGCCTCCGGATCAATAACAATAAAGAAATGTCCCAGATGATAAGGCCGCTTATTGCCAGCTGCATCGACATTTGTAATCAACTTCAGGAAACTGCCTGCCTGCAATGCAGCCGAGAGAATCTCCACGACAGTGGCATAGCCGTAGCCCTTGTAGCCGCCCAGCTCTTCGCCGATGCCACCCAGAGGCGTCAGGGCAGCGCTGCCGGCGGTCAGCCCCTGCAAAATTTCCTGACTGTCAGTCATGGGCGCGCCATCGTGCCCTATCACAACACCTTCAGGAGTATCCTGGCCCGTGCGCGCGTAAACTTCAATTTTGCCGCGCTGGCTTATGCTCGTTGCACAGTCCAGCATGAAAGGAAAATCCTCATCCGTCGGCATGCCGAAAGTCAGAGGATTGGTGCCCAACATGTTTTCCACACCGAAAGTCGGCGCTATACTGGAACGCGCATTAGTACCGGTAATACCGATCATTCCTGCTCTGACTGCCATTAAAGACCAATAGCCGGCAATGCCGTAGTGAGAACTATTGCGGACAGCAGCCATGGCAATGCCGTTAGTGTGAGCCTTTTCAATCAGGCTTTGCATGGTCCTGTGGGAGGCGACCATACCCATGCCGTCATGAGCGTCGACAACTAAGGTACTCGGAGTTTCCTTCACCACTTCGTAGTTGGTTACAGGATTTAGAATACCTTCCTTAATGCGATCAAGATAAATTGGCTTGAAACGATTACTGCCGTGGCTTTCGATTCCCTGGCGATCGCTTTCCATCAATACATCTGCACATATCTTCGCATCCTCACGTGGGACACCGTAAGCAACAAAAGCATCTTCCATGAAATTTCCAATAAGTTCCCAGGACAGATAGGGTCTGCTTTCTTTTTCCGTTTGCATAACTTTGCTCCTTTTTTATTAAAAATCTATCTCTTTTACGTTCTCAATAAGTAATGTGCCCATTTGTGGTCAAGTAGCTCCGCGGTATTTCCAGGCTATTGCTTGTTCTACTTAAGCATTTTGCGAATTAGTTGATTATCGGTTTCGCGATAAGGATGATAGCGCAGCGACAAGTCTGCATAGCGGGACTTTTTGAGCACAGTCTTGTAATGGCTGAAGCTGTCAAAGCTGAATTTTCCGTGATATTGTCCCATACCACTGTTACCGACGCCGCCAAAAGGAACATGGGGCGAAGACATATGAACCAGCGTGTCATTGATACAGCCGCCGCCGAAAGCGATGCCGGCAAGCAGTTGGCGCTGGATTTCTTTTTTCTCTGAAAAAATGTAAAGCGCCAGCGGTTTAGGCTGCCGGCGGATATAGCGGACAGCACTGTCAAGATCGGGAAGAGAAGTAACAGGCAGGATCGGGCCAAAAATTTCATCCCGCATCACCTGGCTGTCCAGAGGCGGGGAATCAATGATCGCCGGCGAAATCTGTCTTGTTTCCGGAAAGATTTTGCCGCCATAGGCAGCCGGAGTTTCCTGCAAATAGGCTTGCAGTCGCTCGAAATGTTTTTCATTAATAATCTTGGGGAAATGTTCACTGAAGTATTCCCCGTCCCGGCTCACTTGGGAGAACTCTGCTTGCAGGAGTTCCAGAAAGGCTTCCTTAACCCTGTCTTCACAAATGACGTAATCGGGAGCGACACAGGTTTGCCCGGCATTGACCAGTTTGCCGAAAGCTATTCTGCGGGCAGCCAGTTTCAGGTCAGCGTCTGCACTGACCAGCGCCGGTGACTTGCCGCCCAGCTCGAGAGTGACAGGGGTCAGATTTTCTGCAGCCTGCCTCATCACTTCATGCCCTACCGCCGGTGACCCGGTAAAGAAGATATAGTCAAAATCAAGCTGCAGAAGATTCCGGTTTTCTTCACGGCCGCCCGTGACCAGCTCGACCCAGCCCGGCTCCAGAACAGTGAGGACCTGGGCCAGGATTTCCGTTGTGGCGGGACTGTAAGCGGACGGTTTCAGGATTGCAGTATTGCCGGCAGCAATTGCACCGACCAGCGGATTGAGAGAAAGCTGGAAGGGATAATTCCAGGGCGACATGATCAAGACGACACCATACGGTTCAGGAAGTCTTTTCACGCGGCCCGGCATTTGTGTAAGAGCAATTTTTGAGCGCCGTGCTTTCATCCAGCCTTTAAGATGCTTCAGCGCATAGCTGATTTCATCCAGCACCAAGCCAATCTCCGTCATATAGGCTTCAAAGGGACTCTTGTTCAGATCAGTCTTCAGGGCCTCTTCTATTTCCGGAGTCAGCTCTTTGATTCTCGCTTGCAGCAGGAGTAGCTGTTGACGCCTCGCTTCATAGGAACGGGTTTTGTCGCTGTCAAAAAACCGGCGGCAAAGCTCGAATTTTTCGCGGATGATACAGTCCTTGTCTGGTTTTTTCCCCATAATCCTTCTCCTTTTGCCAGTCCAAAAGCAGCTCTACTTGCCTTCCTTTGCCTGTGAGTTATACCTGTTCTGTACAGCAGTAACCACTTCTTTTGTCAGAATCTCCGGAGCAGCAGCAACTTCATTATGGAAAATTTTTTGCTTCTTCTTTACAGAGGAAAAGGCCCCGACAGACACAATAAAAGCGCTGATAACATTTACGATAAAATCGTCCATAGTGTCTCGCAGTGCTTCCTGGCCGATCAGGAGTTGGCCTGACTCTGTCATATATTTTTGCATGTTCATGCCCAGCAAAGTGTCGGCCGAATATTCATAAATTTCCCAGACGACGCCGATAGTAACAGCAAAACAGAAGCCGAAAAGTACAATAAAGAAGGGAGACAGATGCAGGTCCAGGCTCTTCCAGGAATTAAGAACAGCAATCAGCTTGACACCTAAAACAGCCAGCATGGCACCGCTGAATGAATGCAGCAGGACATCCCAGTGGGGAAAAACATGAAAGTAGTTTTGCACCTCGCCCAGAAAAACCCCGGCGTAGAGAAAGATGAAATAGGCAATGGTCAGACCATCCGGGATGATAAGCTTGTATCTTTTTTCGATAAGGCCGGGCAAACCCATAACGATCAGGCCCCCGATGCAGGACACCAGCATCAGGATGTAGTCGGGCAGGGTGCGGGGAGTCTCGGGGGGAACCGCATCAGCAGGCGTTATGATGATGCGGTAAATCGAGTAGCCTATGGATATTATGAGAGTCAGCCACAGGATCCAGCCGACAATCTTCTTAACTCGTGCGGAACTGAATATTTTGTTTGTCTTGCCTTTAGAATCGTGCGAATCTGATTCAATCGTGAAGTTAAGCATTTGCTCTCCTCTTGATCTGTCAAAAATTCAGGCAACGGAGATCCAGCTTAGTCTTTCTCTGGGATAGTACCCTCCGGTAAGTCAGCCTTATATCGCAGATATTTGTTTACTTCAGTCATCATGTTATCAGAGATATCCTGCATAATCTCAGAAAATTTCTCGATTTCCTCTTCAGAATATTTTTTCTTCAGGCGCTTGGTCAAAATAGACACATAACGTTCACTGCTGCCGTAAAGCTGCAAAAACTTGTCGGTGACGCTTAAGTGAACGATACGTCCGTCTTCGCTGGACTTGGTTTTTTTCACATAGGCTTTTTTCTCAAGATTAGCCACTTTGTAAGCGGCATTGGGTTGAGACACATTGATAAAATTGGCAAATTCTGTCAGAGTCGGCTGACCCAGACCATAGATAGCCTCAGCGCAGAACACTTCCAGTGCAGTCAGGGAACCAGCCTCATTATCGGAAATTCTGCGAAAGATCCGGCGATAATAATAGAGTTTAAGTTTTATATATATGTCATGCAGACTATTTTCCAACACCATTATCACCTCCCATGCTTAATAAAGCTTCAAAAGATTTATATAAATATTACTATTCACAGCCTATTAAAGCAAACATCAGCTCGGAATAACTAAGCTTCCAGATCCGGACGATGTCTTGTGATTGTCTCAACAATGTCGCTGACCGAATGCATCCGCTCGATCTCTTCGTCTTCGACTGTAATCTCGAAATGCTCTTCCAGAGCCATAGCAAGTTCAACCGCATCCAGGGAATCAGCATTCAGATCTTCAACCAGCCTGGCGCTTAAAGTAACCTCTTCTATATCCACCGACAGAAGTTCCGCAACGATTTTTTGTATATCTTTAGTAATCATGTTCATCCTCCAAATTTTGATAAAAAGATAGGTCATTAAAATTATTAATTAAATATATTGAATGAATAATTCAAATATCGCTAATTATGATTCTTGTTTTGGGGAATGTCAAGTAATGCTCCGGCTTTGTAGCGCTTGGCTAAATCTGTTGATATCAGTGACATCCCGGTTTTTTACGTCGTTTTAACTGCATGGAGTATAATGTTTTCCAAACAATTGTGGTGGGAGGCGATGATCGCATGCGCATACTCATAGCTGAAGATGAGGTCGAAATCGCCAAAGCTTTGCAGGTGGTTTTGGAGCACAACCGCTATAAGGTTGATACCGTACATACAGGTATTGATGCACTTGCCTATGCGGACCAGCAGAATTACGATCTGATTGTTTTGGACATTATGATGCCGGGTCTGGACGGTATTAGTGTACTTAAAAGTATTCGGGCTAAAAGTCTGCCTGTCCCCGTGCTCATGCTCACAGCAAAAGGCGAGCTGGAGGACCGGGTGGCCGGACTGAGCGCAGGAGCAGATGACTATTTGGCAAAACCCTTTGCAACAGCAGAGTTTTTAGCCCGTGTAAAAGCCCTGCTGCGGCGCAGCAATATTTATCTGCCGGATATACTGGAGCTTGCCGATACACAATTAAACTGCAATACATATGAGCTCATCACGGCCAAAAATATGATCCGGCTGAATAATAAGGAATTCCAGCTGATGGAACTTTTCCTGCGAAATCCGCGTAATGTTTTCTCCACTGAACAATTAATGGAGCGGATCTGGGGCTATGAAAGCGAGTCGGAAATCAATGTCGTCTGGACATACATTTCCAATTTAAGGAAAAAACTTAGCATACTCGAGTCCGGATTGGTAATTAAAACAATTAGGGGCGCAGGCTTTGCTTTGGAGGAGATGTGATGGAAGCTAAACTGAGACGCAAATTTATTTTCGTCTCAATGAGTTCTCTGATGACAGTATTAATTTTGCTGGTCGCGGGAATCAATTTATCCCACTATTCTGTTCAGGTCCGTTCGCAGGAAACTATGCTGGATCTGATTATTGAGAACGCCGGCATACCCCCGGTTCCACCGCCCCAAGAACCCGATCGTCCCTTTCAGGGCTTTAAACCGCTTTCTCCCGAAACAGGCTTTACCACCCGTTATTTCATAGTCAGAAGTGATCAGGCCGGTACCATACATGCCGCTGATATGGATTTTATCGCTTCCGTTTCAGAAGACCAGGCAGAAGAATATGTGCAGAAAATTCTTAAAAAAGGGAAAAGCTCCGGTTTCTATGGTGATTACTGTTTCCGTACTTACCCGGATGGAGATGAGACAGTTTTCGTTTTCCTTAATAGCAGCAATGAACTCCAGAGCATCAAGCTCCTGGCAGCCACATCAATTGTCATAGTGTTAATTGTATCTGCTGCAGTCTTCGTACTTCTATGCCTGACATCTAAGGTCGCAATCAGACCCTTCATAAAAAATGTTGAACGCCAAAAGCAATTTATTACCAATGCCGGACATGAGCTTAAAACACCTCTGACCTCCATTGCCACCAGCGCTGACGTTCTTGCACTCACCCAGGGTGAAAACGAATGGCTTCTTAATATCCGCAAACAGACACTCAGGCTGACCAAACTCGTGGGTGAGCTGGTCGCACTGTCCCGACTGGACGAAGAAGATCTGATCCAGGAGCAGGCGGATTTCTCACTGAGCGATGCAATCTGGGAGACAGTAGAGCCTTTTCTCGGCCTGGCACAGGCAGCAGGCAAGAATTTCGAACAAGACATTGAGGACGGGCTTAGCTATTGCGGTAATCAATCGGATATCCAGAAAATGCTCTCCATCTTATTGGATAACGCCATCAGATATTCGGATGCAGGCGGTTCAATCCGGCTTAATGTCCGGAAGCTAAAGCGCAATATTGTCATCGAGCTCTATAACAGCTGTGAGCACATCGATACCTGCAATCTCGACAGACTTTTTGAGCGCTTTTACCGTGAAGAACAGTCTCGTTCACCGAATACAGGCGGCACCGGGATTGGCTTGTCCATCGCAAGAGCTATTGCCGAAGCACATAATGGGAGCATTACTGCAAGCAGCAAAGACGGAAAATCTCTATCTGTCAGGGTCATACTTTAAGCGCAGATAATGTCGTGTTCAGCTCTCTCTCCGGAGACCTGCCCGCTTAGAACAGCAACAGGAACTCCGAAGAAAGCAACTGTTTTTTCTTATCATTAGTTATTTCTTAGGATAGGATCTTCTCCGATAAAGCTTAAGGAAGATCAAAGCCAAAAGCATGATGGCCAGATAAATACCATAGCTGACAAGATTCTTTTTAATATCAGATCTATTGTCAGCGGACTCTTCCGAGGATGCTCCCTCTTCAAAAGGAAGACCTTCCGGACTTGAAGGGCCGAAAGCCTCCGGCGGATCCTGGCCGGGAGCAAATGAACCGGATACCTCCGGCGGATCCTGGCCGGGAGCAAAGGAATCAGATCCCTCCGGCGGTTTCCCCGGCTCCAGGGACGAATTGTCTGGCGGATTAGCTGTTGGATTATCCGGAAAAGTTCCTGAATCAGAAGCATTGCCGGGTCTGCCGCGATCTTCGCCAAGCATGGTTCCCATGGAGCTGAGATTAATGCCGGAGGCATCAATTAAAGCTGATGAGTCCGCTCTCTGTCCACTTTCAGTTGAAGGTATACTGCCAGCAAGCTGACCCTGAATCGAGTCACCCCGAAGCTGAACCACCTGATAAAGCATATCTGCTGCAGTCTGATACTCCTCATAGCTGCAAAATGCTGTCGGATCAGTCTGCACAAGATCATCTATCTGACTGCGGGTGCGCTCATAAAACTCATCAAAGCCTCCGCCATCAATATACCGGTCGACAAGCTCTTCCAGATACTCGTGGTATTGGGAAAGATAAGCTTCATCCTCCAGCAGGGCATCAAAAAACTGTGTCGAGGCAAAGGGCATATCGATGGCATCATTTACCACACTCGTGGCATCGCCGCCGTTCATGCCTCCCAGGGCGAGATTATAATCCCAGGGAATAATGTTAAGCCGGCCTTTTTCTTCATATAAATAGTAATTGTGCGCCATCTGACCCGACAAGCTATCATCATTAACTGAAAAAATATGAACTGCCATATATTTCAGCAGATTGTCCACATCCATATAGCTTGCCAGATCTTTGCCTTCAGAAATATTCTTAAGGGCCGTAATAACACGCCTGTGGTCTTTATCTGAAGTTTTGCTGATGGTACCCTCCCAGATGGCTGAATAACTGTCCAGCACATCATCTGAGTAGTTAAGGTTTGCGCCGTCAGCTCCTTTTGAAACGTTGGCTCCTCTGCCGCCGGGAGCCTTCCCGTTACCCATACCATCCATGTTGTCAGGCTTATATAGAGCACCCCTGCTGGTTCCATAGTTACGGATCATCAAACTATCTTCGACTGCCTCCAGTGCCAGATAGACCCCCCAATATTCACCGTTAACCGATATTTTTGCGTAGTTATAGAGGGAAGCATCGGTGTCAAGATACTGATACATGTCATAAACCAGAGCTTCCTTCATATAAGTGTAATCGGCATAGCTATTATTCAGGACCAGCTTGTCCAGGCCCCAGCAATTTTGTTTTTTCACAAAATGATCAAATTCAAGCTTAAAGCTGTACCTATCTGTATCCGGGTCATTAACGATTGCTGCCAGGCTGGTATTGCCCTTCGGCCGGATTCCGACATTATTGAATCTTGTTCCATTAATGATCAGGTCGCAGAGGTAGTATTCTTCCTGAATGGCATTGGAGAGCATTTCCTCCCACTGTTCATCTTCCATGATGATATCAATATTGATAATTTCACTAGTATCAAAGAGTTTGGCTTCATATTCCATTTCTATGCTCTTCCCGCCCAGGGCCTCTGCCAGTTGGTCTGAGAAAAACACAGCCAGCAAACAGAGAATAAGAGCTATCGCGATCAGGACAGCCGGAATCTTCGTGCCATGCTTATGCGCAACCATTAGCAGCCTCCGTCAGGACATATATTGTCCGTTGTAGGTCACAAGCACCGCGCTGTCCACACCGTCCAGTGCTTTTAAACGGTTGACAAAAGAAGTTCCGCTATCTTTCAGGCGCAACTCCAGCGTGAGCTCAATCCCATTTTCATCCACCGTTTTGGACTTTACAGAACTGCGTTCGACAAGTTTGAACATGGTATCCATAGCTGCTGCTTCAACTTGCTCATCCCGGCAACGAAGCACAAGAATATAAGGCGTATGGCCCGGTTTCCGATTGGCAAAGATCAGCAGAATAATGCCGATAACAACTGAACCGATCACTGCCAGAGGAATCATCCCGGCCCCGATGATAATGCCGGCGGCTATGGCCCAAAAGAGAAAGACAAGTTCCATAGGTTCCTTGATGGCTGCACGAAAACGGACAATGGATAAAGCACCCACCATGCCCAGCGACAAGACAACATTGGAGGTTACCGCCATAATGACCAGGGTTGTAACCAGAGACAAACCCACCATAGTCATGGCAAAACCTTCGGAATACATAACTCCGGAAAAAGTCTTCTTATAGACCAGAAAGATAAACAGGCCCACTATACAGGCGAAAAGCATGGCCAGCAGCATGTCTATAAAGGAATACTCAGTCACACTTTCTAAAAAACTGGATTTGAAGATGTCATTAAAAGTCATTTTTTACTCCTTTTTCTCAGGCGAACAGACGGCTGGCAGCATACTTGGAAAATGCCTGCTGCCTTATAGCGCCTGTTTGAATTGTGCTGGCAATGAATTCCGGCAGATAATCATCGTATTTTACTTCGAATATCATTTGTCCGTGATCATCCTGCACACATATATCTACAGGTGTCTTTTCAAGGAATTCCCGATGGAAGAGAGTGCTGCTTATATTGGAATCGAAGCAGATTCTTACATTGCCGGCTGCAAAAACATAGGCCTCCCGCAGATAAGAAACGAGAACGCAGGGACGCAGGAGCTGATAGCGCATTTTTACATAAAACTCCTGAATCAGTTCAGCGGGATGATTTAACATCCATTCGCTTTCTCCGGAAAGCAGCTTTCTGCACTCATCCTCAGTAAGTTGTGCACTCAGCTTCATACTGCGCCGGCCTGTCTTTACCTTTTTTTCCAGAGAAATGTAAGAAAAATCATCGTTATAATAGCGGATGCGAAATTTCTCCCGCCGGTCCGCCCCATCAATCTTTTCCCGCAAAGCCTTGTCGTCAGGGCTGTCAAAGTATATGCTCCGTATCTGATACTTCCCCCTCTCATCTGCATGTTGATCTCGTCTCATAATCAGCTGCAGACGTTGGCGCAAAGCAATATACTCAGCGTAGCTGATAAGATATTTCAGTTCATTCCGGTATTAAACATTTTCGGTGCCAGACACCTAAGTTGTTAAGTTATTCGATGTATTGAGGAAGGCTGCTGCAACTAGCCTGACCGCAGATAAATAAAGGCCATCGTGCTCTCAGCGCCGGAGCCAGTCCAGAGTCAGACCATAGAGAGTCTTGTCTTTTAATAGCTGAACTACACGTTCCGGCATCAGAGCCTCGATCAGAGCAAAAGAAAATTCTATAGCGGATGTTGGTCCCCGGGAAGTGATCAGGCGGCCATCGCAGACCACAAGATCCTCCGAGTAATAATCCGGATCAAACTCAGCTCTCATAGCAGGATAAGAGGTATGGCGCTTGCCGGCCAGCACCCCGGCCATTTTCAAAACCAGCGGTGCCGCGCAGATTGCAGCCAGCCACTTTCCCTCAGCGTCAAACTCACGGATCAATGCAAGCACATGCTCGTTTTTAAGCAAATTCCTGTAACCCGGATCACCACCCGGAACAACCAGCATATCAAAGTCACCGGCCCCTACCTGATCAAGCCTGGTATCGCAAACAACACTGATACCTGTAGCGGAAGCAACAGTCAGCCCGTCCTCTGCACAGGAACAAAGCGTCAGCTCAATAGCTGCCCGTCGCAAAAAGTTTGCCGGAGTCAAAGCCTCCACCGCCTCATACCCCTCTGCCAGCAAAATAAGAGCTCTCTTTCTCACAATCCTTCTCCTTTTTTTAAAAAACCAAGCAAGAGTCTCACCAGTATAACCGCCGCCGACAAATCTTAGTTCCATTGCAAGGCCGGCGCTAGTCCTGACGCAGTCCTCCGGCCGCACAGGCCATGCCCAGCACATCAATCCCGGCGTCCTGCAGGCAGCGGCCGGCCTCCGTCATCGTCGCACCGGAAGTAACAATGTCATCCAGTAAAAGTACCCGGCGCCCGCTAAGAACCGGAATATGATCTTCATTCAGCCTGAAAATGCCCTGAACATTGGCCAGTTTCTCCTCGCGTCCCCTCTGCTCACTCTGGCGGCCGCTCGCCCGCACCCGCAGCAAAGAATCCTCCAGCATAGGAATCCTCAAAAGCTCCGCCAGAGCCTGACCCAGCAGGCCGGCCTGATTATAACCCCGCTGCCGCTCCCGCTTGTAATGCAGGGGCATGGGAACAATAACATCGCAGGACAAGTTGAGGCGCCGATATGTCGCATACAGGTATGTGGCCAGAGCGGGAGCAAAATCAGTGCGCCCATGAAACTTCAGCTGGCGCAGCGCCAGCAGCAGAGGCTCCTCATAATAAAAGCTGACTGCGAGCAGAAAGGGAGCATGGTCGGGATAAATCTCGTCATTGAGGCGAAAAGGCAGATCGCTTTCGCAGGCGCGGCAAACGTAGCGTCTGGAACCACCTGCCTCCTCCGGAATCAGGCTGTCGCAGAAAGAACAAACCTGAGGATAGAAGAGACGCTCAAGTTTTTCCGTCAAAAAGCTCCAATCACCCCTGCCCATCAGTCCCGCCAGCTCTAGCTCAATTTAAGAAAATAGCTGAGCAGGCTGTGGCGGCGGTTGGCATCTTCGGTGCGGATCATGTTTCTTAGTGTCTGCCGTCTGCTTAGAATGAACAGCCGCTGACGGGCGCGGCTCACTGCAGTATAGAGCAGATTACGGTTCAAGAAGCGGGGAGGCGCCCCCTGCGGCAGTACCAGAATCACAACCGGATATTCAGAACCCTGCGTTTTATGGATGGTAGTTGCATAGGCAAGATCAAGATTGTCCAGCTGCTCATAGGAAATAGATGCCAGATGCTCCCCTTCAAAGAGTACGATAAGACTCCTGTTTTCCAGATCAATCTCCTGGATGACACCGAGCTCACCGTTCATCACGCCTTCACCGCGCTCATTAGTACTCACATCGTAGTAAGCCAGCTGGTAATCATTCTGCAGCTGCATCACCTTGTCATTGACGGCAAAACGCTTGCCGTAAGCAGCTACATGCGGAAAGTCCCTGCCCTGAACTACTTCCTGTAAACTTTGGTTAAGGTTTTCGACACCGGCTGTACCCCGGCGGATCGGCGAGACGACCTGTGCACCATAGATACCATCAATCCCATACTCCTCGGGCAGGATGCGTTCACAAAGCTGGAGCACACCTGCCAGCATAGCAGCCTCCGAACCCCGTTCTATAAATAAAAAATCCGACTCCAGACTTTGCTTTAGCTCCAGGTCCTGGCCCCGGATTATGTGGTGGGCGTTGCGAACAATCAGCCGATCTTTTTCCTGCCGGTAAATTTCCTCCAGGCGGGTCATCTGCAGGCTGTTGTCTGCCAGCAGGTCGCGCAGCACCTGTCCGGGTCCTATCGAAGGCAGTTGATCCGCATCACCGATCAGCAGGATTTGCGTTGAACTGTCCACTGACTTGAGCAATCTGTAAAATAGGAAGAGGTCGATCATGGAACATTCATCAATGATCAGGTAATCGGCATCGATTTTCTCATATTCCTTAATCGCCGGGATATAGTTGTCATCGAGCTGCAGGTCAAGTAAGCGATGGATGGTAGTAGCTTCCATCTGGCAGACTTCTTCCATGCGGCGGGCAGCACGTCCGGTCGGAGCTGCCAGCTTCACTTCCAGACCATCGGCAAGGAGTATCTGCGTCAAAAGTCGCACTGTGCTGGTTTTGCCGGTTCCGGGACCTCCGGTCAAAATTGAGAAAGGAGCGGCCAGCGCCATGCGCAAAGCCTTGATCTGATCCTTGCCGGGTGTGATACTCTCCTCGCTGTCAATTCTGAAACTGGTTTGGGCGGCAGCTTTCGAGATCACCCGGTCGCAATAAAGCGCATCCCCATAGCGGGGGTCAATTTCACATTGCGCCTCCGGCCGGCCGGCTAAAGCACGGACTGTCCGGGTAAAATCCTGCTCCAGCATAAAGACCGAGCACATAGCAACAGCAGCTTTTTCCGGATCTGCCTCTGCCGGCAGCTTGCTGCCGAATTCAAGCTCCAGCTTCAGAAGGTCCGGGTCATCCGGATCAAAGCGCAGAACCATCTCGTCTTCAACAAGCTTGTCCATGGCACCGTGCAACTTTACTTCGTCTACTTCCAGGCGCTGAGCTAAATTGCGCAAGAGAACTTGCTCTCTGAGAAAACTATGCCCGTCCTGAAAGAGGCTTTGCTGCAGGGTATAAAGCAGGGCACCGCGCAAGCGGACCGGGTGATCGCCCGACATTCCAAAGGCTGCAGCCAGTCGTTCAGCTGTCTCAAAGCCGATGCCGCGCACTCTTTGCGCCAGATAATAGGGGTTTTGACGAATAACAGCCTCAGCTGTATCTCCCAGCTCCTTATAAATAGTGCGGATACGGGCAGGGCCGATGCCATATGGCAGCAGGAGCAGTGACAGCTCCTGATAAGAACGTTCTTTCTGCAGGGCTTCCTGAAAGCTCTTAGCACGTTTTTTCCCGATACCGGATATTCTGGCCACGCGTGCCGGCTTCTCGCGCATGATTTCCAGTGTTTCACTGCCAAAGGCCTCAATTAGTTTTTCAGCCGTTTTTTCGCCAATACCCTTAATGGCGCCGGAGCTGAGGAAGGCATGAATCGCTGCTTCTGAACGCGGAGCCTGTTTGAGCACAGAGCTGGCTGTGAATTGCAAACCGTACTTGGGGTGATCGGACCACTCGCCCTTAACCTGCAGGGTCTCCCCCACATTAAGTGGTGGCATTTTTCCCGTTACGATCACCTCATCCTGGTCACTCAGCAGTTCGATGATCGTAAAAGCATTTGCTTCATTATGGAAAATGATGCGCTCGACAAGGCCTTCCAGCTGGCTGTCAGTATCAGCTGCGTCTTTGCCGAAATTGTCAGTCAGAAAACTTTCTTGTTCCACAAATTCACCTCGCCTCTTATTCTAGCCTCTGCAGACCGGATTTTGCGATACTCCTGCAGCAAATGCAAAACCGGCCGCAAGCCTGCTGGGCTGACTACGACCGGTTCATCTGAAATCATATTATTACATCATTTTGCACCGCATCATTCTGTGCATCGTTTTGTGCATTGTTTTGTGCCTGGCACCTTTTCATGCACAAGTTCTGATCTATTGGCAAGCTCTTTCTTTTATGCCCACTTTCTTGCCAAATCCAGCTGTTCCCAGGGAAGATCCAGATCCGGGCGGCCGAAGTGCCCGTAGTTTGACACCTGCTGGTAGATCGGACGCAACAAGTCAAAGCGTTCTATCAGCGCTGCCGGGCGCAGGTCTATATCCCTTCTTACCAGAGCTTCCATCTCGCCGTCGCCAAAAGTTCCGCTGCCAAAGCTGCTGATCGTCAAGGAGACCGGCTGCGCCACGCCGATTGCATAAGCCAGCTGCACCTCACATTGAGAACAAAAGCCGGCAGCTACCAGGTTCTTGGCGATATAGCGGGCTGCATAGGAAGCTGTGCGATCTACCTTAGTCGGATCCTTGCCGGAAAAGGCACCGCCGCCATGGTGACCAAAACCACCATAGGTGTCACAGATAATCTTGCGGCCGGTGAGACCGGTATCACCTTGCGGTCCTCCAACCACGAAACGGCCCGTCGGGTTAATCAGGACGCGGGTTTTATCTGTGAACAGAGAATTATCCAGTACAGGAGCAATGACATGTTTCCTCACTTCTTCACGAACTTCTTCAAGATCGTAGCGTTCATAATGCTGTGTTGAAACGACAATAGCATCGATATGGACAGGCTTATCTCCCTCATAACGTACCGTCACCTGAGTTTTTCCGTCAGGCAGGAGACTCTTCGTGATTCCGGCCTTACGCACATCCGCCAGCCGCTTGCTCAGCCGGTGGGCCAGGGTGATGGGCAGAGGCATTAGCTCCTCAGTATCGCTATTGGCATAGCCGAACATTATGCCCTGATCACCCGCTCCGGTTGTCACCTCCATCAGACCTTCTTTTGATTCCAAAGCCTGATCTACACCCAAAGCAATATCGGGAGACTGTTCGTCGATGGAAGTCAACACTGCACAGGAATCGGCATCAAAGCCGGTCCTGCTGTTGGCATAACCGATATCACGCACTGTATTACGCACAATCTGAGGTATATCAGCATAAGCTGTTGTACTCAGCTCTCCCAAAACAATGACCATGCCGGTACTGGCAACCACCTCACAGGCTACCCGGGCATTCTTATCCCGCGCCAGCAAAGCATCCAGAACCGCATCTGCAATCTGGTCGCAAACCTTGTCCGGATGTCCCTCGCTTACTGATTCCGAGCTGAACACCCACTCATCCTTGTTACAATAAAACATGATTCCTTCCTTTCAAAAAGAAAATTTTGCCAATTCTTGTTAAAAGCTATCATGATCAGTCAAAGGTTTACGTCAGCAGATAAAAAAAACCTCCATCGAGGAGGCGCGTAGCAACCTCATCTCTCAGAAGCTGTCCTTCAACAGCTCTGCTGGATTTGGCACCTCAGCATATGCTCGGTTGCCGGGCTTCACAGGGCCAGTCCCTCCGCCACTCTTCATAAGATCATATTATTTAATTGGCTGTGGGTCATTATAAGTAATGGCCGGGAAGATTACAAGAAAACATAAGGAAACAAAGCCAGGAATCTTGTTTTTCTTAGGATCCAGCTGCCGGATCTCTTTCAGACTGAAATTGTCACAGGCTCCCGCAGGCCCGGGAGGAGGCACAGCTGTTTCAGGAGCATTGAAACACGGTTCAGCAGGCTCCCGCAGGCCCGGGAGGAGGCAGCCAAGACTTATGACTATAAGGCCTGTCCGGATCCCAGTTTTTTTTGTGACAAAAGGCAAAGACCTCTGCCAAAAGTCTAAACATGCTTGACAAGGCTGAGCCTGCTCGCCTACACTGCTAGATAACGTTAAATGAGTAATTATCAAGCTGAGAGTGAATAATATGCTTAAACACCCGAGAAATTCAGTGAAAGCTCTGCGAATGTCAATGATGATGTACGAAATCACTGCGCATGCTCGGGTATGTTCGCTTATCACACTCTAGAAGCAATCATGGAACTGTGATCTGGCCGCCCGGGAAGGCGGCTTTTTTATTGTCAAAAAGGATGAAGATATGCAAGGAAAACAAATCGCGGAATTTAAAAATGTCTCGAAGACATTTTCCAGTAAAGAGGGAGAAGTACGGGCTCTGTCGGGTATTGACCTCCAGCTTTACCGGGGAGAGATTCTGGCTGTGATCGGACCATCCGGCGCCGGCAAGAGTACTCTGTTGCGCATGCTGAACCGGCTGGAAGAAGCTGATGAGGGAACCGTCATCTGGCAGGATCAGGATTTGGGAAAACTTTCCCCGGCTGAGCTGAATGCCACCAGACGCAAGATGGGCATGATTTTTCAGCATTTCAACTTACTGGCCCAGCGCAATGTCCTCGACAATGTAGCCCTTCCTTTGGAACTTCACGGCACCTCCCGTGATAAGGCCCGCGCTAAAGCAGCTGAACTCCTGGATCTGGTTGACCTCAGTGGCAAGACCTCTGCCTATCCGGCTCAGCTTTCCGGCGGACAGAAACAACGAGTCGCCATTGCACGAGCTTTGTCCACAGATCCTGAACTCCTGCTCTGCGACGAAGCAACCTCCGCTCTCGACCCCGCCACCACCCATTCCATTCTCGAATTATTGAAAAAAATCAACCGTGAGCTCGGCATTACACTTTTTGTCGTCACCCACGAAATGCATGTTGTGGAACATATCTGTGACCGCGTCGCCGTGATGGACGATGGTCACATCGTCGAATTGCGCTCAGTCAAAGACTTGTTTAAAAATCCCCGGAGCGCTGCCGCCCGCAAACTGATCTACCCTCAGGGTGAACTGCTCAAACGCTCCTACAACGGTGCCCGGCTGAGACTGGTCTTTGATGGTCTCTCAGCTGAGGAACCCCTTATATCCAAAATTGTTCTTGAGGCCAAAGTACCCGTGAACATTCTCTATGCCGACAGCAAAAACATCGAAGACAAGACCTACGGTCAGATGCTTTTGGCGCTGCCGGACGATGAAACGGCCGCTGAACGCATCCTCGCTTTATTGGAACGCGAGGGTCTGTCGTATTCACTCGATGAAGAGGAGGAAAGTATTTAATGGACATTAATACACTGATACCTGTTCTCTGGCAGGGCTTGCTGGAAACTCTCGCCATGACCATAGCGTCAGCAGTTTTTGCTTATATCCTGGGCATCCCGCTGGCTCTCTTACTGTATTCAACTGCACCGGGAGGGCTGACACCAAAGCCTGTGCTCAACAGGATCCTGAACATTATCACCAATATCCTTCGTTCCATACCCTTCCTGATCCTGTTAATCTGGATCATGCCTTTTACCCGTTTCATCGTCGGCACCACCATCGGTACACCGGCGGCGATAGTTCCTTTGGTCATCAGTGCTGCACCTTACGTAGCCCGCATGGTCGAATCTTCACTCCTGGAGGTGGATGGCGGTCTCATTGAAGCCGCCTGCTCAATGGGCGCGGACACGAAAAGCATCCTTTTCAAAGTAGTCCTGCCCGAAGCCCTGCCCTCTCTGATACTTGGTGGCTCCATTGCGGTAACGACCATACTTGGCTATTCAACCATGGCAGGTTTTGTCGGCGGCGGCGGTTTAGGCGCCATTGCGAATAACTACGGGCTCTTCCGCTATGACTACTTCACCATGTTTATCACTGTGATCCTGATCGTCATCCTGGTACAGATCATCCAGGCAGCGGGCTCCAGACTGGCCCTCAAAATCGATAAAAGATAAGAAAATTATAATAGAGAAAAGAAGGAAAAAATTATGAAAAAAACTACACGTATTCTGGCATTTGTCCTGCTTTTAGCAGTATTAATCAGCAGCGCCGCCGCCTGCGGCAAGAAAAAGGACGGAGACGGCAAAAAACTGACTATCGCTGCCAGCGTCACCCCCCATGCAGAGATTCTGCGCGTAGCAGCTAAGGAATTGGAGAAAGACGGTTATGAGGTTGAAATCAAGGAATTTACCGACTACATCCTGCCCAACAAGGTGACAACAGACGGTGATGTCGACGCTAACTTCTTCCAGCACATCTCCTATCTCAACCAATACAATGAAAGCAACAAAACAGATCTGGTTTCCGTCGGCGGCATCCACTATGAGCCACTCTGCCTCTACGGCGGGAAAAGCTCTTCCTTGTCAGAACTGCCCGACGGTGCGACTATCGCCGTACCCAATGATTCCTCCAATGAAGCCCGTGCACTCATGGTGCTGGAGCAGGAAGGCCTGATCAAGCTGCGCGAGGGCGCCGGTCTTACCGCTACCATTCTTGACATCGTGGACAACCCGAGAAATCTGGATATCAAGGAACTCGCCGCTGAGCAACTGCCCCGTTCACTTGAGGACGTCAACTTTGCCGTCATCAACGGCAACTTCGCCCTGCAGTCCGGCCTGTCTCCTGAAGACGCTCTGGCCGTGGAAACTCTGAGTGGTGAAACCCTCGAACTCTACCAGAATGTTCTGGCTGTCAGAGAAGACAAGGCTAAAGATCCCGCAATTCTGGCTTTATACGCAGCACTTAAGAGCGATGCTGTTAAAGACTACATTAATGAAACCTGGAAAGGCGCAGTCGTCCCTCTGGACTAAGAACGATCAGATTGCTGCTGCTGAAACCTTAGCTCAGCACTTGTCAAATCCTGCTAAAGGCTTCTTCTGTACTTACCGGAGAAGCCTTTTTATTTTCTTATTTATCTAATCGTTGACAAAAGCACATCCGCTCTTTTATTGTTCAATTAATATAGTTCTGCTTAGCTCTGTCCAAAGGAGGATTTATGAAAATTGATGATTTTGTTTTGGAGAATTGGCTGAATCCGGCCAGCGAAAGTGAGAAAAATAAGATTTATCTGGGTGGCAGCTGCGTTCTGCCTCTGACTGTGGAAGAACTGTTTGCTCTGACCGGCGAGAGTCTGGACGATTTTCTGGAAGAAATTAGAAGCATGGATCTGGGATACGGTTCCTTCGAAGGTACACCTAGAACCAGGCGCGGCGTGGCCGGCCTGTATCAGAAAGTAACAGCGGAGGACGTTATCCTGGTACACGGCGGAACCGGCGCCAACCATACAGTCGTCTATAGCTTGATTTCAGATACTGACAACGTCATCTCCATCATGCCTAATTATCAGCAATTTTATTCTCTGCCGAAATCGATCGGCGCTGAAGTCCGCCAGATTAACCTCCAGGCTGAAGCCGGCTATAAGCTCGATCTTGAAGAAGTTCGTCAGGCCGTGGATGAAAATACCCGGGCCATCCTTTTTACCAATCCCAATAATCCTACCGGCGCCTTGTTGAATCCGGAGGAAATGCAGGAGATTGTTGAGATAGCCACAGCTGTTGATGCCTGGGTTGTCTGCGATGAAATGTACAGAGGCCTGAAGGAAGAATACATGCCTTCATTCGCTGATATCTATGACAAAGCCATCATTACCTGCAGTTCCTCGAAAATTTATTCCATGGCCGGAACCCGCGTCGGCTGGATTATCTGCCGTGATCCGGAAATGCGCAAAGCCTTATTCAACCGCAGGTCCTATGATGCCATTTGCGGTGCCACTTTCGATGAATGGATTTTCGCTATTGCACTGGAACATGTGGACAAAATACTTGCCCGCAGCAGAAAGATTGTTAACGATAATAAGGCCATCGTTGACAAATGGCTGCAAGGTCACAAGTATCTGCATCAATACGCTGACTCCTACGCTACTACCTATCTGATTCATTACGATCTGGATGTGGACGCCGTAGATTTCGCGGAAGGTCTGCTGGATAAAAAAGGTGTGCTCGTCTGCCACGGCGGCTGTTTTGATATCCCGCACAGCTTCCGCCTGACACTTTCTCATGCAGAAGAACTCGAAGAAGGTTTACGACGCATCGATGAGTACATCGGAGAATTGGTCGCCCAGGGCAAGGCTCTATAGAAAGAATGCATATGGAAATTACAGTATTAAGTCAGGCCGAACTGAAGCAGGTCCTGGAGCTGGACCGGGTCATCGCCAGCGTCGAGAGTGTCTATAAGCAGAAAGCCGGCGGCCGGACAGCCGTCTGGCCTTCGGTCGAGTACCATTTTGAAGAGGAGCAGGCTGTGATGGATATCCGCAGCGGTTATCTGGCCGGCGATAAGCTGCACGGAGCCAAAATGCTCAATAATTTCCCTCTGAACGCCCAGGCCGGCTTGCCTGCTTTTACCGGTATGCTGCTGATTTTCGATTCCACCAGCGGCATGCCGCTGGCCCTGATGGATGCCTCCTACATCACCAGCATGCGGACGGGGGCGGCAGCAGCTCTGGGAGTACGGACACTGGCCCGCAAAAACAGTAAGAATCTGCTCCTTGTCGGTGCCGGGCGTCAGGCTTTTTTCATGGTGGCTGCCACTTTGCTGGCAATGCCGCAGCTGGAAAATGTCCGGGTCCATGACCCGCTAGACTCCGCTAATGCGGAAAAATTTGTTTCGCAGATAGAGAGACGCCTGAAAGCAGAGCTTAACCTGAACCTGTCAGGCAAAGTAAATTTCACTGCCCGCAATGATCTGCAGGCTGTTTTACAGGATAGCGATGCTGTCATCACCGTTACCAGAGCCACATCCCCGATTATTAAGCAAGAATGGGTACAGAGCGGTACTCATTTCAGCTGCATTGGAGCCGATATGCTGGGCAAGGAGGAGCTGGACCCTGAATTATTCAGAACTGCCCGGGCCTTCGCCGATGACAAGAAACAATGCCTTGCTTTCGGTGAAATGGAGATCCCCTATAAAGCAGGTATTATTTCTGAGCAGAGTATCCAGGCGGAGCTGGGTGAGGTCCTGGCCGGTACAGCGGCTGGCCGGATCTCAGAAGCAGACATCACTATTTTCGATGCAACCGGGCTGGCCCTCCTGGATCTTGCGACCGGCAAGCTGGCTCTGGATTTAGCCCGCAGAAAAGGACTGGGCCAGAAGGCCTCCATCTGAAAATAGCCGTTTGTAGTCTTATGGAGGGTCACACTGCTTGCTAGTCCGGAGTGATGCCTCTGAAGAGAGGAACTTGCCTTATCTGCTCAGCATGAATGCCCCAGCTCATGAGAATGGGTAAAACTATCTTTATTCTTCAAAATAAAATCGGCTAGTCCCTCAATATCGTCTAAATCAAACTTCGGCAGCTCAGTATCAATATCTTCCGCATCAGTTACTATAGCTATGAATTCACTCAAATCTGACGTAAAACCCTGACCGCCGGCTGCTCTGCAAAGCCCGATTTTAGTAAGTTTTTCTTCTTTGTATCCTTCAACCAGGATCAGGTCAACATCATAAATATGAGAAACCACTTCAGAGAAAGACTTCTTGCGCATTTCCACCAAGGCAAACTTGCTGTCTGAACAGATCAGCGACATAGCTGCGCCTGCCCGGGAAAAGCGCCAGGAATCCTTCCCTTCCTAATCGATTTCAAAATCATGAGAATCATGTTTGATAACTGCAGTTTGGCAACCCTTCCGGCACAAACTCTTAATCAGCTTTTCTATTAATGTAGTTTTTCCTGAATCCGAAAATCCGGCAAAAGACAGAATAGGTATGGAATTCATTGTCTCACCTGCTATATTAAAAATCCTTTTAACTGCGTACCTGCCGGAAGGTCAGCGCTTCCTGCCGGTATTATGGCGATTACATCAGATCCTATAAAGCTGCTGAGCATCGCATTTCCCTGTTTCATGGGCAGCTCAAATCTGGCTGTGCCGTCCGATAAGTCCAGTTTCCCGCGGAGCAGGCGAGTATATTGACTTCTTTTGCTGAAGGCCGAGTTGAGACTTACACTTATTTCGTCAGGAATCACAGCCGACCATCCTGCCATTTTTTTCAAGACCGGACTTACTATTGCATAGAAACTTGTAATGGCTGAAGCAGGGTTACCGGAAAGAGCAAAGATCGGTTTTTGACCTTTCATTCCGTAGGCACAAGCCATTCCG
>ENA-UOOK01000295-UOOK01000295.1-fermentation-metagenome-genome-assembly--contig:-NODE-295-length-64106-cov-10.090912_pt1 | contig 64106 bp, 49 predicted proteins | sample MGYA00245777_ERZ724023 | MGnify/ENA primary metagenome ERZ724023 (study PRJEB28704, sample SAMN03018312) | fermentation metagenome | biome: anthropogenic terrestrial biome; feature: soil; material... | reverse complement strand
GGGATCTATATATGGATAAATTAAAAAAATGTGCTGTGATATTTAAATATTTACTTAATATACAATATAAAATAAAATTAGCAAGAAAAGGAAAACTAACAGAATTTAATGTAAATTTTAAAGAATGTGATTTTCACCATTTAGTTGGCTTACAAAAACTTAAAGATATATCCCGTTTAAAGGCTAAAAGAGAGAAAGTATTTAATGACATTTTAGAAGATAGAATATCATATGAAATGATAAGTTCAAGTCCTTTTTTTGAAAAAGATGAAGGAAAGAACATAATAGGAATAAAAGAAAGAATAGATTATTTTTTACGTATTACGGAGTTACTTGACAGTAACAATATTTATTTTAAATATAGCCAAAATAGAAATGCTTCGTCTAACATACAATGTGAATATATACTGGAAAATAAATATCTTGAACGAATAGTTTATATTCTTTTGGACAAGCGTACAGATTCTGATTATAGGTATTGTAGATCTTTTTTCCCAAAAGATAAAAAAGATTATATAGTTAGACAAACTAGAATGACTTTATTGTATAAAGAGAAAAAGAATTTGTTGTCAGGTGAAAGTATTGTACAATTAAATAAACTTAAAAAGGATTTATGAGTTCTACATAATATATGGATTGATTATGTACGTGTACTCTAAACATAGTTAACGAATAGTAGAAAAAATAATTAATACAATTTACAGTATTTCTAATTTATGAAGCTATGGCCAAGCTTTAAATCTTCGCATACTCAGAATAACAGTTTAGCCATAGACAAATTTAATGGTATGACTTGCTCCAATCCCAGGGAGTCTTCCTATTAGGTCTTATAATAGTCTCCTTGCAGTCGAAAGGAAACTTTGGACTAGCTATTCTTTTTCACTGAATTAATACATTAAAAATCCCAGATCATATTAAATCTAATTTGCAAAAATAAGCCTGCAGCATTCAAAACAAGAGCATGTCCAAAGACAATAATTATAAAAAGCGTAGTTCTATTTTCTTTAATAGTTTAGAAGTTGAGAAAAATGTTATTAAATTAATATTTACAATTCTTGCGTTTGCATCGCTGTTGTTTTTGCTCGGGATAATAATAGTTTTGTTTAAGGAAAGCCTGCCTATATTTAAAGAAGTTAAACTGCCTTCAGCCCTTCCACAGTTTTTTTCAGGGCTAAAGATTGCTGCAACCTATAGTATAACGGGAGCAGTGGTTGGGGAGTGGCTTGGTGCAAAATCAGGTATTGGTATATTTATGACAAGATCAATTGCATCTCATAGGGCTGATATGCTTTTTGCAGCTGTTACGGTTGTCGTTATTTTAAGCATTGGGATATTTAAAATAGTTGAAATAGCAGAAAGGATAATAATACCTTGGAACAAAAACAGTTAGTAGTGAAAAAGGAGGAGAAAATATGAAAAAAGTAATATCCATTATTATGATACTATTTTTAATGCTGCCACTTTCAGCATGCAAAAAGGAGGAGAAACAGACTCAGGAAAAGCCTCTTCAGAAAATAACATTTGTATTAGATTGGACGCCTAATACAAATCACACGGGGGTTTATGCGGCAAAGGAAAAGGGCTTTTTTAAAGAAGCAGGCTTTGATGTAGATATAATCCAACCAGGAAAGAATACTTCAGATCAGCTTATTGCTGAGGGTAAGGCCCAGTTTGGTATTAGCTACCAAGAAAACGTAACCTATGCAAGAGAGCAAAACATGCCTTTAGTATCAATTGCTGCAGTTGTACAACACAATACATCTGCTTTTGCATGGCCAAGCAATAAGGATATAAAGACTCCAAAAGATTTTGAAGGTAAAACCTATGCTGGATGGGGCTCCCCCATTGAAGAAGCAGTATTAAAGTCTATTACCGAAAAGTATGGTGGGGATTTTAGTAAGGTAAATGTACTAACTACTGATGCGGCAGACTTTTTCGCACTTACTGAAAAAGATGCCGATTTTGCATGGATATACTATGGTTGGACTGGAATTGCATCTAAGGTTCAAAATAAATCTATAGACTATATTATGCTAAAGGATGAGGACAAAGATTTAGACTACTATACACCAGTTATAATAACAAGCGAAAAGATGATCTCAGAAAATAGAGATACAGTAAAAAGATTTATGGAGGCCGTATCAAAGGGGTATGATTATGCAGAAAAAAATCCTGAAGATGCTGCACAGATACTTTTAAAGGAAGCTCCTGAGCTTGATAAAACTCTTGTTATAGAAAGTCAAAAATGGTTAAGCCCAAGGTATAAAGATGATGCCAAGGTTTGGGGATATCAGAAAAGGGAAACTTGGGAAAACTATACAAGATGGCTTTATGATAGAAAGCTTATAAATACCATGATAGATGTGGATAAAGCTTTTACAAATGAATTTATACCTGAAAAATAATTTACAAAATAGGCTCTGAAAATTAGGATGTGATATAATGCTTCCAAAAGTTGAGATTGTTAATTTGAATAAAAGTTTCTACAAAGATGGAGTAGAAATTAAAGTATTAGATAATATAAACCTTAAGCTATATGATGGTGAATTTGTATCTATAATAGGCCCTAGTGGATGTGGCAAAAGTACTATATTTAGTATAATCTGCAATCTGCAAAACCAAGATAGCGGAGATATAATTGTAGATGGGAAAAAAGATAATATAAATAAGCGTTTTGCCTATATGCCACAGAAGGACTTGCTATTCCCATGGAGAAAGCTTAAGGATAATATGATCCTTCCCCTTGAGATACAAGGGGAAGATAAAAATAATTCCTATAAAAAGGTTGATAGTTTATTTGACCAATTTGGGCTTAGTGGTTTTGAAAATGCCTATCCTAATGAATTATCAGGAGGCATGAAGCAAAGGGCTGCCTTACTTAGAACATTTTTAATAGACAGTGATATAATGCTGCTTGACGAGCCCTTCGGTGCAATAGATGCCATAAATAGAGATAAGCTCCAAGTATGGCTGCTAGATGTATGGAGCAAGTTTAAGCGTTCCGTGTTTTTTATAACTCATAGCATTGATGAGGCAATATATTTATCAGATAGGATTTATGTACTTTCAGATAGACCTGCATCAGTAAAACTTGAAATTAAAATTGATTTAGAAAGGCCAAGAGATAAAAAAATAATTACATCACAAAAATTTATGGATTATAAAGCCTGTCTTTTATCTGCACTAGAATAGGCAATAAAATGGAGTAGTATTTAATTAGAGCCAAATACTACTCCATTTTTTTATTTGCTAATCATCTTTTAAAGTCCTTCTCAAATTCATCAAGGCTTTCTTTTAAAACTGTTACCGTATATGCCATGGAAGGTCCTCCTCCAAAGGCTACAGCTGTCTGGGCAGCCTCAAGAACCTCTGCTCTAGTTGCCCCTGCTTCAAGAGCTTTATAAACATGAAATACTATGCAGTATTCACATCTATTATATGCAGCTATTCCAACACTGATAAGTTCCTTGGTCTTAACAGAAAGTGCCCCTTCCTTATACGTTGCCCCAAGCAGACTCATAAAGCTGTTTATAAAATCTGGTACCTCTCCGCCTAACTGCTGCAGGCCCCCAGTAAAATCATTTAGCATTTGTCTTACGTTCTTTGCCATACAATACCAGTCTCCTTTGATTAATTTTAGGTTATCAATGATTAGTATGTGGTATGTGCAAATAGTTATACATGGATAACTAATAAGTAAGAGTTAAAAAGTAAAAGATAATAATGGGCAAAAATATAAAAGCCTCCTTTTGAAGCCTTTGTGGTTTCTGCTTTATGCTTCATGTCTTCTGATCTGCTTATAAGTTTTAAAATGCGCTGGCTTTTCCGCTAAATACTAGGCCTCTTGTTATATCAAGAGTAATTAGCATTCCATTCTTTATTTTTTTAGTTGCTTCTTTTGCATCAGTTATAAATGGAATACCTCTGCTTATACATTCAACGGCAAGGTGGGATGTAAATCCGCCTTCTTCAGCTACTATGCCAGATACTCTATCAAGTATTTTTATATATTCTCTATCTAGCTTCTTTATAACAAGAATATCTCCACTTTGTACAATCCCTTCAGCTTCTGCTAATTCCTCAACTATTCTTGCTGTCCCGTATACTGGTTCATTCCCTACCCCTTGGCCTTTAACTATTATGTCACCTGCTATTTGAACCTTAAGCATGTTTGTTGTTCCTGCTAATGCTACAGGTATCCCTGCTGCAATAACTACAAGATCTCCCTTTTTTATATATCCTGCTTCAAGGGACTTTTCTGTTGATATTGCTATTATATCATCTGCTGTACACATTTTATCAGTTAAAACAGGGTACACTCCCCAACATATTGAAAGTCCTCTTGCCGCTCTATCAAATGGTGTAAGCCCGATTATAGGTGATTTAGGTCTAAACTTTGAGACTGTTCTTGCAGTATATCCTGACATTGTAGCTGCAATTATAGCACTAGCACCAAGCTCTGCTGCAGTTGTGCATGCTGAATAACATATGGCATTTGCAACATTTTCTGAACTAGAAAGCTTTCTTTTATCCATCATAAGTTCATAGTTTAAGGATTGCTCTGTTCTTTCTGCAATCCTCGCCATTGTTTTTAATGACTCTACTGGGTATCTTCCATTGGCAGTTTCTCCTGAAAGCATTATACAGTCTGTCCCATCAAAAACCGCATTTGCAACATCTGAGGCCTCAGCTCTTGTAGGCCTTGGGTTTCTCATCATAGAGTCAAGCATTTGAGTTGCAGTTATTACAGGCTTTCCTGCTCTATTGCATTTCTCAATAACCATCTTTTGAACAAGAGGAACCTCTTCCACTGGAATTTCAACTCCAAGATCTCCCCTTGCTACCATAATACCATCAGAGAATTTTATTATTCCGTCTATGTTTTTAACGCCTTCTCTAGACTCTATTTTAGATATAATAAGCAAATCACTGCCATTGTTCTCCTCTAGAACCCTTTTTATTGCTATAACGTCAGCAGGTTTTCTAACAAAAGAAACTGCAATTATATCTACTCCAGATTCTATTCCAAATATTATATCTGCCCTATCCTTTTCTGTTAAAGCAGGCAGATTAATGGCTGCACCTGGTATATTTACTCCCTTGTGATTTCCAATGGTTCCATTATTTAAAACTGTACAATTAATCTCTGTATTATAAATTTTGTTTACAGTAAATCCTACTAGCCCATCATCAACTAATATTACATCTCCAATATGCAAATCATTAGGCAGGTTTTTATAGGATATGTGTCCTATAGTATCATCGCCTAAAATATCTCTAGTTGTAAATGTAAATTTCTGCCCCTCTTTAAGCTCTACTTTCCCAAGCTTAAAGTCTCCAAGCCTTATCTCAGGGCCCTTAGTATCTAGCATTATAGCAATAGGCATATTAAGATCTTTTCTTATTCTTTTTATGTTCTTAATCCTATTGCCGTGTTCCTCAAAATCTCCGTGAGAAAAGTTCAGCCTAGCAGCATTCATCCCATTTTTCATAAGCTGCTCAATTATTGCTGGATCTTCACTTTCAGGTCCTATGGTACAGATTATTTTCGTTTTCTTCATGTCTTATATTCTCTCCCTATTTAGACAATATTCTTGCAAGGTTTAGTAAGTCATGGTCAATATCTTTTTTCATATTTACAGCTTCATTGATATCCATATCAATTACATCGCTTCCATGCACTCCAACAACTCTTGATGAGGAATCTTCAGCTAATAGTTCAACCGCCCTTGCTCCAAGTTTAGATGCAAGTATTCTATCAAAGGCTGTTGGGCTTCCTCCCCTTTGTATATGTCCAAGTATTGTGGCTCTAGCTTCAAGTCCTGATGTTTGTTCTATACTTTTAGCCAATTCCGCAGCATTTCCAACTCCCTCAGCAAGTATAATTATGCTGTGCAGTTTACCCCTTAATTTACCTTCAAGTATTGTTTTGCATACTTCATCAACATCATACTCAACTTCAGGAACAATTATGCTTTCACCGCCTCCTGCAAGGCCTGCATAAAGTGCAATATCTCCGCAATGTCTTCCCATAACCTCAATTATGCTTACCCTCTCATGAGATGTGGATGTGTCCCTAATTTTGTTTACTGCGTCAAGTACTGTATTTACAGCAGTATCAAAACCTATGGCATAGTCTGTATATGCAAGATCATTATCTATTGTACCTGGTATTCCAATTGAAGGGAAGCCAAGTTCAGACATCCTTTGAGCTCCCATAAAAGAGCCATTTCCTCCTATTACTACTAATCCATGAATTCCAAATACCTTAAGTATCTTAGCTGCCTTTTCTCTAACCTCTGGGTTCTTAAATTCTTCACACCTTGCAGTACGAAGCATTGTTCCCCCTCTTTGTATTATGTCAGCTACAGAGGATCTATCCATTTCATATATTTCTCCATTTAAAAGGCCATTAAAGCCTCTTTCTATTCCCATTACTCTAAAGCCTTTGTCAATTCCCATCCTGACTACTGCTCTTATGGCTGCATTCATTCCTGGAGCGTCTCCACCACTTGTCAATACGCCAATTGTTTTCATATTATTCTCCTCTTTTCACTTCTATTTATAGTTTGCAATATAGACATAATTTAAAATTCAAATCCAATCTGCTCAAGTACCGAGCATGCGTCTTCGACTTCTGCCTCAGGTACAAGTATTTCATATAACCCATCAGAGTTCTTGCTCTTCCCTATTCTGTTAGTTTTAACAAGCACCCCATGGTCACTTAACCTTTTCTCGAGTCTTGAAGCACCATCCATACTTTGTGCAACATATATAACAGTCCACATAGATTTGAGGGCCCCCTTATGCTTTATTTTCCCCTTAATTGTAGCCTTCATACCATAGGCTAAAAATCTTGGACTAGGCTATCTTTATAACAATATTTGCCCATAATATTTTAACACACCTTTACACACTTTTCACCTAGCAGATTAGAAAGTTTTAAAATTAATTCTTTATCCGCATAAACCCACAAATCCTTGCTTGCAATTTCAACATTCATTTCCTTATTTTCACCTTCTATACATAGATATACAGGGGTTTGGCCTTTATTATAAGATAATATTGGCTTTATCTTAGATAACATTTCATTATAGTCCTTTTCTTGTATCTTTAAATAGAGCTTATTTCCATTCATCTTTTTTAAAGGTTTTATCTGCTCTGCTAAGATTTTAGCGTCTTCATCTTCTCTCATGCTTATTCTTCCTCTTATTAAGCATATATTATCCTCTTGTATTAATTTGTTAAACCTTTCATAAACTTTTGGAAATACAATAACCTCTATGGAACCAAACATGTCTTCAACCGTTATAAAAGCCATTATCTTATTGCTCTTTGTGGCCTTTATTTTTACTGATGATATTATTCCTCCAATTGTTACGGTTTTATTATCTAAATCCAATGTATTTATTGGGCTATTATCAGAGGCATCAGAGACATCATCCACACTATTTGATGTAGATGCCATTATCTCTGATGTATTAATAGTGGTATATAAATCAAGTTCATCCTTATATTCAGATAATGGATGACCGCTTAAATAAAGCCCTGTCATCTCTTTTTCCATTGCTAGCAGATACTTTTTATCAAACTCATTTATTTTAGGAAGGTTATCTTTTTTAGATTCCATACCACTGTTTACCATATCAAATAGGCTCACCTGTCCATCTATGTTTCTCTTTTTATCATTGCTTATGCCATCCATGACCTGTTCATATACTGCAAGCAGCTGGGATCTATATAATCCTAAAGAATCAAATGCGCCAGCTTTTATGAGGCTTTCAACTGCTCTTTTGTTTAGATTTGAATCTAATGCCTTTTGGCAAAAGTCTGTAAAGCTTACAAACTTACCCTTCTTGTTTCTGCTGTCTATTATTGATATTATGGCTGATTTACCTACGTTTTTAATAGCAGCAAGTCCAAATCTTATTTTTCCATTAACCACTGTAAAGTTTATATTACTTTCATTAATATCTGGAGGCAAAACTTCCATTCCCATGGCCTTGCAGCTTTGTATATAAAATGCTACTTTATCGTTGTTTCCCATTACGCTTGTAAGCATTGCTGCAAAAAACTCAACTGGATAATATCTTTTAAGGTATGCTGTTTCATAGCCTATTACAGCGTATGCTGCAGCATGGCTTTTATTGAATGCGTAGGATGCAAAGTCCATCATCTGATCAAATATATCATTAGCGACCTTTTCATCTACTCCATTTCTTATGGCGCCTGGCACCTCAATGTTTCCATTTTCATCAACTATACCATATATAAAATTCTTTCTCTCTTCCTCCATTACCTTATGCTTTTTCTTTGACATTGCCCTTCTTACAAGGTCTGATCTTCCAAGAGAATATCCCCCAAGGTCTCTAACTATCTGCATAACCTGTTCCTGATAAACCATACATCCATAGGTTACGTCTAGTATGTGCTTCAATTGTGGTGTTGCATAAACTATCTTTGAAGGGTCCTTTTTATTTTCTATATATCTTGGAATCTCTGCCATAGGTCCCGGTCTATAAAGGCTTATACCTGCTATAATATCTTCAAAGCAATCAGGTTTTAACTCCTTCATAAATTGAGTCATGCCTGCTGACTCAAGTTGAAATACGCCTTCAGTTTTACCATCACTAATCATTTTAAAAACTTCAGGATCATCGTATGTCATGCTATCAATATCAATTTCAATTCTCTTTGTTTCTTTTATCATATTTAATGCATCCCTAATTACGGTAAGGGTTCTAAGTCCCAAAAAGTCCATTTTTAAAAGTCCTAGCTCTTCAAGGGTTCCCATAGGAAACTGGGTTACTATTGTATCATCATTTCTTGAAAGTGGGACAAGGTCATCTATAGGCTCTGCAGCAATAACCACTCCAGCAGCATGGGTTGAGCTATGGCGAGGCAAGCCTTCAAGTTTTTTTGATATATCTATAAGAAACTTTATTTTCTCATCCGTCTCATAGGTTTTATTTAACTCTGGATTTAAACTTAAGGCCTTATCTATTGTCATTCCAATTTCAAAAGGTATCATTTTGGCTATACTGTCAACCTCTGTATATGGAAAGTTAAGTGCTCTCCCCACATCTCTTATAACACCTCTTGCAGCCATTGTTCCAAAGGTTATTATCTGAGCTACCCTATCTTTACCATACTTTTCGACTACATAATCTATAACCTCTTGCCGTCTTTCATAGCAAAAATCAGAGTCTATATCTGGCATTGATACCCTCTCAGGATTTAAAAATCTCTCAAATAAAAGATTATATTTTAAAGGGTCAATCCTTGTTATGCCAAGGCAGTAAGCCACTATACTTCCTGCACCGCTGCCACGCCCTGGCCCAGTCATTATTCCATTATCTCTTGCAAATTTAATAAAATCCCATACAATAAGAAAATAATCTACATACCCCATGTGTGAGATTACCCCAAGTTCATATTCTAGCCTACTGATTACCTCATCGTCTGCATCCTTATATCTTACTTTCATTCCCTCATAGCATAACTTCCTTAAATACTCCTCAGCACTTATGCCTTCTGGGACATCAAATTTAGGAAGATAGGTTTTATTAAAATCAAAATCAAAATTGCATTTATCCCTAATTTTAATGGTATTTTCTAATGCCTCTGGTACAGACTTAAAAATCTCCTTCATCTCATCTGGTGATTTTAAATAGAATTCATCTGTTTGAAACCTCATTCTATCCTCATCATCCATTGTCTTGCCAGTTTGTATACAAAGAAGTATTTCGTGGGCTTTTGCATCATCTTTATTTATATAATGTATATCGTTTGTACAAACAAGAGGTATATCAAGCTTTCTTGACATATTGATGAGCTCTTTATTTACTTTTTTTTGCTCCATAATGCCATGGTCTTGAAGTTCAAGATAAAAATCATCTTTAAATATAGATTTATAAAAAAGTGCGGTTTCCTCTGCTTTTTTTATGTTGCCAGATAATATATAGGACTGAACCTCTCCTCCTAAGCAAGCACTTAGTACTATAAGACCTTCACTATACTTTTTAATGGTTTCATGATCCACCCTTGGTTTATAGTAAAACCCGTCTATAAAGCCTTTTGAAACTATCTTAATAAGATTTTTATAACCTTTCATATTCTTAGCTAATAAAACTAGGTGGTAATATTCGTTATCTATGCCTGGCTCTTTATCATAAAGAGACCTCTTTGCTACATAAACCTCTGAGCCAAGTATTGGTTTTATACCTTGGGAAACTGCCTCTTTATAAAAGTCTACTACACCATAAGCAGCTCCATGGTCAGTGATTGCAATAGAGTCCATTCCAAGCTCTTTTACCCTAGAGATTAGCTCTTTTATTCTTGCAGAACCATCAAGAAGGCTGTATTCTGTATGAACATGAAGGTGAACAAACTCATTCATATAATCACCCCATTCATTTTTTATCCATCTTATACTTTTTATTTATTTCTCATAATCTTTGCAGATAACATTCCTTTCGCGCAAAGCTCTCCTTTTTCATCTAACATCTCGACATCAACCTTAGCAAAATTACGGCCAGAATCTATTGTTTTAACATTAATCGATATGTAGCTATCTATCTGTACAGGTTTCATATAAAATGCTACAAAGCTATCAGCAAATATATTTAAATTATTTTTTTGCCTTAAAACCGTGGTACACGCAGTAGACATAATCATTGTAAGAGAGTTCATACTTGCAGACCCTTCCTGATTATACATCTCAGGTGTTATTTTGCCCCTATAATTTATACCATCTTGGGTATGTTCATATGAAAAACTTTTTAAAACCATATCTTCTAAGGTTTCACTGACCTGAGGCTGCCTTGTTATATGTTGAAGAGCTTTAAGCACATCTCCCCTGCTTACAACTCCTATAAGGGTTTTATTATTAACTACTGGAATAAGCTCTAAGCTATCCCACACCATTATATGTGCAGCATATGCAACAGAGGTCTTCTCAGTAACAGTTATAGGATCCTTTGTCATTATTCTATAAAGTACATCCTCTTCATCTAAACTATTGTTAAAATCCTTTGTAGTCAAAATCCCAACTAGTTTTTCTCTCTCATCGAGTATTGGAAACTTGGTATAACCAGTCCTTCCAACCATCTTTCTCCAATCCATTACAGTATCTGATTCATGAAGGTATATAGGATTTGAGTTCATTATATCTTCAACTAATATTATATCTTTTTTAATTAGGCTTTCTGAAATAGCCTTGTTTATCATAGTTGCAATTGTAAATGTATCATAAGATGATGAGATTACTGGGAGTTTTTTTGAGTTTGCGATCCTTTTTATTTCATCAGAACAGCTAAATCCGCCTGTTATAAGTACGGCACAGTTAAGCTCTAAGGCAAGTTTATGAGCTTCTTCCCTATTTCCTACTATAAGAAGGTTGCCAGATGACATGTAGCTTTTCATTGCATCTATTGTCATAGCACCTATTACAAACTTATTTAGTGGTTTATAAAGTCCTTCTTTACCACCTAGTACAACCCCATCAACTATATTTACAACTTCTGCAAATGTAAGAGTCTCTATGCTCTTTTTTTCAAGTTTTTCTATTCTAATTGTTCCAACCCTTGGTATGGCACTGACAAGTCCCAAGTTCTCTGCTTCCTTTATTGCCCTGTATGCAGTTCCTTCACTTACTCCAAGTTCCGCTGCAATCGTTCTAACTGATATTTTAGTACCAACCCTTAACTCTTTTATATGGTTAAGAATTTCTTCATGTTTCGTCATATCAATATCTCCTCATAAAGAATGTAAGCCCTTAGCATTACTTTTATCTTCCGCGCAGTTCGTCTGCAAATTCCTCAATCCTTCGCAGTCTATGATTTACACCAGATTTACCTATTGGTGGGTCAAGCATTTCCCCAAGTTCTTTTAAAGATGCATCAGGATTATTTAACCTAACTTCAGCTACCTGCCTTAAATTTGGAGGAAGCTTTTTTAATCCTATGGTATCTCTAATAAGTTTTATGCACTCAGCCTGCCTAACTGATGCATTTACAGTTTTGCTTAGATTTGCTGTTTCACAATTTACTAATCTATTAACATTATTTCTCATCTCTTTATATATTCTAACATTTTCAAGATCAAGCAAGGAACTATGGGCACCTATTATATTTAGTAAGTCCACTATATTTTCCCCTTCTTTAAGATAAACCACATAGCTATTTTTCCTCATAATTACCTTTGAATTCAATCCAAAGGTATTGATAAGCTCTGATAAATCCTCTGCATGTTTTTCTGTATGAGTTACAAATTCAAGGTGATATGTCTTTTCAGGATTTGTTATAGAGCCTCCCCCTAAAAATGCCCCTCTTATATAAGCTCTTTTAGTGGATATGGCATCAACAATATCCCAATCCAGTCCATAGTTTATTTTAGTGTCTTTATGAAAGTTTAATATGCCACATTCTTTTAGTATTTCTGTTGCACCCATATTTGCTGAGACTACAATCATATATATATTATTCTTTTTAAGCTGCCTATTTTTTTTAACTAATATTTCAGGTTGTATATCGAAACTTTTTTTTAGCAGTAAAAATATTCTCCTGGCTATAGCAGGGTTTTCTGTGGAAACTCTGAAGCTTACATTAAACTTACTATTTATACTTATTATCCCGCTAGTCTTTATAAGTGCTGAGAGCTCTGCTATTTTCGAACTTCTTTCTTTATCATCAATCCTGCATATTTCATTTTTAACATCCTGTGAAAAGGACATAATTTAACTCCCCACCTATCTACCATTTTGTTTCATTCTCTCATTTAAATAATAGAACTCTATTTTTCTCTTTTTATCTTTAGATATTCTATCATCAAGTATGAGTTCAATTATAACCCGAGCAAGTCTTTCAGAATTATGTCTTATTAAGTTTTTGCTTACATCTAAAAACTCATCTTCAATTATCTTTATGCCTAGTTTTTCTACTCTTTCTCTATCTATAACAACTTCCTTAGAACCATCATCCACATACTTACCATATAAACTTTCAGGTAAGCTAGATTTGTTTACCAACGCGTAGTCTATTATCCTATTGTTGCCGTGTGCGCAATCTTGTATTGCTTGTATATGATCTCCTATAGAATACCCATCAGTCTCACCTGGTTGGGTCATTATATTTGCTACATATATTTTAACTGCATCAGATTCTTCTATATGTTTTACTATATCATTTACCAATAGATTAGGTATTATGCTTGTATAAAGGCTTCCAGGGCCTAATATAATTGCATCCGCCTCATCTATAGCGTTTAATGCTTCTTGAAGAGGTTCTGCATTTTCGGGCTTTATAAACACCCTTTTTATAGGTACATCTTTATACTCCTCCCTGTTTGGTATTTTACTTTCACCCTTAATAACCGTACCATCTTGAAGCTCAGCAAATAGCCTTACATCAGATAAAGTTACAGGAAATACCTTTCCAGTTACAGCAAGTACATCGCTCATTTTTTTTATTGCCTCTTCAAAGTTTCCAGATATTCCATTCATAGCTGCAATAAATAGATTGCCAAAGTTTTGGTCTTTTAACATTCCATCTGTAAATCTATATTGCAGTAATTCTTCCATTAAAGGCTCAGTATCTGCAAGGGCTAAAAGGCAGTTCCTTATATCCCCAGGAGGTAGTATCCCAAGGGTTTCTCTTAAAACCCCTGAACCTCCACCATCATCAGCTACTGTTACTATTGCAGTTATATTTGAAGTATACTTTTTTAGCCCTCTTAACATTGTTGAAAGTCCTGTTCCTCCACCGATCGCAACAATTTTAGGTCCCCTTATTAATAATCTTTTTTCATATACCATATCTTCAAGCTTCTCCATATCCAAAGTGACTTTTGGGTTATTCTCATTTATAAATTTAAATAAAGCTTTCATTCCTTCACCGAATGCGATGGCTATTATAGCTATACCAAGAAGAATCATGACTATGCATAAAACCGCATAAACAGGAATATTAAATTTATGGCTCACAAATTCACCAAGTCCATAGCTTAAAAGGAAAATCCCGGCTACGCCAAGGAGTATCCACCTTTTAACCACTATTCCAGGTTTAAGCCATCTTGATATATTGCCAAGCACATTCATTTTACCGCTCCCTTAACATCCCCGCTTATATCTCTATGATCTATAATTACCCTATGGCCATTATTTTTTAATGCCTCATATATACCATTTGCTACAGTTACAGACCTATGTCTGCCTCCTGTACATCCAATAGATATTACAAGATGGCTTTTACCTTCCTTTATATAATATGGTATTAAAAACTCTATCATATCAATAACTTTGCCAAAAAACTCTTTTGCTTCAGGCCATTTCATGACATAATCGCGAACTTCCTTATCTATACCTGACTTTTCTTTAAGCTCATCTATATAGAAAGGGTTAGGCAAAAATCTAACATCAAGTACAATATCTGATTCAAGGGGTATACCATACTTAAATCCAAATGAAATTACAGATATAATAATGCCTTCAAACTTTTCACCTTCAACAAAAATATGGCCTATTTCCTCTTTTAACTGCCTTGGTGTCAAATTAGTCGTATCAATTATATTATTTGCCTTTGATTTAAGCTCTGCTAGTCTTTCCCTTTCTTCTTTAACTGCATCTATTATTCTTTTATTGATTGCAAGAGGATGATTTCTTCTAGACTCTTTAAACCTCTTTATAATCACATCATCTGAAGCCTCGAGAAATAATATCTCGTATTTATAATTTTGTTCTTCAAGCTGATGAAGGCTATCAAATAAGTCGTCAAAAAATTCCCCACCCCTTATATCTATAACCATGGCTATTTTATCAATTTTTCCTTCAGTTTGATAACAAAGATCCACAAACTTAGGAAGTAAAGTTGGTGGCAGATTATCTACACAAAAATAGCCTATATCCTCAAGACATCTTATAGCATGTGTCTTTCCTGCTCCTGAAAGTCCTGTTACAATAATAAATCTCATTTTACCACCTCTAGTGTACAAATATATACTTCTTACCTCTTACTTCATTAATATTATAGCATATGAAGCTAATTAAATATTACAGCTTATTCTATAATATTTAAAAAAATAAGGTGATGCATAGCATACCTTATTTTACTGCTTTTAAAGCTTCTATAAACTTTTTATTATCTTCCATGGTACCTATACTTACACGTATAAACCCTGGCATACCCAAGGCTGAACCAGGTTTTACTATTATTCCTCTCTTTAATAGCTCTTTAAATATGGTGTTATCATCAGAAAGTACATTTACTGCAATAAAATTTGCATGAGTTTCTATGTAAGGAAGGCCCATTGAATCAAATTCACTATATAAATATCTTTTTCCTTTTTCATTTAATTCAATAGATTTTTGAGCAAATTCACTATCTTTTAATGCTGCAATTGCTGCTGCTTGAGCAACCGCATTTACATCAAAAGGTCCTAAAACCCTATTGAAATATCCTGCCAGATAACTGCTACATATACCATATCCAACACGAAGTCCTGCAAGTCCATAAGCCTTAGAAAATGTTCTAAGTATAACCATATTAGGATAGTTTGAAAGCTCGCTTAATGTATCAGGATAATTGCTTCTATTTACGCCTGCGTACTCATAATAAGCCTCATCCATTACTATAAGTACATCTTCTGGAACCTTATCAATAAAACTTTTAAGTTCCTTTTCATCTACTATTTTGCCTGTAGGATTATTTGGGCTACATACCCAAACTATTTTTGTGTTAGTATTTATTGCCTTAGCCATTGCATCTAAATCAAGTCCATAGTCGTCCCTCATTGGTATCAGTACAGCCTTTCCACCTGCCATCTCCGTGGCATCTTTATATCTTGAAAAGGTTACTTCCCCCATTATAGACTCATCATTCTCATCTATAATAGCTGTACAAATTATTCTAATTAAAAGGTCAGTTCCTGTTCCACAGAATATTTGATCTGAATTTACACTTAGTTTTTCTGCAATGTCCTTTTTTAATGTATACATTGATGGATCAGGATATAGATTTAATTGTTTAGATACATTTTGAGCAGCTTCTGTAGCCTTTTTTGAGCATCCTAAAGGGTTCTCATTAGAAGCAAGCTTTATTACCTCATTGAGTCCATACTCTCTTTTAACTTCACTTATAGGCTTTCCTGCAGGGTATGAAGAAAGAGAGACTATTTCCTTTCTTATTTTTATACTCAATATTTTTACCCCCTTTTTCTATTCCTCCCCTATTATTACAACCTCTGGTTCTAGCAGAATATTAGAATTTAATTTAACTTCCTCTCTAACTATTTCTATAAGACTTAATATATCTTTAGCAGTTGCTTCCCCTGCGTTTACTATGAAACCTGAATGCATTTCAGATACCATGGCATCTCCTACTCTTCTGCCCTTTAGACCTGCTTCTTGAATTAGCTTAGGTGCAAAACTTCCCTCAGGTCTTTTAAATGTACTTCCAGCACTTGGCATACTAAGAGGCTGCTTTTCAGTTCTTTTTCTTGTAAGCAAATCTATTCTGTCCTTTATTACATCATAGTCGCCATTTTCAAGTTCAAGAACAACTTTTAATATAATATACCCCTTTGTAGTTACAATGCTCTTTCTATATCCAAGCTCAAGCTCATCCTTTTTTAGGGTTATAATATTAAACTTATCATCTATTACATCTGCAGAATACACAACATCATTTATCTCTCCTGTATATGCTCCTGCATTCATTGTAATTGCTCCCCCAACCGTACCTGGAATGCCGCATGCAAATTCAAACCCCTTTAAGCTATGCTTTAGAGCTATCTTTGACACAACAGAAAGCAGTGCCCCAGATTCTGCAGTAATCATATTTCCATCAACATCTATTTTGTTGTAGTTATCATATATTTTAACTACAACACCCCTTATTCCTTTATCTTTAACCAAAAGATTTGTGCCATTGCCCATAACAAACACTGGATACTCATTATCTTTGCAAAGTTTAAGTACATCCCTTATTTGAATTCCATTTTGGGGAGTAACTAGTACATCTGCAGGGCCTCCAACTTTAAATGATGTGTGGTTTTTCATAGGTTCATCAATTTTAATATTCTCTTTACCAATAATTTGTGCTAATTTTTCAGCCATTATATACTTTTCCACAAGCTCATCTCCTTAAGCATATATATATATATTCTAAACCCAATTTTAAGTTTATATAACAAACTAATACATACTGTCCTATTAAAATTAAACATAAATTTAAAATATAGTTCTTTACAATAATTAAAGTATAATTATTCTTACGACTTCGTGCAAGTCTATATATAAAAATTTATAAATTATATGTAAAAGTAAAAAACAGCAGTTTAAAACTTAACCTAATCCATAAGTTCTAAACTGCCCTTTTAAATTTGGCTATGTTTTAATACAGTGTTGATTTTAGGATATGTTGGTTTACCGGAGCAGCGACTTAAATGCCTATTTTTATCAGCTTTATTTGTTTTATAAAAAAATAGGCATTTTGGAGCAGCGGAGGTCAACCAACATATCCGGTTTAAAAGCCGACAGTTACTTAAAACATAGCCTTAAATTTATAACTTACAAAAACGTTTTAGCTTTTCGGGCCATAAATTTAGTATTAGGTCATCAGGTATTTGTAACTTTTGTATAAGTTCATGAGCCTTTTCAAAGTTTCCTATATCATAGCATATATGTGCATCGCTTCCTATGACCATTGTTGCTCCAACCTCTTTTGCCTTTTTAGCTATTTTATAGCAGTTATCATAACTGCCTATTCTAGATGTCCTAAAGGAGCTGTTGTTTATCTCTATTAATACATCTTTTTCTTTTGCACGCTTTACAACAGCATCTATGTCTATCTCAAATGCTGGATTTCCAGGATGCCCTATAATATCAACATTTTTGTTATCCATGACTTTTAAAATAGCTCTTGTATTCTCCTCTTTTGTTCCAGGCTTTATACATGCATCATGTAGGCTTGCTATAACAACATCTAGCCTCTTTAGTATCCTATCTGGCATATCAAGTTTTCCTTCATAATCCATTATATTTGCCTCAATGCCTTTAAATATTCTAACCCCTTCTATCTCCTCTGGAATAACTTTAAGGTTCCCAAAGTAAAACATATGAGGTCCTCCAGGCATTGCCACTCCATGATCTGTAACGGCAAGGGCTTTAAGCCCTTTAGCTGAAGCTGCTTTTGCATTTTCAATTAAAGTACTGTATGCATGTCCGCTAGCTACTGTATGAGTATGTGTATCTATAATATATTTCATCGTTGTACCCCCTATTATTTGTTTTTGTGAAAAAAGTTATATACAGATTCCGCAGATTTTCTATTCATGCCCTGTATATTCTGAAGCTCCTCAATAGTTGCTTCCCTTATTCTATCTATGGAGCCAAACTCCTTTATAAGAGCCCTTTTTCTACCTTTTCCTATTCCATCTATTTTATCGAGTAAAGATACTGTAAGTCCTTTGCCTCTTAAACTTCTATGATAGCTTATGGCAAATCTATGGGCTTCATCTTGTATCCTTGTTATAAGTTTAAATTCTGAAGAGTTTTGCTCAATAGACAATTCATGGTTATCGTATATAAGTCCGCGAGTTCTATGTCTATCATCTTTTACCATTCCACATATGGGAATATCTATTCCAAGTTCTTTCAATGTTTCACTTACAGAATTAACATGACCTAAACCACCATCTACTAATATTAGGTCTGGGAAGCTTGAAAACTTTAAAGAATCCATATCAATTTGCTTTTCCTGAAGCCTTTTTATTTCATCAAATCCATGATTAAACCGTCTCCTAACTACTTCCTGCATACTTGCATAATCATTTGCACCTATCACGGTTTTTATTTTAAATCTTCTATACTCACTATTTTTAGCCTTACCATCTATAAATGCAACCATGGATCCTACAGGATCCACCCCCTGTATATTTGATATATCATAGGCTTCTATTCTATTTGGTACAGAATCTAGTCCCAGTATATCTGCCAGACTCTCTACTGCACCAGTGGACATCTCTTTTTCCTTTATCAATTTTTCACTAAAATTCTTAAGTGTCATCTCTGCATTTTCACTGGCCATAAGAATAAGTTTTCTCTTTTCACCTTTTACGGGTACCTTAATTGAGACATTAGACCCTTTTCTTCCAGAGAGCCACTTTTCGATTATATCCTTTTCATCTATATTATCTTGTATAAATATAGATTTTGGTATAAATACCGTGCCAGAATAAAACTGTTTTACAAATTGGTTTAAAATATAGTTTATGCTAGATTCATCATCTACTATAATAAAATGCTCCCTGCCTACAAGCTTTCCTCCCCTTATAAAGAAGATCTGAACACAAGTTTTATCCTGAGTCCGTGCAAAACCAATTACATCTTCATCCTCCATGTTAGATGAAAGCACTTTTTGGGTCTCTTGAATCTTTTTTATAGAGTTAATCTTATCCCTATAGTCTGCAGCCTTTTCATATTCCAAATTTTCTGAGGCCTCATTCATCTTTTGCTCAAGCTCTAATATAAGGTCAGCATGTTTTCCTGATAAGAAGGTACATATATCTTTAATCATGCCATTGTATTCTTCCTCATCCACGTTGCCCATACATGGCGCTAAGCACCTTCCAATGTAGTAGTTAAGGCAAGGCCTATCCTTAGTGTTTTTGCCTATGACCCTATTGCATGTTCTTACAGGGAAAAGCTTCTTTATAATGTCTATGGTTTCTCTTATAGCAAAAGAGCTTGAATAAGGTCCGTAATATTTAGCCTTATCTTTTTCTATCCTTCTTGTAAAAAGAACCCTTGGGTAGTTTTCATTTAATGTGACTTTTATATATGGATACTGTTTATCATCTTTAAGCAATATATTGTATTTAGGCCTATGTTTTTTTATAAGATTGCACTCTAAAATAAGGGCCTCAAGCTCAGAATCTGTTACTATATACTCAAATTCACTTATATTGCTAACCATAGCAGAAACCTTTGCCCCATGGTTTTTTGAGTTTTGGAAGTACTGCCTTACCCTATTTTTTAACGATATAGCCTTCCCCACATATATTATCTCTCCATATTTATCTTTCATTATATATACTCCAGGTTTTTCTGGAAGCAATTTTAACTGTTCATCTATATCGAACATTTCATCCCTCTTTTATGCTTTTTGATAAACCATATTTAACACAACTTATATTACCTTTTTAAATATGAAGACATTATTTCCCCAGCAACTAATGCTGCATTTCTTCCCTTTGCTTCTCCGTTTTCAAGTATAACTGCAATTGCAATATCAGCATCATCAGAAGGTCCAAATCCTATAAACCAAGAATGGGATGGCAAATCGTTACCAACTTCAGCGGTTCCTGTTTTACCTGCAACGCTTATTCCACTAATCTTTGCATTAGTCCCCGTACCTCTTTTTACAACATCAACCATCATATTCTTAACCGTATCTGCAGTTTCCTTTTTTATTGGCTCTGTTAATACTTGACTTTTTGAAGTGCTAACATTCATTCCATAGATGTCCACAATAGATTTCACTATATATGGCTTCATCATCTTTCCACCATTTGCAAAAGTCGATGCAACAAGCATCATCTGAAAAGGTGTTGCAGTTACAGTATATTGGCCAATAGCACTTTGGGCAAGTGCTTCATCACCCTTCCCACTTAAATCAGGAAACTTGCTTTTAGAAATAGGAAGTAAAAAATCAGGTATCTCTTTGTTTAAGTCCTTGTTAAATAGGAAATCTTCCGCCCCAGATTTTAACCTGTCTGCTCCAAGTTCTATTCCTATCTGACCAAATGTAACATTGCAAGACTTTACAAGTCCTTCATGAATATCTATATTCCCATGACCTCTTTTACTGTAGTCATATAAAGTATAATTATTTATTTTTAAACCGCCATTGCATTTAAATGTTTTTGATTCTATCCCACTTATATTCTCTAAGGCCTCACTTGCAACTATAACCTTAAATATTGATCCTGGAGGGTATACCTGAGGTTGGGTTGCCCTATTTAAAAGAGGAGCTTCTTTGTCCTGTTTTGATATCTTATCCCAATCTTCATCTATGGTAGCAGGATTAAAAATAGGTTTAGATACCATACATAATATCTCGCCTGTTTTAGGATTCATTGCAACAACAGCACCTTTATTGTCTTCTAAAGCATCATAAGCCTTTTTTTGAAGAGTAGAATCAATTGTAAGAACAAGATTATTCCCTTTTCTGTCAGCACTAGTTGCTATGTCCTTTATTATCTTAAGTGGATTTAACATATCAGCATCTAACAACTGGCTAGAATAAGCCTCCTCAATTCCTGTAGTTCCATATTTACTGCTATAGTAACCTAAAACAGGAGCATAAGGCTTTTCATATCCTTGTTTGTATACCCTTTTTTGTGTATTATCCTTATTCCTTACACTTTCTACTATTAAGTCTCCATCCCTATCGTATATGCTTCCCCTTAATATTTGGTTTTCCTTGTCCTTGTTTCTCTTATTATAGACGCTAGATGCCACCTTTTCACCAGAGGAAACCTCAAAATATGTTAAGTAAACAATTAGAGATAGGAAGGCAATTGAAAAACATATTAATATCTTTACTATATTCTTTCTTAATTTATCTTCATCCATTAATTAACCTCCTAAACCCGTTTCAGAGATCTTTTGCAATACGCCAAGGGCTACATAGCTAATTACCATAGAGCTTCCGCCATAACTTATAAGAGGAAGAGTAATTCCTGTAAGAGGAATAAGTTTAATAACCCCGCCTATTATTATAAATGCTTGTGCCCCTATCATAGTAGATATACCAACAGCTACTAACCTGCTAAATGTATCATTTGCATATATTGCAGCCCTAAATCCTCTATATATAAGCAAAAAATAAGCAATTATTACTGCGATACCACCAAGAAGGCCGAACTCCTCACATATTGCTGCAAAAATAAAATCGTTGTGAACCTCTGGTATATACGTTGGATGCCCTAAATTAAGGCCAGTTCCAAATAATCCACCAGATGCTATTGCAATAAGTGACTGTACAATCTGATGCCCCCCAGCTGTAGCAGTTGCCCAAGGATCAATCCATATGGCAACCCTATTTCTTACATGGGAAAACATAAAAAAGCTCCCTACAGCTCCTAATATAGATAAAAAAAATGCAGCAATCACATATCGAATATTTGATGTTGCAATATATACAATGGCTAAAGATATGCAAAAATATATAAGTGCCATACCAAGATCTGTCTGAATTACAAGCATGGCAAGAGAAAACATTATAACAAGCCCAGGCAATATTAACTGTTTCTTGCTTTTAAAATCCTTTAAAGCCGATGAAAGGTAAAATATAATAAATATTTTAGCAAATTCAGATGGCTGAAACCCTACGGATCCTATATATATCCAGTTTTTTGATCCTCTAACATCTGAGGCAAATATCTGTGTAATGCATAGAAGTCCGATGGCCATTGCAAGATAAAAATACTTTAAATTCTTTATACCCTCTATATCAGGAAAGACGACCACAATAAGTATAAATGCTGTGATTCCTATAGTAAACCATCCAAGCTGCCTTATGGCATAATATGGTTTAATCCTATAGAGCATTATAAGACCCGCTTCAGTTAAGAATGCGGAAAGCACTAGTATATATTTATCCCCGTCCGGGAAATACCTCCTTATAATAAAATGGCTATAAGATATTAAAGCAATTGAAAATAGCCCTAAAATTATTGCCATACCGTCTTTATTATATAGGGCTATTATTGAAAAAGCTATTATACTTATTATATATACAAGCCTAAGTATACTTTTCTCTTCGGCATGGTTTACAATGGAACCCATATACCTCTCCTCCAGTCGCTAAACAAATGCTCTTTGGCTTTCCTTATTATATAACTTTAAAAACAACTCCCCCTATGTCTATTAAATCTCCAAAATCAATAGCCATAGGTCTTTCTATTTTATCACCATTTAAAAAAGTACCGTTAGTACTCCCCATATCTTTTACCACATACGTGTTATTCTTTATATATATCTTGGCATGATGACCTGATACATATTGGCTGTCAATGGTTATATTATTATCTGGCATTCTTCCTATAGTAGTTGACCCATGGAGCGGATACACTGTACCTATAGTAATGTCATTTCCACCATTTGTATTTACGCTTACCACCTCAACTCCTGCTGAGGCTTCCGTCCCTTTTTTATCTTCTTTAAGATCTTTGTACATAACCTTTATAATTCTATACAAAAAAACATAAATTAGGCCTATAAGAATAAATCTCATTATCCAGATTAATAACTTGTATGTATACTGCATACTCAATCACCCCTGTGGCCCATAATAATTACGAATATATTATACCACAATATTTATATTAAATATTATATCCATATAACCTTTCATTTCTAATCAAAATATGGTTCCTGTCATATTTTATGACAGGAACCATACTTTAATTTTCATGAATTGGATAGTTGAGGAGGGAAGAACTTTGGTACTGGTGCAGTATTAAAATCTTGGCAGAGGTTTGCTGGACTTATCTCTGAGCAAGGTGCTGGAGTTGGGCAATATCCAAATGTTGGTACTAGAAGTTCTACTATAAGTTCACATTTTATGATTAAGAAATATGCAAGTGTTATATCAAGTGCTACTCTTCCACCGGATAATTGTACAAACTCACCTGTTAAGCACTCTGGAACCATCTCTAATTTAATTATTTCAGGGCTAAGGTCTATGCTTGATGGTTCTCCTTCCATACGTGGTGCTCTGCTTATTGCAATCAATGCTACTGATTCAGGGCAATAGAGTCTTCCAACAGTTTCTGTGCGTGTTACAGTGTAGCATAAAGTACAAATACTACCATTTGTTAAAGCTACGTCAGCAAGGAAGGTTATAGTAAAGTTAACTGTTATTCTCTTAAATCCAGGCTCTCCTGCAATCTCAGCCTTTGTTATATTATTTATTGTAAGTGTAAAGTCCCTGCATCCTATAAATCTTTGTGCCTCACCTGGGCAGATGAGCCCATCTATAATTTCTCTTAACTGAGGGTCTGTTTTATTAGTCTGCCTTTCTCCAAAAACAAGGCATCTTCTTATTAAACATTGATCAAATACTTTTGGAACCTCTATGCAATCCACTTCACGATTTCTGCTAGCTCCTCCAACTGGGCCACATGAAGTAAGAGTTTGATTGCTATTAGTACAAGCCATATATACACATCCTTTCTACAAATAAAACCTAAAAAACTTTTTTCTTTTGCTTCTGATGTATAATATGATGGCTGCTGTCGAAATGTGATTACTTAGCTAATATCTTATTTAAAAATTCTCCTGTATATGAATGGGGATTTTTAGCTACCTCTTCAGGAGTTCCTTTTGCTATTACTTCTCCTCCCATATCTCCTCCCTCAGGTCCTAAATCAATTATATAATCAGCACTTTTTATAACATCTAAATTATGCTCAATTACGACAACACTATTTCCTAAGTCTGTAAGCCTTTGGAGTATTCCAATAAGCTTATTTACATCGTCTGTATGAAGTCCTGTAGTTGGTTCATCAAGTATATACATAGTCTTTCCCGTGCTTCTCTTTGAAAGTTCTGTAGCAAGCTTTACCCTTTGAGCTTCACCACCAGATAGCTGGGTGGATGGCTGTCCTAATTTTATATAGGATAATCCCACATCATTTAGAGTTGTAAGCTTATTTTTAATCCTAGGTATGTTCTCAAAAAACTCTAATGCCTCTTCAACAGTCATATTAAGCACGTCAGCTATATTTTTGCCTTTATACTTTACGTCAAGCGTTTCCCTATTGTATCTTTTACCCTTGCAAACTTCACAAGGTACATACACATCAGGCAAAAACTGCATCTCTATTTTAATTATTCCATCTCCACTGCAGGCTTCACATCTTCCGCCCTTTACATTAAAACTAAATCTTCCAGGTTTGTATCCCCTCATTTTTGCTTCTATAGTTTCTGAGAATACCTGTCTTATTACATCAAATACCCCTGTATATGTAGCAGGATTTGATCTTGGTGTTCTGCCAATAGGGGATTGATCTATATTTATTACCTTGTCTAGATTTACTATTCCATTAAGATTTTTAAAAGACCCTGGCCTTACTTTGCTTCCATTTAGCTTATTAGCTAGTGTTTTATATAATATCTCGTTTACTAATGTGCTCTTTCCAGAACCTGATACCCCAGTTACACAAGTAAATACACCAAGTGGGAATGCAACATCAATATCCTTTAAATTATTTTCATTTGCACCTGTAATCTTAATCCATTTACCATTAGTTTTTCTTCTTTCCTTTGGTATCTTAATGGTCTTTCTTCCACTTAAATATTGACCAGTAATAGACCTTTCACTATTTTTAATTACATCTATGGGTCCTGCTGCCACAACTTCTCCCCCATGAGCACCTGCACCTGGTCCTATATCTACTATATAATCAGCTTCATACATTGTCTCTTCATCATGTTCAACAACTATAAGGGTGTTTCCTATATCTGTAAGATGTCTTAATGATTTTAAAAGCTTCGCATTATCCCTCTGGTGGAGTCCAATGCTTGGCTCATCAAGTATATATAATACCCCCACAAGTCCTGACCCTATTTGGGTTGCAAGCCTAATCCTCTGTGACTCTCCTCCAGATAATGTGCTAGCAGATCTTGAAAGTGTAAGATAATTAAGCCCTACATCTGATAAAAATTGAAGCCTTGCTTCAATCTCTTTTACTATCTGTTTTGATATTATTGCCTCTTTTTCTGTTAACTTAAGCTGCTTTAAAAACTCTATTTCCTCTTTAACAGATAAATCCACAAGCTTGTCAATAGTTAGATCCCCTACAGTAACTGCTCTGCTTTCTCTTCTAAGCCTTGTCCCCATACATTCAGGGCAATTCTTTATGCTCATGTATTCTTCTATTTCAGCTCTTATATATTCTGATGATGTTTCCCTATACCTTCTTTTTAAATTGTTTATTATGCCCTCATAGGGGTACATTACTTCACCACTGCCATATTCCCGGCTGTATGCAACTTTAACCTTTTCACCATCTGTTCCATATAAAAGCATGTTAACAACTTTCTTTGACATATCCTTTATAGGCGTTTCAAGGCTAAAATTGTACTTTTTACCAAGGGCTTCTACAACATTGTATGTCCAAGTATCCTCCCTGAAAGTTTTCCAAGGGTCTATTGCCCCATCTGCTATGGATTTAGTTTTGTCAGGAATTATTAAATCAGGGTCCATCTCCATCAGAGTTCCAAGTCCATCACATCTTGGGCATTTTCCAAAGGGGCTGTTAAATGAAAACATCCTAGGAGTTAATTCCCCTATGCTTATTCCACAATCGGCACATGCAAACTTCTCACTAAATAGCTTATCCTCTTTTCCATTTATATTTACAATAACAAAACCTTCTCCAAGCTTTAAGGCTGTTTCAATTGAATCAGTAAGCCTTCCCTGTATATTAGGCTTTATTATTATTCTATCTACTATTACCTCTATAGTGTGTTTTATATTTTTCTCTAGCTTAATATCTTCGCCTAAATCAACTATTTCACCATCTATTCTTGCCCTAACAAAGCCATTCTTTCTAATTCCCTCAAGTAGTTTTACATGCTCTCCCTTTCTAGCTTTAATAACGGGAGCTAGGATTTGTATCTTGGCTCTATCGCCTATTCCTAGTATCCTATCAACTATCTGATCCACGGACTGCCTTGAAATCTCCTTGCCACATTCGGGGCAGTGAGGAATCCCAATCCTTGCATAAAGCAGCCTAAAATAGTCATATATTTCTGTTACCGTTCCAACGGTAGACCTTGGATTCCTGTTTGTAGTTTTCTGATCTATAGATATTGCAGGAGATAATCCTTCTATATAATCCACATCGGGTTTGTCCATCTGTCCTAAAAACTGCCTTGCATAAGCAGACAGAGATTCTACATATCTTCTCTGACCCTCAGCATATATGGTATCAAAAGCAAGAGATGATTTTCCGGATCCTGATAATCCAGTAAAAACAATAAACTTATCTCTTGGCAATTCAATATCAATATTTTTCAAGTTATTCTCTCTTGCACCTTTTATATATATAGTATTTTTTGACATCTATCCACCTTCCTTATACCAGCTGATTATTTGTCTATTATCAACATCTGCAGCAATAATTATTCACATTATTAACATTATCCACACTATTCATATTGTCAACTTATTTTATTGTTTAATTTAATCTCTAATATTATATCTCTAAGCTCTGCCGCCCTTTCGAATTGCAAATCCTTTGCGGCTTGCTTCATTTCCGCCTCGAGCCTTGAGAGTATTTCTTTTATTTCTCCCTTTTTCATATTATCTATATTATCAAGGCTTACTCCATCTCTATCTCCAGCAGAAGTAGTAGCTTCTATTACATCAAATACAGGCTTTACAATAGATTTTGGAACTATGCCATGAGATTCATTAAATTCCGCCTGTATCTTTCTTCTCCTACTTGTCTCGTCCATTGCACTTTTCATGGAATCTGTTATCCTATCAGCATACATGATTACCCTGCTTTCAGTATTTCTAGCTGCTCTTCCCATGGTCTGTATAAGTGATGTTTCTGACCGTAAAAAGCCTTCTTTATCAGCATCAAGTATGGCAACAAGTGCCACCTCTGGTATATCAAGTCCCTCTCTTAAAAGATTAATTCCTACAAGAACATCAAAGTTCCCAAGCCTTAAATCCCTTATTATCTTCATCCTTTCAATGGTTTTTATATCAGAGTGCAAATATCTAACCCTTATTCCAACGTCCTTAAAATAATCAGTTAAATCCTCAGCCATCCTTTTAGTCAGTGTTGTAACAAGTATTCTATACCCATTTGATACAACATTATTTATCTCCCCTATAAGATCATCAATTTGACCTTCTACTGGTCTTACTATAATCTGGGGGTCCAAAATTCCAGTAGGTCTTATAACTTGCTCTGCAATATTTGTAGAATGTTCATATTCATAGGACCCTGGAGTTGCACTTACAAAAATAGCCTGATTTATCTTGCTTTCAAACTCCTCAAACTTCAAAGGTCTATTGTCATATGCAGAGGGAAGTCTAAATCCATATTCAACTAGGGTATCCTTTCTTGATTTATCACCTGCGTACATTGCCTTAGTTTGTGGCAGGGTAACGTGGGATTCGTCTACTATAAGAAGGAAATCATCTGGGAAGTAATCTATAAGTGTATATGGAGGTGTCCCAGGCTTTCTTCCATCCATAAGTCTTGAGTAGTTTTCAATTCCTGTACAATATCCAACCTCTCTTAGCATCTCAATATCGTACATGGTCCTCTGCTTTAGCCTTTGGGCCTCAAGCAGTCTTCCATCGCTGTTTAATACTTCAAGCCTTTCTGAAAGCTCCACCTCTATTTTCTCTATGGCCTTTTCGAGTCTTTCTTTTGAAGTTGCAAAGTGGGATGCTGGAAATATAGATACGTGGCTTCTCTCTCCTACTATTTGACCTGTTAATACATCCACCTCTGTTATCCTATCTATTTCGTCTCCAAAAAACTCTATCCTAACAGCTTTTTCAGATTGAGATGCTGGAAATATCTCAAGCACATCTCCTCTTACTCTAAATGTTCCCCTTACAAAATTAATATCATTTCTTTCATATTGTATATCTACAAGCCTTTTTAATATCTCATCTCTGTCTTTCTCCATACCAACTCTAAGTGAGATTACAAGATTTTTATACTCCTCAGGGTCACCTAGGCCATATATACAAGATACACTTGCAACAATTATTACGTCTCTTCTTTCAAATAATGCTGCTGTTGCAGAGTGTCTTAACTTATCTATTTCATCATTTATTGAAGCATCTTTCTCAATATATGTATCCGTCTGAGGAACATAAGCTTCAGGTTGGTAGTAGTCATAATAGCTTACAAAATACTCTACAGCTGAATCTGGAAAAAGATCCTTAAACTCACTGCAAAGTTGGGCTGCTAAAGTCTTGTTGTGAGCTATTACAAGGGTTGGCTTTTGAACCCTTTCAATTATATTTGCTAAGGTATATGTTTTTCCAGAACCAGTAACCCCAAGTAAGGTCTGGAATCTATGTCCATCAAGAACCCCTTTTGTTAAACTATCTATTGCCTGGGGTTGATCCCCTTGAGGCTTGAATGAAGAAACTATTTTAAATTCTCCCAAAACAATCATCTCCTTATAGAACATAAGTTCGATAAAAGTATTATATTATTGCAAAATATATATGTCAAGTAACAATAATAATCATAATATGTAAAAAGTACAACCATGTTATCATGATTGCACCTTTTTTGGTTAATCTTTTTTTAGTTTTCTTAACCATCTTTCAATAGGAGTCTTTTTCTCCTTTACTACTAATATACCGTTTCTGTCTTGAGGCACTGATATTATACCAAGACCGTCAATTCCTTCATAATAATCCTTATACTCTAATGTTCTTATTTCTCCAAATCTATTTTTTACATTTACCCATATATAATTTATATACTCTTTGAAAAAATCATCCATTCCCTCTATTGTAACTATTGTCTTATTATTAATTGATACAATTATATCCCCAGGTTTAATCCCCATTTTTTCTCCTGGTCCTCCTGGCAATGTATCTAGAACCTTTACCCCATTTTTAACTGGGGTAAATATAGGCTGCCTTTTCTTTTCTAATTTCCTCTCATACCTTATAAGCCATTCATGGCCAATAGGTGCAAACAATGCTGCAATATATTTAAATATATAAATATATGATGAAGCAATAGAAAGAAGTATTAATATTAGGCTGTATATAGCAAGTTTGAAAGAAGTATTCCTACACTTTTCTTTAGGAAGACAGGATGATGTAAACTCACTATACCCAAGTATTGCAGATATTGGGACTGCAGTAAATACAGCTTCTCCAACCTTTAATGGATCTAAATAAGGTCTCATTATAGGCCACCACTTAGGGGTTGATACAACATCTCCAGTGAATCCGCCATACCCTGCAAAAAGCACAATTGCAATGGGTATAGGCCAAAAGCGCTGCATTGTAAATCCTCCCCTTACGCTCCCATCATCACTTTCCATAAAAACTGGTACTGCTCCCCTGTATCCATCAAAGTATATAAGTATGGATTCTAAAAGGTGAAGCATTCCCACAAGAAGCATTATGCCGCTTACATCCACCTTTTTAAATCCGAATATAAGACTGATTATACAAATAATCCCTCCTGAATATGAAAAGCAAAGTAATCTAGGATCAAGAAGCATAAGCAATACAGATAAGATGATGAGATATTGTATTCCCATGTCCTGGCTAAATGAAATGCCAGCTAATACCATGGGAATACTTATTGCTGTACCTGCTAGTATTCCTGCTAGAACAGAGGTTAAAACTAGGCTCTTCAGTGTTTCTTTTGGTTTTCCGTATATTATTCCCTGAAACCCTTCTATTCTTTTATATTGCATATAAACAATAAGTATAAATACAATAAACACAAAATTACTTGCAGGTGATAGCATTGCAGCCGTTAATGTACTTATACATATTTTAATCATGGCAAGTATATCCATTCCCATCCCACCTAAAACTAATGAATCTGTCCTTTTATAACTTCTACAGCCTTTTTAAACTGTACATCCTCACTTCTTGTCAGCGTGTTCTTATCCCTTAATTCATCAGGCATTTCAACCACTACATCTGGTTCTATTCCTTTTCCCTGTATACATACTCCACTTGGTGTATAATACCTTTCTATGGTTACTTTTACAGCTGAGTTATCAGCCTTAAGAGGTATTATATTTTGTACAAGTCCCTTACCAAATGTTCTTGTTCCAACAAGTGTTCCAGCTTTAAGATCTTTTATTGCTCCTGATAATATCTCAGATGCACTTGCAGTTCCGCCATTTACAAGTATAACTATTGGAACATCTACTTTATTTTTATCAGAAGGTATAACTTCCTTTCTGCCCTTATTATCAATTGTATATACTATGGTTCCCTCTCCCACTAAAGAGTCGGTTATCTTTACACACTCCTGAAGAAGTCCTCCTCCATTATCTCTTAAATCTATTATTAAACCCTTCATATTCTTTTTCTCTAAATCATCAAGAGCCTTTTGAAAGCTAGATGCAGCATTTAGTTGGTTAAACGTTGTAAGCCTTATATAACCTATTTGATCCTTTAACATTTCGCTCTTTACTGGATTTAATACTATTTTTTCTCTTTTCATTGGCACTTCCACAGGCTTTGTAGTTCCTTTTTTAACTACTGTAAGTACAACCCCTGTGCCTTCTTTTCCTTTAATAAGTGCAACTAATTCATTGAGTGTTTTATTAGATGTATCTTTTCCGTCAATTGCAACAATTACATCATCAGGTTTTATGCCAGCCTTAGCACTTGGGGTATCTTCCATTGCAGACACGGCAGTAAGTTTACCATCTATCAATGTAACTGTAAGCCCAATACCTGCATACTCTCCTTCAAGCTGAGCTGTACTTGCGCTGTATTCTTCAGGGCTCATATATTCAGTATAAGGATCACCAACACCTGCAACCAATCCTCTTACTGCTCCTTCTACAAGCTTATCCTCATCAATTGGATCCACATATTCTCTTTTTACTAAATCTCGGACTGTAAAAAGCTTTGAATAATCCTTTAGCAGATTGTAATCTTCCTTGTTTATAACAACCTTATCTCCAGTAGCTAATGAAATATAGTTTGTTCCAATAAAGGTTAGTATATTTGTTACAAGGAGTAATACAACTACCCATAGGATTGTCTTTTTATTCTTTTTCATCACAACACCTCATATATAAATTGACATCTCTTTTATTTTATTATGCTCATTACATCATTATAACATCATATAATATATGGTTCAAAATAAAGTGTAATAGATTTACTTTTATAATAGAAAATAGCACAAAAACTTATGCTATTTTCCAAAAAAATTATATACCTTTATATATTTAAAATCTACTTTTTGTCATTTCTTAAAAACGCAGTAATAAAATTATCTATTTCTCCATCCATTACAGCATTTACATTTCCAGTCTCTTCTCCCGTTCTATGGTCTTTAACCATTGTATACGGCTGGAATACATAAGACCTTATCTGGCTGCCCCATCCTATTTCTTTCTGGTCTGATGTTAAATCTTCTATTTTCTCCATGTGGGCTCTTTCTTTAAGCTCCACAAGTTTTGCCTTTAACATCTTCATTGCAGATTCTTTATTTGAAAACTGGCTCCTCTCGTCTTGGCACTGAACCACTATACCCGTCGGTATATGAGTTATCCTTATAGCTGATTCTGTTTTATTTACATGCTGTCCGCCTGCACCGCTAGAGCGGTAGGTATCAATTTTAAGATCTTCTGGTCTTATATCTACATCCTGCTCATCAGTAAGTTCTGGCAGTACTTCACATGAAACAAAAGAAGTATGCCTCTTGCCTGCAGCATCAAAGGGTGATATTCTAACAAGCCTATGAACTCCGCTTTCTGATTTAAGGTATCCATAAGCATTTTCTCCATAAATCATAAGGGTTACGCTCTTAATTCCTGCTTCATCACCTGCTAGATAGTCTACTGTTTCAACTTTATATCCTTTGCCTTCTGCCCATCTTGTATACATTCTAAGCAGCATTGATACCCAATCTTGTGCTTCTGTGCCTCCCGCCCCTGCATGAAGTGTAAGCATTGCATTGTTTTTGTCATATTCACCAACTAAAAGGATCTCTATTTTAAAGTTTTCTATTTCTTTCATAATACCTTTGCACTCAGAATCAATCTCAGAAATTATGCCTGTATCTTCCTCAGCTTCACAAATATCCATAAGAACGACAAAGTCTTCATACCTGCTCTTTAAATTATTATATCTTTCAACCTTTAAATTTAGGTGTTTGTTATTTTGTAATATGGTTTGTGCTCTTTCCGCATCATTCCAAAAATCTGGCTCCGCCATTTTAAACTCATTTTCTTCTATCTGTTTCTCCATTTTAGGTAGGTCAAAGAGAAGCCCTCAATTCCTCTATATTTTCTTTCATATCTTCAGACTCTGCTCTATAATTTTCAAGCTCTACCATCATATAAATCACCTCTATATATTAATTCCTTCCGCAGCAATTTTTATACTTTTTACCGCTGCCGCATGGACATGGATCATTTCTTCCTATCTTTTTTCCTTTTACAATAGGTTTTCTCTTTACACTTTCATCTTGGTTTGTAAACATTGGCTCTGCAACTCTTTGTCTCTCAGGAGCCTTCTCAACCTGTACATGGAACATCATTTTAACAGTTTCTTCTTTTATGCTATATATCATATCATCAAACATTGCGCTTGCTTCAAACTGATATTCTTGTACAGGGTCATGCTGCCTATATGCTCTAAGTCCTATCCCCTGCTTTAATTGGTCCATAGCATCTATGTGATCCATCCATTTAGAATCAACAGAGCGAAGCAAAACTACTCTTTCTATATCCCTCATTTTTTCAGGGGTAAACTCTTTTTCTCTATCATCATATAACTTTTTAGCGATATCTGTTAATTTTTCCCTAACTTCATCAGCTGTAAGATTATTTATATCATCTTCTGTAATTGTTCCCTTAGGCAAAAATATATCCTGAGAATATCTAATTATTCCCTTGTAGTCAAAATCGCTAAAATCTTTGCTGCTGCCTGTGTGGGCATCTACTATAGATCCAACAACATCTTCTATCATGTTTAGTACTTGATCTTTTAAGTCTTCTCCTTCAAGTACCATTCTTCTTTGTTCATATATTATTTCCCTTTGGGTGTTCATTACATTATCATATTGCAATAGACTTTTTCTTACATCAAGGTTATTACCCTCAACTTTTTTCTGTGCATTTTCAATGGCACCTGACAGCATCTTATGCTCAATTGGCTGATCCTCTTCAAGTCCTAGCCTATCTACTGCTCCTTGTATCCTTTCAGATCCAAATAATCTCATAAGATCATCTTCAAGGGATATATAAAATTTTGAAGCACCAGGATCTCCTTGACGGCCTGAACGTCCTCTAAGCTGATTGTCAATACGCCTAGATTCATGCCTTTCAGTTCCTATTATCTTTAATCCTCCAAGCTCGGTTACGCCTTCTCCAAGCTTAATATCGGTACCACGGCCAGCCATATTAGTTGCTATTGTAACAGTACCTTTTTCTCCTGCATGGGATATTATCTCTGCCTCTTTGTCATGATACTTTGCATTAAGTACCTGATGAGGAATTCCTTTTCTCTTTAGCATTGAAGATAATAGCTCAGATTTTTCTATACTTATAGTACCTACTAAAACTGGCTCACCCGTTTTATAGGTTTCCACTATTTCATCTACTATAGCATTAAATTTGCCTTTTTCAGTTTTGTATACAACATCATGCTGGTCTTTCCTTATCATAGGTTTATTTGTAGGTATAACAATAACATCCAAACTGTATATTGTTCTAAATTCCTCTTCCTCTGTAAGGGCTGTACCTGTCATACCTGAAAGTTTTTTGTACATTCTAAAATAGTTCTGGAATGTGATAGTTGCAAGGGTTTTAGACTCTCTTTCAACCCTTACTTTCTCTTTTGCCTCTATTGCCTGATGCAATCCATCACTATATCTTCTTCCATACATTAAACGCCCAGTAAATTCATCAACTATAATTACTTCTCCATCTTTTACTACATAATCCGTATCTAACTTCATTAGATTATGGGCTTTTAGAGCCTGCATAATATGATGCTGTATCTCCATGTTTTGGGCATCTGCATAGTTTTCAAGATTAAAAAACTTCTCTGCTTTGCTAACCCCTTCATCTGTTATAGATATGCTGTGGGTTTTCTCGTCTACCTCAAAGTCTTCATCTTTTTTTAGCATACTTGCAAATGTATCTGCAACTTTATACATTTCTGTAGACTTTTCTCCTGCACCAGATATTATAAGTGGTGTTCTTGCTTCATCTATAAGAATAGAGTCAACCTCGTCCACTATAGCAAAGTTTAAAGGTCTTTGAACCATCTCTTCTTTGTATATGACCATATTATCTCTTAAATAGTCAAACCCAAATTCATTATTTGTTCCATAGGTTATATCAGAGCCATATGCAGCCTTTCTCTCTTCAGGAGAAAGATCGTGTATAATGCATCCTACAGAAAGTCCTAAAAATTTATAAATCTGTCCCATCCATTCACTATCACGTTTTGCCAAATAATCGTTTACTGTAACTATATGAACGCCTTTGCCGCTTAGAGCATTTAGATATGCTGGAAGAGTTGCAACTAATGTTTTACCTTCACCTGTCTTCATCTCTGCAATACGCCCCTGATGAAGAACAATACCTCCTATTAACTGTACATCAAAATGTCTCATACCAAGAGTTCTAGAGGATGCCTCCCTTACAACAGCAAATGCTTCAGGAAGTATGTCATCTAAAGTTTCTCCATTTTCAAGTCTTTCCTTAAACTTTGGAGTCATTGATTTTAAACCATCATCGCTCATTGATTTAAATTTGTCTTCAAAGCTATTTATCTGGTCAACAATAGGTCTTAACCTTTTGATTTCCTTATCGCTGTAGTTCCCAAATATTTTTTCTAATATATTCCCCATATCTTCACCTTCTATTTGTTTTTATTAAATTATGATAAAAATAACTACTATACATAAATATCTATTCCCGTTAAATGGTGTACCTAATCTAAGCTTTATATTTTAGGTACACCATACGTATTTTACAATTATATCATTACTCTTTTTGTAAATCAATGAATTAGAAAAACCCAACATAATGTTGGGTTTTTTTTAGAATTCAGGTTCGATAAGCCCGTATCTCCCATCTTTCCTTTTATATACTACATTTACTTCTTCAGTTTCAGCATTTAGAAATACGAAGAAACTATGTCCTAGCAAATCCATTTGCAATACTGCCTCATCAGCAGGCATTGGTTTTATTGCAAATCTCTTTGTCTTAACTATTTGAGGATATTTCTCTTCCTCTTCTTCCTCTTTTGGTGTCATAACTGGTATCCTTACTGAGTCCTCCCTTAACTTTCTAGCAAGCCTTGTTTTGTGCTTATCTATTTGTCTTTCAAGCTTATCAACTACTCTGTCAATTGATATATACATATCATCAGTGGCTTCTTCACCTCTTAAAATAACACCATTAAATGGAATTGTTACTTCAAAGATGTGACGATTCTTCTGCACACTCATTGTTGCCTGAGCTTCTACTTCAGGATTAAAGTACTTGTCAAGCTTACTCAACTTTTTTACCGCAGTGTCCCTTAATGCATCAGTAATATTGATATTTTTACCGGTAACTATAACTTTCATAAGCTCCAGCTCCTTTCATAGACTTCCTTATATAATTATTATTCTATATTTTATATTAAATTCCTTCATAAATCCACCTAAATTTGAGTAAGTTTTGCTTATATATTAATTTAAATATGTTTCGAGTAACTGTTAGTTTTTAAAACGGATATGTTGATTGACTTCCGCTGCTCCAAAATGCCTATTTTAATATTAACATAATAATTTAACTGTTCGCCTGTGAATATGTGCGTATATGCCCTGTGGATAATGTGGATATATCTGTGCATAACTTAATAGCACTTATATTTCTATGTGAATTACCTGTGGATTCTTATTGTTTACCTAATATTATTATAAGAACAAAAACGGTAGTTTTATACATATAAAAAAATATATTTAGTTTGATTTATATTACGCTTTCGTTTATATTATTCATAGTGTACTCAAAAATATATAAGAATAGTCTGTTATAATAAATATAGAAAAATAAGTCGCTCAAACTTTACTCTCATACTAAAAAGGCTTTAGAAAATAGCCAAAGAACGGAGGAAAAATTTATGAACGATGCAAATAATAAAAAATCTCTCGTGGTACTTGCATTTGCAATTATGGCCTTGTTAGGTTTTATAATGACCTTAAAAGGAGCACTAATACCATCTATAAAAAGTGATTTCAATATAAGCTACAGCAGCGTTGGCCTTATGTTTTTAATTGGAGATATAGGATATATGCTAGCAACCCTATTAGGAGGCATTGCAGCAGAAAAGCTTGGTCTTAAAAGAATTTTCTACTTAGGGTTTATAGCGGCCATATCAGCCATAATAGGAATTAATTTTACAAATTCCTTTTTGGGGTTGATTTTATTTATGACAATGCTGCTAACTGGAATGGGATTTTTCGAAATAGGCTTAAACTCATTAGGTGCTAAAATATTTACGGCTAATACAGCGGTTATGATGAGTCTTCTCCACTTTTTCTATGGAGTAGGTTCTTCTATAAGCCCAAAATATGCGGGTTCATTATTAATTAGAGGCTTTTCGTGGAAAAAAGTTTACCTTTTTTCTTTACTTCTCATTGGTTTAATATTTGTTTTTTTGATTCTGTCACATTTTCCCCAGAATGAGGCCACTGAAGAGAATGGCTCATTATCTATTTATGAAATAGCTAGTAATAAAAAGGTATGGATATTTGTGGCATCCCTTGGCTTAAGCGTAGTTGCAGAGCTTGGAATAAGCACTTGGCTTATTAACTTTCTTCAAGAAGTTCATGGCCTTGACATAAATACTTCTTCTATTTATCTAACCCTATTTTATGTAACATTTACAGTTGGCAGGATATTAGGAGGGTTTCTAGCAGAGAAATTAGGATATGTAAATATTATAATATATTTCATTGCTATAACTGCCTGCCTTATATCTGGAGGTCTTATACTGGGAGGAAAGTGGATCATTCTGTTCTCATTTACAGGATTTTTTATATCTATATTATACCCAACCATAATGACAATAATAACAAAAGAGTTTAAAAGCAATACCACATCAATAATGGGATTTATTATAGCATTAGCTAGTGGATTAAATATGATTGCAAACTTGATTATAGGAAGGACAAGCGATAATTTAGGGGTATTTAAAGGTTTTTCAAGCATACTTATATATATCGCATTAGGATTTATATCCTTCCTGCTTCTTAAACGCAATGTTACATTTGATAAAATAGAAGGGGTAGACGCTGCGGCTGATGTGTGCAAAGCATAATTTTAGCTAACAAAAATATAATATGCACCTTTAAAAGTTAAACATATACTTTTAAAGGTGCATAAAACATAAACATTCACTAAATCATTTAAAAATATTTGATAATCTATCAATTAAATTTGGTTTACTAGACGTCATAATCTCCTTATAAATTTCATTCCATTGGAGGGGTGTACTAAGCCCATTTTTTTCAAATTCCCTTTTTATATCAGTATTAAACTCTTTTATAAATGATTTTGGCTGCTTTGATATTATATTAACCATGGAATCTTTTATCTTTAGTGAAAGTTCTTCATCTTCTAACATCCTGTACCTTGGCTCAAGATAAAAAAAGAAAAATACTCCAAACTGCAAAAGCATATGTTTTCCTTTATCCCTATCATAGGCTAGTACATTTTCTATAGTTTTAATATAATTCTCTAAAAACTCCTCATCAGAGTCATCAGATGCAAAGATTCTAAAAAGTTTTCTATTATCCTCAATAGTTTCTACCCTATCTATTATAAGCGGGATACAAAAGGTTATATAATTTTTGTATCTTCTAGTATCAAGGCTCCCTAAATCTAAGGATGCCTCATATATATCATCTATGGTATGTGATACCCCTGATTTTTTAAGCCATATTTCAAAATCAGCAAGCCCCGTTATATCTGGGATCGTGTTAATTTCCATATTTCTTTTTATCCTTTTTATATCTGGAAGCATTTCTAGTTGTTCATCATCAAAATATAAAAGATCAATTCCACATTCAAATGCTTCTATTAGGCTCTTTAGGGCATCTTTAGATAATGTATACTCATTATCTATATACCCTTTTAATATCTTTATACTCTCTCCATAATTATTATCATTAGGAAGTGACATCATATAAAAGTTTACCGCCTCAGAAAAAAACTGTTCAGCATACCCTGGTATGGCGTCAAATATCTTACTGCAGTAATTTTCAAAGTATACTATCCTATCAGAAGACTTTATAAGTTCTATCTTGTATTCCTCTAAGATTAGCCTTCCGCATTTTAAATTGCTTATTTGTTTTCTAATATTTATTGCGGAATCTTCACCTTCATCTTGCTGCTTTTCCTCAAGCAATGCAGCAAATGTTTCATTAAATGTCTTCATAACTGATTCATATTTTATTCTATTATTAAATAGGACAACAACTCTTACAAAATATTCATCATTATCTTTTACACTTCTTAGTATTGATTCAATGTAGTCCTCACTACCTGCTATTGAGTTTATGCACATATCCATAAATATGCCCATTTTATCAATTGCAAGGATCTGACCCCACATATAGTCAAGCTCCATTAAATTCCTTAATGTCATGTCAAGGTAAAACTTAGCCTTATCCACCTCACAGTCCTTTGACAGTATGCTTACAAGATATCCTATCCTATCTGAATTTATAGAATATCTATATATGGCATGGGCTCTCTCTTCAGTAAATTCTATCATATCATTATACAAATCTATTATGCTGTCAAAGTCTGGTTCCTTATAATCTATTACCAAATGATCTATTAAAGTATAAAAAAAACCACATATCTTTTCCATAAGCACTAATCTTTTTGTAGTTAAAGCAGCTTTAAACATAAACTTTGATATGCTGCCTGCAGCGCATAGCGGTGTCTTTCTTACAATAGAATCTAAGGATGTATCTAAAACTTCAATTAAATAGTCAAGCATATCTTGTGATGCATAATTTAAAGCAAATTCAAAAGCCTCTTTAAATGAGCTTCCTTCAATACTATTTTCACCAAGGCTGCAAAGCATAAATAGATTGTATGCCCCTTCTATATCTTCATCTATCTCTTTATAATCAAACTGGCCTAAAAATTTGTGAAATTCAGTAATAGTTGCCCTTGATACCATGTAGCTTGTACAAACAATCTTAGTAAAGGTTAATTCCTTTTCAAACCTGCTTATTATATTGTTTCTATAATCATATATATATGAGCCTTCTTCTGGCTTTATGGGATTGCTTAGGTTATGGCATAGTATCATGTATACTTCATCGTACTTAGGGAAAGTTGAAAATGTTATACTATGAGCAAGTCCAATTGGGAATGACATCTGTATAGCGGCTATCCAAAGATATAGATTGTTATTTGTATCTAAAATATGAACCTTTCTATTATACTTAGAGGATTGTGTAACTGATTTTAGCATGTCCTTAAAACCCTTTTCTATTCTAGGTTTTATAAAGCTCTCAGTATTTTGATAATCAATTACATCTCCCACTGGTATATTTGATAATATGGGCAGTGTATCTAATTTGGCATATTCATTTAAGCCATTTCTAAATACTTCTGAACCTACTGCCTGTATTGGATAAAAGGGTAAATACCCATCTTCAATAATCAGCCCGTGGCAATAAAAGCCATCCCCTTTTTCCGGCAAATCTTTGGCCATGCATATGCAGTACCTTCCACTTTTTAGTTTAAAAAAAGAATAGGATGGCACATCTAATATTATGCTTACAGCATCAATATATTGTACACCTATCTTGAACCTATTCTGCAGTTCCTTTATATCATTATCTAAAACTCCATCAGATACGGCTATGGTATTTAAAGATACACCTATGTCCGGGAATACCCCCATTTTACGGCATGTCCAAATAACCTGGTATACCTTCATAGAAACACCTCCTAAAGAGACCTATTACATTCTCTAGTGCTCTCCCTTATTATAAGTTTAGTAGCAAGTGTTGATACTTTATATTCTCTTATTCCTTTATCGATCATGTCCACAATCCTTTCCGCAGACATTCTCCCAACCTCCTCCATGTTCTGATCAACAGAGGTAATACTTGGGCTTGTAATCTGTGAAAGTAAAGTGTTGTCAAATCCTATTATCGACATATCTTTTGGAATCTTTAATCCCATATTGCTGCAAGCATTTATTGCCCCTAGGGCCATAAGATCATTACATGCAAATATGGCTGTTGGAATATCACCATATCTAAAGAGATCCATAAGCAGAACATTTACCCTCTCCACTACTTCAATGCTGTTTCCCATCCCTGCATCTATAACCTTCTCATAGGTTAGTCCTTCTTTTTTAATTATATCTTTGTATATCTTTTCTTTTAAGTCATAGGAAAAACTTCTATGGCCTCTTAAAAATGCTATTTTCTCGTGTCCTAGCCCAATTAAATATTTAAAAGCCTCTTTTGTGCCTGATGTTTCATCATAGCATATAAAGTTACAATTATTCCCTTGAGGAAAACCATTTACAACAATTAATGGCGTTGCCTTTGAGTAATCATCAAAACATCCACTATTTAAATTTTCTATTGTAGGGTCAATTGCTATTATGCCATCAAATTGTCTAGAGATCATTTCATCTATAAAAACCTTTTCACTTTCGAAATCTCCTCCAGTGTTGCATAGGGAAATACTGTATCCATATTTCTTTACAGTCTGTTCAATGGTTTCAACTATAGTTGGGAAAAACAGATTGGTTATGCCTGGAACCAAAACGCCCAGCATAAATGTTTTTTTGGTTATAAGACTTCTTGCAGCAATATTTGGCTTATAGTTTAACTTGCCTATAGCATCATTGATCTTTTGTCTTGTTTGTTCTTTTACCGGGTAGTTATTATTTAAAACCCTTGAAACAGTAGTTATTGATACCCCAGCCATTTTTGCAACATCATTTATTGTAGCAGCCATTTCATCACCTTATACAAACCTTTCATTAATCATGTATTTCGCCATTTATTCTCTTAGCAAGCTCTAAAGGAGCATTATATCCCATATTTTTAAGCCTAAAATTTCTTGCAGCAACCTCAGTTATAATTGCCAAGTTCCTGCCTGGCCTTACAGGTATTACAAGCCTTGGTACTTCTACACCAAGTATATTTATATAATCGTCATTTGTTCCAATTCTATCATACATAAAGTTCTTTCTCCAATGCTCAAGGCTTATTACCATATCTATAGTCTTGTTTTTAATAACTGCACCTATTCCATACATTGCCCTTATATCAATTATGCCTATTCCTCTTATCTCCATAAAGTGTCTAGTTGATTCTGGTGCCTCACCTATTAAACGGTTTTCGGCAACCTTTTTTATCTCAACCACATCATCAGTTACAAGCCTGTGCCCTCTTTCTATTAGCTCAAGGGCTGTTTCGCTCTTACCAATACCAGATTCCCCCATTATCATTATTCCAACGCCATATACATCAACCAGCTCACCATGTTCCGTCTTGCTAGGTGCAAGTAAAGAATTTAAATATTCTATGGCTTTAGACATAAAACTTGTGGTAACCATGTTAGATTTAAAAATAGGACAATTATGCTTCTTTGCTGCTTCAATCATTTCAGGAACAGCATCCATGTTTCTGCATATTATTACACAGGTTATATTAAAATCAAAAAATTTATCTAGCCTTTCCTGACAGACGTTAGTATCTAGGGTTTTTAGGTAGGTCATCTCAGTTTGGCCAATAATCTGTAGCCTTGATGAAGTCTCCTTGGCAAAAAAATCAAAGAAGTTGGCAAATTGAAGCCCTGGTCTATTAAGATCACTTGTTTCAATATCTATTTTATCGTTTTCTCCTAAATAGATAGGCTCTAATTCTAAATCCATTATAAAGTCTTCTACCTTTACACACGCCATATTATCCCACCTTTATTTTATTATATATTTCTATTATTCTGACGCAAGTGCATTTCTTGCATATAATATATATTTGGCTTTATCCAAAGGATTGACTCCTATTCTTTTGTGCTCTTTGCCTAATTCTAAAGCACATTCTTTGTATCCTAAAAAGCTTGTTGTTAAAACTCCTCTGCCTCCAGACATGGATGCTAGTCTAACACTATAATCTAAAGAGGTTGCAGCAGGTATGGTTCCTTCAACATTAATATTGCCATTTTGAATAATTGGGTTTTCGTAACTTCCCCTCATCTGTGTAATGTCGCTTAATATCCTTCCAGCCATATCATCTGGAGCGGTGATCCTAAAGCTAAGTATTGGCTCTAGAAGCTTTGTTCCAACATTTGAGAGTCCGTCCATAATCCCCATTGGGGTTGCAACAGTAAAGTCAGGTGCATGAGTGTGCATTACATGGTATTCTCCACCAATTAGCGTTATTTTTATATCTGTAACTTCCCATCCATATAGCCCCTGCTTTAAAGCATTTGGTATTGCCTTTTCAACCTGTTTTTGGTACCTTGGCAGTATGTCATCAGCTTTTGCCTTAGATTCATATGTAACTCCGCTTCCCGCCTTACCAGGCTCTATAATAAACCTAAGCACTGCCCAGCATGGCTTTGGCATTGTATAAGATACAAATCCCTCTCCCGCTTTAATAGGTGCCTCCTTATATATAACGGCAGCTTCTCCAAAGTATACATCTAAATTAAACCTGCTTTTAAAAATACTTGTAAGAACCTCAATCTGTATTGTTCCCATTATGCTAATATTAGCTTCCCTATCCTCATTAGCCCATTCAAAGTCAAGTGTTGGATCTTCATCATTTAATATATTAAGTGCAGATATAAGCTCTAAATACCTGCTTTCATCTTTTGGATAAACTCTAACTCTAAGTACGGGAGTTGCTATTTTGGACTTGAAAACTTCACTGCCTAGGCTCCCAACTATATTCCCAACCCCTGCAGAGTTTAGCCCATAAACCACTCCTATATCACCTGCAGAAAGCCTCTCTGAATCTATATACTTTACATTACTAATCTTTTTAATCCTTGTAACCTTATCCTCTTTCATATTATCCTGATTAACCACTATATCCCTTACACCTACAGAACCATTAAAGACTCTAACATGGGATGCTTTTCCTAAAGGGTCCCCATATTCAACCTTGTATACAATCCCAGAAAAATTATTAACATCACCATTTTCTTCATAATTTACTTTTGGCTCTGGTAGGTATTCTACAATTGCATCTAGAAGTTCCTTTACACCTATATTTTTTAATGCTGAACCGAAAAATATGGGGTATACATTGCAGCTTTTTGTAGAATAAATAAGCTTATTTTTAATATATTCATAAGATATGGTGTTAAAGTCTTCATTTACATATCTTTTTAGAACTTCATCATCCCTATCCGCTAAAAACTCAATCAATTTTATAAAATCATGTTCATTGTACATAGATTTAATGGAAGGCCCAACTTCCCCTTCCCCTAAAACACTCTGCAATGGAATTATATCTTTTGATAAATGCTTTTGTATTTGGCTAATCACTTTTGAAACATCAGAACCTATTCTATCTATTTTATTTATAAATATAATTATAGGTTTTTTAGCAGAATTTAGAACCTTCCATAAGGCCTCAGTCTGTGCTTGTACACCTTCTACAGCTGAGACCACAAGTATTGCAGAGTCTATTGCTGATATGGTTCTTTCAACCTCTGAAAAAAAGTCAGCATGACCTGGAGTATCTATTAAATTTATTTTGCATTCATTCCAATTAAAAGAAGCAGAAGCAGCCTTTACAGAAATTCCTCTCTCTCTTTCTACATCAAGAAAGTCTGTATGGGAGGTTCCCCTGTCAACATTACCTAAACTTTTTATGCTCCCACTCTCAAATAGCATGTTCTCTGTTATTGTAGTTTTACCTGCATCAACATGGGCTAGTATACCAATGTTTCGAATATTGCAATGTCTACCCATATATATCCCCCATTTTTTAAATCAGCCTTTTATTTTGCTCTCAACAAAGTTAAGAAGCATGCCTTCTTTTAAATTTGCTGCTTCATCTTTGGCCCCAAGTTTATTTAATATTTCATATGCAAAATAAAATGCTGTTGCAGGTCCCCTGCTAGTTATTAAATTATTATCAACCACTACCAGATCTTCTACATATTTTGATGCTTTTAATGTTTCTTTTTCTGAAGGGTATGATGTAATCTTTCTTCCTTCTATAATCCCTGCTCTTTCAAGTACAATTGGTGCTGCACATATTGCCCCAATTATTCTACCTTCCTTATTGTACTTTTTTACAACCTCAATAACCCTTTTGTCATCTCTTAAATAAGCTGAGCCTGGCATTCCGCCTGGAAGTATTAATGCATCATACTCATCAAAATTTGCCTCATCAAATAATAAATCTGCTTCAATCTTTACTTTATGCGCCCCTGAAACCATCTTTTTATCTATTGAACACATATCACATACAATCCCTGCTCTTCTTAAAATATCAACAACCGATAGAGCCTCTATCTCTTCAAAACCCTCTGCAAATAAAATAACAGTCTTCTTCATAAAATCACCTCATTATATATTTGTTAACTTAACTTTATAATACCCAAAATAGAGTTCTAAAACAACTATTATGCCTGCTTAGTGAAATCATTTTGGAATATATTTTGCCATAAATAAGTTTTTCTATTATTTTTATAAAATTGACTTTGACTTTCTTTGACCTTTGTATTATAATATAGACATAGTAAAAAATATATAAGGTCTATATGGCCTTTAAAATAAAATTTGGGGAGGTTATTTATATGTTTGATATGATTCCTTTTAGAAGAGGTAACAAAAACTTAACAAGAGGTGATTATTTCGACCAGATGTTTAATAATTTCTTTGATGATGACTTTTTCGATCCCAATAATACATTGCAAAGCAGCTTTAATGTTGATTTAAAAGAAACTGATGATGCATATATTGTAGAAGCAGATCTACCAGGTGTTAAAAAAGAAGATATAAATATCGAATACAGCAATAATTACCTATCAATGTCTGCAAAGAGAGACAATTATGTAGAAGATAAAAGCGATAACTATGTAAGACGTGAAAGAAATTGCGGTGAATTTAAAAGATGCTTCTATATAGATAATGTAGATGCAGAAAAAATCGATGCATCCTTTGATAATGGAGTATTAAAACTTACACTTCCAAAAGAAGTTAAAGGAAAAGAAACAAAGAAAATAGAAATACGCTAAAAAAAATAAGCTGCACTTTATAATGAAGTGCAGCTTATTTTATTATATATTACCATCCAATACGGTCTACAGATGAATCCTCAAAAAAGGTGTTTGCACTATAGAGGATTAAACAATCATCAATGTTATTGTCTTTTATAAGTTCATCTAGGCTGTCTGTAAAATATCTAAGATCAACTACATATATTTCGCTAAAATGCCCTGTTAGAAAAGGTATAATGCTGTTAGCAAAAGAATCCCTTACTATAACAATTTTCCTTTTATCCTTAGTATTATTATTTGTAGTTATTTTCACCAATGAATGGTTTCCATCTAAGAATACTGTATATTTATCCTTCTTTTTTAGATTATCCATATTATATATTGATTTGCTGCTAATATTTTTGTCATAGTACTGTACATTCCAACTCTCTTTATTTTTAGAAGCAGGAGTGTAAAGCTCTATACTATCAGGGGATAAATTTCTAAATCCACTTTTAGAATATAAAGAACCATAAAAATCATCGGTGACCTTTTTAATGTCAAAGTAATCCTCTTTATGGGGGGTAAGCCCCATATCCTCTGCTAACTTTTCATATGCATAATAGGCACCTTTACTTGTCCAATGATGGTCCGTTTTATAAAATATATACTCATCCTTTGCTTTGTATAGGGTATCATATACATCGACGAACTTTATATCGTCATCTAGTTTATTTTTAACTTCACCTATATATTCAAGCTGGTTAGGCGGATCTGCAAACTTAGGCAGCTTATCCTCTAATACCTTTACTGAGTTTGGTACAAGCATAAAATACTTTTTTAAGTTTTTATTTTTATTAGAAAACGAGTTTATGGCATTTACCTTGTTTTCTATATCCTTTTTATCTGGCTTTTCAACCATTTGAAACAAATAACCATCATCGCCTAAATATACGCCGTTATTATCCTTTTTGCCCATAACTTTCTCTGAGTCTGCTTTTAGGTTTACCCAGAAATCTCTCGCCACAATCTGATCAGATATGTATTTTTCAAAGTCTGATGTAAAGTTCCCCTTTAAAAGGCTTTTCGTGGAGTATTTAGGTAAGGCGGCTAGTTTCCTGTTTTCGGACTCAGAAAACTCCTTATCAGGTGTAATAATACTTAAAAAGAATATACCAAATAGGAATACAATAAGTAGTATTGCCATTACGCTATTATATATTTTATTGTTTTTATCCATTATGCCATTCCTCCAAGCCATATCTCTCATCAAAATCTAAAATATAAAAATGGGTTGTAACTTTCATTTACAAGATAGGCAGTTGATAAAACCATAAGGAGTAAAAAGGCAACTGGTACTAAAATAGAACCAATCATCGTCGCCCTAGTATTATCTTTTTGCATTATTCTAGTCTTTAGATTTAAAAAGATACTTTTTATAAATGGTGTAGCACACAATATTGCAATAATAAGTAGAGCTCCATTAGTATAAATATAATATAATCCCTGACTATCAATAAGTTTAAGACCTCCAAAGCCAAACATGCTTGCAATGTATTTCGCGCAGGCCGAGAGGTCCTCAAACTCAAATAATACCCATCCAACAACAACAACTAATAATGCATATATATGACCTACTGCTTTAGGCATACCCTTAAGCCATTTGCCTAAAAATGCCTTCTCTATAATTATAAATAAGCAAAAATAAAGACCCCATAATATAAAGTTCCAACTTGCTCCATGCCATAATCCTGTTAAAAACCATACTACAAGTAGGTTTCTATACTGCTTTAGTTTTCCAACCCTATTACCGCCAAGTGGTATGTACACATATTCCTTAAACCATTCACCTAAAGATATATGCCATCTCCTCCAAAATTCAGTTACGCTTTTTGATATATATGGATAATTGAAGTTTTCCATAAACTCAAATCCAAACATCTTCCCCAGGCCTATTGCCATATCTGAATATCCACTAAAGTCAAAATATATTTGAAGTGTAAAGCCAATAATCCCCATCCATGCAGAGATTAAGGAAAGTTCACCAATTGGAGTAGACTTAATATTCTTCCAAAGCAATCCAAGATTGTTGGCGAGTAATACTTTTTTTGCCAATCCAATAATAAACCTTTCTGAACCTTCTCCAAATTTAATCAATGTTTCTTGTCTATTATCAAGCTGCTTCTCAATATCACCATATTTTACAATTGGTCCTGCAACTAATTGTGGGAACATTGTTACATATGTTCCGAATGATACAATATTTTTCTGTACTTGTACTTTATCAAGATATACATCTATAACATAGGACATTGTCTGAAATGTATAAAAAGATATTCCAACTGGGAGAGGCAAATTGGGTGAAGTTAGGTTCAAATTTAATATCCCGTTTATATTCTGTATTATAAATCCATAATACTTAAAAAAACATAATATACCTAAATTCACAACCACGGATGCCACGAAAATAGCTTTATTAGCAGCTTTTTTACTTCTATACTTATCAATTAATAAACCGCATACATAATCAAAAGAGGTGGTAAATATCATTATCAATATATATACAGGCTCTCCCCAAGCATAGAATACAAGGCTCGCCATAAGAAGTACAGCATTTTTTAAAAATCTTGGAGATATATAATATAAAATTAGAGTCAAAGGTAAAAATACAAAAATAAAAATTAAGCTGCTAAAAACCAAGTCCTATCCCTCCAACGAACAATGCCATTTTTCTTACTTAAAAAATCCATCAAAAGTATTTTCTATCTTATCTGCGTCCTTTGATACTACATAAAATATATATTTATCCTTTACCTTTAACACATGATTTTGTAAAAGTTCATACTCATCTGGAAGATAATCTTTAAAGCTGCTTGATTGCTGCTGTATCCTCTTTTCAATCTTATCTTTTATACCATTTGCAGCAGAGGCATCTTTAACTTTGATTATTCCAACCTCACTAGCTTCTATATTTGATGAAGAAATATATATACCATATTCATCTATATCATTTGGGTCAATATCAAATAACTTTTTAAGTTTGTCCTCTTTTACCTCAGTCATTTCAGATACATCCATAGTTTTCTTTATTTCGGACATAATATCTAAAACCTGAGGATTCTTTTCTGTTTTTTTATTATCAGCACCGCATCCCCACGTTAATACAGTCATACTCGCAATAGCAGTAATAACTAAAGCTAGCGATAAGCTCCTTTTTAGTCTAAGCTTTGTCATGCTTATATCCCCCTTATATTGTCTTTTTACTTTAGTATAATAGCGTTATATGAACTAATCAAATAGAAATTTTCACCTTATTTAACAGCTACTAAAGTCTTTACTTAATCTGATTTTTAACATTACTAATCCATGTTTTATAGGATTTAGCCTTTAAATGTATACCATCTGCAGAGCTTTCCTGCTGCATATAACCATTTCCGTCTTTAAATTCTGATGCAACATCAATATAGTTTACACCTTTTTCCTTTGTCATTGTTACAAGCGCTTCATTAAACTCATTTATTCTTGAGTTTGTAAGCTTTGGCTTTTTCTTTTCTGTATTTGCTGTAACAGGAAAGATGGACTGAACATAAATTTTAGTATCTGGCAGCTTCTGCATTATACTATCTATGAGTTGTCCATAATCAGATACAAATTTTTCACTACTTATTCCATTTAATATATCATTAACACCAAGCAATATAAAAATATTGTCTGGTTTAGACTTTACTATACCCTGTATATCTTTTTCAGCTTTTAATACAGTAAATCCCTTATTCGCATAAACATTAACATCATCTAATATTTCATAGGATGCTATTCCTTCAGTAATAGAGTCTCCTAAAAATAATGATTTTTTGAAAAACGCCTTGTCCACATTTTGCCCGTCCTGTGAATCAGATTCAACTTCATCCTTTGTAACTGGAGGAGGATTATGATCTTTACGCATCTCTTCTAAAGGATCATATTCAAAATTAGCAGCAGCGCTAACATTTTTATTATCCTTTTCACCATTTATAAAATGTTTTACTAACTTCACTGAACCCACTATGACACTAATAATTAATGCTAAAAATATTATTTCAAGTAATATTTTTGCTCTTCTTCTTTTTCTTCTATTTCTTCTTGCCCTTTCCACCTTTATAATATCCCCCTACTAATGCAGTATCGTCTATCTTCTACAACATAATTGTACAATAAATTGCTAATTAAAAGGTTACAAAACCATCTCAATTCCGACATTTTTTGTAGTAAATTTCTTTCATCTATTCTCATTATAAAGAATATCATATATTGATGTGACTATAAATAATTTATATTAAAATATAAGGATGGTGAAAGATATTTATGCTTTCAGATAAAGAATTTATAATCTGCTCTATCGAGACAAATTTATTTTTCTTGAGAATATCAAAGGAGCACTCCCTATTTCTAGAGGCCTCCTTCACCCCTAAAAACCATGAATTATCATCTGAGGCTGGCAATTTTAAAAACCTATTTGCAAATCTTCTTGCTAGAACAATATCTATCTCTGACGGCATCGTAAGCCCCGAGGTTTTATCCTCAGGAGAATTAGTAACAGATTTTACACTAAGGGCTGAAATGGGAACTGAATTCTATACGGGTATACCTATTGATAAAAACATTACTAAAATGGAACTTGGCATGACTGCGGGTATCAGACATGAAAAAAATTATACAAACCCAAAACTAATAGAACAAATACTTATGCTAAACCATGAAGCAATTGCTGCTGCAACAGCTCTTGCTCAATTTAAATCAAGGATATTAAATGACTTTTTATGCTGCAGAATATTTACTACAAATTATCCCTTGCTTATAGATCATATTCGTCGCGAAACCCGATTCTATATTATGATTCTAACTAAGCTCCAAAACCGTGAACAAGTGAATACTATAGATGCTATTATTGATCAGGAAATATTCTGGAATAGAATAATGGCAGAACACTCTAAATTCATTAGAGGTCTTTTAGATCCATCTGAGGTTGAATTATTTGATATGGCAGATAGCTTTGGTAAAGAATTTGATAACCTAACATCTAGAGCAATGACCCTAAACAAAAATCCAGAAATGATTCCTGCATTTACTAGAGAAAACCTAAATGCTGCTAATAAAATAAGAGCCTTTAAAACCAATGGAACAGAAGGTCTTATAAATTGCAAACTAAAATCTATTATCCTCCCCTTACTTGGGGACCATGTTTTAAGAGAAGCCAATCATTTTGCACGTATACTTAATTTTTGTAAAAAGCTTTAGATACCTACCCCATGTGGTGCTTTTCCAATGGGGCCAATGGGGGACAGTTCACTCATTTATCTGCTGACTGCTTGTCCGATTGGGGGACAGTTCACCTGCTTATGCCATTTGATGGCTTGTCCGATTGGGCCGGTTGGGGACAGTTCATCCGATTATGCAGTTTACCACTTGTCCATATCAGGGGTAGGGACGGTTCACTCATTTGAATATGACATAAATGAGTGAACCGTCCCCATAACTACATAACCCCACAACGTTGATTTGGCATAACTGAGTGAACTGTTCCTACATTATGTTAACAACGTCATAGCCTGCATCTTCTACTGCAGCCTTTAATGTTTCGTTGCTTATGGTGTCATCTGCATCAACGGTTGCATATTTTTCATTTAGATTTACATAAGCATCGTGTACTCCTTCAATATCTTTCAGGGCATTTTCAACATGCATTACACAGTGGTTACAAGACATTCCTTCGATCATTATCTTTTTCTTCATAATAATTCCCTCCATTTTAATTTGTAGGCTTAAATCTTTTAAGCCTTAGTGCATTTGTTACAACTGATACAGAGCTTAGGGACATGGCAGCAGCTGAAATCATTGGGTTTAATTTTATACCAAAAGGTATATATAAAAGCCCTGCTGCAATCGGTATACCAATTATGTTATACCCAAAAGCCCAAAATAGATTTTCTTTTATATTTTTAATAGTCTTTTGGCTTAGTTCAATTGCTGTAGAAACATCCATCAAATCACTTTTCATGAGTACTATATCTGCTGATTCTATAGCAACATCAGTACCAGAGCCTATGGCTATCCCTATATCTGCCTGAGCTAAGGCTGGCGCATCGTTTATGCCATCTCCAACCATTGCAACCTTTTTGCTTTCCTTTTGAAGTTTCTTTATTTCATTTGCTTTATCTTGAGGAAGCACTTCAGATAATGTTCTATCTATTCCAACCTCTTTTGAAATAGCCATGGCAGTACTTTTATTGTCTCCAGTTATCATTGCAACTTCAATTCCCATACTGTGAAGCTTTAAAATTGCCTTTTTGCTGCTTTGTTTAACTATATCTGCAACCCCAACTATTCCAAGTATGTTGTTGTCCTTTGCTATATACATTGGAGTCTTTCCTGCATCAGCTAATTCATTGGATATTTTCTCTAAATCTAAAAGATCAATACCATTATCCTTCATCAATTTCTTATTTCCAAGGAGAATATCTGCACCATCCATTCCCGCCTTAATTCCATGGCCTGGTATTGCCTCAAAACTGTCTACCTTTTTAATATCAATTCCTCTATCCTCTGCACTCTTTACTATGGCTTCGCCTAAAGGATGTTCAGATCCTTTTTCAGCGGATGCTGCAAGTTTTAATATTTCTTCTTCTGAAATACCATCCATTGGAATAATATCTGTAAGTTTTGGCTTTCCTTCTGTTATTGTACCTGTCTTGTCAAAAACTATTGTATCAATCTTGTGGACAGTCTCTAATGCTTCCCCGCCTTTTATTAGAATCCCGTTTTCTGCTCCCTTGCCAGTTCCAACCATTATTGCAGTTGGTGTTGCAAGGCCTAATGCACAGGGGCATGCAATTACAAGTACAGATATAAACATTGTAAGAGAAAATATAACAGACTGACCTGAAATATACCATGCAAGTCCTGATATAACAGCAACCGTAATTACAATTGGTACAAAATATCCTGATATAACATCAGCAAGCTTTGCTATAGGAGCCTTCTCTCCTTGAGCTTCCTCAACAAGTTTTATTATTTGAGAAAGTGCAGTATCCTTGCCAACCTTTGTAGCCTTAAACTTAATTAGCCCATTTTTATTTATACTTGCTCCAACAACACTGTCACCTATTTTCTTCTCAACGGGTATGCTCTCCCCAGTTAGCATAGACTCATCAACAGAAGTTAATCCTTCTGTAACAACTCCATCTACTGGAACCTTCTCTCCAGGCTTTACGAGTATAATATCTTCAACCTCAACTTCTTCAATTGGGATCTCTATCTCTTTGCCGTTTTGCAAAACAGTAGCAGTCTTTGGTGCAAGTCCCATGAGCTTTTTTATTGCCTCTGATGTCTTTCCTTTTGCCAAAGCCTCTAGGTATTTTCCAAGGGATATTAATGTAATTATAGTTGCCGCGCTTTCAAAATAAAGATCTGAAGCATACTCCATATTTCCTATAGATATCTGGTATATTGAAAACAGTCCATATAGTATTGCAGATCCGGTACCTATTGCAACTAAAGAATCCATATTAGGAGATAGCTTAAATAAAGATTTAAATCCCCTTGTATAAAATTTATAGCCTGATGCTACAACAGGTATTGAAAGTAGAAGCTGTACAAGTGCAAAATTCATTGGATTTTCATGGGGTGATATTATACTTGGCAGCTTAAGCCCTACCATATGTCCCATGGATACAATAAGTAGTGGTACTGTAAATATTGCAGATACAATAAGTCTTAATCTTAAGTCTCTAGTCTCTTTATTTTTCCTCTCATTTTCCATATCCATTTCTGTTTTTTCTTCTATATCTAAAGGCTCATATCCAGCTTTTTTAATTGATGACTTTATTTCTGATAACCTTGTTACTTCTGGGTCATACTTTGCTGTAAGCTTCTCTGTCGCTATATTTACAGAAGATAGGATAACTCCGTCTATTCTACCTACGGCCTTCTCTACTGCTTTTGCACAAGATGCGCAGGTCATTCCCCCAATAGGTATTATAACTTCCCTTTCATTATTTTCTTTCTCTGCACCATATCCAGCTTTTCTTATGGCCCCTGATATATCTTCAAAGCCAACCTTATCTTCATCATATTCAATTAATAATCTTTCTGTTGATAAATTTACATTTGATTCAGATACACCTTCAAGCTTTTTGGTTACTCTCTCTACTGCTTTTGCACATGCTGCACAGGTCATACCTGATATCTTTAAAGTCTCCTTCTTCATATAATCACCACCTAGTTATATCCTATCTACATATTTTTCAAGTATATAAATTATTTCATCTATCTTCTCATCTCCGTTGCCATCCTCTATAGCGCTTGTTACACAAGAATGCATATGATTTTTAAGTATCTTCATATTTGCCTTTTTGAGCAGGGATTGAACTGCAAGTATCTGTTTTGAAATATCTATACAATACCTTTCATCATCTATCATCTTTAATATACCATCTATCTGACCCCTTGCAGTCTTTAGGCTATTGACTATTTCTTTATCATTTTTATGGTTGTAGCCTTTCATTTAACCACCCATTTCTATTCTTATATTATTATTAATTTTATATTCTTGTTTCTACCCCTATACATATGGGGGGTGTATATTTATATATTACTACAAACAATTAATAAAAGCAATAAAAAAAACGGCTTAGCCGTTTTTTAATAATATCAATTAAAACTCTCCATCTAAGCCTATTTTTGTTCCAAACTTTCCAGAAAGATTTATTAACATATTTATTATATCTTTTCCCTTACCATCATCATTTTTTAGAATATTTGCCTTACAGTAATTTATGCTAACAGGTATAAACTTCCCTTTCTTAAAACCATCTTTATCAAAGGTTATCTGAAATACTCCGGTTTTGCCACATTCATCATCATTTTTTAAAAACACAAAATTACCTGTGCTATATAATATGGGCTTGCCCTTATAAATCTCTATTCCCTGAAGAACGTGGGGGTGGTGACCGTAAATTACGTCTGCTCCACTGTCCACTAATGCATGAGCCATATCAGTTTGCCACTTTTTGGGTGCTTTATCATATTCAACTCCCCAATGAAGAATTACGATTAATATATCACATTTATTCTTTGCAGCTTTTACGTTCTTAACTAAATGGGCATACCCATCTTTATCCCCTTTAAATACTGCTATCCCTGGGGAATTATCTGATGCAATCCAAGCGTTATTTGGAATTATTGATGTATAGGATATAAAGCCAAATTTAATACCATTTTTCTCAATAATGGCAACCTCTTCAGCCTTAGTCCTATTTTCCCCTCCACCTACATAACCTATTTTATATTCATCTAAGTACTTTAATGTATCATAAAATGCTTCCTTCCCAAAATCTAAAACATGATTATTTGCAATAGATACTAAATCAATTCCAGCGTTTTTTAGCCCTTCTAAGGTTTTTGGATTAGACCGAAACCCATACCCTGCAGGTTTTTTGGTACTCCCTCTAGTGCTCACACTTGTTTCAAGATTTACTAATGAAATATCTGCCTCTTTTAAAAAATTTGACACGCTGCTCCATGGATAGTCAACCCCATTATCCTTAATATACCCTGCCACATAACTATCCATCATCACGTCACCACCAAGGCATAAAATAGCTTCTTTATTAGCTATATCTTTATGCTCTATATTCTCTTTTGGTGTTAAAACCGTTTCCTTATGCTTTTTATCATCAGTCTTAGTTTCATTGGTTTCATAATTCTTGTTTTTTTCAATTTGTCTGCTTTCATCTAAAGGTCTTTTTATTCCTATAAAGTCAGATTTAATTACTACAAAGGATATAATGGTTAATGCTATTATTGTTATAGACCATACTATTCTTCTCATACCTTTCCCCCATATAAATTATACAAATTGATATATTTTACTTTTTATTCAAGTTGTCTTTTCTAAATTATACTATAAATTTGATTTATGGGAACCATAAAATTTGACATAATAATATAGAGTGTTATAATTGTTTATACCCACATGGGGTATGGTATAAATGGAGGTGTTGGTATGATTAATGAAGACTCTTTAATCTATGATGTTATACTAGAGCATCCTGAAACTAAAAAAGTATTTAGGAAATACGGTATAAAATGCTTTGGGTGAGGCAGCTATGCATATTACAGCATTGGAAATGCTGCAAAGATTTTTGGACTTGAGCCAAGTAAATTAGTAGATGAACTTAATAAAGAGATGAGTTATAAATAAAACTTAATCAGTAAAAGGCAATTAACAAAACCCCGTTTAGTTAGAAACTAATCGGGGTTTTGTTAATTGTCTTTAATCTTTCCTTTGATTATCAATCTATGAGTTGCATTAACCATAGGGTGGCATGTTATTAGGGTTATCTCCCTACTTTTCTTGTTGTCATTTAAAACCCAAGTTTCCTGTGGTTTAACATATAACTTTTCTTCTACAATGTATTTATATTGCTCTTTACCAGTATCAACCTCTATCGTGTCCCCAACCTCAACCTCATCAAGCCTGTTGAAATTCCTTCCATAGGTATAATTTCTATGGCCTGCTATAACATAATTTCCAAACTCTCCAGCCTTTCCTGTATGATCCATGCTTGCCACAGATATATTCATATTTTTTTCTGTAGCTCCTCTTAGTATTGGTTGCTCCAGATTAATCTTATCAATTTTTAGTACCCCATCCGTATTATTTTCAATATATTCTTTCTCTTTCTTATTTCCGTCTTCTTCGCTAGTGTCTGGTTCTTTATGGCCATTATCTATAATAGCCAAACTTTCTTGCCACTCCATCATAATGCGCTTCTGCTCCCTATTGTTATACATCTCTGATATTTTAGGATATAAAAGCACAAGTAATCCTGCAATAATAAGCGTTATAGAAATGATTTTCCTTTTCATCCAACTATCCTACCTAACTTTTAAAAGTTAGAGAAGGCAGATATAAATTTCTGCCTTCTCTAGTTACATTACATTCTTTTTTTCCTCAACACCAGACCCAATGCCAGGAGCATTAATCCTCCAAAATAAAATGCTATGCTGTTTTCACCTGTCTTTGGAAGTTCTCCGTCATCGTCTCCCCCGCCAATTCCATCTGGATAGCTAGGATTATTGGGCTTCTGAGGTTTTTTAGGATCCACAGGTTTAACTGGTTTATCCGGCTCCTTTGGCTCTGTTGGTTCCGTTGGTTTATCAGGTTTTTCTTTTTCATTAGCAAACTTTAATTCAACCAAAACTCCATCTTTATCTATAGTTATATTCTTCTCATTCCCGCCTAATTTGTATCCCACAGGCGACTTTATCTCAACCACATTATATTCTCCAAGGGGAAGGTTATCAACTTTTGCTGTTCCATCATCACCTGTTGTTAATGTGGCAACCACTTTCCCTTTAGAATCTCTAACTTCAAATACTGCACCCGATAAAGCCTTTGCTTCATCACTTGCATCTACCTTTTTAATGCTTATTGAACCCTTTGGTTCTTCAGGCTCCCATGGTATTATTGGTATCTCGTCATTCTTTAGTTTTAATTCAATTGTACTGTGGCTATTATCCTTATCAATTTTTACTACATGCTCCGTGGAATCTAATCTATACCCTTCAGGTGCCTTCTTCTCAACCACTTTATATTCTCCAAATGGAAGGTTATCAATTTTTGCTGTTCCATCATCACCTGTTGTCAATGTTGAAACCACTTCTCCTTTTGAATCTATAACCTCAAATACTGCTCCAGGGAGCACCTTTGTTTCATTGCTGCTATCTACCTTTACAATTTTAATTGAACCTAGTTTATAGTTTTCTATTGTTTTTTCAACTAACTTAACCTCTTTATTTAATTCTATCTCTATTTCATCAGAATTAAGCTGATATCCATCTGGTGCCGTTATTTCCTTTAAATAATAGGTCCTATAAGGTAATCTTATAAATTCAAGTTCACCATTAACAGTGGATTTTCTGCCATCAGATACTAATTTCTTTTCTCCATTAAGAATATAGTACAGCTCAAATTCAGCGTTTAACTTATCTTTACTATATCCGTCAATCTTTAAAACTTTAATTTTGCCTCTGTTTACACCTTCTCCGCCGCCGCTAGATACCTGAGTTGCTGAATACTCTACAGTCTTTGTTGGAACCTCTTTTACCTCATCCCCGCTAAAGTCAGCGCTATTTTTTACTTTTCCCTCAGTTGCTATAACTACCGTGTCATATTCTATTGTGTAAACATCTTTTATTTCATTATTAAAGCTAACCTTTAACTTCATATCGCCATTATCAAGCGGAGTCTTCTCTAATCTATACTGAGCAGTATCAATTAATTGTCTGTTATCTCCTTGCCCCTTATACACCTTAAAACTATTATCTACATATACAAGCCCACTGCTGATCGTATCAGTAAATACTGCATTTTTTATTTCAGACAGGCTTTGATTAAGAGTAACCTTCCAGTTAACTACATCATCAGTATAAACCCTGCCGCCGTTTACATTAGCTCCTTCTTTAACTAGAAAATCGTCATGGTTATCATAGGTTACAGTACTCTCATACACTCTTCCACTAGGCATTGTTGCTGTGTTTATATAATTATTTTTTGAAATTCCCGTAATCTTTGATGTATATGATATAACATAGGACTTTTCAATACCATTTATGAAATTAACATTAAAGCCTTTCTCCGTCTTATTAACTGTATAGTCTTTCCCATTTTCTAGTGCTATATCCTTTTCTACAATATCTCCATCAGGTTTAACAGTATATTCCTTAACTACAAGGGTGTCCTCTTTAAATTCCTGGCCATCAGTCATTACATCTTCAACTGTAAAGGAACCAAGATTTTGGGACATATAGTTTATATATACCTTCCAATCAATTTCCCTATCATCCCGTCTTAGTGTACCTTCTTTTTTACCACTATTGTATGCATCTTTTTTTATATCATAATAAGCCTGACCCTCATTATTTATATCCTTTTCAATCCCATTGGCATCCTTCGTTTTTCCGGAAAATACAACTTTATTTATATACCTGGATTTTTCATTAAGTGTTCCTCCTGCTTCCTTAACTATATCAGGATCAAAAGAGGTTTTGTAGTAAACATAATAATCGGATTTCTCAAGTGGTAATGCCCCTGTAAAGGTCAAAATGAACCCTTTATGGCCATTATCTACTACAGCGTAATCCTTATCTTTCTCTAATAAAGTATTTCCTTTAAGAACCTTCAATGTTTCAGGTAAAAGCTTCATACCATTATTAGGAAATGTATCAGTAATCGTAAGGGCTGTTATTTTCTCCTTAATTGGTTTAATTGTAACCTTCCAACTCATAGTTTTTTTATCATAGTTTAGTCCATCGTAAACTATTCCGTCATATTTCCCTGAGGCTACAGTGCTCTTTGAATATGAATTTCCTATTGTAACAGGCTTATCTATTGGTAAATCAACTATACCATCAATTCCTCCGCCTTTTAATGAAACATTGTTTGAGTAATTCTTTTTATCATAATCAGTTATAGTTGTAATATATTCAATCTTAAAATATGAATTTATATTTCCTAATTCTATCTTAAAGCCACCATTATTCTCAGTTATTTTAGGAAAGCCATCTTTAGGGGCTACCTCTTTCCCATCAGAGCCATATATTTTGAAAGTTCCATCTTTTAATTTAAGCCCATCACCAAACTTATCCTCAATCACTGCATTAGTGATATTATGGTTTGCCTTGTTAACATGAATAGTCCATTTAATCTCTTTTGTATCATAGTTTACAGTGGCAGCTCCTGTTTTTTCAAGAAGCGTATCCCTAACTGCTGTAACCTCTTTAGTTGCTTCTCCTCTATTAATGTTTTCGCCTGTTAATATTGCTGTATTTTTAAGAACAACTTGTTTCTGGTATATTCCAGGGTATTCAATCTCTGTATCATATACAATACGATATGCTTTATCTATATCCCCAAGGCTAATTGGAAATTTGAGTTCTCCGCCATTATTAGTATCCCTGAAATAATCTGTTTTATCATCTCCCCAATTCCAACTGCCTCCAGATTCTTTAAGTTCAAATATCCTTATATTACTAGCTGGTTTTAAATATTGACCTAATTCATCTGAAACCTTAGCGTTTGTAATTTCACTTTCCGATTTATTTACATCGATTATCCAACTAACTTTTGTTGGGTTTGTATGCTTGTCTGGGGATCCTCCCTTTTCTATTGAGGAGCCCTGTTTAACTTTATCTACTGTAGACTTTGCATCTCCTAATTCATTATCGCCATTAAACAATTTTGCATCATTTGTAAATGTTGATTTACTATAATCCAATATCTTTGTGGAATACTTAATCCTGTAGGCGTTTTTAATTCCTCCCAAAGTTACCTTGAATCCATCACCAGTAATTTCAGGAGTAATATCAACCTTATCTCCTAAGGTTTTTTTCCCTGTATAGCCTACTATTAATTTATATACCTCAATGCTATCTTCATTTAATTCTAAGCCCTCTGGAATTTTATCTGTAACTATAGCATTTTCAATAGTATCTAACATCCCATTTATATCAATTTCCCAATCTATATTTTTTGCATTTATTTCACTATCGGCTTTGCCAAACTTTGAAATATTAGTGTTAACATTTTGGGGCTTCAATGTTACCGTAAACTCTTTATTTATTGGGTCATCAAATTTAATAATCTGTGTACTATTATATTCAAATTCTTCTAGATTAAACTCAACCCCGAATTTTACAAATCCTTTCTTATCATCTTTATCCTTAAGACTGTCATTAAACACCACCTTTAACCTATTTCCATCTAACGCATATGTCCCAACATCTTCCCCGTCAGGCCCCACTAAAGGTCCAGTTGCATTTGTTAAGAATTTAAGTGCAGGTGGAATTGTAATTTCTGAGTAGTCACCTGATTCCACATTTACCTCATTTTCTATTTCCCAATTAAAAGCAAGTTCAACTCTCATTCCATCTTTAATTTCAATATAACTTTCAAGTCCAATCTCTTCCTCATTAACCTTTAGCACTGGATCTCTAAATATATTGCCTAGGTTACCTCCAGAATTCGCTGATGCATAATTCATGGTTACAGGTATGAACATCTGAAGAACCATGGCTAAGGCAAGTATTATGCTAACCTTTTTTTTACTCTTTCCTAAAAATAATTTCACTTTTTTCTCCTCTCATACATATCTAGTGATAAATAAAGTCCACCGATATATTATAATTAACCTAATTAATAACCTTTATTAAAAGATAGTACATTTTCCCTACCCTTTCTACGCTTTTTTTGCTATTATCTATACCCTTTTTTGCTGTTTTAAAAATTATTAATGAAGAAATGTAACGAAAAGGCAAATCTCTGATAATTCCTATCTATATTCCAAATCTATAAGCCCATCATGCTATATATCATATTTTGTCTATTGACAAATAATCACATATACAATAAAATTATTATAACAATAAAACTATTTTATTGTTATAATAATTTTATTGGAGGGCTTTATGGAAAATTCATTAACCTTAAAAGAGTTAGGAATAGGCAATTTATTTAAGCAGAAGGAATATGCAAAGCTTATGTCTGCAAATGCTATATCTCGGTTTGGAGACTCTTTAGATGCTGTGGCTTATGCTTGGATGGTATATATTTTAACAGGATCAAAGATTCTCATGGGAGCTTTGTTTGCTGTCAATTTCATACCCAATATTTTATTTAGTTTCTTCTCAGGAGTTTTTGCGGATAGGTTTTCAAAGAAGAGAACTGTTGTAATTTGTGATATAGGTAGAGGGACTGTTGTATGTATTACTGCTATTTTATTATCAATTAATCTTTTAAGGCCATGGCATCTTTTTTTATTTACTATATTAAACTCTACATTTGAAACATTTTCAAGCCCTGCACGAAGTTCCATGATCCCTAGTCTCATTCCAAAAAATCTTTTCTTGACCGCTAGCTCGTTTTCTACTTCGGTTTCATCCTTTGCAGAACTTTTAGGTGCTGGTGTGGCTGGCGGAGTAATCGCTCTATTAGGCGTTTCAGGTGCAATCTTAATTGACAGTGTAACCTTTTTTATATCTGCTTTATTAATTAGCCTAATCAAGCTTCACGAAGGCATAGAAGATGATGAAAAGTCAGAAAAGCAGGATTATATAAGTGATTTTAAAGAAGGTTTTAAATTTGTAACAAGCAATAAGCTTCTTTTGGTTTCAATTTTTTTGGCTGCCATAACCAATTTTAGTTTTGCTCCCCTTAATGTACTTGCACCAGTATATGTTAAGGATATCTTAAATTATGGTCCTGAAGGGCTTAGCTATACTGGGGTTGGATTATCTTTAGGGATGATCCTTGGGGGGTTAATTGTAAGTCAGGTTGGCTCTAAGTTTAAAAAGTCCACTATAATTGTAACTGGTTTTTCCTCTATAGGGGTTTGTTATACACTTTTGAGTTTGCCTGGATTAGTTACTTTCTTTACAATTAAGCCAATTTATTTTTCAATATTTATATTTTTTCTGATAGGCTTTTTTATACCTCTTTCAACAGCGCCAAGTCAAACATATATAATGGAAAATACGCCTAAAAACATGTTAGGCAGAGTCTCTGCTTTTGCAGGTATGATTGTTTTATGCACCATACCCATTGGGTCTTTCCTTACAGGAATTATTTCAGAGTATATATCCATCCCCATAATATTTATATCCATGGGCACCCTCATAACAGGTGTTGCCGTATCCATTTTACTAGATAAAGATTTTAGGTCAGCTTAATATAATGTATAATATACGTGGGGAGTGATTTCTATGAAATATGAGATGAAGCTTACTGATATGGATTCAATTAAAGCGTTTTCAGATCCATATAAGCTTAAAATATTAAATACGTTCCATAGACTTGGCAGGCCTGCAACTTCAAAGGAAATTGCAGATAAAATGGGGGAAGTACCTTCAAAAGTATATTATCATGTAAAAATACTAGAAAAGCATGACATAATATCCCTTGTATACACAAAGGAAATAAACGGAATCGTTGCAAAATACTATGAGCCCACAGCAGACTCATATATTATAGACAATCAGGAATACGAAGAAATTATGCCAAACGCACCCCATATTAGGAACCAATATGAGCGCGTTATATCAAACATATTCAATGATGGAAAAGAACAATATATTGAAGCCATGAGGGAAAAGAAAGATACAAAGAGAGATGGGATAGTATGTTCAGATATTGTCTATCTAACTGATGATGAATATTTAGCTTTTAAAGAATATATTAAGACCTTATCCAAAGTAAAAGATGATAATGGAAACAAAGGGACTAAACCATATTTATTATTTTCAAGCATAATAGATATTAAAGATAAAGATAGGTGAAAACTTAGGGCTAATGCTCGATGAAATATGGGCATTAGCCCTAAGTGTAGGTTGCTTATTTACACCCAATACTTTCTCTCTACCCCAAATGAACCTTTCTCATTGGCTAGGAAACCTAATGTTTCACAATACTCCCGATAAAGATTATCTAATACAGGATTTGGAGCGGGTTTACTACCCAATATGGAAGAAATAGCAGGGTTTGTTACTCCACCATTTTTACTCTCATTATTCAAATGAGCATCCATGCTATTACCAACATACCCAACAAATCTACTTGGATAAAATTTATAATGGCCATTATCATTTACTGCAATAAAGCAAGTACCTCTTTTTACTAAGTTTAAACCAAAGCCGTATTCTGGGTCCTTTTTTGAATTTAAATACTTGTCCAATGTTTTAATATTTGCTTTCAAATCATTTAAATTCTCTACTGTCCTCATTGTAAAACCTCTTTCTATTTATAATAATCAAAACCTAACTTTCAAAAAGCAACATCTAATATTGGTACTATGTCAAGAAAAAGTACAAGTTAAATCTGAAAGTTTATTCCCGTACCACTTCTAATTCATTATAGAGATTTTATATTAACTAGCTCTCGCTATAAGCCTCTGTAACTCTTTTTCATGCATAGCTTCATATTGATTAGGAGACATAGAATCACAATGACTATGTATCCTAATTGTATTATAAAAGGTTTTGAGTTATACCAACTTTGACGGACACAGCCTCGTGATTGTATAATAAAATCATG